>Ga0247611_10001291_pt1 | contig 45357 bp, 33 predicted proteins | sample 177DNAGHGhighgp2_FD_192422 | JGI IMG/M metagenome (GOLD analysis project Ga0247611, IMG submission 192422) | Sheep rumen microbial communities from Palmerston North, Manawatu-Wanganui, New Zealand - 1770 DNA GHGhigh gp2 | ecosystem: Host-associated > Mammals > Digestive system > Stomach > Rumen... | reverse complement strand
GCCCCGTCGGCCGCTTCGGTCTTGACTTCGACTTCCGCTGCTCCGACCGCGTGAGCATCAATCTCGAAGGCAACGCCAACATCCTCTCCGACAAGTACAACTCCAAGAAGGCCGGCAACCCCGACTGGTACTTCAACGCCCTGCTGGGTTTGAAGATCGCTCTCGGTCCCACCGTCAAGTACACCGTCATCGAGCCTCCTGTGGTCATCATCGAGGAGCCCAAGCCCGAACCCAAGCCCGAGCCCAAACCCGAACCCAAGCCCATCATCAAGAAGCCTGAGATGAAGACCGAGATCTTCTATCCCATCCGCGAGGTCGTTCCCACCGGCAGCGAGGCTACCAAGCTGGAGAACCTGATCGCCTTCCTGAAGGAGCACCCCGAGACCAAGGTTGACGTGAAGAGCTATGCCGATGCCGGCACGGGTAACCCGAAGATCAACGTGATGTACGCTCAGAAGCGTGCCGACAACGTCAAGAAGGCCCTCATCGAGGCCGGTATCGACGAGTCCCGCATCACGGCTGCCAGCTACGGTGACACCGTACAGCCCTACAGCGAGAACGACAAGAACCGCGTTTCTATCGCTATCGCAAAGTAAAAGGAAAAATGAAAGGGTGAAATTACTTTTTCACTTTTCTCTAAAAAAAGCCGCCGTTTTGGCGGCTTTTTTCATTTTAATATGTATCTTTGCGGCGAAAATGGACATTCACACCAAAGAATGCCCCTCTAATGTCGTTATGGAAACAAAGCAAGAACAGACGCAGTTGCCCGAGAACGCTTTTCGCGAACTGCATGAAGGAGAACAGTATGAGCCGCTGATGCGTGCGGATAAGGTATATCCCGAAGTCAACGTGTGGAGCGTGGCCTGGGGCATCGTGATGGCGGTGCTTTTCTCTGCCGCTGCAGCTTACCTCGGCTTGAAGGTCGGCCAGGTTTTCGAGGCCGCCATCCCCATTGCCATCATCGCCGTCGGCGTGTCCACGGTGGCTAAGCGCAAAGGAGGCTTGGGCGAGAACGTGATTATCCAGAGCATCGGTGCCTGTTCGGGCAGTGTCGTGGCGGGTGCCATCTTCACGCTCCCGGCGCTGTATATCCTCCAGGCTAAGTATCCCGAGATGAGTGCCGACTTCATGAGCATCTTCCTGAGCTCTTTGTTGGGCGGCGTGCTTGGCATCCTGTTCATGATTCCTTTCCGCAAGTATTTCGTCAAGGACATGCACGGCAAGTACCCCTTCCCCGAGGCAACGGCGACGACGCAAGTGCTGGTTAGCGGTCAGAAAGGCGGCGGTCAGGCTAAGCCGTTGTTGATGGCCGGACTTGTCGGCGGATTGTATGATTTCATCGTGGCTACCTTCGGATGGTGGAACGAGAACTTTACGACCCGTGTGGTAGGGTGGGGTGCCACTTTGGCCGATAAGGCTAAGCTGGTGTTCAAGGTGAACACAGGTGCTGCCGTGCTGGGCTTAGGCTACATCGTCGGTTTAAAATACGCCTCCATCATTGCCTTCGGTTCACTTGCCGTGTGGTGGATTATCGTTCCTGGCATGGCTTTGCTATTTCCCGACACGGTGCTGAACCAATGGGATCCTTCCATCACCACGGCTGTAGGCGACATGACTCCCGAACAGATCTTCCGTGCTTATGGCAAAAGTATCGGCATCGGCGGCATCGCTATGGCAGGCCTGATAGGCATCTGGAAGAGCCGCGAGATTATCATCGGTGCCGTGAAGCGATTGAAGCCATCCGGCGATGCTAAGCTTTCCGGCTCATCCGAAATAGGATCGACGCCTCGCACACAGCGCGATCTGCCCATGAAGATCATCGCTGTTGGAGCAGCAGTTACCATTCTGGTGACCTTCCTGTTCTTCTGGTTCAATGTCATGCAGGGCAGCCTGCTCTTTGCTGTTGTAGGCATCCTGCTTGTTGCCATCATCGCTTTCCTGTTCACCACAGTTGCAGCCAACGCCATCGCCATCGTCGGCACCAATCCCGTATCGGGCATGACGCTGATGACGCTGATCCTGGCTTCCGTTGTCATGGTTGCCGTTGGCTTGAACGGCACGGGCGGCATGGTGGCGGCGTTAATCATGGGCGGAGTCGTATGTACGGCCTTGAGCGTTGCCGGTTCTTTCATCACCGACTTGAAGATCGGTTATTGGCTGGGCACCACCCCTGCCAAGCAGGAGACGTGGAAGTTCCTCGGCGTGCTGGTCTCGGCAGCCACGGTCGGCGGCGTGATGATCCTGTTGAATGAGACCTACGACTTCGCTTCCGGCGAGCTGGCTGCTCCGCAGGCTAATGCCATGGCGGCAGTCATCGAGCCGCTGATGAGTGGAGTCGGGGCTCCTTGGATTCTCTACGGCATCGGTGCCGTCATCGCGCTCATCCTCACGTGGTGCGGCGTTCCAGCTCTTGCTTTCGCCCTGGGTATGTTCATACCGTTGGAACTGAACATCCCGCTTGTCGTCGGCGGTGCCATCAACTGGTATGTCACCTCCCGCTCCAAGGATGCTGCCGTTAATGCTGCTCGTGGCGAACGCGGCACATTGCTCGCCAGCGGTTTCATCGCAGGTGGAGCCCTCATGGGCGTTGTCTCTGCCTTGCTGCGCTATCTTGACTTCAATCCCATCAATCCCGAGTGGCTGGCCAACCCGATGTCGGAGGTCTGCTCGCTCATCGCTTATGTACTCCTTATTATATATATGGTGAAAGCGAGCCTGAAAGTTGAGAGTTGAAAATTGACAATTGAAAGTTATAGTTGAAAGTTGAAAACTTACCATATACCGTATATTATGAAAACGAATCGATTATTCATGTTGACAGCTTTCGCGATGCTGATGAGCATCGCGGGCTATAGCCAGGAGTGGCAGCGGCTCTCGGCTCCCATCATGACGCCTTGGGGCGAGCAGATTGACCCTGAAAACGTGTGGCAGGAGTACCCTCGTCCGCAGTTGGTGCGTCCCGATTGGATCAACCTCAATGGCGTGTGGCAATACTTCCGCCGCGATAATACGCAGACCTTGACCTATGTGCGTTCCGCGAGCAGCTTCAGGCAGCGCATCCTCGTGCCTTTTGGCGTCGAGTCGGCGTTGTCCGGCATCATGCACACCGACTTGGGCACAACGGCCAATTCAACGCTGATGTATCGTCGCACCTTCGAACTGACCGATGCCTTTAAGGGCAAGCGCACGCTCCTGCACTTCGGTGCCGTGGACTGGCGTTGCGTAGTCTTCGTGAACAAAACGAAGGTAGGTCAGCACGATGGCGGCAACGACCCCTTCACGTTCGACATCACGGACTATCTCACCGAGAGCGGCGAACAGGAGCTGCAGGTCGCTGTCTATGACCCCAGCAGCCGTGGCGGTCAGCCGCGCGGCAAGCAGACGACCAATCCCGGAAGCATTTGGTACACCAGTTGCAGCGGTATCTGGCAGACCGTATGGCTCGAGCCTGTCAACTCATGTTATATTGAACGCTACGAAGTCGTTCCCGATGCCGAGAGCGGTACGGTGAAGGTGAAAGTGCTCGCCAACGACCCGACCTGCAAGTTCTACCTCATAGCCCGCGATGGCGAGGACATTGTGGCCACGACCGAGAAGACGGCCGTCGGCGAGGAAGTTACCATGACCATTCCCAATGCCAAGCTTTGGTCGCCCGACTCTCCCTTCTTATATAATCTGGACATCTACCTGACGATGGAGAATTGCCAGGACTGCGACAAAGCCCGTGGCTATTTCGGCCTTCGCACGCTCTCCAAGGGCATGGTTGACGGCCATCCCGCTTTCCTGCTCAACGGCAAACCGCTGTTCATGTACGGCCCGCTGGATCAGGGCTGGTGGCCCGATGGCTTGCTGACGCCGCCTTCCTACGAGGCCATGATCTACGACCTGAAGGCGATCAAGAGAATGGGCATGAACATGGTGCGCAAGCACATCAAGGTGGAGCCCGACCTGTGGTACGAATGGTGCGACCGCAACGGCCTCATCGTCTGGCAGGATATGCCCAACGGCAGCGAAAGCGGCAGCCTCGGCACGAAGGAGGAATTGCAACATATCTTCTACGAAGAGAGTGAACGCATCGTCCATGCCTTGAAGCAGCACCCGTCCATCTGCGTGTGGGTGCCGTACAACGAAGGTTGGGGTCAGGATGCCGGCTCGGGTGCCGGCCACACGATGCGCGGTTATCTCGTCGTACGCAATGCTGATGCCGACCCCGGCCGTCTGATGAATGCCGCTTCCGGATGGACGGACTTCGAGATTGGCGACATCACCGACGCTCACAGCTATCCCACGCCCAACGGTCAGCCCAATACACGCAACGACCGTGTCAACGTCTGCGGCGAGTTTGGCGGAATCTCTTATCTGATCGAGGGTCATCTCTGGGGCGGCAATGACCAGGTCTATACGTCGGTTGAGGATGGCGATGTCTATACCACCCGCTTCAACCAATACACCTCAGCCCTGCAGAGCCTTCAGATTTCCAAGGGTCTCTGGGCCGGCGTCTATACGCAGGTCACGGATGTCGAAAAGGAGAATAATGGTTTCCTGACCTATGATCGCAAGGTGTGGAAGATCAATGATGAGCAGGTAGCCTCCATCCGCCGTAACATCGAGAAGACGATTCACCAGCGTCTGTCCGATGCCGTCAGCGTCGTCAGTGCGGGCGACAATTCCTCAAACATATCCTGGCGCTACACCACCGACGAGCCCGCAGCCGGCTGGGAAAAGGCAACCTTCGACGACAGCTCATGGAAGCGCGGCATAGCAGGCTTCGGCGACATCAGCCAGCCCGATGCCCGCGTCCAAACGAAGTGGAGCACACCGGAGATATGGATTCGCCGTCAGTTCAAGTTCGACGGTCTCACGGCAGACGACCTCCCCAACCTCTGCCTGCGCATCTTCTACGATGAGGACTCCGAGGTCTATATCAATGGCGTGCTGGCCTTCAGCATCACGGGCTACAACACTACTTACCAGCTCTTTGACATCTCCGATGCAGCCCGCAACGCCATCAAGCTCGAGGGCACCAACGTCATCGCTATCCATACGAAGCAGACCAGCGGCGGACAGTACATCGATGCCGGTTTCAGCCTCCGTACCTATAAGGACAACTCCGAGCTGGTCGTCGAACCGTTGGCGGAGCTTAACCTTCCCGAGTTCTCCGAGGACTCCGAGAAGGCCTACCTCTTCTGCTACTCCAAGCCCGGCACGCCACGTATGTTCTATGCCTATAGCTACGATGGCCTGACTTGGAATACGATGAACGAGGGGAACAGTGTTTTTGGCGTCACCGATGGTCAGCCCGCCGTGCAGCGCCCTTTTATCCGCAGGCTGGAGGACGAGAGCGGTAACGTCACCTTTCATCTCGTTTTTGGAGGAGACAGCGGTGCCTCCGGCCTGTACCACTGGACATCTAACGACCTTTTCACCTGGAAACCCCTCAGCGGCACCGACGGCAAGATGTTCGACTCTGAAGCCATCGCGCCAGAGATGGATTACGATGCGGGCACGAAAAACTACGTTTACTACTGGACCATCCCTTTCGAAGATATGTTCATCCTGAAGTATTCCCGCACGAAGGACTTCGAGACATTCTCGCGCGTCGCTACCTATTTCTCACCAGGCTACTCGGCGCGTGACCTCACCACTTTTCTGGTCGATAACAATTACGTAGCGCTCTACACCGACCCCGACAACCATGGCCTGTGTTCTGCCATCAGCCGTAGCCTGAACCCTCAGCGCTCTAAGTTCCAGGGCTTCAAGCAAGCCTTCTCCAACGCCCACAAGATCATGTCGCCGACCGTGTTTCCGGCTTTCGACGGCAATGGTTGGTTCCTCTTCGGCACCGAGCAGGGCGACAAGAACATCTATTGTGCGGCCAAAGCCTCTGCCTCAAACATCGTCTGGCGTATGTATGAGAATGCCACCTGCGACCTGCCGAAGGACGCCGAAGGAGGGAAGGTGACGGTCGTCACGCGCAGCGAACTCGACCGACTCACCAAACTCTTCAGCGGAATAGATACAGCGGTGGAGGTTGTTCGGTCGCGACCGAACGATCAACACGTTAATAGGTATAACCTGAAAGGAATAAAGGTGTCGGAGCCGACGTCTAAAGGCGTTTACATTATCGACGGGAGGAAAACGGTTGTCCAATGAGGGGTTAATTGTCAAATCATTAATAGTAAAATAGCAAACGACTAATCGTTACATCATAAAACGTTAAATCATAAATTACTTTTATGTCATTAATTGAAAAGATTGTGGCACGGGCGCAGGCAAATCCTCAGCGCATCGTGCTGCCTGAGGCTGAAGAAGAGCGCACGCTCATCGCAGCCGACAAGGCGCTGGCCGACAAGTTGGCCGACATCATTCTCATCGGTAACCCTGCCAAGGTGCAGGCACTGGCCGAGAAACACGGTCTTACCCACATCGGCGAGGCTACGCTCATCGACCCCGAGAACTACGAACGCAGCGAGGAACTGGCCCAGCTGCTCTGCGAACTGCGCAAGAGCAAGGGCATGACCATCGAACAGGCTCGCGAGCTTGTGAAGAATCCCTTGTACCTCGGTTGCATGATCATCAAGACCGAAGGCGCCGACGGTCAGATTTCCGGTGCCCTCTCGACCACGGGCGAGACGTTGCGTCCAGCCCTGCAGATCATCAAGTGCTCGCCGGGCATCACCTGCGTCAGCGGCGCTATGCTCCTCATCACTGACCGTCCTGAGTATGGCGAGGATGGCGTGCTCGTCGTGGGCGACGTGGCTGTGACCCCGATGCCCGATGCCGACCAACTGGCTCAGATTGCTGTATGCACCGCCCAGACCGCCAAGAGTGTTGCAGGCTTTGAGGATCCCCGTGTGGCCATGCTGAGCTTCTCCACCAAGGGTTCTGCCAAGCACGAAGTGGTCGATAAGGTCATCGAGGCAACACGTCTGGCCAAGGAGCGTTGTCCCGAACTGAAGGTTGACGGCGAGTTGCAGGCCGATGCCGCCCTCGTGCCGTCAGTAGGTGAGAAGAAAGCGCCCGGCAGCGCCATTGCCGGCCATGCCAACGTCCTCGTCTATCCGAACCTCGAAGTGGGCAACATCAGCTACAAGCTCGTGCAGCGCCTCGGCGGTGCCATTGCCATCGGTCCTATCCTCCAAGGCATTGCCCGTCCCGTCAACGACCTCAGCCGCGGCTGCTCCGTCGATGATATTTACTACTTAATCGCTATAACTGCCTGTCAGGCAATGGATGCAAAATGAAAATACTTGTCTTGAACTGCGGAAGCAGCAGTATAAAATATGCTTTGTACAACATGGATGACCGCTCGGTCATCACCAGTGGCGGCATCGAGAAGATTGGTCTGCCCGATTCCTTTATTAAATATAAGGCCAACGGCGAGAAGTTTCAGTTCGAGGCTCCTGTGCCTGAGCACACCGCCGGCGTTCAGCTTATCTTCAAGGTCCTCACCGAGGGCGAACATGCCGTGCTGAAGGATCTCCACGAGCTTACGGCCGTAGGTCATCGCATGGTGCACGGCGGCGAGAAGTTCCAGAAGAGCGTGGTGCTCACGCCCGAAGTGATGGAGCAGTTTGCCGCTTGCAACGACCTGGCTCCGCTGCATAATCCCGCCAACATCAAGGGCGTCAATGCCGTCAAGGCCCTGCTGCCCGACCTGCCGCAGGTAGGCGTCTTCGATACCGCCTTCCATCAGACTATGCCCGACTACGCTTATATGTACGCCCTTCCTTATGAACTTTACAAGAAGCACGGCGTGCGTCGCTACGGTTTCCACGGCACCAGTCACCGCTACGTCTCGCAGCGTGTGCTCGAATACCTCGGTATGCCTAAGGAAGGCAGCAAGGTCATCACCTGCCACATCGGCGGCGGCGCATCCATTGCTGCCGTCAAGGATGGTAAGGTCGTCGATACCTCTATGGGCCTCACGCCTCTCGAAGGTCTGATGATGGGCACGCGCTCCGGCGATATCGATGCCGGTGCCGTCACCTTCCTCATGGATAAACTCGGCCTCGACACCAAGGGTATCTCCAACCTGCTGAATAAGCAGAGCGGTCTGCTCGGCGTCAGCGAAGGTCGCAGCGACTTCCGCGATATCCTCGCCGGCATTGCCGAAGGCAACGACCTTGCCCGTCTGGCCAAGGAGATGTACACCTATCGCATCAAGAAGTATATTGGTTCCTACGCTGCTGCTATGGGCGGTGTCGATGTCATCGTGTTCACTGCCGGCGCTGGCGAGAATCAGTACGAGGTGCGCGAAGGAGCTACCCGTGGCTTGGAGTTCCTCGGTGTGGAGCTCGACGACGAGAAGAATCACGCCTGCCGTGCCAAGGAAGCCATCATCTCAAAGGATTCCTCACGCGTCAAGGTCTGCGTCATCCCCACCGACGAGGAACTGATGATTGCCATGGACACGCTGGCATTGGTCAGCTGAACATTGAAGTTTATATCATTGAAAAGAGCATGAAGTACAGTATCATCATACCCGTTTACAACCGTCCCGACGAGGTGGCGGAGCTGCTGCTCAGCCTCTCGAAACAGACGTTCCACGACTTCGACGTACACATCGTAGAGGACGGCAGCAGCATAACGTGCCGCGAGGTGTGCGACCATAATGCCAACCGTCTGGACATCCATTATTATGTGAAGGAGAACGGCGGGCCGGGAGCGGCACGCAACTACGGCGCCGAACGTGCCACGGGTGATTACTTCATCGTTCTTGACTCCGACGTAGTGCTGCCTCCAGGCTATCTTTCCGCCATCGACCAAGAGCTTACGGAGCGTCCCTGCGATGCCTTCGGCGGTCCCGACCGCGCTCACCCCGACTTCACGCCGGTGCAGAAAGCTATCAGCTACTCGATGACGTCGTTCTTCACCACTGGCGGCATCCGTGGCGGTAAGAAGAAACTGGATAAGTTCTACCCCCGTTCGTTCAACATGGGCGTGAGCCGCCAGCTGTGGCAACAGCTGGGCGGCTTCCGCGCCATGCGTTTCGGCGAGGACATCGATTTCAGCATCCGCATCTTCAAGGCAGGTGCACGCTGCCGTCTGTTCCCCGATGCCTGGGTCTGGCATAAGCGTCGCACGGATTTCCGTAAGTTCTTCCGTCAGGTGCGTAACTCCGGCGCTGCACGCATCAACCTGCATCTCTTGCATCCCGGTTCGATGAAACTGGTTCATCTGTTGCCTGCGGTGTTCACGCTTGGTTGCCTGGTGCTGCTCATCCTCTTCCTCTTCGGGCTCGCTTTGTACCTGTTCGGTCCCGATCACATGAACAAGGCGGTAGGCTTTGCACTCTGCGAGCTGACCCTCCTGCTGCCCTTGCTCTACGCATTGCTCATCTTCGTCGATTCCTCCATCCGCAACCGTAGCCTCTGGGTCGGTCTGCTCTCCATCCCCGCCTCGTTCATCCAGCTCTTCGGCTATGGTATAGGTTTCCTTTCCGCCGCATGGAAACGGTTGGTATTGAAGCAGAAGGCTGAAGGATTTGATGACAACGAAAGGTTATACAAATGAACATCAAGGATCTCCCATCCGATGAACGGCCCCGTGAGCGATTGATGGAGCAAGGCGCTGAGGCTTTGTCTCCAGCTGAGCTGTTGGCTATTCTCATCGGCAGCGGCAACACCGAGGAGACGGCAGTGCAGCTGATGCAACGTCTCTTGGGTGATTGCGAAGGGAGTCTGAAGGCCTTGAGCCGCCTGTCGTTGAATGACCTCACGAAGAACTACAAGGGTCTGGGGCCCGCTAAGGCCGTCAGCATCCTTGCAGCCTGCGAGTTGGGCAAGCGACGCATGATGGAGGCGGCTGCCGAGAAACGTAAGGTGGAGAGTTCCACTGACATCTACAATATCATGTACCCTCGGATGCGAGATTTGGCGCACGAGGAAAGCTACGCGCTGTATCTGCGTACCGACAACAGTCTCGAAGGACAACCTTTCCTCATCAGCAAGGGAGGCATCGCAGGTACACAAGTGGACATTCGCTTGGTGTTGCGTGAAGCGTTGATCCGTCAGACGCCGACACTCGTGCTCGTACACAACCATCCTTCGGGCAACAAGCGCCCTTCGCGCGACGACGACAACCTCACCGACCGCCTTTCCCGTGCCTGTCAGGTCATGAACATCAGGCTGCTGGACCACGTCATCGTCACCGATGGCGACTACTACAGCTATCGTGAACAGGGGAAGGTGTGATGGATAATGTATAATGGACAATGGATAATGTATAATGTATAATGGACAGTGGACAATGGATAATGGACAATGGATAATGTATAATGGACAGTGGACAATGGATGATGGACAATGTATAATGGATAATGGATAATGTATAATTGAAAAATGGATAAGATTCAGTTAGAGGATAAGATCGTAGAGATGCTCAAGACGGTGTATGACCCTGAGATCCCTGTCAACGTGTACGATTTAGGGCTTATCTACCGCATAGAGCTGAGCGACGACCTCACGCAGTTGGATGTAGATATGACGATGACAGCGCCCTCGTGCCCCATGGCCGACTTCATTGTCGAGGATGTGCGTCAGAAACTCGAGAGCATCGAGGGCCTCACCTCCGTCAACGTCAATCTGGTCTTCGAACCCGAGTGGACGCAAGATATGATGACTGAGGAGGCGAAGCTCGAATTGGGTATGCTTTGAAAGCCTTAAGGGTTTCCCGACATGGACCGCAGAGCGGTAAAGAACGTTAAAAAACGGGCCGACTCCTTGGCCGTAAAGCTCCTTTGTATTACTTTTGCACGCACAAGTATTACAATGTATAACGATAATATCACAGCTATGGCAACAACAACGGTAAGACGTCCAGCCTCATTCCGTTTGCGTACCGACCTGCTCGAGCGACTGAAGCGCAACGCTATGCGCGAGCATCGGACGCTGAACAATTACGTTGAGAGCGTTCTCCTCGACTTCGTGTACGACGAACCGAACGAAGTGACTAAAGCCGCCATCGAAGAGGCTCAGTCTCGAAGAGTTTACCCTGAGGGTGAACTCTACAGCAGTGCAGCAGAACTCTTTGAAGCTCTTGATGCTGAATGAAAAAGATTTTTCCTTCCACTCAGTATAAGAAGGATTATAAGCGTTACCGCAATAATCCTTCAAAGATTGCAGCCCTGGGTGAAATCATTGATATTCTTGCAAACGAACAACCCATTCCTGCCCGATTCAGTCCGCATCTCTTGCACGGCAACTATAAAGGCTGTATGGAATGCCACATCCAGGGCGATTTCCTCCTCATCTGGTTTGACGAAACGAGCGACATCATAGAGTTAGTACGCCTCGGTAGTCACAGCGAATTGTTTGGATAAAAAGAAAACGACGATGAAACCTGTCTATTTCATATCTGACGCCCATTTGGGCAGTCGCGCTATAAAGCACGGTCGCACTCAGGAGCGGCGGTTGGTGAGGTTCCTGGACTCCATCAAGGAGAAGGCAGGAGCGGTGTATTTGCTGGGCGATATCTTCGACTTCTGGCATGAGTACAAGCTGGTGGTGCCTAAAGGTTTCACTCGTCTGTTAGGCAAGATCAGCGAGCTGACGGACCTCGGCGTCGAAGTCCATTTCTTTACGGGCAATCACGATATCTGGGCCTACGACTACCTGGAGAAGGAATGTGGGGTCGTGATGCATCGCAAACCTGTGACGGTAGAGCTGGGTGACAAAGTGTTCTTCCTCGCTCATGGCGATGGTCTTGGCGATCCCGATCCAAAGTTCAAGTTCCTGCGCTGGCTGTTCCACAACCGTGTGGCACAAGTCCTTTTTGCCGCTGTCCATCCCCGCTGGGGCGTGGATCTCGGCCTGCGTTGGGCTGAGCATAGCCGGTTGAAGCACGAGGCCGAGGATCCTCCGACCTATCAAGGCGAGGACAAGGAACATTTGGTTTTGTATGCTAAGGATTATCTTACCAGTCATCCCGATGTCAATTACTTCGTGTTCGGGCATCGTCACATCGAGCTCGACTTGATGCTCTCCCGCACAGCCCGCGTCATCATCCTGGGCGATTGGATCACGCATTTCTCCTATGCTGTCTTCGACGGCGAACAGCTGTGGATGGAGAACTATATTGAGGGCGAAACCGAGCCCTGAACCTTGGCTTAGAGCGCAATAAATCATTTATTTTTGTCGATTCCGGTATTTTTAGGGGCAGATGACTTGTCGTCTGCCTTTTTTTATGTACTTTTGCACAGTTTTTATGTAACACAATTGTCTCAATGCGACATATCATCTTCAAAAGCAGGACGCTGTTGCTCGCTATGCTGGTGAGTATAATGGCTGGCAACGTTTCAGCTCAGGTCAAGCAGGAGGGCGGGAAGCCCGCATCGGTGCCCATGCAGGGCGTTGTTCCCCAGAAACCAAACGGGCAGTCGGCAAAGGAATTGTTGATTTCGGGTGTCATCAAGGACACGCAGGGTGAGACGTTGCTGGGAGCCAGCGTACGGGTTCGTGAGACGAAGGCAGGAGCCGTAACCGACAACGATGGTAAGTTCACCATCTCCGTGCCGCTTGGGCAAGCCGTTACGCTGGACTTCTCCTATGTGGGTATGCAGCCCCAGTCCAAGAAGTACGACGGCAAGAAAAACTATACCAATCAGGTCATCGTGCTCGCTGAAAAGGGCGACATGGAAGAGGTCGTCGTTACGGGCCTGTTCGACTATAAGTCCTCGACCTTCACCGGCTCGGCTGTGTCCTACACACAGGAAGACTTGAAGCTGGTCAGCAACGGCAATGTGCTGAAGACCATTCAGGCCATCGACCCTTCGTTCATCGTTGATATGAACAGCATCAATGGCTCCAACCCCAACTTCATGTCTGATATCACCATTCGCGGCAAGGCCTCGTTCAGCGGCTTGCAAGGCGAATACAGCGGCAACCCCAATGCACCGCTGTTCATCCTCGACGGCTTCGAGGCTTCGCAGCAGCAGATCTTCGATCTTGACATCAACCGCATCAAGAGTGTCACCGTCTTGAAGGACGGCGCGGCAAAGGCCATCTATGGCTCTAAGGCCAGCAACGGCGTCATCGTCGTCGAGACCATTCTGCCCGAGGCCGGACGGTTGCGCATCACCTATACGGGTGACGTCAACGTGGAGGTGCCCGACCTGACGACTTACGACCTTTGCAACGCCACGGAGAAGCTGCAGGTGGAGCTGAACTCAGGGCGTTACACCGCCAACTCACCTTACTATCAGGCGCTGCTCGACGAGCAGTACAACCGCACGGCCATCGATGTGGCCCGCGGTGTCGATACCTATTGGCTGTCACAGCCCCTGCGTTCGGGCGTCGGCAATAAGCATACGGCTTACATCGAAGGTGGCACCGAGGAGATGCGCTATGCCGCCAGCCTCATGTATAATAATGTGGTGGGCGTGATGAAGAAGTCCGACCGCACAACACTCTCGGGCAACATCAACCTGAGCTATCGCTACAAACAATGGATGTTCCGCAACTCATTGAGCGTGAATGGCAATCGCGCTGACGATAGCCCTTATGGCACGTTCAGCGATTATGTGCGGGTGAATCCTTATTTCTCGCCTACCGACGAGAACGGCAACCTGCAGAAGGTGCTCGGAACCTTCACGCCGCCGGGCTACGGCAGCAGCTCCACCATCTACTACAACCCGCTGTACAACGCGACCATCGGCACGAAGAACTTCTCGAAATATACCGAGGTGGTTGAGAACTTCTACCTCGAATACCGCCCCATCGAAGACCTGCGCTTCACGGCGCGCCTGGGTTATATCCACAAGAACGACAAGCGTGAGGATTTCTACCCCGGCGACCACACACGTTTCAACGACTGGACGGGCGACCGCTACTTCCAGCGCGGCAGCTATGCCATCAGCAACGGCGAGAACAACAGCCTCTCGGTGGACATCACCGGTAACTACTCCCACACCTGGGACAAGCATCTGCTGCTGGCCAACGCCGCCTACTCGCTGCAGACCGCCGACGGCAGCACCGAAGGCATGACGGCATGGGGCTTCCTGAACAATCATGTGGATTACATCACTTTCGCCAAGCAGTATGCCGAAGGCGGTAAGCCCTCGGGCTCGGAGACCACGACGCGTTCGCTCGGTTTCACAGGAGCTGCCAACTACAGCTACGACGAGCGCTACCTCTTCGATGCCAGCCTGCGTTTCAACGGCTCGTCGGTCTTCGGTAGCGACAACCGCTGGGGTACGTTCTGGAGCGCCGGTGTTGGTTGGAACCTGCATAAGGAACATTTCATGCGCGATGCCAAATGGCTGACGTTGTGCAAATTCCGCGTCACCTATGGTCTCACGGGCAATCAGAACTTCTCGCCCTATCAGGCCAAGGCAACCTATAAGTTCTACGACAACATCATCTACGACAACATTTCTGGCGCTTACCTGATGGGTATGCCCAACCCCAACCTGCGTTGGCAGCAGACGGGCGACTTCACCGTAGGTCTTGACCTCGGACTGTGGAAGCGGCTGAACGTGCGCTTCGACTACTACGACAGCCGCACCCGCGATGCCCTCATCGCCATGACGATTCCGACCTCCACGGGTTTCACCTCATATATGGAAAACCTCGGCAATGTCCAGAACCGCGGCATTGAAGCCACGGCCAACTGGCGCTTCTTCCAGAAAGGACAGTCGTACATGAGCCTCACGGGAAGCATCGCACACAACGTGAACAAGGTCACCAAGATCAGCGACGCCCTCAGCAGTTTCAACCGCGAGCAGGATGCCGAGAACACCACGTCGCCCATCATCCGCTACGAGGAAGGGCAGTCGATGAGCGCCATCTGGGCCGTGCAGTCGTTGGGCATCGATCCCGCCACGGGGCGCGAGCTGTTTCTCAAAAAGGACGGCACGACGACTTACGACTACACCACCGACGACTACATCATTGCGGGCGACTCCAACCCCAAGGTGCACGGCACCTTCGGTATCAACGGCGAGGTGAAAGGCTTCGGCGTCAGCTTGCTGATGAGCTATCAGATGGGCGGCGACTACTACAACCAGACGCTCGTGGACCGTGTGGAGAACGTGAATATCGCCTACAACGTCGATCGTCGTGTGTTCAGCGACACTTGGAACACGCCCGGCGATGTGGCGCTTTACAAACATATCTCCTCCACGCCCACAACGACTTACGCCTCGACACGTTTCATTCAGCGCAACAATATGCTCGACCTCACCAGCCTCTCGCTATACTACGACTTCAAGCATTGCGCATGGCTGCGTCGCGCCAAGCTGGAGCGTCTGCGTGTGACGGGCTACATGAACGATGTCTTCCACCTTTCGACCATCAAGGCCGAGCGCGGTCTCAACTACCCCTACGCCCGTACCTTCTCGCTGTCGGTGACGGCAACGTTCTAGAAGGAAAATATGCCACCGTGCCCCTCCCGTCAGGGAGGGAGTAATTACCGAACAAGATTTGGAAATATCAATGATAATTCACTGTATATGATAAAAACACTCTTCGACAATATTATTCCCCTTTTCACAAAGGTAACCACTCCCTCCCTCACAGGGAGGGCGGGGGGTGGGTCCGCTCTTCTCCTTTGTCTGCTCATGCTAATGAGCTGCAACTCCTGGCTTGACGTGCAGCCCCGCTCGCAGGTCGAGGACACTGAGCTCTTTGAAACCGAAAGCGGCTTCAAGGAGGCGCTGGCAGGCGTCTATAGCTCAATGGTCACCACGAGAACCTATGCCAAGGAGATGACCTTCGGCTTCATGGGCGTGTTGGGACGCGAGTGGGACTATTTCAGCCAGAGTCAGTACGAGGATGCCTCGGCCTACGACTACGAGGCTTCGATTCCGACGAATTACATCCGCGAGATATGGGCCAATGGCTATAGCGGCATCGCCAATGTCAACAATCTCCTGGCGCACATCGACGAGCATGAGACCCTCTTCTCACGCGACAACTACGGTGTCATCAAGGGCGAGGCGCTGGCTCTGCGTGCTTTCCTGCACTTCGACCTCCTGCGCTGCTTCGGCGTCAGCTTTGCCGTGAACCCCGATCAACCCGCAATACCCTATAGCACCGCCCTCTCGTACCGCGTGTTCCCACAGCTCACCGTGCGCGAGGTGGCCGAAGCTGTCCTCAAGGACTTGGCTGAGGCTGAGGCGCTACTCAAGGCTCATGATCCCATCGTCACGGAGCGCGAGATCACCGAATCCACCGACAACGGCTACCTCCTCAACAGGGAGATGCATCTCAACTACTATGCGGTCCGCGGTCTGCAGGCCCGAGTGTATATGTGGATGGGCGACTATGTCAAGGCACTCGAGGCAGCCAACGAAGTCATCGCCTCAGACCTTTTCCCGTGGGCTACCGTTGCCAACCTCCAAAGCGGCGTGGACCATTCGATGGTCACCGAGCAGCTGTTTGCCCTGAACAACCTCACGATGACCGCCGACATCGCTGATATTTACTTTACCGATGGCACCACAAACAGCTTTGCTGTGACGCGCGATCGTCTGTTGGAATACTTCGACCGTGCCACACGCGACTACCGCTACACCTTCCTCTTCCGCAACGGCTCGGGCGCTAATGCCAGTAACCGCTACCTGCGCAAGTATGATGAGTCGGGCTCCAGCAGTGCGTTCTATCGCTACAAGATGCCGCTGCTGCGTGTGGCTGAGATGTACCTGATACGAAGCGAGGTGCAATTCCGCCAAGGGGATAATGAGGCAGCGCTTGCAACGTTGAACGAGCTGCGCGTGGCGCGTAATCTGACGCGTCTCACCGCTATGCCTGCTGACTTCATGCTCGAACTCATCCGCGAGTATCGTCGCGAGTTCCTTGGCGAGGGTCAGCTCTTCTTCCTCTACAAACGCCTCAACCGCGAGGCTATCCTCACGAACCCCGAGGTGAACATGGTTGAGGAAAAACTCTACACCTTCCCGCTGCCCATCACCGAGACAGAGGCTGCACAGAGGGAGGCGAATAAGTAAAAAGCCCCCCTGCCCTTCCCTGTGAGGGAGGGGAGTAATTACTAGACAAGATAAAGATATATATATCTATTATAGATTAATTGAACGATGAATACATATAGATACCATTTGCAAAAGTATCTACTCCCCTCCTTCGCAGGGAGGGGCAGGGGGGTGGGTCTTTTTCTGTTGCTCACCTTATGGTCATGTTCCCACGTCGATGTCCCGACTTACGACACGGAAGAAACACGTCTGAATATCTGGGTCGGCACTGCTGCAGGCATCGTATATGAGACGACGAGCTACAACTACTCCTATGCCTACGAGGAGGGGAGCGTGACGTTCTATGCGCAGATTACCGGGCTGCCTGTGGACCACGACCGCACGTTCCGTCTTGAAGTCTTCGGCGAGGATTCGGCTGCCGTGGCACCTACCGTGCGCAGTGAGGACTTTGTGATACCGGCCGGAGCAATCGGTGGCACCTACGAGCTGCACCTCAACACGCAGCTGCTGCCTTCGTCCGACCTGTTCACCGAGCACGACGGCAAGGTGCAGTTCCGCGTGCGGCCCTCCGAAGAGTTCATGCTGGGTACGGAGAATCATCAGGCGTTCACCGTCATCGTGAAGAACTACCTCGCGAAGCCCGACAACTGGGACACCGTGCCCGAGCGCAACGACATGATCATCTATTTCCCCATCTCCAAGTATTTCGGCACATACAGCCGCGTGAAATATCAGTTCATGATCGAGCTCCTCGGTCTCATCGATTTCAATATCCGTTCGAGCATGGGAGCTATCCCTGCCTACGACGAAGAAACCAACACTATCTCGGCCTCATACGCCGTGCAGCTGCAGCAACTGATGCAGCGTGCACTGCGTGAATACAACGCCACCCACGCCACCCCGCTCACCGATGAATACGGAGAGCTTGTGACCTTCTAAAGAACAGACCATTTATGCGCAGCAATTATACATTATACATTATCAATCATACATTAGCCATCGTCATCGCGATGGTGATGGGTTCCTGTTACTCCGACCACGGCAACTACGACTACCACGAGCTGGACGAAGTGCGCATTGACACGGTCGGTACTGGCATACAGGCCAGTTATGCCGTTCAGCGCTTCGACACCCTTGAACTCTCGCCCGAAGTGTATTTTAATGGACAGCGTGTGGTTAATGAGGGCGATGCACCCCTGACTTTTCAATGGACCATCTTCAGCGCTGTCACAGGCGTTGGCACGAGCAATGTCGTGGACACACTGGGTCACGAGCGGAACCTCAAAACACCTATCATTCGTACTGGCGGCAACTACTACGTGCAGCTCGTCGTGACGAATCAGAACGATGGCATCCGTCAGTTCTTCCGCGTCAGCGTCACCGTCAGCGAAGCCTTCGATGGCGGATGGATGGTCTTCTACGAACGTGCCGACCATCCGGGCTATTCCGATCTTGCCCTCGTCTTCAATCCCTGGACGAAGAACAATGTCACTGTTGATCGCGCTTACACAAACCTCTTCGAGCTCACCAACGGCTCCCTCCTGCAGGGCCGTCCCATCCGCTGCTTTGACGTAGCTATGGCTTTGGGCGCCAACAACTACGTAGGCCTCTGCACCGACTACACCCTTGTCGGTGTCACTGACATCGCTATCGAACAGGCGATGGCGTTTGACAACTTCTTCAATACGCCACCGGCTAAGATGGCGCCTACGTGGTACGGCCACCATGGCAACGGCGGCGTGTCCGGTCAATGCTCCGAGGTGCTCATCAACGACAACAAGATTTATACCAACACCTATTTCAATAGCGCTTCCGGCGAACGCGAGTCGCGCTTCGGCATTCCCAAGTTCGACGATGGAGTTGGGGAGTTGGCGTCTTGGAACGCTGAGCTGCCCAACCAGCTGAATTACGGCATCGTCGTTTACGACCAGACCAACGAGTGCTTCCGCTATGCTGCCTTCGAACGTGCACAGCTCGAGGCTTTCGCGGATCAATCGCCTGCGGCTGCTTTTGATGTCAATCACACAGGCATGAAACTGCTCATGGGCGACTGGGGCGTGGGACAGCAGCGCCTGCTGCCTTACGACTACCTGCTGATGAGCAAGGGCTCGGAACGCAAGCTCGCCGTGGCCAATTTCGCCACAACGACTCCTGAGGATACACACATCGGTCTTGCCCTCTACGATTTGAATGCACTTTGTCCGAACATCGACCGCGCCACCTCCCTCGCCGCCAGCAATGTCGGCAGTTTCATCTTCTACGGCGCTGCCGACAAGGTCTATAACTTAGCCTATGACAGCGGCTTGCCCGCTACCGTGGCGTGGCAGGCTCCGTCGGCTGACGAGGAAGTCACCTGTGTGCGTATCATGAAGTACTACAATACCATCTACTCCACCTCTATGATGCCATCCTGCGACGAAGTCGTGCACATCGCCACTTGGAACCAGCAGCGGCAGACAGGCCACCTCTACGAGTATCGCATCAACACCGCCAGCGGCGATCTCGACCAGTCGATGCGATATGACTACGTGATACCGGGAAAGGTGAAAGATATGGCATGGAAGTTCTCGATGAAATAGAAGGTATTCCTTATGGGCAATTATTGAATGTGCATTAAACTAAATGGAGATTATCCTATCCTAAATAATAAACAGAAACTCAATTATAACACATGTTGTCAATGAAAAAACTATTTACTACAATCGTTTGCATCGTAGCTTCAGTGGCTGCGATGGCACAGGGCGTGGTCTTCGAACCCGATGGCACGACGCTCGAGCAGGCTGCAGCCAAGGCTAAGGCCGAGAACAAGCTCATTTTCCTCGACTGCTACACACAGTGGTGCGGCCCCTGCAAGAAGATGGCGAAGGAGACATTCACTCTCGCTGAGGTCGGCGCTGCCATGAACTCCAAGTTCGTCAATATCAAGATTGACATGGAGAGTGCATACGGTGCACCGCTGGCTAAGAAGCTGCAGATTCAGGCTTATCCCACCTTCGTCATCTTCAATGCCGACGCTCAGGAGATCAGCCGTTTCCTCGGCTACCACGACGCTCCCTCTTTCTTGAAGGTACTCGAAGAGAAGGGTAAGGACGACGCTTCTGCCGGCCTGAAGGCCCGTTTCGATGCCGGCGAACGTGACCCGAAGTTCCTGTATGAATATCTCGCTTCGCTCACTGCAGCCTACAAGGGCGATGAGGCCAACACTGTGGCTGAGGCTATCCTTGAAGGTAAGGAGGAGACCTTTGCTGCCGACTCCACGCTGCGCATGATTTTCTTCCGCAACATCACCAATCCATTCGCCAAGTCGTTTGTCTATACCGCCAAGCACCCCGAGGCGCTGACGGCTGCCATTGGTGAGATGCCTGTGAAGATGAAGATTCAGAACGTCCTCACCGGCTATCAGCGACAGCTCATCAACGAAGCCGACGGCACGGCAACGCTCGACCAGGCTAACTACGACCGCTTCAGCGCATTGCTCGACGAGATTGGCATGGCTGATGCCGACCACTATCGTCTGCAGACGCTCATCACGCTCGCCGAGAAGCAGAAGGACTTCGACAAGTACATCGCCTACATCAAGCAGTATCTGGCTAATCCCGCCCTCGATGCCGACGACATGCAGTTGGCACGTTGGGTACGTCCCTTCTCAGGTCCCAACGCCAACCCGCAACACAAGGAGGAGATGAAGGCCATCTTGCGCCAGCGTCTCGACGAGATTGCTGCAGGCAAGCGTCAGCCCATGAACACTATTGGTAACATGCGCCTCTCACGTCCCACCGATGATCTCCTCCGCGTGCTCATCGATGCCATGGACGGCAAGATGCCGCAGAAATAATGATTAGAGATTAAAGTTTAAAGATCATGAAACGTTTATCATTTATCATCTATTCCTTATTATTTATTGTTTCCAGCTCCTTTGCTCAGGATCAGGTTGTCACCGAGACGACGGAGAGTGACGGAGAGACCTACGTCACCCATTATCTCTATGATGCTCAGGCACGTCCTTTCCTGCTGCTCACCGATGATCTTTCGATGCAGTTCTACAGCTATGACGAGGCTGGCAACGTAGCAAAGCAGGAGTACACCGATTTCACCAATCCCAACCTCGACCGCATCTATGTCTATACTTATAATGAGGCAGGACAGATAGCCATCGAGGAGGAGTTTGCCGGAGAACGTTCACTGGGAACTACCACCTACACCTACGATGAGCATGGTCATATCATCACGATGCTCAACTCACGTGGCGGATTACCTATCAACCGTCGCAACACATACGACGATCAGGGCCAGCTCATCAAAGAGGAAACACTTCATCCTATGAATGCCTCGGCTGTGATGGCAGCCACAGAGTATTTCTATGACAACGGTCTCGTCGTCAAGGAGGTTCACTATTCCAGCGATATCGTCTCGTCCATCGTCGAAAACACCTACAACGAAGCTGGTCAGCTCATCAAGAGTGTCACCTCCAAGCTCGTGGAGAGTGAGGAAGAGACTGAGGAAGAGCAGGAAGTGGTCTTCGAGGTGACGTCCACCACGACTTATGCCTATGCCGACATTGATGTGTCCCTCGCACCGCTTAATGTCCAGGCTGTAGCCGGAGACGGCAATACGGTCGTCGTCACATGGGAAGGCTCGGCGAACAGCATCGTCGTCGATGGTAAGTTCTACACCGCTACCGGCAACAGCTTCACCACTCCTGTGCTCATCGATGGCACCTACACCATCTACGTTGTCAACAACGGTAATGCCACCGCTTCCGAACCCATTGATGTCGCTGACAATACGAAGGTCGGCGTCAGTGACGTGCATCTCAACGGTGAGGTGACGGCATCGATTGTGATGGAGGAGAACCGCGATGGCGAAATGGTGCCGGTTACTTACTATAATATCCCCGTGGCTTGGACGCTGCCCAATGACGCTAAGCCCACCAGCTACCGCATCTATTACAACTCGACTTACTATGTTGATGTTGAGGACGGCACGCTTCGCAACTTCGTCATCCCGGCCAAGAACGTCACCAACTGGAGCATGGCCACGATGTCCGTTGTCACGTTGCCCTTCGTCGTTCGCGTCGTAGCAATCTACGAGACGGGTGAGATGGAACCGGCCAACCTGCTGGAACTCGACACCGAGGCTATCCTCGAACTGTCCGTTCAGGCTCCACAAGCCAACGCTGCCTCCACAGAGGTTTACACGCTCGGTGGCATCCGCATGCCTTCACGTGACAACCTCCGTCCCGGCACCTACGTCTTCCGCAACGGTAAGGTTGCCCGTAAGGTGCAGACGCGATAAGCTCGTTTGGGTACCAGAAAACAATAAGGGCTGTGTCCGTTGTGACACAGCCCTTTCTTCGTCAGAGAAATGATGATTAAGCCTTGACGCGGCCGAGGTAGCTGCCGTCGCGGGTATCGACCTCGACAATCTCGCCTTCGTTGATGAAGAGAGGTACGCGGATTTCAGCGCCTGTCTCTACGCGGGCAGGCTTCAAGGTGTTTGTGGCGGTGTCGCCCTTCAGACCGGGTTCGGTCCAGGTGATGGCCAGCTTCACCTTCACGGGTACGTCGGCATAGAGGACGGTCTCAGTGGAGGCGTCGGTGACAACCTCGACGTTCTCGCCTTCCTTCATGAAAGCGACGCCGTTGATCTGGTCCTTGGGAATGGGAATCTGCTCGAAGGTCTCGTTGTTCATGAAGATGTAATCCTCACCTTCCATGTACAGGAACTGGTAGCTGCGACGCTCGACGCGGACGTCCTCGAGTTTCTCGCCGATGTTGAAGCGACGTTCCAGAACATTGCCGCTGACCACGTCCTTGAGGGTCGTGCGCATGATGGTGTTGCCCTTGCCAGGCTTCACGTGCAGGAAGTCGATGCAGAAATAGAGCTTGCCATCCATGCGGATGCAGGTGCCCTTCTTGATGTCTTGTGAGTTAATCATACTTTGATGCTGTAAAAATGGGTATTATTAAATGTAAAATGGTTCTTTAACCTCGTTTTCGGGCGCAAAGGTAATGAAAATAAGCGAAAATGAGCAAAAGTTTTAAGAAAATCTTGCGAGAATGAAAAAAAGTATCTACTTTTGCAGCCCGTTAGCCCACTATCGCAACAAATATAAAGATATAAAGCAATGAAAAGAACATTCCAGCCCCACAATCGCAGAAGAAAGAATAAGCACGGTTTCCGTGAACGTATGCTAACCGCTAATGGCCGCCGCGTGCTCGCCGCACGTCGTGCTAAGGGTCGTAAGAAGCTCACTGTTTCCGACGAACGTCACGGTAAGTAATTCTTTCCATGGCCCGTTGACGATAGCATAATCGCCCGCGAGGCCGACAGCCAGACATGAGGCGCAGACGGATGCACCCACAGGGGTTTGCGTCGTCTGTGCCTTATTCTATTTAAACCTTTCGCTATGGGATTTTTCAAGAAGATCATGAGCCCGATCGTTTGGGGCAATATCATCGCCATCGTGGTCGTGGCGGTGCTGGTGTGTATGCTTGCTCTCAAAGGCATCGACGTCTATACTCACCACGGCGAGTCCATCGAGGTCCCCGCCATCGTCGGTATGCAAGAGAGCGATGCCCAGTACACCTTGCAGCGATTGGAATTAGTCCTGGTCAAGGCCGAGACGGGCTACGACAAGAGCAAACCCACGGGATGTGTGCTTGCGCAGAACCCGGAATCCGGCACGAAGGTCAAGGCCGGGCGACAGATATACGTGACCATCAACGCTTCCGATTCTCCTACGCGGGCATTGCCTGACATTGCCGACAACAGCTCACTGCGCGAGGCGCAGGCCAAGCTCAAGGCTATGGGCTTCAAGCTCGGACCCGTGGAATACATCCCCGGCGACAAGGACTGGGTCTATGCCGTCAAGTGCAGGGGCAGATTCGTCTATTCGGGTGAACAGGTACCCACCGACGTGCCGCTGATCCTGCAGGTCGGCAATACTTCGTCCATCGAGGCCGAGGAGGAGATGCTCGATTCGCTCGATGACTTCGACATCGGGGACATCGACGATGAGGCTGTCGGAATCGACGATATCTTTGACCTATGATGGACGATGACGAACTGATCGTTGACGACGATGCGTTGGAGCTCGACGACGAAGGGCTGGAGGCAGCCCCCGACGGTACGCTCTATGAGCATCGTCGTGTTGTAGCCGACAAGGGGCAAACGCTGCTGCGCGTCGATAAGTTCCTGATGGAACATCTGCGCGACACCAGCCGGGCACGCATTCAGCGCGCTGCTGAAGCCGGTTGCATCCATGTCAACGACCGTCCCGTCAAGAGCAACTATCGCGTCAAGCCTTTCGATGTCGTCACCCTCATGCTCGACCATCCGCGTTTCGAGACGGAGGTGACGGCGGAGGACATACCGTTGGACATCGTCTATGAGGATGACGACCTGCTCGTCGTGAACAAACCGGCAGGCTTGGTCGTACATCCCGGAGTGGGCAACTACACAGGAACATTGGTCAACGCCTTGGCTTGGCACTTGCGCAACGACCCTAAATACAACCCCAATGACCCTAACGTGGGTCTCGTTCATCGTATAGACAAGGACACGAGCGGCTTGCTCGTCGTGGCGAAGACACCCGAGGCAAAGACACATCTGTGCCATCAGTTCTTCGTTCATTCCACACGTCGCCAGTACAATGCCCTGGTATGGGGCAGCTTTGAGACAGAGGAGGGTAGGATAGAGGGTAACATTGCCCGCGACCCTCGCGACCGTCAGCGCATGACGGTGTTTCCGCCTGCGAGCGAAGTGGGTAAACCCGCCGTGACACACTGGCGGGTCATTGAAGCCTTCGGACCGGTGACGTGGGTCGAATGTATTCTCGAGACGGGCCGCACCCATCAGATCCGGGCCCACATGAAGTCGATCGGTCATCCCCTCTTTGCCGACGAGCGTTATGGCGGCATGGAGATTCTTCGCGGACAACCTACGGCAGCATACAAGGCTTTCGTCCGCAATGCCTTTGAGCTCTGCCCACGGCAGGCGCTGCACGCCCGCACACTCGGCTTTCAGCATCCGCGGACTCACGAGGATCTGTTCTTCGAGAGCACGTTGCCCGAAGACTTAACACGAGTAACTGAAAAATGGCGCTCTTACGCGCGTACATTATTATAATAATATATGGATAAGAAAAAAGTGATAGCCATCGTCTGCGGTGGCGACAGCTCTGAGCACGACGTGAGCATTCGTAGCGCACAGGGCATCTACAATTTCATTGATAAAGAACGCTTCGAACCGTTCGTCGTCGAGCTGAAAGGCACGACGTGGGAGGCTCATCTCGAAGGCGACAAGCGCTCCAAGGTCAGCCGCGAGGATTTCTCCTTCAAGGTGGGACGGCGCACGGTGCATCCGGATTTCGCCTACATCACCATCCATGGAACGCCTGGCGAGGACGGGATTCTTCAAGGCTATTTTGACCTCATCCGTATGCCTTATTCGACCAGCGATGTTCTCGTCGAGTCAATGACTTTCAACAAGTTCACGTTGAACCAATACCTGAAGGGCTTCGGCGTCAGCGTCTCGGAAAGTCTTGTCGTGCGCAAGGGCAACGAAGACCTCGTCACGGACGACGAAATCATCAACCACATCGGTCTGCCTTGTTTCGTCAAGCCTAATGCCGGCGGTTCGAGTTTCGGCGTGACAAAGGTGAAGACGCTCGAGCAGCTGCGACCCGCCATCGCCCTGGCTATGGGCGAGAGCGATGAGGTGATGGTCGAGGCCTTCATGCCGGGCACCGAGCTCACCTGCGGTTGCTACAAGACCGCTGCCGGAGAGCATGTGTTCCCGGTCACGGAAGTCGTCACGCACAACGAGTTCTTCGACTACGACGCCAAGTACAACGGCTCGGTCGATGAGATCACGCCCGCTCGCATTCCCGATGACCTGCGCGACCGTGTGCAGGCACTCACCTCGGCCATCTACGACATCCTTGGCTGCTCGGGAATCATCCGCATCGACTACATCGTCACGAAGGTGACAGGCGACGACGGCAAGGAACGCGACCGCATCAACATGCTCGAAATCAACACCACGCCAGGCATGACGGCCACCAGCTTCATCCCTCAGCAGGTGCGTGCCGCCGGTCTCGACATCAAGGATGTATTGACCGAGATTATTGAGGACAAACTATAATCGGATCGTACTGAGACAACAATATACCCTAACATAGATGAAAGAACAACAACTTGCAAAAGATATCGCTCCCTCCCTCATAGGGAGTGCGGGGAAAGAATCTTCCTTCGACGATATTCGCCCCTATAAGCCAGAGGAACTGCCGCAGGTCTTCGACGAATTGATGGCTGACGAACAGTTCGTTCAGGCGGTGAGCCGCGTCATGCCCGATGTGTGCGGGAAGATGAAGGCCTTCCTCAAGGCTAACGAAGGAACGTCGTTCACCAATCTCGACGTGCAGAAAACGTTCATCTATCCCTTGGTGCAGCATATCATTGCGACCTGCACGCAGGGTATCGATCTCAGTGTTCCCGAGCATCTCGACCGTCAGCAGCCGCACACCTTCATCACCAATCACCGCGACATCGTCCTCGATTCGGCCTTCCTCAGCTTCCTGCTCGTCGAGAACCAGTTCCCCACCACCGTGGAGATAGCCATCGGCGACAATCTGCTCATCTTCCCGTGGATCAAGAAATTGGTGCGCATCAACAAGTCGTTCATCGTGCAACGTTCACTCTCGATGCGCGAGATGCTGCGTGCCTCGCAGACCATGAGCCGCTACATGCATTACGCCATCGCCGAGAAGCACGAGAACATCTGGATTGCGCAGCGCGAGGGCCGGGCCAAGGACAGCGACGACCGCACACAGGACTCCATCCTCAAGATGATGGCGATGGGCGGCGAAGGATCCATCATCGACCGCCTGCGTCAGCTGCATCTCACGCCGATGGCACTCAGCTACGAGTATGACCCCTGTGATTATCTCAAAGCCAAGGAGTTCCAGCAACGCCGCGATATTCCCGACTTCAAGAAGAGCAAGGCCGACGACCTCGCCAGCATGCAAACGGGCATCTTCGGTGCCAAGGGACATATCCATTTCGCTGCAGCACCCTGCATCGACGAGTGGCTCGACACCCTCGATCCCGCCACACCTAAGCTTGAGATCTTTCCTCTCATTGCCCGTCACATCGACCAGGAGATCCACCGCAATTTCCGCCTCTATCCCTCCAACCTCATCGCCGCTGCTCTCCTCACCTCTACCTCTGCGTCGAGTGTTTCATCCGAGCGGTTCTCCCCCGCCGACCTCTCCGCCTTCGAGGACTATCTCCAGCAGCGTATCGCCCTTGCTGCTAACGCCTTGCAAGCCGAAGGTCTGCAGCCTGATCCCGCTTTCCTCCGCGAACGTCTCCTTACCATGTACGCCAATCCTGTCTTCAATCAGGAGAAGGCAAAATAAAGCATTATGCGAAGCCGCTACACATCCTGCATCCTGCATTACGCATTGGCCCTCGTCGTGGCGATGGCCGTCACCTCTTGTTCCGATGACAACGAGCCCTACCCCTCGCTCATCACCGAGATGGCGATGTCATCCAGCGACGCCAAGTGCATCTTCTCCAGCTTTACGACCGACGACGGCCACACCTTCCAGATAACGAACCCCTTGAAAGGTCCTACGCCCAACGTGCGGTGGCGTTTCATCTGCGGCTATGTCAAAGAGGATGAGCAACAAGCGCGCGTCTATACGTTTATCAAAGTACCTCTGCTGTCAGACTTCAGCAGCTACGATAATCCGCGTCGCGACCCTACGGGATTAGCCAGCATTTGGAAAAGCCGGGGATACATCAACCTCCATCTGTTGCCCAAGACCCAAGGCGGCAAACAGGCTTGGGGCTTCTTACGCGATTCCGCCCACGTCAATGGCGCAGGCGGAACCAATTATTACCTTTCGCTCAGCCATTATCAGCTGGACGATGCTAAAGCTTACACGGAAGATCTCTTCGTCGGCCTCGATCTCGACTCCGTGGCCGTGTCACGCACAGCCTCCGACAGCCTCATCTTCTCCATCCGTACCTTCGAAGGCACACGCTCCTGGACCTTCAACGCCCAGTAATATTATCAACTTTCAACTCCCTCCCTTCCCGTACAGCACGGGATTGGTGCTCGGGTCGTTGTACATCTTCATCTGTTTGTACACCTTCATCCATTTGCGCCCTGCAGCGAGGTCATCGAGCAGTTGGTCGATGGCAGTTGAGAGATCCTCTTGCTGTTCGAGCAGCACATCGAGTTTCTTCTGGCAGGCTGCACGGTGTTCCTCCGAGGCATCGGTGCGCTGCGTCTGCTCCTTCATGTGATAGATCTTCAGCGCTAAGATGCTCAAGCGGTCGATGGCCCATGCCGGGCTTTCGGTGTTGATAGTAGCTTGGAACTGCGGCTCCACGTCGTGGAAGCGGGTGTAGAAATAGCTGTCGATGGTTTCCACCAGATCCGTGCGCTCCTGGTTGCTGCGGTCGATGCGGCGTTTCAGTGCAAGCGCTGCCACGGGATTGATCTCCGGATCGCGGATGAGATCTTCCAGGTGCCATTGCACCGTGTCGATCCAGTTCTTCAGATACAGGTCGTGCTCGATGGCGCCTTCGGCGTAGGGGTTATGGATGGGGGCATCCACGTCGTTCGTGACGTGGTAATCGCGGATAGCCTTCTCGAAGATAGGCCAGGCTCTTTCGGTGAATGTCATACTGATAAACGTTGGTTAGTACCTGCAAAGTAAACGCTTTTTGCGGAATATACCAAGAAAGAGACCTAAACAAAGGTTAAAATTGATGATTTATAAGGTATAGTAGCGTGAAAAGTGTTACTTTTGCACTCAATAACATAGTTATTGCGCCCAAAAGCTGACTAACACATTATCATAATGAAGAGATTTTCCCTTTCTTTCGTCATGCTGATGCTCGTCGCATCGGCAGGTTTCGCACAGCGTTTCACCGACCGTCTCGACCGTGGCCTCGTCGCTCAGAAGGTCTCTGGCGGTGTTTATCTCTCTTGGCGTGTACAGGCCGAGGAGTATTTTGATGTCACCTACAACGTCTATCGCGATGGCTCACTCGTCAACGACGAACCGCTCGAAGCGTCCAACTTCAGGGACACCGGCGGCACAGCCTCCAGCACCTACACCATAGCTCCCGTCATCCGCGGTCAGGAAGGTGCCCAGTGCGCTCCGGTCACCGTATGGGCTCAGAGCTATCTCGAAATCCAGCCGAAACACGAGGGCATCAAGAGCACGCTCGTGCCCAACGATGCCTGCTGCGCCGACGTCGATGGCGACGGACAGGTGGAGATCCTCATGAAGTACGACAACCTGACCGAGATGCAGCAGTCCTATCCCAAGAATGGTCCCAAGATCGATGGCGTGGACACCAAGGAGTACAGCATCTTCGAGGTGTTGAAGCTCGACGGATCGCGACTCTGGTGGGTCAACTTCGGTCCTAACATGGGCGACTTCCAGAACAACGAGCAGAACATGGTCGCCTACGATTGGGACGGCGACGGACGCGCAGAGGTCATCATGCGTGCTGCCGACGGCACCGTCATCCATAAGGCCGACGGCACCACTTACACCGTGGGCAACGCCTCTGTCAATGTACGTGCTGCCACGGGTGGCGGCACCAATTGGTTTGTCACCACCGACGGCGAATACCTTGTTTATATGGATGGCCTCACGGGCGAACCCTACCAGTGCATCCCCTATCCCCTGAAGCGTCTGGAGTCCAACGAGACCGATCTCAACCGCGCATGGGGCGATGGCTACGGTCACCGCTGCTCGAAGCATTTCTTCGGCGCACCTTATCTCGACGGTCGCCGCCCCAGCATCTTCCTCGCTCGTGGTATCTACACACGTCATAAGATGATTGCCTACGACGTCGATCCCGGTTCCCACTCACTCAGCGTCCGTTGGCGTTGGAACTGCAACACCAATGGCCCGTGGAAGGGACAGGGCTACCACAACTTCGGCATCGCTGACGTCGATTGGGATGGTCGCGACGAGATCGTCTTCGGCTCCATGGTCATCGATGACAATGGCAAGGGACTCTCCACTACCGGCTTAGGCCATGGCGACGCGCAGCACTGCAGCGACTTCAACCCCTATGTCCATGGACAGGAGATATATGCTTGCTTAGAGGATAACCCGGGCAACAACTACCGCGATGCCACCACCTCCAAGATCTACCACCGCTGCATTGCGGGCAACGATGATGGTCGTGCCATTGCCGGCAACTTCACCAATTCCTACCCTGGCGGCTTGGGCTGTTCGGCGCGCGAAGGGGCCATCAGCACCATCACCGGCGAGGCGGTCAGCGGACTCGGTACCACGGGCGTCAACACCAACTTCCGCATCTATTGGGATGGCGACCTCTGCTCCGAGACCTTCAACTACCTCGATGGCAAGAACACCGCGGGCTGCGTCGCCAAGTACGGCTCGTGGTCGCCCATCTACACCTTCGAAGGTTCATTGACCAACAACGACACCAAGGGCACACCGTGCTACCAGGGTGACATCCTCGGCGACTGGCGCGAGGAAATCATCATGCGCACCGCAGACAACAATATCCGTATCTACACCACGCCCACCGTCACCAAGTTCCGCGTGCCGTCGCTGTGGTACGATCATCAGTACCGCAACGCCATGGTCTGGCAGATGTGCGGCTACAACCAGCCGCCTCACACCAGCTACTTCCTTGGCCAGCTGGAGGGCATCACTGTGGCTCCGCCGCCACTCACCATGACCGACCGCATCGAGACTACGTCAGTCAGCTCTTCCTACGATGGGCAGCAACTCATCGTCTGTCCTGATGGCGACGGCAGCGCAAGCATCGACGAGGGAGCATCTCCGGCCGTCCTCTTCTTCAACGTCAACACGTGGGTACAGGGCACCGCTGCCAGCGAGAGCACCAATGCCAATCCTACAATTAAATACACCACCTACACCTGCAACGTCACAGGTGGCGGTCTTGCCGGCGAGGCACGTCTCGTCAAGCAGGGCGACGGCATTCTCAATCTGCCGAAGGCTGACTTCACCCATACGGGCAACACCGACATATGGGCTGGCGTCGTCAACTTCGACGGCACCATGAAGGAGTCGCCGCTGTGGCTCAACCGCTTTGCCGAGCTCAACTCCAACGGCGGCGAGTTCCACAGCATCAAGGCCGACTATGCCTCTGTCATCCGTCCCGGTGGTGCTAATGCCAAGGGCGAGATCACCGTGGGCGAGCTCTCCCTCGGCTTCGGTTCGCGCGTCGTCGTCGATCTCTACAGCGACGGCATAGCCTCAGACTGCATCCATACCCAGTCCATCAAGATCGAGCGTAAGACAGGCAACGCCTGGACCTCGGCTGGTCCTCCCTACCTCATGCCCGTCATCGAGCTGGTGGGACATCCCGCAGCAGGTCAGAGCGAGATGGCTTCCGGCAAGTATGTCATCGCCGACTTCAGCCAACTCGAAGGCAGCATCGATAACCTCATCATCGAGGGTCTCGAGACCACCAAGAAGAACGTCATCGTCGAGGACAACAAGGTCATCGTCGAGATCGTCGGCCTCCGCGGTCCCTCCACCGTCACGTGGAATGGCGCTTCCGGCAACAAGTGGGACTACGGCGAGACGGCCAACTTCCTGCTTGACGGTCAGAGCGATCCTGTCACCTTCGTTGCGCAGGACAATGTCGTGTTCAATGACGATGCCACGTCGAGGACTGTCAGCATCTCCGGCAGCGTACGTCCGGCTTCCGTCACCGTGAACAACTCGGCCGGGGCTTACGTCTTCAATGGCTCGGGTGCCATCGAGGGCACGGCTAAGTTCATCAAGGAAGGCACGGGCATGGTCACCATGAACAATGCCAACACCTACACCGGCGGCAATGCCCTCAAGGGAGGCACCGTCAAGGTCAGCCAGCTCTCCAACCAGTACAGCGCATCGGGCAACCTCGGCGGCGTCACCACCAACCCCAACCTCTTCACGATGGAGAACGGTGCCGTGCTGCAGACAACAGGTGAGGTGGAGCAGGGCTCACCCATGAAGATGGTGGGCGACGAGGGCGGCGTCATCAACAACAGCGCCGACTTCCGCATGGGCGCAGCCCTCTCGGGCACAGTGCTCACCAAGAAAGGTAATGGTGCGCTCTTCGTGACCAACGGCAGCTCGCTGCAGCGCATGATCGTCACCGCAGGTGGCGTGGCACAAACCAGCAACGCCGCTTCCGTCATCGAGATGCAGGGCGGTACCATTTGGGACGATGCGCAATGCACGACCCACGAGATCTATGTGCCCAAGAACAAGAAAGCTACGTGGCAACTCTCATACACCTACTACACCGCCTACGCCAACAAGATCACCGGCGAGGGTGAGCTCACCATCGTACCCCGCAACACCGTCAGCCGTGTACGCATCACTGGCGACTGGAGCAAGTTCGAGGGTACCATCAAGCATACGACCTCCAACATCTGGTTGCCGCTCGACATGAGTGGTGGCATGCCTAAGGGCACGCTGTTCATTGATGCCGACTGCGGCGTGTGCAACACCGCTAAGGAGTTCACCGTAGGACAGCTCACCGGTAAGGGAGCCCTCGTACAGGCCGGACCCGACTTCAAGAGTCAGAGTGCTGTTAGTGGCAACAACACCTGGAACGTTGGCAACAGCGATGGCAAGAACTTCACCTTCGACGGCATCTTTACCGACGGCGGCGGTTCCAACAAAGTCATCTTCAATAAAGTAGGAACGTGCAAGATGACCGTCAGCGGCAAGAGCGACCTCTCGGGAGCCGTCACCGTCAAGGCCGGCGAGTTGTGTCTCAAGGCTGGTGCTACGCTCGGCTCAGGAGAACTCACCGTCAACAGCGGTGCCACCCTGTCGGGTGTCACGGGTAATTCCAACGACCTCAACAATTCCAGCATCTCCATAAAAACTGGCGGCACGCTGCAGGTCGGCTTAACCCCGACGGCACTCTCCGGCGTCATGCGCTTCGGCGGCAAGAACGTCACCATCGCTCGTGGTGCCTACCTCAGCATCGGCGTACTGCAGGGAGCCAATGGCAGCTCCACGGGTTGCACCACGCTGCAGAACATAGGCCGTCTCACCATGAACGGCACCATCCGTCTGCATCTCTCGTCCACCATTGGCGATGACATCGCCGAGGGCGACCATATCGAGCTCTGGAACCAGGTTACCACCGTTGTCGGTACTCCCGTCCTCGATCCCGAATGCTTGGTCATCGACGAGGCGAAGGGCCTCTACTGGGATACCACCGACCTCGCGAAGGGCATACTGCGTGTCACCAAACAGGTTCCCGACGCTATCCGCTCCCTCAACGGCTCAACCTCCAACGACGCCACCTACACCCTCGACGGACGACGCACCAACGACACCCGTCGCGGCGGCATCTACGTCGTAGGCGGACGCAAAGTGCTCATCAAATAATCCTACATCCAGGTTACGGCTGTAAAACAAAAACCTGGAAAACACCACTCATGATGGCTGAAGCCTACGGCTCATCGTACTGTGCTATTGGTCTTGTGCCTGAGAGCAAGCTCTCGCATAGACCAAAAGCACAGTACGGTTTCATTCTGAAACTCAGCCATCATGGTGGCAAAAACACCGCACTTTGTGCAAAAAAAGTTTCGGCTCTGCCTCTGCGACCTCCATAATCACAGCCTCGCGTAGCGCTGTGATTATCCGCGAACTCACGCGGCAGCGTCAACTGCAATGAACTCCTTTCCTCCAAAACCTCAAAAATCTTCGCGTCTCCGCGTCTCCGCGTTGAAAGACACTCAACACTTCACACCGCAGGACAAGTTTTTTTTAGGTTTTTTCCATGGGATGAGCCGACCCGTAGGGTGGTGATGCCCCTGTCCTTTTATCTGTGAGCTCGCTCACAAGGAAAATGACAGGTGCAGCACCGAGGACTCGTAGAGTCCCGCTCATCCCATGGTGTTTTTATTGTTTTTGTACCTGTCGTAGGCAGCCGCTAATTGACCATTCGTTTACGTATCAGCCCATTTAATGATTTTTAACTGAATAAAGAGTGGCAATGCTACACTTTATCCGTACCTTTGCCGCGATTTAGCGGCATAGACATATAATAATGTACGCGCGCAAGCAATAAATTAACTAACAACTCTAATTCATCCAATAACTAACAGACAAGACGAAGAGATACGCTCTTCTTTTGAAGACAAGATATGAATGCGCTTTCTTTAAATAGCTTATGGTCCTATATTCAGAGCCTGACACTGACCACCAGCAACAAGAAGTGGCTGGCTGACCATTTGTATGAAGCTGTTGAGGAAGAGACACAAGCAGCTAAGGCAGGTAAGAGACTTCAGATTACCGCTGACGATCTCATCCTCTCTGCCGATATGCTTGAACCTGTCAAGGACATCACGCCTCTGCCTGCAGATTATGATTTCGAAAAGGCGAGGAAAGATTATCTTATGCAGAAATACGGATGATGAAGGTTTTTCTTGATACAAATATCCTCATAGATTATCTCTCCCGTAGAGAACCTTTCTTTGTTCCTGCTGCTTTGCTTTTACAGTTAGGCAAGAGAAAGAAGTGTCAACTCATGGTCTCTTCCTTGTCATTTGCTACTGCAAGTTTCATTTTGCAGGCCCATTACAAGATGACTCATGAAGCCGTTGTTGCACTCTTTGCTAAGATTGTTGAGCTTTGTCACATCACTACTGTTGATGCGCAAACAGTTCAGAATGCCATAGCATCTGATTTTAAGGATTTTGAGGATGCTTTGCAATATGATTCAGCATTAAGAGTGAAGACTGACTACATCGTTACGAGAAATAAAAAGGATTTTATCTCATCTGCGATTTTAGTCTTTACTCCTGAGGAGTTCCTTAATGAATTCAAATAAACTCATCTCTATAATTCACAACTTTAATACATCCAATAATTAACTAACAAACAATAAACAAGATATGTCAACAATATCAAATAGACCACGGATGAGGGCATACCTCAGACTGCGCCCACAGCTGGTAGAGAGGCTCAAGGCAGATGCCAATCGTCAGCATGTGAGTTTCAACAGCTATGTTGAAGGCATTCTTCTCGATTTCATCTACAATGTTCCCAACGAAGAGACTGTCGAAGCGATAGAAGAAAGCAAACGTGGAGAGTATGCCGGCACAATAGACCTCTCCAATATGGAGGCCTTCAAACGGTCTATGGGAATATGAAGACAATACGATACTCTTCCAGATATAAAAAAGATATCAAGCGTTACGCCAATCAGCCAGATAAGATTAAAGCGCTGTTCGACATCTTGAAACTCTTGGAAGAAGGGAAACCCATCCCAGCCGAAAACAACCCTCATCCATTGAAGGGTCATTATAAAGGCTGTTGGGAATGTCACATAGAGTCAGACTTCTTACTAATATGGATAGACAATACAACAGATACCATTTGGTTGGAACGTATAGGCTCGCACTCAGAACTCTTCAAATAAACTCAACTCTATAATTCACAACTTTAATTCACTCAATAATTAACTAACAAACAAATGAAAAGAAAATTACTTTTCGCGATCGTAGCACTGATGTGCTCGGTCGGAACGTGGGCTTACCAAACGCCAGAGGCGAATGGTATTTACTATCTGTATAACACAGCTTGCACAGATGGCACACCAGGTTTTATGAGCACTGGTAATAATTATGGTTTCCAGGTTGTCATCGACAATTTCGGTTTCCCGGTAAAACTGATTAGCACAGGAACTGACAACACTTATAAGTTTCAGTTCATTCATCACCAAGGGTATCTTTCCGATGACGGATTTATGTATAGTGATGGCGATGATAATCGAGCTCGCACAATTACCGTACAGGCTCAGGATGATGGCACCTACAAACTATTAAACACCAATAACAGTAAAGAAATTGAAGACTGGTATGGAAATGTTGTAGGAGATGGCACAGGTAACAGACACAACTATAAATGGCGCTTTTTATCTAAGGACGAGCGAAATGCAATTGTGGCTGGTTATACGACAAGTGTGAAGTTAGCAGCTGCCACATCGCTGGGAATGCCAGCAGAAGTCGATACCGAGGATGAGTTTGATACTTATTTGAATACATACTATATTGCTCTAGATCAAAGTTCGAAGATTACGAATGGAACATTTGATACAAATCATGTTACAACGGATTGGACAACTACCCCTAATGAAAACCGAGACTTTAACATTGGATGGGGTAACGCTGAACCAAAAACAACTCCCGAAGTATATCAAGGAGCCGGTTATCTTTCTCATTCTACAATTACCGTAGACAAGGTAGGCCTCTACAAAGTTTCTGTAAATGCCACCTATCGTTGCGGTGATGCAGCGAATAACAATCGTATTGGTGACCTTGGCTACGATGGTAGTGTAGCTTATTTGAAGGCAAACGACAACATTGCCAAGGTTTCCGACTGGTACAGCGGAAAGATAAATGGGAATGGTCCCGACAGCCCCTCCGAGGCCAATAGCACTTATTTCTCAGCTGGTAAATATTTGACTGAAGTTTATGTGTATGTGGGCGATGCTAAGACTATTGATATCTCATTGCATTCTCATGCTTTCACTTGGAGCGGTTGGCTCATGTTCAACAACTTCAAGTTGACGTATTACTCTGACGAAGTGTCCGATGATGATGCGACAGCCATCCTTAGCACAGCCAATGACTTGTTAGCACAGGAGATGGATGCTACAACAAGATCTAATCTGTCAAGTGCAAAAAATACGTTTGATGAATCCAGGACGATAGCAAATTATAGCGCTTTGCAAGAAGCCATTGATGAGGCTCAAGCATCAGCAGATGCGTATGCACTCTTTGCAGTAGAGCGTACTAAAGCTCTTGCGTTGGGTATGACATCAGAGGCTATCGCAGCCTTGGCTCCGGATGTTCACGCTTTGATGGTTGCTGAATACAACTTTGTCACCACCAATTATTCTTATGGCGTTTCCCTTGGTACTTGGGCTAAGACTAATGCTATTGACAGAAGTGGCCAGCACTGGGATGGATCTAATGGTTCTACATACAGTGAACAAAATGAGGGTTGGGGAAGTGCTTCATGGACTTGCAGCTATTCTCAGAATCTAACCCTTCCTGCAGGTGATTATGTATTCAAAGTCGCAGGACGTAAATCCAGTGACAGCGCTGTTCTCACGTTAACAGTAAGAAATGGAGAAACCACACTTGGAACAGTTAACGACTTCCCCAACGGGGATACAGGTAAGGGTATAGATACCAGCGGTGCTACTAATTTTGGCGATGGGACTTATGCGAATAACGGCACTGGTCGTGGTTGGCAGTGGCGTTACGTGAAGTTCACTCTTGTAGATCCTGCAACGGTTACTGTCGCAGTTACAGGCAGTGCAAGTGCCCAACAACAATGGGTTGGTTTCTGTAATGCTACGGTACAAACAAATGATGAGGATAATGTCGACTTGATGACATCTCTTGTTAATCTTAATTCTGCAATTACCTCTGCTACCCTGACAAAAAATACAACAAATGTGGGTACAGGTGTATTCCAGCTTAATGAGACGACCAATAATACTCTCTGGTCTGCTTACGAAACGGCCAAGTCAAATGCGGAAGGATATACCTTAACTTCTAGCTCTACTGTAGACGAGGTGGATGCTCTTACAGCTGCTCTGAATACAGCAATGGATAACTACAAGTTCCAGGCTCCTAATGCTCCAGAAGATGGCAAACACTACTATATCAAGGTCGCCACTAGCGGTCACGAAAAAGAGAACAATGCTGTAGTCATTGGACGTCAGCCCTATCCTGTCAAGACTGGTAACTATATATCCGACCAGACAGGCTTCACGTTCCAGGCTTCTGCAGAACCTGCACCATATTTGGCACAGGCAGTAACCTTCACGCAGGTGGAGGGTAACACTTACAACATTGCTTTTGAGCGTGAAGAAGGTACCGTCTATATGACTTATGGCTCACTGAATGATAGCAAGGTCAACTGGAAGGATTCTCAGATTCAAGGAACAACAGAAAGCGCCAAAAAGGGTACTTTCAAGATTGTGGCTACGACAACAGCCAATGTTTTCAATATTTACAATACTAATACCAACTCAACGATTGCTTGCCAAACAAATGGCTCACTCTATACAGAGGCTGGCAATGCTGACTTCACTATTGCCGAAGCTTCTCAAGCTGAGGTCACAGTTTCCTGCAAGGCTGGTAAGTTCGGTACAACCATCATACCTTTCACTCCGAACATCAGTAATAGTGATATTAAGTTCTATACTGTAACAGGTGTTGAGAACGAGCGTGTACAGATCACAGAAGTGACAGAGCCTGCTGCCAATGTTCCTTATCTAATCAAGAACGAAGGTTCCTCCGACTTCTCTGAGACGCTCTCTGGCTGGGGTACAGCAACAGCGGACAAGGTTGATGGTACACTGACAGGTGTCTATACTGCAGCAACCATCCCCGCCAGCGCTGACAACACCACCAACTACGTTCTCCAGACCCAGGAGGAAACTCAGGCATTCTACAAGGTTGCAGCAGACTTCACCGCAACTGCTTACAAGTGCTACCTGACCGTCGTCACAAGTGAGAACCCTGTTAAGGCCTTCTTCCTCGACTTCGGCGGTGAAGATGCAATCAACGGCATCGAGGCAGAGACCGAGAATGCTGAGATCTTCAACATCGCAGGTCAGCGTGTCAACAAGGCTCAGCGTGGCATCTACATCATCAACGGCAAAAAGGTGCTCGTGAAGTAATATATTAAGAAATGTAGAAAATAAGAAAGGGTGGAAGTCTGCCCTGATGAAGCCCTTTCTTTTTTCTTATTATCTAATCATCTAAATCTCTAATTTTCAGAATATGAAAAAGACATATATCATTCCCGAGCTTAACATCACGACGCTCGCCGTTGAGAACATGATCGCTGTAAGTGGCCCTCAGACAATTGACACGACATCCGCAAATCAGAGCGCAGGCATGGACGTGAAGGCCGATCGTAACGACTACAACGTCTGGGACGACGACTGGTCGCGCTAAACGCGCTTGATGGAAGATGTAAGAGGTCAGATGTATGATGTCTGACAAGATTACACATTATATCTAATGTTACAGCAGCTGCAACGGTGATGTTGCAGCTGTTGTGGTATCATGAAGTCGGTGGCGTGTGAGATTATCCCCTCTCCGTTAACGTCATTTACGCCCCTCGATGTCCCTCATCTTCAAATAATCCGTACCTTTGCAGCGCAAACAACTATCGAAGCAAGGATGTGCACGGTAACACTATCATACGACAAGAGAAATGCGAAGGCAAGAGATCTGCTTGCCTCAATCATTGAATCCGGACTATTCTACGTCAATGAAGAACCTGAAAAGAAAGATCGGGTTTATGTCGAGGATGGCGAGGTGAAACTTGATATCGTGGAGGATTCTACCGACATAGAAGATTTCCGAGATTTCCTGCATAAGATGGTTGAACTGGAGTATTCGTTGCCATGAGATATATCATTAAACGTCAGGCAAAGTATAAGATAGCTATGTTCTATCAGAACGTTATTCGTAAATACCGGCACACACGCCTACACCATCAGCGGCGACACCATCACGATCGAAGATGCCTGCCACGAGCAGAACATGCACTAATGATGCTTGATGCGAGTTCTGGTCGAAGGACAAAAACCTGAAAAACACCACTCATGATGGCTGAAGCCTATGGCTAATCTTACTGTGCTTTCGGTCTTGTGCCTGCAAGCAAGCTTTCGCACAGACCAAAAGCACAGTACGGTTTCATTCTGAAACTCAGCCATCATGGTGGCAAAAACACCGCACTTCGTGCTAAAAAAGTTTCGGCTCTGCCTCTGCGACCTCCATAATCACAGCCTCGCGTAGCGCTGTGATTATCCGCGAACTCACGCGGCAGCGTCAACTGCAATGAACTCCTTTCCTCCAAAACCTCAAAAATCTCGCGTCTCCGCGCCTCCGCGTTGAAATAATCCCAAAGATAATTAGAGAGATTTGAATCAATTTGTTAGATTTCTGTCACAAAGTGACACTCAATACTTCACTCCGCAGGACGAGTTTTTTATGTTTTTGCCATAGGATGAGCTGACCCGCAGGGTGGTGCTGTCCCTGCCCTTTTATCTGGGAGCAAGTCAAGCCGATGCGTAATGTATAATGTATAATGAACTATTCCTCACTCATCAATCCTCAATCATCATTCCTCCACGACGTGTTTTCCCAGTTTTTGTGTCTCTTTTTCATCCCGTTAACGTCATTTAACGCGTCTTTCGCCCTCATGTTAATTCTTCTTAGTACCTTTGCCTTCGATTTGTGCGTAATAGACTATATTTTATTTACATATAACTAAACAATTTACTAACAAACAAATGAAATTAAAACATTTCTTGACTCTCGCCACTCTCGTGATTGGTGGGGGTAATTTATGGGCACAGACGGATGTGACTAGTCAGTACATCACGAATGCGGGATTTGAATCCGCGTCATTCAAAGAAGGCTCATTCAATGATCGCAAGGACAATTTAACAGGTTGGACCGTTACCAAAATTAATGATGGAACTCGCTTTGCCTTGGGCACTGAGAGGGAAAGTGACGGTCACATGGGATATGTTGGAAGTTCTGCACTTCCAACCGAAGGAAATAATTATCTTTCACTTCGTGGTCGATGGCATAGTAATAGCAGCAATGAAGGCGGAAGTGTGGCACAGACTATCAGTTCTCTTCCAAAAGGCCAATACACACTGACAGCGGACTACCAAGTATATATTAATGCCTCTGGTAAGGGTTCAGCAACCTTTACTTTGGAAACTAATGGTGGCTCATATTTAAATACGCAGACAGGAACTGTTGGCGTAACAGCTTCCGCGAGTACGACTAATTGGAATTCCAATGATTGGAAACAGGTTAGTTTTACTTTCGATTATATGACAGGTGAGACAACATTTAAGTTGGCTATGGCAAGTACTGCCAACACACAGGTTTTACTTGACAATGTTAAGCTTTGCTATAACTCAAACTACACCGATGCTCTTTCTTCTGCGATTGCATGTGCCACAGCAATGAATTCCAGAAAGAGCAGCAGCGTTCTAACAACGGCAATCGCTACTGCGCAAGATGTGCTTAATAACAAAACGGATAATATAGACTATCAAGAGACAATTGATAATGCTGTTACAGCCCTTAATGACGCAATTTCCACAGCATGGTCAAGTCTAAAAGGCGAACTTGCCAGCGGTGAAGACATCACCTATTTGGTAGAGAACTCTGGTTTCGAATATAGTACACCTGTTTCCAGCGGTGTCGTTACAACAATTGCAGATGCTAAAGGTAACAATACACCTTTTGGAATGATGCAATTTGTGAGCGGTTGGACGTTTGTTGGTGAAAATGGTGACAACCATGCATCTGGTATATATGCGTATGGGGAAACTCCTTGGTTGGGAGGTACAGATTATGTTGTGCCTGCAACGAATCCAAACGGTGTTGGTTCTGGTCAGGCGCTTGGTATTGTAGCAGTATGGACTGCAAAGACACAATACAAGCAGAATGTAACATTACCTGCTGGCCGTTACACCATTACTTTACCAATTTATAACAAAAAAGGCGGAACGACGAACTTCTCCAAGAATCTTTTTGGATTCATCGAAGATGGAGGCACAGAGCATTTGGCTACTGCTAAAACTTATGCCACTAATAAATGGACAACAGAAACGGTTAACTTTGACCTTAATAGCGAAACATCAGGTTATATATCATTGGGCTATACAGCTGTTAACAATGGTTCAGGCAATATGCCTCACCTGTTTGTTGATGGCTTGACAATTACATACACTTCAGCATCTAACGCCTATGCAGCAACTGTTGCTTCTGCAACGGCGACCTACAATGATGCTACATATGCCAATGTAACTGGTGATGAAAAGACAGCACTTTACAACGCACTCAATCCAGCGAGCGCACCTTCAACCGTAGCAGAATACTTCTCAGCTGTTGATGTGATTAACGCTGCTGTGACAACGTTCACTGGTGCAAAGAAAAATTATGACCAATATGCAGAGGCTGCTGCTGTGGCTACCACGCTTGGTGCCACAAGTGTGACGGCTCCCACGACGGCTACTGGGGCTCTTACTCGCGCCAACGAGCTGAACGTTAATATCGACACAAAGGTTCGCGAAACATATACATACGACGTCACCGCTAACTATTTTAGCTCTTGGTCAAAGACCGAAATGGATGAAACCAGCGGACAGCATTGGAGTGGAGATAGCCGTAATTATATGGATGCTTGGAAGGCTTCTGGCAACAGCACTGCAACACAAACATTCTTATTGCCCGCAGGCGACTACGTTCTGAAAGTTGCAGGTCGCGGTCAGGCCAATGTTACAACCGTTACGATGACTGCAGATGGCCAAACTGTAACATTCATGTCGAAGGGCGATACGGGTAAGGGTATCGATAATACTGGTGCCGCCAACTTCGCTGATGCTGATAACACATACTGCAACAGCAACAATGGTCGTGGTTGGGAATGGCGCTATATTCCTTTGACGTTGGCCAGTGCCAAGGACGTTACCGTTACGTTGAGCATTGTTCGTACGAGTGGCAGTTGGGCCAGCTTCTCGGACTTTGCAATCTTGATGAGTTCAAGCGATGCCGACAGCGATGACTATGCAGCACTGAACGCAGCCATCGCTGCAGCAGAAGCTAAGACTCTCGGCTTCGAGGATGGTCAGTATGCTCCATATAACAATGTTGACGCTCTGACCGCATTGGCCCTAGCAAACGGCATTGATCAAGATGCTACTAATGCAAAGGGTGTCGTAACAGGAACGACAACGGCTCTCTCTAGTGCCACATGGACAGCCAATGCAGCAGACGTTGATGCTATTTATAATGGTGACTTCTCAATTGGTTCTTGGAGTAATAGTACATGGTATCCCACAGGTTGGAAGATTGTATCTGGCTGGAGTTCGACTGTTGATGATGCCCAATCAATCTCTGGAAAAGGCGTTTATAGACAGCCTGGAGATACACATTATGGAGATCAAGGAGTTTTCTCAATGCCTCTTGCTGGAAATCAATTATACAAGCTGACATTTAAATATGGTTATAGAGATCAAGATGTAACTCCTAAGATATCCATTATGAACGAGAGTAATGAAGGCCTTGCTACAAAAGCTTGCGCAACAGCTTATTCAGGAAGTAGCTATACAACGTCTATTATCACCCAGACAATGTATTTCAAAACGGGCGAGGCAGGCAACTATGTTCTGAATATGAATACCGACAAGAACATTGTGTTTTCTGATGTTAGCCTTGTGAAGGCTGCTGCCACAGATGCTGTTATCGTTGAAACATCAACAACTGCTGCTGAATTAGCTTATTATCAAACCTTGACTCTTACCCGTACGTTGAAGGGTGGTCAGTGGAATGGCTTCAGTGTTCCATTCGGCTTCACTGTAGCAGGTTCTGCACTCGATGGCGCTCAGGTTAAGCAGTTCTCTTCAGTAACAGACAATGAAATTACACTTGCAGATGCAACCGAAATTGTTGCTGGTGATCCTTACCTCGTTAAGCCTGCAAGCGACATTGTGAATCCGACCTTCAGCGGCGTGAACGTGACGAATCCAGAAGAAGCAGTCAAGGGCGATGGTGACTATAAGTTTAAGGCTCACCTATACAACACTACTCTTCCAACTGATGGCAGCGTAGCTTATGTCTCCACCACTGACAGCAGCATCAAGAAGTTGACCTCTGGTGGTATCAAGGGCCTGCGTTCCATCTTTAACATCCCAACGGGGTCAAATGTTAAGGCCCTTACCATCCAATTCGAAGATAGTACAGATGGTATCCTCACTGTTGATGCAGAAGGTAACATTGTTGAAGGTGCGATCTACAATCTCGCTGGCCAGCGCATCAGCGCTCCAAAGAAGGGTGTGAACATCGTCAACGGCAAGAAGGTGCTCGTGAAGTAATAAATTAAGAAATGTAGGAAATAAGAAAGGGTGGAAGTCTGCCCTGATGAAGCCCTTTCTTTTTTCTTATTATCTAATCATCTAAATCTCTAATTTTCAGAATATGAAAAAGACATATATCATTCCCATCCTGGAAGTAGCTTATATAACTGAAGAGTTACCGATTGCTCTCTCCAAAAACAGAATCAGCGATGCCGGCGACGGCGTCGAAATAGATCCCTCCACAATGGGAGGCGGCGATGGCGGCGATGCCGTTAAGTCCAATGATGTTTACAACGTCTGGGACGACGACTGGTCGCGCTAAACGCGCTCGATGGAAGATGTAAGAGGTCAGATGTATGATGTCTGACAAGATTACACATTATATCTAATGTTACAGCAGCTGCAACGGTGATGTTGCAGCTGTTGTGGTATCATGAAATCGGTGGCGTGAGCAAAAAAGTGGGGCAAAATTTGGAGGATTCAAATAAAGTGTCTATCTTTGCAGCGTCAAACAGAAATGTTTGGCTATCCGGTAAGTTTCCGCGTGGGAGCAAGACTTGATCGACACTACTCCAATTTCATAAAGAGTCACCTGCGGGTGGCTCTTTTGTTATTTCGTGTAACGTCGGATGAAGGTTCGAAAGAAATGAGCGTCCTCCAGACTCTTTCGGGTTACAGATATCTGTTTCTTGCCTTTATATACAAGAACCTCTCTTGCATTCGCGTTTAACTCAAAATACCTCTTAATGGTACGAGCCAAGGTTCCTGGATTGTAATCGGCAGTCATGTGCAATAGCACTCGGTTTGTCTGACCTACAGATTCCGACAGGCGATTATCAACAGAATGGCGACCAGAAATAGTCTTGAGATCAAACATCTTATACACTCCTTTTCTCTCAAAGATGTAGTCGGCTGTTCTACAGCCCTTGGGGTTTGGCAGAATGAAAACGCGATTGCCCATCTCAACAGCTTTGCGGGCTGCATTGAGAAGTGGCGAATAGTCTTCACTGGTCTCTCCACCGACAATAAAGATCTCTGGGTCAGTGGCTAATGGCGAGAACTCACGTCTCTCGGTAATCAAGCGTAACTGCCTGATAAAATCTATGCCTTGCAACTCATGTAACAAAGCAAGCATCTGAGCAATATCGTTGTTTCCGACCATATACGACTGCAAAGGTAACGTTTCTTTCTTGAACGGCAAAAAAATCATCATAATTTTAGCGCTCGAACACAAATAAAGGTTAACTACACGACTACGACGACTGGTCGCGCTAAACGCGCTCGATGGAAGATGTAAGAGGTCAGATGGAAGATGTCTGACAAGATTACACATTATATACCTGTTGGATGAATTAATTCTATAAAACATTTATGCTAAAAAAGTTGCACATATCGCAGATTTTTAGTACCTTAGCGGTGACCAAACCATTAAGTACTATCGTCATAGGTATGCACAACTTCATT
>Ga0247611_10001290_pt1 | contig 45359 bp, 66 predicted proteins | sample 177DNAGHGhighgp2_FD_192422 | JGI IMG/M metagenome (GOLD analysis project Ga0247611, IMG submission 192422) | Sheep rumen microbial communities from Palmerston North, Manawatu-Wanganui, New Zealand - 1770 DNA GHGhigh gp2 | ecosystem: Host-associated > Mammals > Digestive system > Stomach > Rumen... | reverse complement strand
ATTTGGGAATAAAAGTCGATTTGTAAAAAAACATGGCCCCGGCTTTAACATTTCTGGTCGCCGTCATTCGGTCGCCCTTGCCTTGCTATCCATTGGCTCAGTCGGTCGTTCTCTCGCTGCTTGTGTGCCTCCTTGCTGTGGCTTCGCTGTTCGGCATGGGTCTTGATATGGCATGGGACACACAACAGTTGGATGTTATGCTGCCAGTCGTAGCACAGGCGTTGCATCTCTGCCAGCGTCTTGCCGCTCTCCACTGGCACGATGTGGTGGCAGTCCACGCCTGGGGTGATATATGGCACACCACGCTCGGCAATGCCTTCGGCCTTGCACCGCTCGCACAGCCCTCCGGCCCTGGCCTTCACGATGGCCTTCACCTTCGCCCATTGCGGGGAGTTGAGCAGTCGCTGGTAATCTTTGTTTCGGCTCATCGTCTGTTTGGCTTTACTTTATACAGTTGCTTGGTGAATGTCCCACCTGTCTGTAGTGGTACTTCCACCTCTTTCAGCGTCAGCTCTCCGAGTTGCATCATCATGCGGAAAGCCTCAATGACAATCTCTTCCTGTGTTCGTTTCTTCTTCTGTTTCATGTCTCGTGTGTTTTAGTTCTACCATTCTTCTCCGTGTGGTCTGAATCCCATTTGCTTCTCCATGTCGTCGCCGCTGTCATGCCCGGCCTCGCTGTCTGCCAGCTGGCGGTCTTCATCCGTGAACACGATGCGCTGCTGGCGGTTGGCCTCGCCGTCGGGTGTGCGCCGCTTTGTCTGCTTTGTGCGCTTTCCGTAAACCGACGAGCCTGCCAATCTGCCGCCCTCAGTTCGATCGCCCATGCCGGGCATTTCATCTTTGAACTCCTCGTCGAGCAGGGCCGCAGTCTGTTCTTCTATCATCAGCGATAGCAGTTCGCGTATGCTCTTCACATCCCTGCGGATGCCGAGCTGACGGAGCTTGATGTATTCGCGCTTGTAGATGACCTCGGCCAGCCGCTCGAAGATGCGGTCAACGTTCTCCGTCTGCTGGCACTCACCCATGAAGGGCTTGTCGAGCATGTGAACCCCGAAGCCTCGCTTGTCTTCTTCTTCAACTATGAGTATCATCTGCGCTATCTTGTAACGCCCATTCGGGGCACACAGGTTTATGGCGTTCTGCCAGCCGGGGTCAAGCTCCAGCGCGTCGAGCAGCCGTTGCACGTCGGGGGTCTTCTCATGCTGTTCGCTTGCGGAGCGAATCATCGCGTAGATGAACTGCTGTAGAAGATGGTATGTGTCAGTGTGCAAGGCATCACAGACGGCATTCCATACTACCGCCATCGCCGGGCTTATCTTCGTGCCCATCGGCTCGAATTTTCTATCTTCTTCCATTATTCAATAAGTTTCTGTATTATGGGATGTTCGCTCAGTATCTCTCCGACGGTCTTCACGTCGGGCACGTTGCTCTTAGGCCACTTGCCCCAGCCCGACGAATGGACTCGGCCCATAATCTCCCTCCACCGTCGCACTCGGGGGTCGCGCAGTTCTTCAGGGTCGAGGAATGGTTCATCTTCAGCGTGTGTCAGATTGAAGTCGTGTATGGCTTGCATGATAGCCTTGTGCTCTCTCCATTCCTCGGGCAGCACGTCGGATGGTCGGTCAGTGTCATGCGTTGGGGCAGGGGTCGCGCCGCTTTGGTCGGAGGCCGTAGCACTTTGTTCGGTCGCGCCCTGCCCGTCGCCCTTGTCTTTCTTCTGTTCCGGCACCATGCCACCGCCCATCAGTCGGATGGCGATGTCGGCCACGTCAGCCTTGGGACCGTCCTCTTCGGGGATGTAGCAGCGGTCGAAGAATGCGGTGTATATCTGTATCTTGTCGCTGCCCAGCTTCTCCCGCAGATTTTCCCATTCCTTGATGCCGTCGCGGTCGGGCCACAGCCACACCGTGCGCCCTTGGTCTATCAGCGGTTGCATGGCGTCGAGCTTCAGGAACCGCAGCCCACCGACGGCCACCCATAGCGACCGCTCCGGCTCGCCGAAGTAGTTGGCCATGATGAGTGCCGTCTTCTCGCTCTCCACCACGTTCACCGTCGCGTCTGGGTATCGCCTGAGCAGGTGGGCACCGAACAGCGGCTTGATGTCCGTGTCGTGCGCTTCGGGCTTCAGTATGTCCTTCGGCCCCGGAATGTACTGCCCTTGCGCGTCGTAGTGGCCCGGCTGGTTGTATATCCATTTCGGGTGGTTCTCCTGCTCCTTGCGGCGGTGGCCATGGTCGTCGTACATCATCATCTTGCCGCTGCGCACAATGCCCTCGTGGTCTATCTGCCAGAACATCACCCATTCGCGCTTCCAACCGGCCACGCAGTATTGCCACAGCGTTTCGGGCAGTCGCGCCCGCTCAGCCTCGCCCCATGGCAGGGTGTAGAGCCACGCGATGAAGTTGTTCTGAGTGCCGCGCCTGAGCAGTCCGCTCACCCACTCCCTCGGTATCTCCAGCCTTGGCAGCTTGGGCGGTGGCGGCGGCGGTGGCGGTGGCGTGTAGTTCACGGGCACGTTGTCCACCTCGATGCACGTCATGCGTCCGAGGTAGCGCACAGCGTCGGGGAACGTCAGCCCGTCGTGCTTCTGAAGGAAGTCCAGGCTGTTGCCGTGCGCTCCGCAGACGAAGCAGTGGTACTGGTTGCCGTGCTTGCGGCTTCCCTTGGGCGTGACGATGAAGTTGCCCGTGTGCCTGTCTTCATGGAATGGGCAAAGGCCGGTGTAGTTCACGCCCGCCTTTCGGAGCCTGACGCTCTCGCCCACCACCTTCACGATGTCGGCCGCGTCCTGTATGCGCTTAACGATTTCGTCTGGTATCTTTGGCATAGCTGTTAAACTTGGTCTATGAAGTCCAGAAAGAATAACTACCTTCTTCGGAAAGAATAACTATGTTCTTGTCGAAGAATGACTACCTTCTTTCGGATGGTCAAAAAACGATAATCTGTAAAACCATAACGCGTGTGCGCGAGGCGGTGCGGTGTGGTGGCGCGTCCCTGTGCCCCTGCCCCTTCCCCTCGGGGCAGAGGGGCACGTGGGTCGTGATACCCGCCTGTCGGGTTGGGGAATGGTTTATATACCCCTTTAGGGGTATAAAAGGGAATTGGGGCATGGTTTTTGGGGTGTCGTTTTAATAGGGTACTTTACCATCACTCGGTGCTTCAAACGGCAATTCATCGTCGGCAGGTATCAGCAGGAAGTAGCCGTTCTGCTTCACGCTGCTCTCCACCAACAGACGCTTGTTGATAAGCATCTGAAGGTCGATGTCCTGCTTGGGCTTGTTGGTCTGCTTGCCGTAGTCGCGGATGATGATTTCTTTGATGGTCTTGCGGTTGGCAGGCCACTCCACGCGGTCTTTCGCCTCACGGAACCATCGCTCTACGACCTCTATCGGGTCGCCTGTCACGCGCTCCGTAGGTTGCGCCGGTTCCAGTTGTTCAGGCCGTCCCCATGCTTCGATGGGTAACACTCTGAACTTCCAGTCGGGAAAGTCCTGCGAGCGTGCCTTTTTCTGCTTCACCTCAAACGTCACGTCGCCCGTCTTGTCATCCTTGATCTTCTTGGTCTGAATCACGTCAGTCACCTTTCGTTCAAGGAATGAGCCGAGGTGTCCCACCAACTTCTCACCGCCTGGATTCTGGTGCAGTACGCACCACAGACTGATGTCGTAGTGGGATGCCAGTTTCATGCACTTGAAGATGAGTTCCTGACACTCGATGTTGTCGTTGAAGTCGGCCACCACGTCCAGCAGTCCGTCGATGAATACTACCGTCGGCTTGTATTGCCAGATGGCCTTCAGCGTCATGCGCCATCGGACAATGGCAGGATTGACGAATACGGGTCGCCCGTGCTTGTCGAGTACAGGCTTGCGGTTCTGGTCGAGCTGTTGCACCTCTTCCACGTCACGCAACATGATGATATTGAAGTCATCATACTGTCCGTTGATGTCGCGGCCTGCCATCGTCAGCACTCGGTTCTTCACGGCAATGGTGTTGTCCTTCTCCATCTCCGTGTCAATGTAGAGTATTCGCGGATGCTCAATGTCAGTCAGTTCGTAGCGCAACTGCCCGAACTCGCCGCAAAGGATGGTGGCCATGAACTGCGCCAGCGTCATCGTCTTGCCGTTACCAGACTGGCCCGTGATGTTGTGTATGCCTCCGAGCGGTGCAAACGGTATGCCCTTCCACGACAGCGTATATCGTGGCGGCTTGTAAGCCTCGCGGAAGTCCAGCAGGTAGGGTTCGACGTTGTTACCGAACCAGTCGTCACCCTGTAGGAAGTCCGGCACTTGCGGTTGCGGTTCCATCGCTCCCGGCAGTGGTATTTTGTTCTTTTGTTCGCTCATAGTTGCTTGTATCGTTCTACGGTTGCCCGCATTTGGCATTTGCGGACGCTCTGTCGGCATTGTTCGCGGTGTGTGGCGTAATATTCCCGCTGCCGCTTCAGTCGTTCGTGGTCACGTTCCTTGCGTGTCATAGCGGCCCCTGCTCTAAGTTCTCCCACGTCTGCGCCCTTACCTCCTCGATGTTGCGCAGGGCTTTCTTCATCTCGCCCTTGGTGCGGAATATCTCTTCATATTCTGGCAGGGTCTCACTCACGCTGTCGTAGATGTAGTCAGGGTTGACCCACGTCTCGGCAAGTTGCATGATGCCCATTTCGATATTCTTATCCTCCGTCGGCTCCAGTTCGTAGCTGATGTCCTCGGTCAGCAGCATGGCTCGCGTCCATGCCTCACGGACACGTTGCAGCGAGAAGTCCTTGAACAGGTTGCGTATCTGGTGGGGCTGAAGCATCGGACAGGCTTGCATCGCGTCGCGGAGTGCCGTCTGGTAGATGTCGCCCGCCAGCACCAGGCAAGCCTGACCGACACACGCCCATGCCAGCGTCTCGGCGTTTGGTACATTGTGGTTCAGCAGCGAGAGGCGGTACTTGTTCCACAGGCTTGTCACCAACGGACGGCTCACGCTGTATGCCTTTGCGCTCGTACCTTTCCAGAACTCGAAGAACTGTGCGTCGGTGATGTCGCCGTATATCTTGCGGTAATTTGGCGACAGGTCGGCAACGTGGAAGAATCGGTTGGTCTCGGTGTAGAGCAGCCGACGCTCATATTGGTGTATCTCGTCCACAGCCTGCTTGTAGGCCTGTTTCACCTTGTGCTTGTACTTCGGGTGCGGTGGCTTACGGTTGCCGTGGCGGTCGATAGCCTTGCCGCTGATCTCGCTGAAGCAGTCCATCATGATTGCCGTCGCACAGCCGTTGGCCACGCCCATCACCACCTTCACCATCGAGGCAGCCGCTCCCAGTTGGCGGTGCAACTCGCCTTGTCGCTCGTCGATTGTTATCATAGTTCTTTGATGCTCGTCATTAGTCACTGTGCCTTGCGGTTTTGCCGCAAGGATTCCCACGCCCTGTTAGGCATCATATCCCGTGAAAGCGAAGGCCAGCCCGTAGGCTGGTCTTCCTTGTAGTAGTCAGAACGGCAGGTCATCATACTCTTGCCCTCCTGCTGGTTGTGGTGGGAATGGCGGAAACGGCGTTTGTGCCGCCATCGCCGGTGCCGCCGTCGGCTGAGCCTGTGGCGGTGCCTGGTGGGCTGCTGGCTGCTGTCCCTGCTGTCCCGCAATCTCGAACTTATAGCAGCGAACATTATTGATGGTCACCTTCGTGCCATCCTGCTTGTCGTACTCCCTAACGCCGTGACTGAATCCTATACGACACTTCAACTCATACTGAAGCACGCAGTCTCCGTTCTCCACGACCGCCTTGCCGTCAGCACCCTTCTTCAGGTACGCACCAATCTGCGCCATGATGTTCGTGTCCATCGTTTCCAGCAGCACTCTGTCCGGCCACCGCTGGTCGCCCGTCTCAAAATACTCAAACACGAAGGGCAGCACTTTCCACTCACCCTTCTGCGAGGTGCCCGACCTTACAGGCAGCACCCTCGAAATTCTTCCTTCAAATTCCATGTCCTAATATGATTATATTGTCCGTTTTTTGTTCCGTATGCCGCAATACTATTGCGGCCCTCAGTCCCTCACGCCAGGCTCTCCGCAAGCCCGCACAACAGCACCAGCACCAACGGTGCCACGATGCCATACACCACATACTCCTTCTTGGTGAAGTTCTCGCTGAGAATGTCCTTCACCATGATTTCCAAAAACTCTTTCATAGCTGTACTTTTTTAGTTATTATTATTATTAATTATCTCGCTGCTGTGCCTCGCGTTTTTCCGCGATGTCAAACACTTCTCCGCACTCCATACAGAACGCCATGTCTGGATAGAAACAAAGACTATCCGCGTCTGCTCCGCACGAGGGGCATTTTATTGTCGCAATATCCATGCTCATCTGTTTCGTTTTTACTGTGCCTTGCGGTTTTGCCGCAAGGTTTCACTTCGTTGCCGTGGGCGGATTCGAACCGCCGACCTCCGCACAAATGCGACGCTTTTCAACCAACTTAGCTGCACGGCATACCGTTGTTCTGTATATTGCGATATTTTCGCAATCATATCTTTTTACACCAGCCTCCCTCCGCCACCCAGGGAGCCTCTCCGCGATGTTTGCCAGTGTTATCGCATATATAGTTTATTTCAATCCTTGCCATCAAGAAGCTCGCGCCTTGCTCAGGTCTTTCATTCTGCGTCTTTTCCCGACAGCAAAACCAGCCTAACGTCGTTCAGTTTGGGTCATGGATTGTTAATCTCGCCTTACCTATCCCGCTTCGGGCTGGATATTTTTCATGTATCAGTATGTCAAAGAACCATTCTCCTTTCATTCTTTGTGGAAGGAGCGGGGTTCGAACCCGCTTTGTTCTACACTCAGCCAACCTTCCCCTTGTAGTGTGCCTTGCGGTTTTGCCGCAAGGTCATTGCGGCTTTATCTCCCTCAGTCGCCCTTCCCTGATAAGCCTGTTGATCTTGTGCTTCGGATAGGACCACGACCTCGATTCCTTCACCGTCCCATCTTCCAGCACAATTCTCACCTTCTCCCTCGGCAGCATCTCACCATGCCTCCGTAACCATTCTGGCGTGAACATACTGAACTGTTTGCACATGTCTTCCGGCGACAGCCACACCTCGTCGGCACCCTCCATCACCTCCGCCACGGTCTGCTTAACAGTAGCAATAATCTCCGCTCTCAGCATCCTGTCCATAGTCCTTGCCTTTACTGTGCCTTGCGGTTTTGCCGCAAGGTCATTACTCATCACTTCAACCTCTTATAAGCAATCGTCAACCGCTCCCCGGTCTCCACTCGCTCAAACTCCAGCCCCTCCAGCCGCTTCAGCGTAGCAAACTGCACCCTTGCACTCTCCACGGCCTTCTCGTTCGGCAAAACAAACACACCCATCTGCCCTACGCTGATGGCCCTAATGTCGTCTCGTGTCACTCTGTCTGTTACCATGTTGTTTCTTAATTTTACTTAATTAGTTACTCGTTTTGCAACAACTTGGCAGAAAAAGCCGTATATTTGCAATCCGACACCCTCGCAAAGTGTTCGCAAATTGGCGGTTTACCGCTTTGAAAAGACGGCCTCCCGTCTGACGGCTATTTTCATGCCTCGTTGTAGTGTTAATTACTTACGGGTGCAAATATACAAACTAAAAATGAAACCCGTGCAAAACGGTGTCAAATTTTAAGTCTTTTTAATACATTTGGTGCAATGACAAAAAACGAACGTTTTAAAAAAGCACTCGATTGGCTCTATTCTGAAGGCCTGATTGTGGATCAGCAAGAGCTGTCCTCGAAGACTGGTATCAACGAGGCAACTATATCGCGCATACTTAATAACAAGGTGCGTCAGCCTTCGCCTGAGACCATCCGAAAGCTCGTTTCCGTGTTCAGCGACATAGACCCTGCTTACCTGCGCGGTGAAAGCGAATCGGTGACCATTCAGCAGTCACCTTCCGCTCAGCAGCCACAGACTTACATCGACCCTGCCAGCGAGCACAACGCAGCCATATCCGCATACGTTCAGCTCACCAACCGTCTGACTGACGATCTGAAGCGCAAGGAGCAAGAAATGGCCGACCGCCTCGCCGACAAAGACACCATCATTGCCGAGAAGCAAGCCCGTATCGTAGCCCTCGAACAAACCGTTGCCGACAAGGATGCCATCATTCGCGCCAGTGATGTCCGCATCCTCGAACTGGAGCGTCAAATCGCCAACATCAACGCTTCCGACCTCTCCCGCTATCCCTTCGCCATTGGCGCAGCTGAACCAGAAAAAAGAACAAATGTTTCCCCATATCCATTGGAAACCTCTCGCAAACACCCATAAACACTAACATTATGCTTTATCTATTCGAATCCCAACGGAATCACCAAAGAATGATTCGAGCACCGCCGTAAAATGGCGGCGGTGCCGATGAATAAAGGGAATTTGGTGAGATTCTTGGAGATATGTAAAAATGGTTTAGAATGGTCTGAAATGGTTTTGAAGAGTAAATGTTTCCCCATAGTTTCCCCAGATGTTTCCCCACTTTTTAACTTATAACTTAAAACTAAGAATGAAATGATAAAGACAGCAATAATATATAATCATCGGGGGCGGTTTTCTAAGGATGGAACGGCCCAGGTAGAGGTGCGGGTGACGATAAACCGTCGTGCGTACTATATAAATACTGGCGTGAGCGTGCGCCCGCGTGAATGGAAGTTCGGACAGATTGTCGGGCGTGAAGACTGCGTTGAGAAGAATGAGCGACTGAGTATCATGCTGGCGCGGGTTGACAGAATTGTGAATGAGCGACTGGCGGATTGTTCGGAAGATGACATTAATTTCGAAGAGGTGCGGAAGTTGGTGTTCTCACCTGATTCCCGGCGTAAGGTCAAGGATGCTGAGGACATGCTGGAGTGGATGAAGAACGAGATTGACAAGCTGGGCGTGCGGAAGGGGACGGCGGCGCATTACCGCGTATCGGTGGCTGCCCTGGTTGAGTCGGGTGCCATGCGGAAATGGTCGGACTTGTCAGTTGAGAATGTGCATAAGTGGGATGCTTTTCTGCACGGCATCAAGAAGCATCAGACGGACGCGGAGATTAAGGCTGGCAAGCCTGTTGAGTATATCAGCCAAGCGACGGTGAGGAACTACCATAAAGACATCAAGGCGTTGCTTGGCCGGGCTATGAAGTTCGGGCTTATAAAGGCCAATCCGTATGACCGTATGCGTGGCGAGATTAAACGTGGCGACGTTGAGACAGTGGAGTATCTTACGAAGGAAGAGCTGGCGAGGATTGAGGGGCTGACGCTCCGTGAAGGGTCGATGCTGGCTGCTGCGCGGGATATGTTCGTGTTCCAGGCTTATACGGGAATGGCATATAGCGACATGCAAGCATTCTCGCTGGAGAAGTGCCGACATGAATGTGAGCGGTGGCTAATGGCAGGGCAGCGGGTTAAGACGAGCGTTACTTACTACGTCCAGCTGTTGCCACAGGCGTTGGCCGTGGTGCAACGTTATGGCGGTTCGCTGCCACAAGTTGCTGTGCAAACGTACAACAGGAACCTGAAGAAGATAGCGGAGGCAACTGGCATCACCAAGCGGCTGACAAGTCATGTCGGGAGGCATACTTTTGCTACGTGGGCGTTGCATGAGGGCGTGGCGTTGGAGAGGGTGTCGAAGATGCTGGGGCATTCGAAAATTACACAGACGCAAAGGTACGCGAAGGTGCTGGCTGAGGACGTGTATGGCGAATTTGACAAGCTGGGAAGGTCACTATGATATAACGACGCACTGGAAGGCTGGTATCTTTAATAATAATATTAAAACCAAATGACTATGAAGAAGACTATGACGATGATGGCAGCAGTAGTACTGCTGACGGGCTGCACGGAATATGTGCAGAGAGAAGACGTGAATAATGTTGTTGTTGCTGAGAAACGGGTGACGTTCGACGTAGGCAATAGCGAATGGACTGTCACAAGGTCGTTGGAGGCTGACGGCGTTACGATGACGGACTTGTGGCTGTTCGATTATATTGGCAACGAACTTGTCAGGACGGCTCACAAGGTTAGTACTGATGCCGATTTCTCCACCCCGTCTATGAGCCTGCAATATGGTGAGCACACCATCTTCTTCGTTGCCTCACGCGGTAAGACTCCAGCCGTTGATGGTACCGAGATAACATGGACTCAGCCATCAGACACCTTTTGGAAGGCCGTCAGAGTCAATGTCGGTAGCGGCTCGTCGGCTGTTGTGCCTGTCACGCTTGACCGCGTGGCTACCAAGCTGAGGGTGGCCGTTACTGACCATGTACCAGAAGGCGTGGCGAAGTTGTGTGTTACGCCTTCGGTATGGTGGTATGGGCTTGATTATACGACAGGGGCTGCGATTGAATCGAAAAGCAGCGAACGCACTATTGCCGTTCCTGCGTCTTATATTGGAACAACGGGACAGCTGGCCGTGAATGTGTTCGGCATGAGCGACAGCGACGAATGGACGACAGATATTACCATCACAGCCAAGGATGGCGATGGCAACGTGGTCGGTATTGTCACGCTTGACGATGTGCCGTTCGAGCGCAACAGGGCGACCAACGTCAGTGGCTCTTTGTTCGTCGCTGGCATGTCATTCAGTGTCGTTCTGAATGATGAATGGGCAGATAGTTATAACTTAGAATGGTAAGCTTATGAGACAATTATTAATTGCGGTTGCCGTGCTCACACTGTTTAGCTGTGAGAAGGTGATTATTGAAGATGAAGTGTGTAGCAATTCAGATGCTGACGGCAATGTAACGTTACACATATCACCAATTCAGAATGTCACAAGGTCGGCAGCTCTCAGCGATGTATGCGGTCGGCTCAACGTGGCCGTGTTTGATTCTGACGGTAAAAAAGTGAAGGCGGTGGCGCAGACGGTTGCCGATGCTGGTTTTGGCTCTGTCAGTCTGTCGTTGTCAGATGGAGTGTACACTGTGATTGCTGTTGGTCATAATTGCACGGGGTCGGCTACTATCACATCTACAGAAAAAGTGACATTCCCCAATAACAAGGTCACTGACACATTCAGTTATTGTGGCCAACTAAGCGTCACTGGCGACAGACAGGATGTTAATATTAATATGATGCGATCAGTAGCAATGGTTCGCATCCGACTGACTGACGACGCGAAGACTATGGGCAACGTCGCCCAGCTTAAGTTCTATTATATTGGTGGCAGTTCCACGTTGTCGCCATCGGCTGGCTTCGGCTGTGTCAATTCAAAACAAACAGAGTACAGAGCGGTCAGCGACGATGGAGTATATTATCTCTATACACTACCGCATACAACTGACGATATTTTGACAAAAGTAACTATTACGGGACTTGATGCCGGTGACAACATAGTCGGAGAGTGTACATTGGAGAACGTGCCAATCGGTATAAATTATATTACAGATTGCAATGGCGGGTTGTTCGGAGGTGGTGGGTCTATAGGCATATCAATATATATAGACCCGCAATGGGATGGCACAAAGAAATTCAATTTCTGAAAAAAATGAGGCGACGGTTATATGCCGTCGCCTCCATTCAACATCTTGTCTATTTCTTTGAGTTCCTCTTTGGAGAACATGGTGTGGCGTTTCTCGTCGTTCTCCCATGAGAACTCCATGAGGTCTGACGCGCTGTTTATCCCTGCCTTTCGGAGGTCGGCCATGCCAGTACACATAATCATGTAGGTGCTCCAGCGGGTCATCAGCAGATAGGTGCGCTCGCGCTTGCGGTAGCCGTCGATGATGGCCTTGATTTCCCACCAGCGCAGCTCATGCAGGAACTCGTTGCGGTTGTATCCTACCTCGCCCACAACCAGGGAGTAGATGTCGTGGGCGGTCAGGCGTTTTTTTCTTCTTCACCAGCTGGCTGTGCCTGTGCCTCTTCTGCCATGACTGCGGGTGTGCCCAGCCAGTCGTTAATGGCCTCTATGACTGCCGCCTTCAGCTTTGCCGTCTCGCTGAATTTCGCCTTACGGTTGAGTTCTTCGAAGGTGAAAGGCACTTTGTCGTTTGACACCTTCAGCACAGCATAGCATAGCTGCATGGTGGCCTTCTGCGTGTTCATCTTCTCAAGGTCGAAGGGGTTACCGCTCAGTTCCTCATACTCAATCTCTGCCGCCATGTTGAAGCAGACGTACAGCTCGTGGCCGAGGATGGTTACTTTCTTCATAGTTCTTTTGTTTTTTTATGTTAGTGAAACCGTGCGGCAAAACCGCACGGCACACTGAGGTTGATAATGTGTGTTATTCGCCTTCCGGCTGTTCCTCCTCTTCGGTTGTTGCGGTAGATTCGGAATTCGGGCGACTGTTCAAAGCTTCGGTCGTATCGAGCACCCCTACGCCTGTGAATGTGCCGCTGTAGGTGATAGACTGGTTGACGGATGCGTTGGCCGTTAGGTTGGTCAGCATCGCCGAACCGCTGGCCAGTACGTCGCCCTTGGTGGCTTGGCCTGCACCGCTGGCCTTGGCCAGTGACCATGAATAGGTGACACCTACTGTGAGGTTGTGCAGTCCGCCCTCGTAGATACAGTCAGACGAAATGTCGTAGTTGATCTGAGTTGGTACTTGTGAGCGATAGTCGAGCGTGGTTGCCGATGCCGACGTGTCATCTTTGGTTGTCGCATCTTCCATCGACAGAGACAGGTGTAGCGAGGCGTTGGTGGCTTGGGCAATGACGGCACCGGAGCTGGATGCTCCGAGGAACAGGCGCAGGAACTCACCGCGCAGGACGGTGTAGCCTACGGCGGAAAGTGAGCCTTGCGCCGATGCCGTTGTAGTAGACGGCGTGCCAGGAATAGCAGTGAACTGTGCCGAGCACGTAACAGGCTGTCGGTTCGGTGCATTGATGGTAAGGTCGTTGCAGATGGCCTTCACATAGTTGACGCTGCCTTGCGGTGTGCGGTTGTTGGTGCCGTTGGTGGGTGCCCAGCCGACTGCGCCGCCGTCTGAGGTCATTAGCGACATGGCTGTCAGGAAAAGGGCAATAGCTCCTTCTCCTTGCGCTTCCACCTGGAACTGCATGTTCTTATACATGGCGACGGGGTTCGCCCCCCCGATGTCGCCAGCCGTGCTGTCTGATGCAAGATCTTTGTTGGCGGCATCTTCGGTGTCAACGCCTCGCGTCACGGTGCAGCTGGTCTCTTCGGCCACAACGCTGCCATTGATAAAAATTCGGTAGTTTTGTCCTTTTCTGAACATATTCTTAACGATTAGTTGTGCATTGATAGTTAAGCGTCATATAGTTGCAGGGCTTCGCCGGGTCGTACTGCTCATCGGTGGCTGAGAACTGCCACTCTACGGGGGTATGCGCCTCGCCGACGGTCTCACGCCAAAGGCTGACACACGCCTCGCGCACGGCCTCGCAGAGGTCGGTTAGGCGGTCGTGGCTCTCGGCCACACAGAGGATGCCGACGTTGGCGGTGTCCTCGTCGCCCTCTGGCGTGTTGTCCTTGGTGAATCCTGTGTTAGTGACCGCGCCCGGCATGATGATGATGTAGGGGATGGTGTCCTCGTTCTCGTCCACTGTCGGACGGGCGGGCAGGAAGATGCGGTCGCCAACGATGGCGGTTACGTCGTTGCTCCTGGTGAGCGCACGGCTAAAGAAGTCTGGTGTCCTTAGACTCATAACTCAATGCTGGTTAATAATGATTTCCTTAATGACGAACTCCAGCAAGCGGCCTCCGATGTACCCTTGCAGATAGGCGGCCTGTTCGGTGCCAAGCTCCACGCCGTAATACTCAGCCACGTGAGACTGAACATGGTCAACCTCGTGGATGACCGTGTTCAAAAACTCACGCAAGCTGGTGGAGCGGCCTATGCAAACGATGCTTTCACGCCAGCCCATAGCGGTCAGCGTATATCCGGCGTTCCATCCGCTCAGGTTCTCTTCGGCTTCATCTATCATCTTCTGGCTGGCACCTGCACGGCGCATGAGCCGGGCCACCTCCGTGAGGTCGCCGGGCCAAACGTCATACAGTACTGTCACGTTCCAGTAGCCTTCGATGCATAGATGCTGTGCTGTCATTCGTCTTGTTCTCTTTAGAGTTGATTGCGGTTTTCGGCTCCGTTGCGTCCGTAAGCGTCACGCTGGCCGCGCAAGTATGCCTCACGCTCTGCCGGTGGCATCTTATCGAGGTTCATGCCGTCCTCGTTGGCATCGCGCATGGCCTGTTCGTAGCCTTCGCGGTAGCCCTCGCGGTATGCCTCACGGTAGCCGTCGCCGCCGGTGTGCGAGCCGTTGCCTCGGAACTGGTTGCGCATCTGTGTGCGCATCTGCTCCTTCATGCTTTTGTCCTCATCGGTCATGATGAGGGTTCCAGAATTAGGATCGTAAATCATATTGTTATCTCCTTTTTTTATCGCAATCGCTATGACTATGAGTCCTTTTTCCCTCCCTTCGTTGCGGGTGCCGGTGTGCCGCCGCTCAGTTTCTCAAGCAGTTCGAGCGTCTTTGCCTGCATTTCTCTCATGCCCTGGAGTTCGCCCTTCGTCGCTGCCAGTTCTGCCTGTAGGCTTTCAATGGTCTCAGCCTGTCGGCGTGTCTGTGCATAGCCAGGATTGATAATTTCCTTGCACTTGGGGCCGTCCTGCTTTACCTTCTGATAGTAGGCTACGTTCTGGATAATCTTATCGGCTTCGGACATCTTCTCGTCGATGATGCGCTCTGCCGTCTCACGATTTCCCGTGTAGATTTCCGGGTCGCGTCCCGCCACTTCGAGGTTGATAGGAAGCCCAGGCACAAGGCGGTCTTGTCCGCCAATGTTGATGGTCACGTCTACCAGCTGCGAGTTCATCGAATTGTTCATCGGCCAATACGGGGCAGTCTTGCCCTTGACCGTGCCGACTGCCACTTGCAGCCCGCCGTTGGTGCTTATCACGTAGAAGTTAGCACCGGGTTGAAGTTCAGAAAAATTTACCATAGTCATAGTTCTTTTGATTGTTAATACTCTTGTTAATTATGTCGTTTCCGGAGCGGGTGTGCTCATCAGCTGGAGAATGTTATTGCCGAGGTCGTTGAACACTTCCAGTACGCCTGTTCCCTGAAGGTCGGCCACCGTCACGGGCTGGCCTCCGAAGAAGGTCAACTGGCGGGCGTTTCCGTTCAGCGAAAGCGTCACGGGCAGCGCGGCATCGGTTCCTGTCGGAATAGCCGTACCGATACGGACGTAAATCGTCCCGGTCGGTGCTATGTTGCGGTCGCCCATCGAGAGGTTGACAGCAGTAGTCCCCACGGTGATGTTCGTAACCATAAGGTACGGCACGTAACCGTCAACAAACGGCACTTGATTGCAATTACAGTTGCAGCAGTTCATGTCTTGCCTCCTTTCTCGTTTAGAAACCGCCGCGATAGCCGTAGCCTGGATAGCCGTTGAAGCCTGGCCAGTTACTGTTGGGGGTGGTATTCAATACCTGAAGGTTTGGGTACGGCACGGGTACGGTGTTGGGGGCCTTGTCGAGTAATTCCTTGACGGTGTTCTGGATAGGAGCAAGTTGGGCGTTCACGTAGCCGAGGATTTGCGAGGTCTGGGCGCTGATGTTGTCCTTCGTGCGGAGCTGGCTGATTTCGTCGGCCTGCTTGTCGATGATGGCCTGCATGTCGCGCTCGCGGGCATCGCAGAACTCCTTGATCATGGTGGTCTTCAGGTCGGCGATGGCATCCACCTGACGCTGACCCTGTGCGTTGATGCTGCCCTTCAGGTCGTTGGTCTGCTCGATGGTCTGGATGCGTCCCTCGTAACCCTGCTGGGTGGTCAGCAAGCGGTTGTCGCAGCAGCACTGTGCCAACTGTGAAGCAAGGTTGCAGTCGCCCTGCTGGAGTGCGTTGATAACCTGAAGGAAGCCCATGCCGTTGGCACTTGCGAGTCCGGCGATAGCAGACTGTATACCCTGGATGGCGGGAAGCACGGTAGAGTAGTTCTGTCCCATCGAGGCGGCGAGGTTCTGAATGGCTGCGCGGCTGGCGTCGCCCTGTGCCGTTACGGCCTGGAGTGCGAGCTGGGTGTCAACAGCGGGACAGCCACAACCACCGTTGCCACAGTTGCCACGGTTGCCATAGCTGTTGCCGAAGATGTTGGGGAAGATGCTGGCGATGACAGCGAAGCCGAGGATGTCCGTCAGGCTCGTCTGGCCGTTGTTGCCAAATATACCGCCGCCGTTAGCTACTGGGAGGAGCGTAGTTCCTCCGTTCTGATTGCCTCCGTTCTGAGGAAGCTGGATAATTTCACTTGCCATAAGCTAAGAAATTAAAGGTTAATAAAAAAGTTTGCTTGCACGGCACTTTGCCGTACACTCTTCGGCGGTTTCCGTGTCTGAGGTTTACTCAACAAAAAAGAGTGCCAACATGTGGCACTCCATTCAATTTATATATTTCCCGTTTTACTCCGTCTCAATTCCAACTTCATCTACAAGTTTCCTCGCTACATTTACAGCAGTGATAACCTGATTACCTTTCTTAACAAGTTCCTTAGCTATCTCAAATATTCTATTATTTCTGGTAGTTGTAATATGAGGTTTAGCAATATCAATTAACTTATTAAAAGTATCATTCCCTACAGGCTTAAAGTCAAGTTGAATATTAAGATGTTCCTTAATATGTTCATTACCTTTAGAGTCAATATAAGTAACCCAGTCTTCATCACTACGAGCACCACGCTCCTTAATATCAGAATCTATAATCTCAACTTCTTCACCAGTACTCCTAAGAATACTTTTGCCGCCAATAGGCATCATAAATGTATTACTTTCCATAATTTTTAAATTTTAAATCTTTTCTTTTATAATAGGGTACAGGACGTTCTTTTTTACGTCCATACTTAATAGCAAGGAATATAATAACTCCAGTAATACCTGTAGTATTATCTATAAACCCTATACCATAATTTTCAAAATTCATAAGTTATTTTCTTCATCAACATCTTCACCTGTTTCCTTATCTACTTCTTCCTGTCCCTATCTTGTTGGAGAAAGAGGTGGGAGAAGTGTGTCAAATTACCCTTCGTTTATAACCATTTTAGTCTTGTAGTTATAGCATAGATAATTCTTTGCAGAAAGTGTCTTATCAGTAGTTAGACCAAATCTTATAATTTTGAAAAGGCTATTCTGAGTATCAATACTATAATAGTTAGCACATGTGTTATTAAGCATGTTATTATTACGGTAGGCAACATTGTGTGTTCTATTCTTCCCTGCTTGGTCAATACCAACACACAGCATATTGGGATATTTCTTAGGATAATAGAATTTATCACTATGAGTATGCCCACAAATCCATGCTACAAAATTGCCACCATTATCCTGCCACTTCTGAAGAATATCACCAATATTATTCACATTTCCATCAGCATACCCAACAGCAGAACTATATGGCACCCTATTTCTCAGGGTATAGTAAACCAACTCAATAGGAGCATTAGCAGAGCCAGTATGGAAATTTACAGTGTCACCAGTTCTATGATTAAGCACTATGCCACCATTCGCTCCTACATTAGACCAACCCCTATTGTCACCATCTATATTCCCAAGGCTGTTAAACCCATCACAATCATCAAGAGGATAATGGCAAAGTACTATTACACTATACCCATAAGCAGCATTGTTACTGTCAAGAGTTTCATCCAATAGATTCTTCAACCATGTCTCTTGTTCTGTAGTAAGTTTAGCTATACCTTGACCACCATCGGCAATAGCAAGCATTCCTGTTTCAGAGTCAATGATAAAGTCACCATTATCGTCTCTGGCAAGAATACCATCAAATCTGTATATACAATCAACACCTATAAGTCTTACTTTCTGTGCTGCATAGTCTTTATGCCAATAACAAGCCTGGTAATAAGGACTTGTTGGGTCATTATACCCTGTAGGCATCGTAACACCCCAATCATCTATATAGTCAGCAAAATATTTAGTATAGCTATATATGTGAGTGCTCTTAATAGCTTCTGACTTGGGAATGGTCAAATCTATATTACCTTTACCATCCTCACCACAATCTGCCAGAAAATAAGACATACGCCTGGTATAGTCCGAAGAGTAGGTTTGGTCATGGTTGCCAAGCACAAACAAAGACTTGTTTGCTGTATTTGTATTTTTCCACCATTTTGTACCATCGTTATTGACAAGAAAAGATTCCACAACATCTCCTGTACATATAGTATCATCAATCCTTGAATCATAGTCAGATAGCCAAGAAAATATATGAGCAGCAGCTACAGCGTCTTCATGTATGTCACTAAAATGAAGCAAACCTAAAGGTGAGATAGTAGGACTTTGCGCTACATACGTAGCTTGCAAAAGCCTTTCTTTCATTTCACTGCTCATTACTGTGTCAACAATATCTTCTTCTTTAGGAATTACAATTCTTTCCTCATCTGCAACAGGAAGAGTAATACTTGTTATATTATCTGTTATTTCAGAAGGACGAATAGCTTTGTTTTGTGCAGAACCAAGAACAAATGCCACTCGTCTACAATTTTTGCTTAGTTTTACTACAGCATGTCCTGTATAAGAGCTATCTTGATTAGACTTAAAGCTAGTGCTTTTAATAATCTCGTTACTTGTATATGCGTTAATGGGTTTGGTTCCAAGAGGCTTGTATGTAAGTTCATAGACATTTATAAAGTTAAGTCCTGTATAATCAAAACTTAACTCCTCTCCACCACATACAATATACTCTGGGAAATAAGTAAGCCTGTTTTTATAGTTACCATTATTTGCAAAATTAAGTTCTTCACTCGGACGATAATAGGCATTATACGTTTCAGCAGCCGAAGGAGTTGTAGTTATAATTTTTACACCGTGAACACCATCCTCTAAAATATTAGTAAACAACCTTTGTACTTTGGGAATTAAAGGTACGCCTTCAGTAACACTGTCTCGTACATCTTTTATCTGTACAAATACACCACCACTTTTTACAAGATTATCACTCCCAACAATAGGCTCATCATCTATCGCAGGTAGTTCAACAGGTTTAAATGCTTTTGCATAATTAAGAGCAAACTGATTTGTATATCTACTAATTAAAAGATAGGAATCATACGGTACTTCAAAATAAATATCTATAGGATACTCTTTTTTTAGAGTTATTGTAATCAAATTGTTAGCCTTCACGCCTATCAAGCTATCAAATGAGCTTGGGTCTTCTACCATAAACCCTATATAAGCGTAACGAAGCTCTGTAAGAGAAAGCTTCATAGTTCCAATAAGGTGTACAACCGTACCTTTTGGAAGAAGTCCAGTATAGGTTACTAGTCCTGTATCTCCACCAGATTTAATAACACCTATACTGTTCATTATCACTTTCTTAAGATTAACAGCAGTTCTGCCTCCTGCTTCTGAGAGGCTTAATTCCTTAGAACTAACCTTGCTTTTTGCAATTAGTTCTTGCCTTTCTATCTCATCATCTACACTGCTCCAATTATATTCTATAATACTCCAAAAAGTTCTTTTAAGCCTATACTGCACATACTTCGTACTGTCACTTGTAACCTTAGTTATCGCCCAGGAAGTATAAGTAACAGCATCACCACTCACAGCCGCATAGTAAGTAACAGCATTAGCAGCACCAGTAGTGGCAGGAAGAGTAGTAAAATCACTCAGCAGACTTGCATTGTAAGTACCGCTAACAACAGCAGAAGCACTCTGTAGCTCAGTACCAGTAGGCTGCTCAGTCAGCCCTTCAGTCCTTACAACAGAATAAGTAGCAGGAGTGAGCTGAATGAACTTGATGCTCATGCCACCCTTCTTAACAGAAGCAGGAACAGCAGCAAGGGCAGCTGCAAGAGTCTCGTATGTGGCACCGCTGTTATACTCACTCACATCAAAGACTTCGCCAACGGCTGACCTTACGGTTAACAGCTGATACGCCGTCCCGTTCCAGGCATACAGCGCATATTTCGATGCGTCCACCTGAGTGCCGTCGTAGGAGCTTACGCGATAGATGGTGTTGGCTTCGCCCGACTGTGGCAGGTCGGCGAAAGTTGCCACGGTGACATATTCCACGTCTGGCGTGGTGATCAGCGAGTCCAGCTGTTCCTTGCTGTAGGTCTCGGCCTTCGTATAGCGGTCGGCAAGGGCGGTTTCTGTCTGAGCGTTGATGTCGCTCTGTTTCGCACCTTTCTCATCGTCGTATATCTCATCGGCTCCGGCGATGATATGGTTCAGTTCCGGGTTGTCGCTGTCCTTCAGTGAGTGAAGTCGGTTGGCGACGTTCCATGTTTTTTCTTGTGTTGCCATAATATTCTCGTTTTTAATGTTGTCGTTTTTAAGATACTGTGAACACCTGCGGGCCGTTGTCTGTGAAACCGTCGTCGCTGGCCCATACGTTGTAGTTCTCGTCGCCGAGGGCGGCCACGATGCCGCCGCTGACGGGACTGGCCTCGCTGCCGCTGCCCATGACCACGCTCTTCACCTGAGTCACGCCCTGCTTCGGGACGCGGAGGTAGAACTTGCGGCGGGTCGCGTCGAGCTGCACGGTGTAGGCACGGGCCACGGCAGTCGTTGGCGTGGCGTACTGAGCCAGCGATGCGACGTCGAAGTCGGCCTGTGCGCCGTAGAAGATAGGATAGACAGCGGTGACACTCTTGTTGGCTGAGCGATGCAGGCCGCTGATGGTGAAGTCGGCTGAGTAGGCCACAGAACCGGGCGCGTCGAGTGTCACGGCTGTGTCGGTGTGGCTGAGTGTCTTGCCGCTGCCGGTGGCCAGCGTGTCCTCGCCGCGCTTGATGGTGATGTCCGTCGCGTCGGTGTTGGTGGTGGCCGTCAGGGAAATATCGGTGGCTGTGCCGACAAAGATTGTGGCCGGGCTGGCGGTGAGGTTCACCGTGGCATCCTTGCTCACGATGGCGTCAATCTGTGCCTGGAGGTTGTTCTCCTTCTCGGTGGCGCGTGCCGTCTCAGCCTGCAACTCTTGGCGGGTGGCCTTTGTTTCATCCAGTTCTTGCTCTGCGCCCTGCGCACGCTCACCTTCTGCCGCGATGTTGTCGCGGTTGGGAAAAACCTGGTCGATGCGCTCCTGAAGCTCAGGGCCGGTCTGTGTTAAATCGAAATTCTGTGCCATATTGATACTTTTTTTAATAGATTTCTTTTTCTTCCTTGCGGACTCGTATCTGCTTGCCGTCAGCATCCATGACAGGCTGTTTGTCGGCAGTGCGGACGTTCAGGTAGAGGGAGCGGGTGTCGCTGCGCCATACGCGCTTGTACGTCACATGTGCGTCGTCTTCGGCGCATTGACCGCAACAGGGGATGTGCGGGCAGGGGGTGTCGGTCACGAAGGCCAGCATCTGGATGTCTATCTCCTCACGCTGCCCACTGCCCATGTCGCTGTCCGTCACGTAGTAGTGGCAGTAGGCTTTAAGTGGCCCAACCAGCCCGGCGGTCGGCACCAGCATGAAGAAGTTGCCGTCCTCGTCGTGAAGCATGTCGGCGCGGTCGATGGTGACGGGCGTGTCGGGTATGCCTCCATGAACGACCACGCGGAAGGGGTCGGTCTGCTGGTCGAAGTCCTCATGCCGGATGATGACTTGGAACTTGGCTGTATCGCCTTGCTGTATGATTCTGTCTTTATCCATATATCTTTCGGGCAGTTTGCGGGGTGGGGTTTACTCCCGCTGGCAAAACCAGCGGGCACACTCAGACGGCGATGCGGAACGGCTCCAGCTTGAAGTCGATGGTGCCGTAGGGCACGGCGGAGAGGTTGGTGGTCTCGGTGGGACTGCGATGGAGGTAGCTGTTATCTACGAGCAGCTGCCCGGCCTCTAAGATGGGTTCGGGTACGCAGCCGTACTCCTCCATGAGCGAGGCGACGGTGCTTTGCGGGGTGCCGCCACGGTTTAGCCAGTTGGCGATGATCCACTCTGCCGAGTTGGCGTACTCGGTGAGCAGGGCATCCTCCTCGTTGCTGCATAGCCGGGAGTGCTGGCGAATATAGTCCAGTTTCAGAAATTCCATAATCTGTTCGTCTTTTACCTTCGGCGGTTTTGGGCGCGGGGGTTTACTTTCCCCCGTCGGCAAAACCGACGGGCACAGTGACCGTCGGGAAAAGAAAGAGCCCGCAGGCACGGTCATGGCTGTTGCTGTTGCATCGCCGCCGTCCTGCGGGCCGAATTATCAAGAACTATGAACTTGATTTGATTACGCCGTTTCCTGCTCCTCCACAATCTTCAGCAGCTTGAAGGCCTTGGGCTCGGTGGCAGAGGTGCCGCCGTTGACGAGGTGAGACAGCTCGGTTGCGGAGAATGCTGCGTTCAGGGTGAACACGGTGCTCCAGTTGCTCTTCACAGCGGCTGAGAAGTTGTCAACCGAGAAGTCGAGCTGGTCGTGCTGCTGCACCTGCAACTGATCGAAGTAGCCGATGCCGATGTAGCTGTTCTCCTCGTCGATGACGTACTTGCCCTGTCCGTCCAGCTTGCCGTTGATGTCGGTGGTGGTCACGTAGTCGTAGCCAGCCAGCTTGCCATCCTCGATGACTGCCTTGGTGCAGCCGGGGAACGAGTTGGCGGGGGTGTACTTCAGCACGGCCTCAATCTCCTTGTCGATGATGAGGTAGGGATTGCCGGTGAAGCCCTGCTTGGCAATCTTGGCCACCTCGCGGCTGATGTTCTTGCCGAAGTTGTTGTCGAGGGTGATGGTGCCGGGAGTGACGAGCGAGAACGGACCCTTGAAGTTGTCGGTCCATGCTGCATGGGAGAACATACGCTTGGAGAGCATGATGTTCAGACCCTTGCGAATCTTCATGGTGACGAACGTAACGAGGTCGAAGGCGGCGTTGGCAATGGCGCGGTCGCTGACAGCCACGGCTGCGCTGACACGCTCGGAGACGGCCTTGATGTTGGTGAACGACAGGGCCTGCTTGGTGGTGTCGGCAATCTCTCCGGCCACGCTGACCACCACGTCGTCGGCTGACATGGGCCACAGGGTGTCGCCTACCACGTTGGTGAGGATGTTGATGATGCGCACGGCATCCATTCCCTCCACCTTCGTGTCGACGACATCGTTAATCTTCAGGGGAACGGCACCCGACTCGGTGATGCTCGTGCCGTCGGCGGGCGACTTGGTGGCCAGCGTCAGGGTGGCATCGCGCTTCTGCTGCTTGATTTCGCTCAGAATCTCGCGCAGGCGGGCGTTCTTGTCTTCGTACTCGCGGATGTTGCTGGCAGTGGCTTCGTCGGCCAGGAGCATGATTTCGCGGTGGTTGGATGCCAACTCACGGCTGAGCTTCTGTTCCTGCTTGATTTCCTCTGCGGTCAGTTCACGCGTTTCTTTCTCTGCCTTCTCGTACATTGCCGAGAGGCTGTCGTTGATCTCGCGGTTGCGAGCCTGCAACTTCATGATTTCCTTTTTGTTCATTCTGCTTAAACGTTTAAGGGGTTAATAAATAATGTCTTCGATTTCTCGGTTCATCAGCGAGAGACGGTTGCGACGCATACGCATGACGGCGACTGCCTCACGCTCGCGCTGTTCCTGCTCGGAAAGTTCGCGGGCCTCGCGCTCCTCGTCGGTCTCTTCGTCCTCTTTGGTCTCAGCCGATTCCTCTTTTTCTTCGGCTTCCTCAGCGGCCTTCTCTTCCTCTTCCACCTTCTTCTCGTCGTCGGTGGTTTCCTTTTCCTCTTCCTCGCGGTGCTCGATGGTGTCAAGCAGTTCGCGGGCCGAGAGTGAGGTCTGCAAGTAGGCGGGGTCCATGCCCAGCGTTAGGGCGGTGATGGCGCGGAAGTGGGTGTGGCGCACCAGTGGCACCTTGCCTTCACGCTCTTCGATGTCGTACTTGTCGGGCCAGAACTCAAAACTGCAACCGTCATAGACTCCGGCCTTGGTCAGTTCGCGGGCACGAATGCCGAGGTCGCAGTTAGGCACGGCCACCTCGAAGTTCACGCCCTGGCTGTCAACGCTCAGACGGGCATTGCCAACGCCGCGCTTGGCACGTCCGAAGGTCAGTTCACGCATGTGGAGCATGTTGATCTTGATGTCCTGCGTGTTCAGGAAGTCCATCGTGGCGGCCTCCGGCGCAATCACTTCGCGGAATGTCTGTCCGTACTCGTCGAGAATTTGGCTTTCAGCATTGAACACGATGGCTCGGCCTGTGATGGTGCCAAGGATGCCCTGCGCAGACTCTTCGCCTGTAGCCTCTCTAAAGGCAAGCTGGCATTCCAGATTTCTGATTTCTCGTTTCTTTGCATCCATATTACTTTTTGAATTGTGTTTACTTATCGTCAATTATGCCGTATGGGGTTTACCCTTCCAAATCAGACTGACCGCCACCGTTGCCTCCCTGCTGGTTGTCATCGTCGCCCGTGTCAGTGGTCGTGCCGTTGTTGTCGCTCTCGGCAGCCTCCTTTGCCGTAGCCCATGCCAGCTTTGCGCCTGCAATGGCTGTGTTGATTTCGGTGCTCGGACGGTAGGCCACGCGCTTGGTCAGCCCGTCAAGCGTCTGCTCATCCTCCGTCTCAGTCCAATGGCTGCTGATGGCGGGGTAGAGTCGGCCAATCTGGTCGAGGTCAACAATCTTGCCGTTCTTGAGCGCGTCGCGTACTGCATCGAGAGCCAGCCCGAAAGCCAGTGCCAGCTCCTTCGGGTGGAGCGTCGTATTGTTCGCTGCCTGTGCGCAGATGTCATCGAATGTGGCTACGCCGTTAGCGATGGCGCGACTGGCGAAACCGTTTATTTTCGTGCGAAGGTTCTTGTTGGCCACCTTCTTGACCTTCAGTGTTAATTGTGCCATATCGTTACGTCAATTTTTATTTGTCCTTACGTTAATTTTCATTTCACGTTACGTTAGTCGGAGATTTTACTTGCCGGGGTTTACTTTATGGTATGAACGGCACCTCAATCTTGTCGGCCACGGTCACGATTGGGAACTGCGCGGCGTTCGGAAACTTCCAGTCCATCCATGCCGATACGATGCGCTCGCAGATCTGACCGCCCACGCGGATTTCGTGCGTCAGCGTCGTGAAATCATATTCCCCGATGTGGTAGGCTTTCTCGTTGGCCTTCACTCGCGCCACGATGTCGCCGTCAATCCGTTTCAGGTACTCATTGGCGACCGACCACGCCACCGCGAACATTTCACGCCAGTCCTCAGTCTTCATAATGGCGATGGAACCAAGGTGAAGGAGGTTGCTGTCGAGCGCCTTCTTCCATGCTTCGGCAAAGTCCGGGTGTTGCTCACAGATGATGTCTGTAATGATGGTGAGGTCTTCAGGATTTCCCCACGTTGCATATTGCTCGCGCATCGTCATTTCGAGGTCGATGGGCTTTGTCGTGATGGCTCCGTGCTCCTCGATGAGCTTGCCCAGTTCTGGCACCTCGTCCATGAAGCCGAGATACTTGCGGTACTGTACGAAACCGATATACTTCGGCAACTCCTTCCGCTTGCTGACACATCGCATCTGCCACAGCTCGGAGTAGAACAGGCTTGGCACGTTCTTCGGTTCTCCCAACTGACGACTATCCACAACCTCGTACACGTCGTTCATCACGGCATGCTCAAAGTCGGTGTGCGCACAGATGAAAATCTTGGCGTTTCGGTTGCGCTGGACTTCACTTTCTTCTTTTGTTGGGTTCGGTGTCATAATGCGTTTTTTATTGTTTGCTCCACAATTCCTCGTTCTGTTTCAGCCACTCGGCCTGACTCTTCATGTCGTTCTTCCGCCACGAGCCGCCCTTGTAGTGAACATAGTAGTCATCAAGGCGGATGACGTTTCTGGCGACCAACTGGGGCTTTGTCCGCATGATGTCTTCCAGCATGGCCGCACCGGTGTCATACCAGTTTCCTCGCACGTTCCGGGTTGCGCCTGCAACTGCCCAGCACCGCTTCGGGTCGTAGTAGCGTGCGCCGTTGGCAGTCAGCAGCGGCACGTTGATGTAGCACAGGAACGGAAGCATTCGGGGAATATCGAACTGGTTGCCCTTCTGGTGCCACTGTATGCGGCCCACGCTGGCATATTCCTCCTGCCACAGTGGGCTTGGGTCTTGCCTGAGCAGCACGTCGCTCTCCATGAGAATGAAGCCGTCTGGCAACAGCTCCCACAACTTCTGCACGCTGGCAATGTGCTTCAGTGAACCGTAGTTGCTCAGCTTGGCTATGTCCCAGCACTTTTCGGGGAATGAAGCCAGCAGTTCGTCGAAGTCGATGAGCTGTCCTTTGGTGTTGTCGATGCGCTTCACGCCCGCCATGCGCTTCTTGAACGGCAGTTCGTCGCTGTTGTCGAACACCACGACGGGCCACTGACACCCGGTCTTTCGGATGCTCATAATGCACGCCTCAGTGAGTTCGGGCGTGTTGTAATGCACGATGGCGATGGTCTGTCTTCTCTTCATAGGTCGAAATATTTGCGGATGTTGAATTTGCCGTCCTTGTCTTTCAACTTGTCAATGGCAAGCTGATAGACGGAGGCCAGCAGTTCCTCGTTGGTGGCGGGATGCGATGGCGAGCCTATGATGCGCTGAAGCGTCTGCCCGCTGTCAGAGAGAATCATGCACATGGTGGTGGCCAGTGCGTAGTTATTGAAGTACGGCGGATCGTCGGTGGCGTAGCCTGCATTTCCCAGCATGTCGAGCACCTGACGGAGCGGCCATTGCGGCTGTGGCTCCATCTGACGCACTATCTCGCTGGCCTCGTGGCCGCTCAGATAGTTGCGACATTCTTTGCTGTCCTCGCCGTCGAGGATGGCGATGGCTTGGGCTGCAATGTCGGGCTCGTAGGCGACAAGCCAGCGCATGACGCGCTGTACCATTTCGCCCAGTCGGGTCATGTCGCCGCTGTTGATGGCCGCTTCATAGCGGCTGAGGAATTGCTGATAAAGTTCTTCGGTGGTCATGGTCTCTTTAAGTATGATGGGCCGTAGATGTCGTAGACGATTCCCGTCACTTCACCCATGCGGTTATGCTTAAACTTAGGCACTGCCTGTACTCTCACTCTCTTTGTGGCTCTCGCCAATGTTTTCTTGCTCATAGTTCCTTTGATTTTTTTAGTAATACAATGTTTATTCTTTGCCCAACTGCTCGTTGGTCTCTTGCGCGATGATCTGCACGATGTTCTCCCGACGGTCATCCTGCAACTGTAGTATCTGGTAGGTCTTTCCCTCGGCGGTCAGGCGGCAGTCTTTATCGAGGTTGCGGGATTTGCTGTCGCTCCACCTCATGCGAATCATCACCACGTCGTAGCTTTCCAATGCACCCTCCATCATGGCTCGCTGTCCCTTGTTCCACTTCACGCTGCCCCACACACAGCCGTTGCACACGTACTTCACGCCGCCCGTGCCTCTCACACCCGTTGCGCCATCGGCCTGGCGGTCAACCGACCAGATGCCGACCTTCTTGTCTAACATACCGCTGCTGTAACCCATCTATGCGCCCTCCTCTCCGTTGGCCGCTGTGCCCTGCGGTTTCCCCGCAGGGTCGCTCACGGTGTAGTTACCCGGCTTCAGTTCCGTTGCGCCCTCGCTCTTGGCGATGAGGGCCTTCAGCGTCATCATGTTCGCGCTGGCCATCGGCTCGTCGCCGTTCTCCACGGCGGGCTGGTCGTACTGCTGGCGAATCTCGTTGATGGTCATGGCTCCCGTTTCCAGTCTTGACTTGTCGAGATTGGCCTGCTGCACGGGGTCAAGACGGCGCAGGGCCTTCTCGCAGATATGAATGCGGCGTTTGCCGAAGTCGCCCACGCTGAGTAGTTTGCTGTTCATTTCGTCCTCATGCTCACGGATGCGCGGCTGAATGTTGCGGAGCATGAACTCCTGCGTGGCCAGTTCCGGCATCTTGTACGAGCCGCCGTCGCCCTCCATCATCATTACCAGGGGGATTCCCAGCAATCGGCCGATGTTCTTCACTTCGTATCCACGGCTCTCTAAGAGCTGCAACTGTTGGGAGGTCTGGCTGAGCATCTGAGCACCCGCCACGTTGTCGAGCAACAGCACGTCGTTGCTGGCCCAGTCTTCACGGAACCGCCGCGTGATTTCCTTCAGCTGGTTCGCGTTGGCACGGCCACGGGTGCCGACGGGTGCCGCCTCCTTCTCCTGGAGCAGCACCTTGTAGCGGCCACCCTTGGCCATGTCCTGAAGGGTCTGCTCGTCGCCCGTGGCTGAGATTTGGAGCGACCGCATGGCGAACTGGAGCGTCGGGATGCCGTAGAGCATGTCTGGCGTGAGGAAGGTGTTGCGGAAGTGTAGCACGTCCTCCATCGGCACCGTCTTCACCACCGGCACACCCGGCTTTGGCGTATATTGGATGGTGTATGTGTCAGTCCCCGTGTTGATAACTCCAGCCTGACAGAGCCACAGCGCACGGGGCCACTCTCCGGCAATGTCGCGCTCCAGATAGACGTAGGCATTACCGAAGTAGATTTTGCGGAACTCAATCTGTTCCTGCAACTGCGAGGCCGACATATAGGGGTTGGGGCGCACCTGAAGCAGGTAGTTCAGCTTGCCGTTGTCGCCGTAAAGACTCTCCACGAAGTTGCCGCCCTCCGTGTCCTTGCGCTGGTACTCCACTTCCATCTGCCCCATCGTCTGCATGATAAGGCTCACGCCACGATGCCACGCGGGTACTAAAAGCGACGACATGCCGTGAGGGCTGACCACGTTAGCCGCCCAGTTGCCGCCCTTCGGCTGCGTCTGGTTCTCCGGCGCAGCGGGGTCTGTGGTGGTCAGCGTCCCCGTGGGGGCTGGCACTTCGCGCTTGCGAAAAAAGTTAAAGTTACTTCCGAACAATTCCATAGTTCTTTCCTTTTCTTTCTGCTTGTTTTACGTGCTTGGGTTTACTCACGTCAGCGGACCGTTGCCGACAAAGGTGGCTACGGCCTGGGCAAGGTTGCCGATGGTGCCCGTCACCTTCCAGCCGGTGATGAGGGCTGTACCGCTCACGGTATCGTTGCCAACGCCGCAGCTGATGTTGACGGTCTGCCCCACCATGTTCACGTTGCTCCTGATTGAAGTGACAAGTGTGTTACACGTCATCGACCACGACTTGCGCCCTGCGATATTGTTCTCCCACTGTCCCTGCGTCGGCGAACTGACGTGGACAGCCGCACAGCGCACGTCGATGTCGCACGACTTCTGTACGGCGATGGCGGTGCCGTTCTTCTTCACGATGAGTTGTCTGCCATGTATGATTGCCATAACTTTTCCGCTTTTTATGTTAGATTAAGCCGAGATGCCGAAGCGTGCTGGTAGTCACAATCTCTCCGCGACCCATGCGCTTCGATGTGTTGTTCATGCCGAGGAATATCTTTTCGCCTTCAACGTAGGGCTGCAACGACGCGCCGCTGCCAAACTCGCGGTCTTGCAAGGCGTTGGCTATCACGCCCGCCTGTGCCTGGTTGAGCACCAGCTCGCCGCTGTTTAGCCTGACATTACCTATGTTGTCGCCTGAGAAGTTTGTACCTCCAACAAACCCTCCATTGCGCCCATCAACGATACCGCCATTGGCAAAGCCGGTGAGCGAATGAACGGTGGAAATGGTTGTGGCCATTGCTGCTGCGCCTGCTGCCAGGAACGCCACCCAACCCCACGGACCCATTGAAGAAGCCGTGACAGATGCCTGGGCAAAACCGAGGGCTATGCTGGCGATAGCCTGTGCGACGGTGCCCATGGCCTTCACGCCTGGATCTTCGATGCTGTTAAAGGCATCGCCGACGCTCGACACGGCCTGTGCGGCAAGGTTCCAAGCCTTTTGTGCCTGTTTGCCCTGCTTGGCGAGGTCTTCTCCGCCGCTTATCTTAAAATCCTTGATACGTTGGTCTCCACGTTTGATTATGTCGTCGCGGGTGGGTATATTTATCCCATCACTGATGCTCACTCCTTTCAGCCCGCGAAGAGCTTCTATGCCCAGCTCGCCCTTCAATTCCCTGATCTGGTAGCCAATGGCCCGTATCTGCTCCTCGTAGGCTTTCCAGTCCTTGGTGTTCGTCACCATCGACTGCTCCTTGCGCAGCTCCTGCATCTCCTTGTTCAGCGCGGCCACGCTGCCAGCTGGGAGTATTTCTTCTGGTTTGGGGATTTTGGTGGGTTTATTGTTGCCGCCAGAACCTTGACCGTTCTGCCGCCCATTGAGTACGCGAGTCAGTTGCTTGTCAACTTGTGCTATCTCGTTGCCCGTGCGCTGGGCTTGTGCACCGAGAGCCTGAAGGCTTTGCAGTTCGGTATCGTTCAGATGACGCAGGGCTTCGCCGAGTTTTTCTTCACGATTCTGAGCATAGGTGTATTGAGTATAAGAGCCTTGGCTTCCCGGCATAATTCCTGGCGTGTAACGCGTACCAACCCCCGTCGGCTGCACATTCTTCAAGTCCTGATAGTGGCCGTAGGTGCCGCTGAGTGCGTCCTGTAGGTCTTTGGCACTGACACCACGCTCGGCCGCCACACGTTTCACAGCTTCAAGATAGGCTTCGTTCTCCAGCCGCTTGCGGTCTTTGAGTTCCTTCTTGTATGCCTCGCCAGCCGCCTTCACCGCGTCTTTCGAGCCTGTGCCGCCCCGATAGTCGGCTATGCTCTCAGTCATGCCCGTGCGGGTCTTTTCAACGTTTATCTGATTGAAAGCGTTGTAGGTGCCCAGCGCGTCGAGTGCGTCGTAAGCGTCGCGGGCTGCCTTTACGATATTATTGATGTTCGACAGGTAGCCGCTGATGTCGCCCGTGTTCAGGGCATTCAGGAATCCTGTGTATAGGCTGTGCGACGATTCTACCACACGTCCCCATTCGTCCAGTTGCTCTTCATTGTTGAAGAAGGCATCCTTGGCCACGTCGAGGGCTTTCGATGCAGCTGCCAGCCCCATGTTAAAGAGCTTCATCGCGTCGATATTCACGGTGAACTTCTCCGCCAGCGTGTCCATGATGCCGCTTGTGCCCTTGCCTGCGTCGCCAACGCTGTAGAGTTCCTGCTTGGCCTCGGTGATGCGTCCTTTCAGCGTCTGTAGGCTTTCGGCCAGAGCCTTGCCCCAGTCGCTTTGCTGCTGCTCCTTGGTCAAGGCATTATAGGCACTGGCCGCTGTGTTAAAGGCCCCGACAAGCTCCTTGACCTTTTCTTTTGCGTTGGTCGCACTGGTCTGCATATTACCGAGTGCCTGTGCAACGGAAACGTTGTTTTTCGTAAATTTGTCAAACTCCTTGCCGGCGGTAGAAGCCATACGCGCATAGTCGGCAAGGCCTTTGGATGCGTCACGGAGCTTCGAGTCGTATTGGCTGGTTTCGAGTTTGAATCTGGTGATTACGTCTGCCATATCCTGTGTTTACATAAATTCTTCGTTAATAACACGGTCGATGAACCCATCCAGGTTGCCTGCGGCCCGCTCCAGTGCGGCATGTGAGGCGTTGCCGAACCAGTTGCGGGTCCTTACATTCCCGCGATTGCCGCCCCGGCTCTTTGTCCTGAGTATGCTGACGCTCCCGCTCCGCAGGTCGTGCCGTGTTCCGTTCCTGTCGGTGAAGCTGTGAATGGCACGATCCGCCGTTCCGGCATTGATGAACCGCAGCACGAAACCACGGTCGGTGCCCTCATAGCCCTCCAGCTGCTTCGTTCGCTCCGAGCGTCCCCAGCGATTGCCGCCTCGCGAGGGAAGGCCCTTGCGCGGTGGTGTGTACGATGTCGGCGTGCCTGCCCTGCGTTTCTGCAAGATGTTCAGCTGGCCGCCAAGTATGCGCCTGTAGACAGCCGACCGCACAGCCTTGTAGGCATGGCGGGGGTCGTTGTCCATCTCGTCGCCCGCCTTCTGCATCACCTCGCGCCGCGCCTCCATAAGCACGCGACGGATGACGTTGTTCACCCGCTTGCGGAATCCTGGGTCGTCGCTCATCATCTGCTTTAGCTTCTTCACGCCATCGGCCAGTCCTTCTATTTCTATCGTTCCGTTGTCTGCCATATACCCCTCCCCCGTTTTCCCGTCGCGGGTTTACCGCAGGGGCATAAAAAAAAGGGGTGGCCGCTGCCACCCTTTCATGCCGAAACTTCGGCATAAACGAAAAAACTATACCTCAATACTTAATATCTTAACCACATCGTTCCAGTAGTCGTGCCCTATGGAGTAAGGATATAATGTCGTACCGTCGATAACAACCATGCGAATGGGCGAGATGTCTGAGGCATGCTCACCACCGCCAATGTCACCGTTGGAAAGAAGTTCACATTCTATTGAACGCTTGGATGACGACCAATATGCGGCAATGCGGTCGGCCTTGTGCTGTTCTGGGCGAGCTGCACCGGTAGCATAGTCGAAGGTCGTCAGTGGGCTACCGTCAGTGTTCATAACGATACCAAAGCCGGGCTTCATCATGTTGTCGCTGGCAAAGATGTTGTCCGACGTATATTCTTCCCGCGTTCTGTTGCTGTTCGACGCAATATAGCGTCCTTCGCTGTTGTCTTTCTTCTCAGTAATAGCATTCCAGTTGGAATTCGTAAAGGCGTTGTGAATTGTCACGCTGTTTTTGTAGAACCGCACGGCAAAGTCCTTCAGGTTGAAACTTTTCTTACCGTCGGTCTCAGGAACGGAGCGGTCACCAAATACTCCTGCATAACTTCCGAAGAAGTCGCCATACAGATAGCCTTGAAGGGCTGCATCAACGGCAATGATATTCGTGTCAATGGCTTCCTGGCCGCTCACCCAGTACCGAGTAAAGTATTCAGGCTTCTTGTTGCCAACGGTCACGGTGAAACGAGTGTAACTGTCTTGCCACGCACGCCCATTCCACCATTTGGCCGAAGTACGACTTTTGCCTATGCCTAATGCCATGAACATTTCTCGGTTTCCGCTATAGGCTTTGCCCTGCTGGGTTTCGACGTATTCTTCACCACCTAAGTAAGTCTTTCCGCTCAGGACAAAGAAGCCGTCGCTGAAGCCGTGCATATATTTCGTCTCGAAAGACGCAAGACTCCCTATGCTCGTACTTCCAGTGCTCTTAATGGCAAGGACATTGATGCTTGCACCATAAAGGGTCTCAGGATTTTCATACTTACGCACCTGCCAAAAAGCAGCATCTCCGAGATAACAGTTGAAAACGAAGTTACGACGGGTAACGTTCGCCACGTCATTCGTATGGGCGATGGTCTGGTCGCCATAGTGAACGCCGACCTGCCAGCCGGCTTCATTCATGGCTTCTTCAAGCAAGTTGTCGAATGGGTCAATGATAAATTCATCGGCTATATTGGCTTGTGATGTGATTACAACCTTACGAGGGCCGCGAATCTGCTTATCTATATTGTCCGTCGAAGCAAAGATGTCGCCTACCGACCTGCTCAAGAATATATACTCAGGTGCCTTCCAGGTCATGCTCCCAGAGGCTACGTCGTTGAGGTCCCACTTAGTCAAGACTAAACCGGACTGCATGCCCTCGTCGTCTGCACAAGTGAAGTACCATGTCCTTCCATATTCACGTAGCGTCCATCCCCAAAACAAGCACATGCCTTCCAGGCAAGCATACATGGTCATGCCCTCATCTCCTTCGTCGCCGCTGTCAAGAACGAAGTTCTGCCAGTCTATCCGCTTGAGAAGAATATTCATGGCGCGCTCGCCACCCTGAAAAACAAAATTGTTGGGAGCACTGGTTGGAATGCTATCAACGATAGACTTGAGGAGGTAAGCAAAATTGCCGATTGCCGTCTGGTTGTAGTTGATGTCAATGCCATCGGTGATGGAGATAGGGCACTGTAGGGGGAATTCTATCACTTGTGGCAACGTGTACAAGTCAACACCGAAGTTCTGCGGTTGTATGAACCCCTGCCATTTTACAACCCCGTTGTCATCCGTAAGTGTAACAGGCCTGGAAGTGTCGGTGTCGGCAATCATATCACGCCAATTAAATGTATTGCCAGCGTTGTCCTTTCCTGTGTCTACGATGCGAAGGTAGCCACTCTGCCTTCTAATCGGAGCGAAAAAGTCGTCGCTGTCATCCTCCTGCGTCTCAAATGTCTTTTCGGCACCAGTCAGCTGCACGGGGTTGCCTGTGTATCTATTGTCGTAGATGTTCACCGTGTAGAGCGTATTAGCCCTGAGTGAGCGGAATTTTACTTGCCAATGTATTGCCATTATCTGCTCCTCCTTTCTTTTCTGTTCAACTTACGATTCTCCAATTTACAAAGACGCTGCTCAATGTGTCGTATCTGCCAGCGCAGCTCTCTGACACTGCGCCTGTACTCTTCCAGCTGTTTTGTTAAACGGGCAACGCCGTCTTCCAAGCTCTGCACCTGCCTGCTGAGCTTTTCGCCGGAGCGCAGCAGCTCCGACCACCGGCTCTGCCTTATAATGATAAATGGTAGTTTCATCTTTTCGCTTTCTCAAAAAAACACTACACTAACTATTTCTTCAGTAGGTTGCTGATGACCCGCTGGCGGTTCTGCCCATCGGCGCGGTAGCTGACATGTATCCAGTAGCTCCCTTTGCTGTTGTGCTCCCAGATGAGTTGGTCGAATTGGCAGTGCGCCTTGATCCACTCAAACCACCGCTTGCCCTTCTTCAGGTCACCGTCGATGCAGAGGTCAGCCGCCTGGCCCTTCGTGTGCTGGGAATTGGGCACGCCGCCCACGGCTTGATTGAGACGCGAGCAGCGGTAGCCGGAGCCAATCTTGATGGGTTCACGCATAGCGTCGCGCAGGGGCTGAAGCACATGGTGAACCAGCGCACACATGGCGCACACCTCGTCCACGCCGGGAGCGTTGACGATGCCGAGCCGCTTGGCGGTTGCGCTGTCGCGCAGCTCTTCGAGGGTGAAATTTCTGCTAATCCTGGTTGCCATCTCTATCATCTTTATGAATCTCCACACTCGTGTCGCCCTTCTGTATCTTCACCTCAAGCCCCAGCTCAATGGCACGGAACGCATAGATGACGACGGGGAACAGAAGCAATTCGCCAACCGCCGTGAGCACGCTCCCGTCTATCACGCCCATCGGCGGCAATAAAAACCCTGCAATAATCAGAATGACCGAAATCAGGAAGCACATGCCCGTCACCAGTTGGCAGAAGCAGCACTTCTTCTCGGCCTCATTACCGTTGCGCAGTTTGTCTAATGTGCACATAAGCCGCCCTCCCGTCGATTAGAGTTTGCGCCATTCGTCCCAGACGTAGCGGGCTGTTGGAAATGCCATGACGGCCAGCACCAACACGCAAACGGCGGTCAACCACTCGCCGATATAAATACTGTATCCTATGCCGTTGACGGTGCCTATCAGGTAGGCAAAGAGAATGAGCATACAGAGTGCTTTTTCCCAGAATGTCTTGTTCATAATCATGTTCGCTTTAAAAGTTACACTTCTTCAACTATCTGGCATATTACGGCATGGGGTTTACCGCACAAAAAAACGGGCGAACGAGTATAATTGCTCATTCGCCCGCTTGGGTGCCTGTCTCTATGTCGGCAATGGTCAGAAGAAAACCCCCAAACCGCTGCAACGGTTTGGGGGAAAATTAAGATTACTCATGAAAAAACTTGCTTGCCCGTCGCGGGTTCGCTTGCATGTTCACACATGCTTCAGCTTGATTGTTATCCTGATTATTATCCATGCTATTGCCGCGATGCCAACGATTATCAGCACCCACTCAACGGTGCTCCGCTCGCGCGGCACTTCCTTCACTACTGGGTAGGGCACGGGTATGCTGTCTGTGAGGCTCTGGTATATGGTGTCCGTCCGTGTGCGCTCCACGTAGCGGGTGTGCCAGCGGTCGACGGTCTTGTAGACGGTATCGTCGCGCACGAAGTCGCTGATGTATATCGAGTCCGACAGGTAGACGCTGTCGCGTATTCTGCTGTACTTCAGCAGCGTGTCCGTTCTGTGCTCCACCACAGGCACATACTTTGTCGTGGTGCAACCCATCAGCAGACAGGCAAGCAGGATAGCGACGGCGACGGCCAGCAGATACCAGCCTATAACGGTCAAGCCTCGCGACGGCTCCGTCTGTATGTTGTTGCCGCAGGTGTTGGTGTCAGGCTCGAAGTCGTCGCAATCGTCATGGGCAAACGAGCATCGCGTGTCGTGTACCTCGCAATAGTCGATGCAGTAGGGGTTGTCGCTGTTATGGTGGCGACATTTCCAACAATCGTAAATCGTTCGCTTCATAATCTTTCTGTTTTTAGGTATTCATTTCCCCTCCCCTCGGTGTGGTCGGGCTGGTGGTTCGCTCTCCTCCCCTCGGGGAGGCCGGGAGGGGGCAGCTTCTTTACTTAAATTGCCGCGCTCGCAGCTTGCTCAATAATGCTTGCTGTAGTTCGCTGTTCATAGTTCTGATAAAAATAATAAGAGAGGCCGCAACGTTGCGGTCTCTCTTATCAAACAGAATGGTGGTAGGGGTTTACTCACGAATGTTTCATAATCCATTTGCGTTATTAAATGGGAAATGAAATTGTGTCTGTTCAAATTCAAGCGCCTTCTTGAACCATGCCTTTTTGATTTTCTTGTTCGCATAGTTCGCAAGGTCAAAATCTGGGCTGTTAACGTCTTCTTCGCTGACTTGTATCGTCATGCAAGTTTTCAGTGGATTATCCATTACTCATATTTCTCTGGGTGTAGTTGTTTGTCGATGTCCTGGAGTGACGGCTTTTGTTGCCAATCGTCGCGGCTCTCGTAGGTAAGCTCGAACGGCTCAAAGCGGAAAGAGTCGAAGGGGCTGACACCGCCGCAAGTGTCCTCTTCCAATTCTTCACAGCAATGACTGTGCTTTTCGAGAAATTCTTGCAGTTGCTCGCCTTTCTTTTGCTCAGGAAAGGAGAAATACCACCCTGAAGTGAAGCATTTGCCCAACATCATTTCTGCGCCGCAACCTCGGCAGCGTAGATACATTCTGTTGTGTGCCATAGTTGTTCATTCTTTAGTCAGCGTCCTGAGCGGGGCGAGGTCACTGAGTCGTTGGTCGATGATGTCCACGGTCATTCCGAAGGCTTCGGCGATGGCCTGGGTGGTCTCGAAGGTCACGGCATACTTGCCGGCTTCTATCTTCGAGATGTGCGAGCGTTGCAGCCCTGCCCGCTCGCTGAGCTGTTCCTGCGTCAGCCCTGCCAGCTTGCGCAGGGCCATGATGCGGAGCCCGATGCGGTCGCGTGTCTGTTTCTTTTGTTCGTCTGTCATAGTTCCTGATAGTGTTATAGTTTGATTGTACCTGTTTCCTCGTCTATGTCGTTCCAAGCTGCCAGCAGGTAGTTGTCGGTGCCCGGCTCGTAGTGGGTGTATTGGCAGTAACTGGTGCCGGGGCGGTCGTCGCCGTCGTCTTCGTCCCATGTATCGATGCACGGCATGAGGTCGCAGATCATGCGGAACACTGGGTTCTCCTTGTAGAGTGCTGTACGGTTGAAGTTGTACTCGCGTGAGCAGATAAGCATTGCATCGTTGCCTACGTGTGCTGTGATGCTGAGTGTGAATTTAGGCATTGTCTCTTTGGCAGTGTTTATCGAGCTGCCGCCGCTCGTCTTATAGGTTGTTTTGTTGTTTGGGTGGCCGGATTCCACCTGTCTCTATTTGTTTCTTCACGTAATCAGCCACTACCTTTTGCTCATACACCCCGAATGTTAACCATTCGTTATTCTTACATGGAGCAGGCTTGTCTGTGTAGTCCACTTGATAAAGGTATATGCCCGCATCTCCTGTCGTCTGACAGGATACCTTAGTTATTGTTGCTCTCATGTTCTCTTTCATATAATATAGTTTCTATTGTCATACGTTCTTGTGCATAGATGTCAAGACGGCGTGACACACGCGGTGACATCTTGAAGCCGTTGAACTCTCGCGTCCTCAGTACCGAGGCTTTCTTCTCGATGACCTCCAGTTCCTTCTCCAGTTGCCGCGTCGATTTCTTGCTCATCATCGCGCGGAAGTTGTCGAAGTCCGATGGGTGATTATACCTTTCCATTTGGCGGATATTGTTTGTCGATTTTCTCTTTCAGTTCTCCTAACACCTGTGCAACCATCCGTATCTCGTCTTCGTTGCAAGCGGCTGGCTCACCTTTCCTGAGCAGTACCCAATAAGCGTTGCCATTCATGTCGCCGCTTATCGTAATCTTATAGTCTTGATTGAATTTCTTCATAGTCCATTCTTTTCTAAACATTTAATTACTGTTAGCATACTTAATCCCAATTCATTGGCTATCTCCCTAACAGTCATGCCGTCAGACCAACACTCGATAATATCTTCATCATCCATTATTCGCCATCCCTGAAGATTTTGTCGTAACACTCTGCGCAGAAATCGTTGCCCTCGCTGTCGGTGCAGAAATCTTCCACGTCTCTGATTACCTTTTTGCAATGGGTGCAAATGCTGATGGCATTATCCATACGTTTCACCCACCTGATAGCAGCGTCCCAGCCTTGCTGCCACGCTGCCAACGGCATAGGGTATATCCTACGCTTAGACTGCCATCCGATGCGGTATCTGGCTTTCTTGATAACGCTTTCGTCTATCTCGTTGATGTTCATAATATCAAATGATTGTGGGAGGGTTGCCCCTCCCGTGTTAGTCTTAATTGATGCTGTACTCCTCAACCTTGAATGACTTCCAATCGGTATTGCGTACATGCTCAACGAATTGCTCTCTTGTCATTGGCTCAGGCTTTGAAAATGTACGAGTCTCAACATTGTAGCGGGGAGACGTATAACTTCTGCTATCAGAAATAATCTCGCCTTCAAAACCTTTTTCTGTGCTAATTGCCTTGTAGAACTGTGCCATTGTCTCTTTGCAGAATTTTAAGCGTTGCCCCCGCTTTTTAGTTGTTATCTTTATTATTTCTGATGCAAAGATACAACTATTTTCTAAATTGTGTAAGTATTTGCACAATTATTTTTCAAGAAATGTGCTTTTTGTTGCTCTTTTTCGTGCTTTTTTGTGTAACGTGCCCAATTTTGCAATATCGGAGATAGCAAAACGGGGAGTTTTGGGCGGTCGGTGGGTTACTCACATTAGTACCACCAGCCTGCTGGCTCTACGTCTTCGATTTTGCCGTTTTTGACGAAGTAGAGGTTAGCGGTTGCGTTGTGCAACTGCACCCATCTGTGCATGTCGCTCCGGCTGAGCGAAGCGTTTGCGTCGGCCATCGACATGGCTTTAAGTTGTTCGTCGCTCATGGGTTGCCCTCCTTGTCTTTTAGCCCATTGTCTTCGATGTAGTCCCATTCGGTTTCGTCCCACTCAATATGATAACGTGTCACGATACCTTGCAACGTGTCCATCGCTTTCTGCGCTCTCTCGAAGTCCGTGGGTGGCGGGTTCTTGGTCTTTTGGTGATTGATGTAGCCGTTGATGGCTTCACGCTCAATGATTCCACGGCGATAATGCTGCCGTGTGACATACCATCCTACGATGATGCCCATAACAAGTGTGGCAATACTGCCAACAAGAAATGCTGTTGTTATACTCATAATTCGTGTAAATTCGTGTTCAAAAAAAACACCACCGACCACGCCGAGGGGTAGAACTGCCGTAGCATGATAGCGGTCGTGGCGGTGGCTGTCTATTATCTGATGCGCCCGCCAAACTTAGCAGACACTTCTCGCTCAGCATGAACGCCCTCGATGTAGGAAGTTTTGCTCACCTCACTAATCATCGCGTGAACGTCCTGAAGACTGCGGCCCTGACACATAGCGGCAATGCGCTCCACCCATTGCGCCAGGTTCTCATCCTTCCGCTTCTGATAATCTTTCTCTTTCATAATCCGTTTAATTCGTTCAATTCGTGGTCTTTACTTAAACTGCCGGGCTTGGAGTTTGCGCTTGATGGCTTCGGCTCGGAGGCGTTCCATGCCCGCCTGGAACTTCGCCACGGCCTTGTCGCGGTATTCGTGCAGGGGGTTGAGGGTGGGCATCATGGTGCCGTCCTTGCGGGGAATAGTAAAAGTGTCCTGATAGCCGGGCTGATTCATCTGTTCGGTCAGGCGGTCGATGAAGGTCTTTTGCTGGGCGAGTTCGTCGAGGTCGAGGGCGAGGGAGTCGGTCCAGAGGTTGTCGGCCTCCAGTGTGCGACGTATCTGGTCGCGGTTCTGCTCGGTCTGCTGGCGGCGGCGGTCGGCTTCCTCGGCCTCGGTCTTGGGGTCGCGCTGCTGCTGCATCTGGAGGTTGAGCACGAAGGCGACGGCTTGCAGATCGCCGCTGAGTGCCTTTTGTACGATGGTCATGCCGATGGCGGCTTCGGAGGTGACGATGTTGCCGTCCTCGTCGGTCATGTACTCCTGGGTGCCCTTGCGCTTCACTGGCGCAGAGAGTTGCTTGATGATGGTGTCCTTTAAGTCCATAGTTCCTTGATATTTTGAAACCCACCGAATGAGGTGGGTTTGGTGGTTAGTGGGTTATATATTTTTCAACGCCTTTTCAATCTTTGATTTCATTTTAAGTGCTGCTTTTGTTCTTGCGCCCTTTTGGATTATCCTGCCTTCGGAAGGAGATATAAATGCAAATTTGTTTTCCTTAATTATTTGTTTTGCTTGAGAAAGTGATTTCGAATCAATCTCCCCAAGCACTTCGTTCTTCAAATATTCTGCTGCACTTTTATAATATTTTGCCTTAGAAGTGACATCAGATATAACACTGCCGATTTCTGTTAATGCAGAATTATATTGGTTATTAAAACTTGACCTATAAACGTTACGTCCACTTCCAATTCCTGCGCCGCCTCCTGCTCTACCTCCCATATCTATATACTTTTAATTGATTAAACATTCTACAATACGGCTATTTCTTGCCCTGGGGTTTACCGTCGGAGCGGCCTCTATTCATGTGGGTTTACCCTGGTCACTCTCTCGGCACGATGCGGATGTCGGCATCCAGTGCCTCGGCGATGGTCTGTAGGGTGTCGAAGCCTACACTGTAGCGGCCTGCCTCTATGCGGCTGATGTGGTTGCGCTGCATCTGGGCGATGTCGGCCACCTGCTGCTGGGTCATGCCGCGCTGCTTGCGCAGTTCGCTGATGTCGGTGCCTATGCGTTGGCGTTGCTGTTCTTTGTTCATATCGTTTCGGTTGTTTGTGAATACTCTCTGTCCTTGAATAGTTCTGCCAGTCCTGACAGCTGCTTGTAGCGCAGCAGTTCGTCGGCATCCATTCCTATCTCTTTCATGATCCATTGGTCGCTCATGCCTGCCTTCTTCAGTTCGCCCACGATGTTCATCATCAGTTCAATGGAGTGGGAGCCACGGGCGCGGTTGTGGCGGATGGTGCTGGCCATGCGGTTGCTCACGTCCTTATCGATGATAGAGCATGGCAACTTGCCGCCCTCGCGCTCGTAGATGTCACGGTGCAAAAGCATAGTGGTGTAGCGGTGGTAGCCGTCCACTATCTCGTAGCGTCCGTCGGGCTTGGCATATACCACTATCGGCATAGTGTAGCCGTCCTCCTTGATACTCTCGTAGAGCAGTCGCATTTCGGGCGGTGCCACGTGGTTGGGGTTGTAGGCGTTGGCATCAATCAGTTCGATGGGTATCGCCTGAATGTTATAGACTGGTGATTTCATAAGTCCTTATATTTTTCTTGTATGGCCTTTCGACGTTGCATTTCCTGTTTGGTGAGTGAGAATCCCATGTACTTGCACAGGTGGTCGTTCTTGATGATGCAGATGCACATGCGCTTGTAGGTGGGTATCTCCTTGAAGTCGCTGATGTCGATGTCGTCGAGGTAGTCCATGCGCACGGGTTTCTTTGTGGTCTTGTAGTTCGTGTCGCTCAGCACCTCGATATTGGCTCCCGCCTTGCGCAGTTCCTCGATGGTCTCGTCTGATAGGCAACCGCCTTTCTCTCGCCAGAATCGGATGCTGGTTTCGAGCTTCAGCAGATAGCCCTCGCGTGTCTCTTTCGGCAGCGTCGATAGCAGGAAGTACATATACTCCTTCCATGTGAAGTGTGCGGGCTTGGTGATGCTCTTCCACCCCATCATGGTGGTGCCGCCGTAGAGTCCGGCAAAGTTCACACCATTGACGCGCCCCACCAGTCGGCCCCATGTGTCGGGCTCGATGACCTGGTACAGCCTGAGTGCGTCCTGCCCTTCACTGAGGAATGGCGAGGCGACGCGCATCTTCGACAGCGGCACGCCTGCCAGATACATCATATCGTAGAGCCTGTTATATGGCCATCGGTTGCGGGCGTTGGCTGTCCAAACGTCCTCCACCGTCCAGTCGTAGATGGGATAGACGGCCACGCAGCCGCCCATGTCGGTGGTGTAGTCGCGCCCCTGGTAGTTCTTGCGGTTCTCGCGCTCGGCATGGATGGTGCGCCAACGGTTCAGGCTCTCCTGTGTGCGGATGCCTACCAGACAGGCGGTGCGCCCCTTGCGCTCACTGAGCCACTGCCCGAAGCGGTCTTGGAAGTCGTAGTCCCATAGGTCGGCATTCCAGAAGGGGAACTGCTCGGCGGTCATGGCACCCTCCGGCATCGGTCTCACCCAGATGTCTTGCTTCACGGGTTCCCACGGTCGCCAATACGACTGAAACATCGAGGTGCAAGTGGTGACCATGAAGGGCACGCATACGTGGTAGATGTCGGCCTCGTTGCGGTAGCGGTCAAGTGTCTCGCGCACATAGTCGGTGGTCAGCTGGTACTGCGCTTCGTAGTCCATGTGGTAGATGCCCCACCGCTTGCCCAGCCTTCGGGCTATCTCGGCGGTCAGTTCGAGCATCACGCCTGAATCCTTGCCACCGCTGAAACTGACGTAGCAGTAGTCGAACTCGGTGAGTGCCCATTCTATGCGCCGCTGTGCTGCTTCAAAGACTGTCATATAGTTCCTCCTTTGTGATTTTCTTCAGATACTCGCTCATGCTCACCTTCTTCTTGATGTTCTCAGCCATCATGCGCTCCAGTCCCACGTTGCCCGTCAGCTCGTAGTAGTGGCAGTCTTGCTCCTGCCCAGTGCGGTAGGTGCGCCGCGAGGCTTGCAACAGCAGGGCGTAGTCCCATACGCGGTCAAAGAATATGGTATGGCGGTACTGCTGAAGGTTCAGCCCTAACGACTCTTTCTGCATCGACAGCACCGTGACCCTTGGCCAACGACGGCGGCACTCCTCTTGCGCCACGATGAAGCGGCAGAAGATGATGGTCTCGTCTTGCGGCAGGTCTTCGAGCAGTCGGCTGACGGCCTCCATCTTGCCATCGTCGATGGTGTAGGCCACTTGCATCTCGGTGGCCATGGCGAGGAAGATGTTGTTGTTGCGCCACTCCAGCGTCTCGTCGCTCAGGTAGTCTTCCTTGATGTCGTTGTACCGCTGGCGGCTCTCGTCGGTGATGCAGTAGCCGACGTTGTGCCACTTCTGGGTGATGTTCAGCCGCAGGTCGCACTCATAGACGTAGTGGCGAATGAGTGAGTGCAGATAATCGACATTCTCCATGCCGGTGACGTACTCCTTCGTGTATGAGCGGCACCCGATGCGCTTGGTCACTCGCGTCCACTTGGTGAAGGTGTTCTTGTACTCCGTCAGGCTCATGCCGAGTATCTTTGGCGACAGGAACTCCATCTGCGGCCACATGTCAAGCAGGTTGCGCGAGACGGGCGTACCGTTCAGTACCAGCTTCCACTCTGCACGCTTGCCCACTTCCAGTATGCGCCGTGTGCGCTTGGCTTCGGCGTTCTTCACCTTCAGACTCTCGTCCACGATGACCATTGGCACCTGTGCCGACTCCACACCGTTGAGCAGTTCCATATAGATGCGGTCTGAGCCGCTGAGCGATTCCACACCGTAGTAGTGTGCCGTCATTGTGAAGCCTCCCCACTTCTCAGCCTCCTGCTTGATAGCGTCGAGCGTCCGCAGCGGTCCCACCCAGAACACGTCGGTGGCGGGTGTCGAGTTGGCGAGTGTGAGAGCCGCCCGCGTCTTGCCCGTCCCCGGCTCCATGAAGAGCGCACCAACGCGCCACTCGTTCAAGTGCTCGATGGCTGCCTGCTGCTGTTGTGTGAGGGTGTTCATCGTTTGCTTACTTAATAGGTTCCACGTTCACGTCGAATCGTTGCAGATAGCGGCGAAGGTCGAGCTGCCCGACGATGGGAGCACCGTAGAAGTCGTCAATCTTGTGGGTTGACTTGTGCTCGATGATACGCCCTTCTTCGTCTTTCAAGTCCTCTTTCAGCGGCTCTGTGAAGACGCGCATGATAGGTGTCCACTGCATCTTCTTCCACAAGATATTCTCCTCATACGTCCAGATGGTGATTTCGTCCTCACGTGGGTTGCACTGAATGAGTCCAGCGTCTATCATTTCCTGATCGCTGGCGATGATTACGTTTGCATTTACTCGCTTCATAGTTACCTTATCGTTTTAGTTCTTGAATAATGTGCGTCTCTACTGCTGCAACAGGCTCCGGCGTGTGGTGCTCTATGACGATGCTGTCCCATGCTTCCACGTTGGTCTGCTTTGCAATCTCTTCATATTTGAATTCGGGAATGTGTACCGTGCCGTGCGTAGTTGTGCCGTTCAGCAGACGTTTGCCCGTGATGTGCAAATGTCGGCATAACTTTACAGGAATCCACACCTCCTGCCCGCCTATCTCGAACAAGTATGCTCTACCCGTGTCGTAGAGCAACTTGTCGAAACGTATTATCTTGTCGCTCATGCCTGTGCCTCCCGCTTTGCTTTCAGTGCCTCCCATGCTGCCTCGCTCTCGGCTTCAGCGTCCGTGCGGCTGATGGCCACGATGTCGTAGTCTGCCACGTCCTCACCTTCTGCCTTCAGGCTATCGATGGCTTCCTGCTCGCTCAGATAGCGGTCGGGGTAGAGCATAAAGTCCTCGCGGGTCTTCAGCTCGCCGTCGTCAAAAATCTCTTGGGTCTCCTTGTTGGTTGGCATGTAGTAGGTGTAGGCAAGTGCCTTCTTGATTTTCTCCTCTACATTCTTCACTACTTCCTCCTGTTGGCTCTTTATCCAGTTCCAACCCTGCGATGGGCAGTCGATGCGGCAGCTCACCTTGAACTCGCCCGTCTCTTCGTCCTGCCAGATGAACGTCTTGGTGCTCATCTTCTTTGTGTTGTAACCTTCATCGTTAAGGTAGATGCGCTTCATGTCGCCCTTCTCCCAAACCTTAGCGTTTAACTTCTCTGCCAACTCATAAATAGTGTACTGCTTCATAATCTTTGCCCGTGTTTTACCAGGTGGCTCGCCTGGGGGTTAAATTGTTATTGTTTAATGTTTACGATGCAAAGGTAAGCATTTTATTTGAAAGTACCAAATATTATACGAATAAAATGTGTATTATTTGGTACTTTTAACATTTCAGAGGTCAAATGGTCATTTGGCATTGCCCTCGCTCCTCCCTCGGTTCATATACTCCCCGATATGCACCACCTGCTTCGCCATGCACCAGTCGGCGATGTCGTTGCCGCCGCCATAGACCACGAGGTTCGGGTGGTCGCACTCACTGATGCGGCGGGCCATCTCCAGGTGGCGGTCGAGGGTGGGCTGCCAGCCGCTCACGCCACGGGTGAAGAAGGCGTTGTAGCCCTGGGGGATGCCGAGGGCGTTCCAGCGTTCAAGGTGGGGCGACA
>Ga0247611_10001289_pt1 | contig 45376 bp, 42 predicted proteins | sample 177DNAGHGhighgp2_FD_192422 | JGI IMG/M metagenome (GOLD analysis project Ga0247611, IMG submission 192422) | Sheep rumen microbial communities from Palmerston North, Manawatu-Wanganui, New Zealand - 1770 DNA GHGhigh gp2 | ecosystem: Host-associated > Mammals > Digestive system > Stomach > Rumen... | reverse complement strand
TAATTATGCTAAAAATATATTATGAAAAATACCAGATACAACTAAATCTTGTTTATTTTTAAATTCTAATGTATCTGCAGATCTTGTTCAATATATGACTGAAAGTTGTCAGTTATGATTAATGTGACAATGAATAACTGATTTTAGACCTAATGATTATGTTACAAGAGCTGAATTTTGAACAGTTCTTTCCAGAATGTTGTTTAATACAGAAGATTGAGTAGATAAATATTATTCAACACATTTAGCAAAGTTAAAATCAGAGTGAGTTATTAGTAATGATGATCCAAATTTACAGGAATTAAGATGATATGTAATGTTAATGCTCATGAGAAGTAAAGACAATAAAAAACAAACATCTCAGGAATCTGAAGATATTAATTATTTAAAAGTAGTTGTTCATAATCCTTTTTTTTATGATGATACAAGTGTTGTTTATCCATATCCTACAAATATTTCAGAAGAACAAGATAATGGTTGATTTATGCTTCACCATAATTGATTAAAAAGATGAGATATCTTACAAATCAGTTATACTGGAGATTTACAGACAAATACTGGATCATCTTATAAAGAATTAAAAAATGTAGTTTCTGTGTCTCTTTTATGAAATATAAAGGATGATTATTTTAAAGTAAGGAATAATATTCCTTATGAAATCAAATCATCATGATACCAAGATAAACCAACAATAGATAGTTATATATTGTCTTGAGATTTCATAGATGGTAAAGATTGATCATCAATGACTTATGAAACTTGATATAGCTATACCTATAAAGATTTATGATTAAAAATATCTACTCCTACATGATGGAGAAGTGAATTTCCATTAGCCGATTCTGAAAATATATTTTCTAGGAATTGAGTAGAAATTAGAAGAAATTGAAAAGATCCTATTGCACCTATGCGAGTAGAATACATAAAAGTATATGCCAAAGATAAAAATCAATCATTAAAAGATATAATAACAGAAAGACATCTTAATCGTTGATGTGAATTGATAACTTGAAATATAGTTGATGCTCTTGAGTGAGAGAATGGAACTTCTTATTATATAACTAAGAGAAATGGAGAAGATGAATTATGAAGTTTATTTTGTTTTCCAGACGATGAAGATGATTATAGTATAGGATATGAAGCTGTGATTCAATTTTTTGAGCCAGAAGAAAATAGTGAAAAATACTATAAGATAAGAGTCAGTGATCCATCTATATTTGGTAAAATAGAAACTTTATAAATTAATTAAGATTAAAAAAAAATACATCCAGATAATGTATTTATAAATGTAGAATGAAATTCATAAAAATTTTCAGATGAAAAAGTAATATGAAAATGAATATTAAATTTCAGTAATTTTGAAGTAAAATGAGGAATAGACTTTGAATTTTCTGTTAATATAGATGGAGCTGGACATTAACTTATCGAAAACTTCAAATTAATTAATCAACAATTTCAACAGAAAAGCCATTCAGATTAAAGTAACATTAAGGAGAAAGTTAAACCTTTCTCCTTTTTTTTGAATAAATTCAGACTTTTTTTCAAAATTTAAGATTAATTTAAGGTGTATAATTATACTCCCCATCGTTTTTATATAAACAAAATTCAAAATGGCATGAAGTGAAAAGCTATCAGCTATAAGGAAATTCAATCGTTTTGAATTGAAATATTTGATATCATACGATACATCACAAAGACTTCAGCAAGATTTGAAAAAGTATGTAATTCCAGATTCGTATAGCAAATCAGAAAATGGATTATACACTCTTTCAAGCCTTTACTATGATACCGAAGATTACCGTTTCTATCGAGAAAAAGTAGACTGATTAAAATATCGCCGTAAACTTAGAGTTAGGCAATATGAGACAGACAAACCTTTAACTGACGATTCGATAGTGTATGTAGAAATTAAGCAAAGAGTAGATCGTGTAACCCAGAAAAGAAGAGTTCCGATGACTTATAAAGAAGCGATGGATTTCTGCAATAACGGCATCATTCCACCACATGAAAAAAGAGATGAACCTGTGATATTCGAACTATATCAATTCATAAAGCAAAATAACTTAAAACCAAGCTGTATAACTAACTATATGAGAAATGCTTATTTTGGGACAGATTATGATACATGACTTCGTGTAACATTTGATACAAATATTCGCTACAGGAAGAAAAATCTGAATTTAGCTGATAAAGAGATATGAGAATTTATGGTCTCTCCAGATAAAGTGATTATGGAAGTGAAAGCTAATGAACGTGTACCTTACTGGCTAACTGAAATGATAGCGAGTTACAACTTTCGTTTAATTCGTGTAAGTAAGTATTGTCAGTGATTAGAAACATCAGGTGCAGTACCTCGTACGATATTCTATATCGCTGATGATGTAGCTGTGTAATCGTCATCCTGAACGAAGTGAAGGATCTTATGTATTAAATAGTTTTACACCTAAGATTCTTCGGCTATAGCCTCAGAATGACAAATTGTACCTTTTATTCTTTAAATATAAATAACAATGGAAGCCTTTATTCAACAATTTACAGATTCTTTATGATCTATCCAAGATCTTACATGAACATTTTCAGTAATGGACCTTACCATGTGAATGTTACTAAGTTTTATTCTTACTGCATTCTTATGACGAGTTTATAAAAAAACTCACCGTGGAACATCTTATACCCAAAGTTATGTATTTACTTTGGTGATGATGTGAATGACTGTGTGTGTAATTATGCTTATTGTATGATCTAATATCGCCCGTGCTTTCTCATTGGTTTGAGCATTATCAATTATCAGATTTAGAAATGCCATGAAAGAAACTCGTGATATTGGATTTATGTTTTCAGCAATGGCGATAGGAATGGCCACAGGAACTAAATTCTATGTCCTAGCTATTATCTTCACATTGGCAATCAGCCTTGTAATGTTCATTATGAATCGTTTCAATTGGTTTGCTCGTGAAGCCACTAGTCAAATCTTAAAAATTCAAGTTAAAAATACTGTAGACTTCGATCATATGTTTGACGATGTATTCGTAAAATTTACTAATGTCTCAGATTTGATAAGTATTGATTCAGTAAGATGATGAGCTTTGACCGAATTGGTTTACAATGTAGATATGAAAAATCCTAATAAGAAACAAGAATTCTTATGAGAAATTAAAAAGCTGAATGATAATTTAAATGTAACATTGATTACAGGGTATAATACAACTGATTTATAGTTTCATGCGATAACCCCCTCGTCACTCCGTGACACTCCCCCTCACAGGGGAGAAAAATAAACAGTTCCCTCTCCTAATAGAAGAGGGCTAGGGTGAGGTTCTTTGCTCCCTGTTAGGGGAACTGGACTGCGAAGTAGGACTGAGGGGTTGTTTGCAAAACTCCTAAGATTCTTCGCTATCGCTCAGAATGACATAAATATTTATTCCATAATTCAAAAAAACATGTCATTAACTATGAAAAGATATCGATACCTAATATTACTTAGCATTCTATTTTTATGAGTTTTGGTATATTACGGTACATATAGGGTAATTTCCATAAACATTATGGATACTTGAAAAGTTACAGTTAATCGCCCTCTACATAAATCACATATAATGAATGAATAATTATTGTTAGAAATATTTCAAATTCGGAAGGTTAGGGATTCGAACCCTAGTTACACAGAGTGCAAACACGTACTCCAAACGTGCGCCTTCAACCACTCGGCCAACCTTCCATATCGCAAGTCCAAAATAATAATTCCTACATAAAATTCAATCAGATTTTACTTTTCTTGAAAACATGACTATTTTGAATATCATATTCAACGTTTAATTTTTAACTACTAGAAATGGACTTCTCAATTCTACTAAATAAAAAAATCTGAATTTTGTGATATGGAAAAGAATGAAAATCGACTCTCAATTTTCTACTACGTCACGACGTAAAACCAGAAAATATCACAGTTTTAGACTGAAAACCTGTAGATAATTTACTAGAATGAATCAATTCTCAAACATGAAAAAACTATCTAAAAAATCTGAATGACTTCGATTTAATCTTCAAATCCGCAGGAATTCCTTATTATCCAGAGATTCAAGCAGTTCAAGACAAAACTTTCACTCAGGTTCAGTTTTTCTTCGACCATTATGAATGAAAAGTCATAGCATTGACTGCTTCAAAATGAAAAACTACTATGACTGCTTTAACAAATCATTTACTACAAACTGCATGATACGATACTAAATTAGTATGAAATATTGGAACTGCAGTTTTGGATGAAATAGATTTTGAAACTAAACACGATTTTGTAGTAATCGAACTTTCTAGTTTCATGCTCGAAACTCTAAAAAAGAAAAATTTCTGTTCAATTCTATGAGCTATTTTCCCAGTTCATCTTGACTGGCATTGAAATATGGAGAATTATACAAAAGCTAAATTTAATATTATTAACTGAAGTGAACATACAATCGTTTACGAAAAAACTTTAAACGATTACAATTTAAAGGAAAGATTCCCAAATTCACAACTCATTCCATATTGAGCAGAATCTGATTTTACTCGAGATTGAGTTTGTTTCTACAGCAAATGAAGACCTGTATTTCCATTATCTGATATAAATTTAATCTGAGAACATAATCTACAAAACATTTCTGCAATTGTAGCATTAGCTGATTTACTCCAGATTCCTGCTACTACACTACAAAAAGCTATACAAACTTTCACAGCAGTTCGCCATAGATTACAACTAGTAGGAAACTTCAAATGAATCGATTTTTACGACGATGCAATTGCTACTACTCCAGATTCTACAATGGCAGCCATGAATGCAATATGAGATAAACTTGAAACAATATTCCTTGGATGAATCGAATGATTCTGGTTTGATTTTCCTGCTTTAGTAGAAAGAATCAAAAAAAGTCAGATTAAAAATATCGTATTTTTTCCAGACTCATGAGAAAAAATTGCAGAAATGTTATGAGAAGAATGATATACTACATTACACACTCGTGATATGAAAGAAGCTGTAAAGTTCGCTTATGAACACACCAACAAATGAAAAGTTTGTCTACTTTCTACGGCATCTCCTTCATTCTCATGCTGGAAAAACTTTGAAGAAAAATGAGACTTATTCCAGCAATACGTAATAGAAATGTGAAAAGAATAATTGCATTTTCTTAGAAGAACTATATTTTTATATCAGATTTATTTAAAATATTTTATTATGGCAGAACTAAACACACCAAGCATTCCATACGATATGTACGAATCACCTCAAGAAGTTGTGATAATAATTCCACTTTGATGAGTAAAAAAAGAATCTGTAGAAGTAAAAATCGAAAATTACAGAATTCTGGTTCGCTGATTTAGATTAGCTCCCCAACTCAAAGAATCTTGCATTCCTATCCAGGAAGAATGCTATCGATGACCTATTGAATTAGAAATCGACATTCCTCCTCAGGTATATTTCGATAAGATTCATAGTAAACTAACATTAGATAACACTCTTCAAATAATTGTCCCTAAGGCTTTAGTCCCTGATAAAATCCAATTAGAAGTAGAATATGAAGACAAAAAATAAATAGAAAAAAACTTGCATACACACCTCAAAAATATAAACATACTAAATATAGTACATTTTATATACTTTATACAAACCATGAAAAAATTCTGAGTTCTATCTCTATTATGTGTCACTTTAATCTTTTGAACACTAGCATGATGTTGAAACAAACAAGAAAACACTGATACATCAGATGTTGTAATTGAGGATATTAGTTGAGAAACTGATGCTATAATAAATTACAATGATACATTAGTAGAATTAGCTTCCAAATGTGTCATGTCAGAAGACAATATACGAGATGCCTATGATAGCGAATCTTCTCTTGAGGATATCCAATCATCTATAAGTGACATTATCAATGAGTGTACTAATGTATGAGAAAGTATCAAAAATCTTGGGGACTGGGAATGAGACTCATCTCTCAAAGATTGAGTTATAGCAGTTATTGAAAAAGAAATTGCATACTATTCTAAGTTTAGTGAGGTACTTCCTTACCTACAGAAAGAAGAACTTACAGAAGATGAAAAATGAATATATGATAAAATCTTCGCTGAAGTTGAAGTTCTAGATAAAGAATTATCAGAAGCCAGTCAAAATCTTACAGCAATACAAGAAGAATTCTCAAAAAATCACTGATATAAATTAGAAGATGAAGAGGTAAATGCAGAATAATATAAAAGCTTCTAAAAAAGTGGGATAAACAAAACAATTCCACTTTTTTTATATAAAAAAACTTAAATTTTCAAACAAAACAAATAATTAAATTAATTTTTTAAGATAATTATAAAGCGAACAGAAATTCTGTTCGCTTCTTTTCGCCAACAAAACATCATGCAGTAATAAGACTCTGCATAGCAAGAAATCTATTATGTGAAATTCCATTAGCTTTAACAAGAGAAAGGTGACCTTTTAATGGCGATACCACGGCTCTACGTTTATCATCAATTCTGAATGAAAAATAGTTATACCACCTAGAATCTGAGCATTCACGATCGACATATACTTTTGATTCTCCATCCAATGGTGTAATTACAGGGCATCCCAATATATTTACACTAAAATCAACGTTTCCTACAAGAATAACCACAAGAAATGCACATATTGAATGTTCATCTCCATTAAATTTAAAAATCAACTCTACCATATAACATTTTATTTTTATTGGTTATTAATTAATAATGAGCAAGAGTAAATTATAAACATTTACACAAAAAAATCAATTCTTTCTAGAAAGAAACTTACATATACACTAGATTTTATGCTTTTATTATTTCATATTCAATTCTATTGGACAATGATCTGATCATAAAATATTAGTTTGATGCTTCATTGACTGTATATCGTTAAACACATTTGGACTAATCCAAAAATAATCTAACCTCCGGCCAACATTTCTTTGTCTTGCTCATCCACGATAACTCCACCAAGTATATTGATTTTTCAAATCTGGATTTAATTTACGAAATACATCAACTAATCAATCATCTTCAAGTTTATCCATCTCTGCACGTTCTATTGGAAGAAATCAAATTGAGTTTTCATTTTCTTTTGGCCTAGCGATATCTATCTCTGTATGGCAAATATTAAAATCTCCACATACTATCACCTCATCTCATTTATCACGAATAGATTGAATATACTGTCTCATTTTTTCATAAAAATCTAATTTATAACTCAACATCTCCGTTCAATCTGCACGATCTCATCCATTAGGAAAGTATACATTTAATAGATGAATTTTCTCTTCTCCTTGTTTAAATATTAACTCAGTAACCCTACCTTCATCACTAAATTCATGAAAAGGAAAATCTGATTTTTTTTCTACTATTTTTATTCACTTTTTGAAAAATATTGCAGTTCATGCATATCATGGCCTAGTTCATTTATGCCATAAATAATCATAATCAGACATATGAAATCTAATTTCTGATGGAATTTGTATTTCAAAAGCTTTCACTTCTTGTAAACATATTATATCTGCATCATTTTCTTTTACCCAATCAAAAAATCATTTTTGAATTACCGCACGAATTCAGTTTACATTCCAAGATAATATTTTCATAAATTACTTATTTAATTAAATTATATATTATCCACTTCCCAATCTAATACTTTTAACAAAGCTGGGAATAGTCCATATTTTTTCGCATTTGAATAATCCTCTCCATATCCATCAAATACATATTTAGGAGCATTTGGTTGCACCATTCATCCAGTTCTAGTTCATCAATTATAAAGTGCCGCAAAACTAACCACACCTGTATAATCAAATCAAGTATAACTAATTTTTATTTCTGGAAAATCTTCATCAGCTTTTTTATTGTAACTATCTATCTTTGATTTAGAAAAATCTATAAAATCTTGAACTGTTTGTTTAAAAATTTCTTCCGTTATTTCACCATTTCCATAATTTTTACTCACAATCTGAAATGGTCCATCTCCATTAGCTGGCAAATAATATCCACAATTGCTTTCTTTATACCAAACTGCTATAGTAAGAGCTGTTGGAAAATCATTCGCAAAACTAATATTATCTAATGTATTATATCGTCAAACGCAATTATCCATGGGAAATTCACTGTTGATTGAAATATTTCATTCATATTCATCTAAAAATTTAGATTTCTCTCAAACATATTGTTGCTTTGCTAATTTCTTTTTTGAATCAAAAAGCGAATATGTATAATCCCTAAGACCACTAGAAATTGTAGCTAACCTCTCATCACTTTTTAAAAGATCATACCACTTTCATAACTGTGTATAATAACTCCACAATCCATAATTTGAAGCCTTACTAATTGTAGCTTTTTGAGAATTAAATTGTTTTAATTCATCTCCTGATAATGTATAAGATGCGTTTGAAATTCAAACAAATCAAATAACAGCAACTAAAGATAAAACCAAAATCTGAATTTTATTTTTCATCTTAAAAATGAATAAAGAATAAAATCTCAATGAGATGGTATACATATTATATCTGAATGCAAGATTTTTATAACAAACACTCCGCAGTTCTCATTCAAACTGAAAATAGCTGAAGTTTATCAAATTTTTTGATTTTGCTTTTGCAATAAAGTTTATCTCCACAAATTGGATATCAAATACTTGATAAATGTGCACGAATTTGATGACGAATTCATTTATGAATTTTTACTACAATTATAGAACAATTCTTTTTCTCATTATATTCCATTTCACAGATTTCCGTCTGCACATTATGAATATTTCATTTTCACTTAGCTTTATCTTTTTCTCAACGAATTACCACCATACGATCATCATTAAATTTATGGTGCATAATAGGATAATTTATTACATTTCAATTTTCATCTATTCGTTTTTGAATATTTCCATAAACTTCCGCTACATAAAATTTATCTATCATTCATTCTTTTTGTATTTCACGAAACTTATTATAAACTTTAGGATTTTTTGCAAAATATAACAATCATGTTGTCTGTCCATCTAACCTATTTAAAAGTCAGAGTTCTTTCTCCTTACCAAAAAATTCTAACTGGGATTGAACAATATTTTTAATCATTCCATTATATTTTTCATCACACATCAAATCCAAAAAGCTGACAGATTTTCATCGTGACGATGCTAAACCTGCCGGCTTCCAAAAATAATAGAAATTTTTATTTTGATAATATACAAATGAATTTAATTTAAAACTATCCATATTTTATGATAATTAGAACTTTCACTTTTCTTTATTAAACTTTCACATCAATAAGTAAGCCAAAGGAGCTCATAAAAATATAGATGATAATGTAGCAAACACTATTCACATTCCAACTGTAAATGAGAACTGTTGTAGTACAGCACTATTTCACAAGAAGAACATTGCTGCAAGTACAATTAATGTAGAAATTGAAGTTCAAATAGACCTTCTAATAGACTGCCATATACTATCCTCAAATAATTTTCAGTAAACCACATTTTTATCCTTATTTCTAGTCATGTTTTCTCTAATCCTATCAAAAATCACAATTACATCATTAATTCCATAAGCTATAACTGTCAAAACCGATACAATAAATATCGTATCAACCTGCAATGTATCATTAACCAACATCCATAATCCATACGCACCAATTGTCGCCAAAATATCAAACAACATTACACAAAGCACAACTCCAGACAATACCGCAGGAGAAATATATTTTCTAATCTCCTTAAATGCTAAAAGCATATATATAACCATTAAAACCAGTCAAATTATCAATGCCTGCATTGCTGTCGTCTTCATATAATCTCAAACACTAGGTCATGTCAATGTTTGTCAAATAATATCCTCTGTTGTCTCCACATATCACTTATCAATCAAAAAGCTAGAAACTCATGTAGAAAGTTGAGCAACCACATCATCATTCTTCAAATCAGCATTAATTTTTATCTGAGTTTCTTCTTCTGTTGTATTCACATGAACAGTTGTTTTTCAATAATCATTTTCATCTAAATAATTTTTCAAATTATTCTGAATCTCTTCTGCATTTGTTTTTGTATTTATGGAAATACTTACTCATCCTGTGAATTCCTCCGAATAATTCGCAGTCATCAAAAACACAAAAGCTCATCATAAACCTATACAAACAGCTAAAATCACCCAAAGATATGCCCTTTTAATAATACTAAACCTTTTCATTTTCACAAAATTAAAATAAAACTTGACTACGCAAAAATATAATGATTTATAACTCATTTGCAAACATAAAAAAAACAAGATTTATCATATACACTATAACTTAAAACTTAACCAAAACATTTATTTTTATCAAAAAAATTTTATAATTTATCAAAAAAATTAGCTTTTACTCATTGATTTTTCTTTTCTTCTCTTATCATAAAATAACTCTTTCTGACTAATTCACGAATATCTGCATAATACATCAATCATAAAGCCTCTTCAATTGTGGCTCGCTTATAAACTCAGATATATCATTCTCATTCAATCAATTTTACACTACTTGGATCTCCTGTAAATTTCATTAAAAAATACGTAACGTCTTTATCCAAGTGTCATAATTTCGTTTCGCTACTTCTGAGAGATGTGGTTCAAAGTAGCTGTTTTATGATTAAATCTTCTTTTTTTAATCAGGTTTCTTCCCAAATTTCTCTAATCGCTGCCTTTTTTTCATCTTCTCAAATCTGAATTTTTCATTTTGGAGCTACTCGTTCAATTTTCCCAGATAAAGCATGACGTTTTATCAAAAGATATCTAGGTTCTCAATCTTTATCTAGATAATATACGATTCATCATGCGCTTTGTACTATTTCTTTCATATGGAAAGAGTATTAAGTAAAATTTTATTTTATGCCATTAATTTTTCCATTCGTTCACCAATTTTTTTAGCCCAAGGATGTTGGTCTTGAGCCGCCTCGTGAACAGTTTTTTCTAAATTATTTGAAGATTCTTTTCTTCATTCATTTGCTTTTGCTAGATATTGGATTTCATTTTCATATCCTTGTTCACTTTGCCACAGAATGTGTTTTTGTTTGATATTTTTTTCCAGATTTGCTAAATCTTTCTTGGTTAAAGTTTCGAGTAAGTCTATTATTTCATTAACTTCATTTTTGAGAGAATTTTCATCAATATTTTTTTCCAAATTAATTAATTTTTCGAAGGCTTTTCAGATTTCTTTTTTATCTTTATTTTCAAGTTTAGCTCATTGTATCCATTCATTGATTTTTTTAAGTTCATACTTTGTTTCATCAACTGTTATCTTTTTATCTGATAAGCTTTCTTGAATCGGATTTAAATCTTCTTTAATTTTTTCAAAAATTTGATCTTCAGTAAGCTCTACATAATTTTTTTGTTGTTCTCATTTTCCTGGCATGTTATGGATTGTTCATTAGAATAAATATTTCATAATTTTTTATTCAGGTTTATTTTTATTGATCTAATTTTTGTAAAACTTGAGACAGGATTGCTACATTCTTCTTATAATTTACTCTGAGAGGTCATACTACTGCCAAAATACAATCATATCATTCTAACACAACTTTTGCATATACAGCAGAAATAGTTGTATTATCATCTTCCATAAACGTGTAATAAATCTGATTTTTTTTCAAAATTTTTCAGTCAATATGTTTTACGATTCTCTTTTCTTCGATAAATGAAATGATTGATTTGGTTTCATCTAAGTGATCTTTATCGGTTTCTTTTAATAAATTATTTACTCATAAGTAGTAGTATTCGTCGTTTCTAAGAAAACCTATAATTACTCCATCTACCAAGCTTCCTAACATTTCTACCATTTCCTTCATATTTTGTCTAGCACTATCAACTTCTAAACTCTGCATATCTTCCATTTGCTGAAGATAGTTTTCTATATATAGTTTTAGTCAATCAACGGTGGGAATTCTTCAGCTAGAATTATAGGGTTGATATACCATTCATTGTTTTTCTAGTTGATTTAAGTGCTTTCTAAGCGTAGAAGGAGCATCTTCAACTCATTCTAAAGAATTCAAAAATTTTGAACCTACAGGTTCTCATTTATTAATATAATTATCGATAACTATATCGAGTAATGTTAATAATTTTTCATCGCCTTTCTTTTTTGCCATTGTAGAAAAGCAAATAACTAAAATTTAGTACAAATTATATAAATCTGTAAAAAGAAAGCAAGAAAATAAAAAATTTTTTAAGTTTTGATTTGGTGATTTAAAAATATGGTTAAAAATTTGCAAAAATTTTAAAAAAAGAATATAATTAATATTACTTTTATATGGTTATCAACAATAGAAAATGAAAAAAATAGGAAATTTGTTGCTGTTAAGCATAATATTTACGTTGATGTTTGGTTTTGTTTATGGGGAAGATATAACACTATATTCTCCTGATAATTCTTATCGAATAACACTACAAGATAAAGATTTATGAGCAGAATGAATATGAGAAATAGGTGATTATTATCAGTATGGAAACAATGAGCCGCGAGATGAAACAGATGAAGAAGTAAAAAATAGATGGGCTAATTATGATTCAGATACACACAAGTATGCTTGGTGATGACAAGATGAGAATGTAGCGATTTTTTATGATGGATTCTTGGGATATGATACATGAAATCATATACCCTTGAATGAAGAAAAAAGACAATGACCATGTCTAAAAGGGTATCATATTCCATGAGCATGAGAATGGAATGAATTGGTAAAAATACGATGTGAACGTAGAGGTTGATGATGTACAGTTGAAGAAAGTTTAGATAGACGTATTTACACTATAACAGATTATGAAGCATGACAATCTTTTATTAATGAAATGCATTTAAATTCTGGTTGATTTTTGTACAATAAAAATACTATATTTAATAATGCTTGAGATTTATCTGATAGCGGCATATTTGGTTACTATCGATCTTCTAGTTATAGAGAGTCTACATCAAGTCCTATATACACAGCTATATGATTTGAAAATTGAAAGATTAAACCATTTAATTATAATTATATATACAGTAGCACTCCTTGAGTTAACAAAAATTATTGAATGAATATACGTTGCTTTAAAAACCAGTATATGTTCACATTGTCTATATCCTGAGTTGAAGATAAAAACATAAGATTTTCATATGAGGAAAGACCTAGTTCTGATAAAATTAATAAAATTATACATGAAATTGAGACTGAAATTGGTTTATCAGATTGACAACATATTGAATGGTATACAATAGATGGGTCTGATAAAATTCCATTCGAATTAAAAAGTGAAAACATTCCAGGTGACAACAATTTAACTATATATTGAGAAATAAAGACAAACACATATACAATTAAATTTGTAGATGAAGAATGAAATGAATTGATGAAAGATTTATTAGTTGAATATTCAAATATTACTACATGACAAATCGAGAATTATACATGAATTAAAGAATGATATACTTTCAAATGATGGAAAGATAATAATGGAAATCTATATGCAGATTGAGAAGAAATTACTAATAATTTATCACTTATAGATGGGGATATAATTTATTTTGTAACTCAGTGGGAACAAACAAAGAAAAACTGATGATACAGTGGAGGATGAGGTGGATCTCATGCTGCAAACTTTCATTGATCAGCAAATAATAAAACTTGAGTAAGTCCACAGATTATTGAAAAAAACGATAAATCCGATTTAGATAATGTTACTGATAGATGAGATAATACTAATGAGTGAAATAATAATGAAGTTAAAATAACAGAGGATGATTATAACAAATATTGAAAAGATTTAATCGATTCCTACAGTTGGGCATACGAAAAAGGTTTAACCAAATATATAAATATTGAAGATGCTAGATTAAATGATTGATTAAACAGGCAAGAAATGGCAAAAATATCATCAATTTTTGCAATAGAATTTTTAGGAAAAGATCCCAATGAAAGCAAACAAAACTTTTGTTCAAAATATTTAGATATGTGAAAAGTTGATAATGAAATGAAGTTCTTTATTGTACAGTCTTGTAAATTATGATATATGTGATATGAATCTAATTGAATTGATACTTTACGTAATTTTCGTCCATATACTAAATTAACATTAGCAGAAGCCTCTACAATATTATCAAGAATTGTTCGATGAAATAAGTATATGATGAATTGAAAGTGGCGATTTTTAAAACATTTATATGCTGTATATGAAAAATGATTAATTGATGATATTGAAGATCCGTATGCCATAATTACTAGATGAGACGTATACAAAATGTTGTACAGATTATCTTTATTAAATGATTAAGAAACAATTTAAAACAAAAAAAGGAGGTCAAATGACTCCCTTTTTTATTTTAAATTTTAAATAAGATTTTTTATTCGAGAATATTTAGAATTTCGTCAATGTCATTCTTTTCATTCTGTAAAGATGATTCATCATTTTCTACTTCAACTTCATTTGTCTCTATTTCATCCTCTTCATTATTACTATCTTCATCTACAACTTCATCTAATTCATTTTCATTGTTTTCATCAACTTCAGGCAATTCATTATTGTATCTTTCTAACGAATTTTCAAACCCTTGTTGCAACAATCCAAAGAGTACATAAGCTCATTTTTCTAATGTGTTAGATCATGTGCTATTTTCAAGTAATGTTTTGAATTCTTCCTCAGTTATAGAAGCACGAATATTATTGAATTCTTCGTTTGTTATAGCGTTAAATCTATCATTATCGAAATTTTCATCATCTATATTTTCAAACTCTACTTTTATCCAATCCGTAAACTGTGTAGTCGGAGTTTTTATGGATGACCAAACATAACAAGCAATAGAAGCCAAAGCAACGAATACAACCAAAGGAATACATACAGCTACTCGAGCTTTTCATCTTGGCTTATTAAACAATCCTACTATTCCTAGAATCAATCATATTACTAATAAAGGAAGTCAGAATCATGTAATCAACAAAACTAATCAAATGATGCTAAACCACATTCCAATGGTAGCAACTGTGTTTTTTTGCTCATTTTGAGCTTTAATTTCTTCTGTCATTTTATAAAAAATAAAGATAAAAAATTTACTTGCCAATAGATTAGTTTTAATCAGAGAAAAATCAAGCAAAAATCTAGATTTAATTTTTTTTGTCTTGTTTTTTGTTAATGATTTATTAGAATTAATCCTGTTAGTTTTTTTGTCCCGGTCGTTCAATGGATAGGACACAGTCCTGCGAAGACTGTAATCCCGGTTCGACTCCGGGTCGGGGCAAATTGAATAAGCTTTCTAATATTGTCCTTATTCCATAACGAATGAGGATTTTTGTTCAGACTGTTTGTTAAAATTTATTGTAAATTTTCTTGGTAAAAATTTGCAATATTAGAAAAAAGGTATATACTTGACGTATGAAATTTTATTTATAAAAATCAAAAACAAAAATGGCAGAAGCAAAAAAAACAGCATCTAAAGCTGTAAAACCAACTCTTAAAAAATCAGAATCAATTGATCCTGAAGTGATGAAAAAACATCAACAAATGATTAATTTTCTTCGTAATGAAATCGCAAATGTTGAGGTTGAACTTAAGAAAATGAAGGTAATTCTTGATCAATTGGTAAATTTTGATCCAATGGATATTAAATCTTTAAGTTCAGCTGAATGAGATGATACTATAGGAAATCAAGAGCTTAATACTTATTCAGAAGAATGAGTAGAAGTTATTGAATGACTTTTTGATGGATATTTTATGGTTGGTGCTGATCAGAAAAAATATCCAGTTCCAATGAATTATTCTTCAAAAACAAAATTAATTCCATGAGATACGTTGAAATTAAAAGTTATGCCTGATGGAAAATTTATTTATAAACTCATTAAACCAGCAGATAGAAAACATCTCAGAGCTATTCTTTCTCGTACAGATGATAATAAATTTACTGCAGTTACAGATGAAGGAACAGTTTATTTCCTTAATCAAGCAGCTGTAACTTTCTTCAAATGAACACCTGGAGATGAACTTTATATCATTATTAATGAAAAAGATAAAGGTTCATTTGCTGCTATCGAAGCAATCATTAAGAAATAAACTTAAAAAATCAGCATATTAAAAGTAGGATTTAACTCCTACTTTTTTCAAATTATTAAATCTCCAGTGTGTACTCATTTATCGCTCGTAGGAACAACTATATCTACATCAAAAAAACATTCTTTCATAACTTGTTCAATATCTTCAGTTGAGCGTTTGTATTGCTGAATTTTAAATTTTTTTTGATTAGCTGTCCATTCAAATTCTCTTCTTTGAAAAAAATGACCAATAAAAATTTGACCATCATCTGAAAGAATGCGATATGTTTCATTGAAAAAGTTTTCAATATTTTGGATATGTTCAAGCGTAAAAAAACAAAAAGCTAAATCAAATGAATTATCTTCAAACGGAAAATTTTCTTCCAGATTTACTATCTTTTTTTTTGCCTCTTTTGGATATTTTTCTAGCATTTTTTCAGAAATATCACAAGCCGTAATTTCAGTATGAGGAATTTTATTTAAAGTAAGGAACATTCTTCCATCTCAGGCTCATAAATCGATAATTCTAAAAATTTTTCATCTGGGCAAAAAACGTAAAAATTCTACGCGATAAAATGAATTTAAATGTTCGTGAGATTGGTTATACTGGTCGGCTACAGCGTTATATCATTCTTTTGGTGATCGAATTTCAACGTGTTTACTATCGTATCACATCTGTTCTTAAATACTTTTTTAAAACTAGAAAAACTTTTTTTCTTCCTCAGATTTCTTATTATTTTTTTTAATTTTTTCTTCTAATGCTTCATCTGGATTTGTGAGATATTCATTTAGCTCCTGAGTTTTTTCGCTAGCTTTTTTGATATGAACATAATAAGTCGACAATTCTGACACAACTTCATTTAAGTTATCGTTTTTATCAAGAAGTTTTGTTGCTTCTTCTTTCAATATTTGGTTTTGTAGCATATATTCATCCAATTCTTCCTGTAGGTGTTGTATTTGATTGTTTGCTTCTTTTAAATGAGAACGAAGTTCACTTACCGTGTCTTTGTATTCGTAACGGAGATAAAAAATTAAATATCAAAAAATTGCTCATAATATTCATGCTCAAATTCAAACAGCTATCATGGACTACCATTAAAGAAGTAAATCTCTATCCAAGATATATTTTCCATCTTTAAAGTCAAAAGAAAAAAACAGACTTCTAAGTCCGTTCTTTTCATACACCATTTTATTATTTTATTGTATAGTTAGCAAAAAATCCCATCTATTCGGATCTAAAGGTTCGTTTGGTGTATAACTTCTTTCAATATCTGATATATAAGAATTTAAATCATCTATTGCCTCAATTCTATCTTTCGCTAAATTTTCAATTTTTTTGTCATAATCTGTAATAACCTCATAAATTTGAGCTAATGATTTATTTATATCAGATTTATTTGTTTCTGTTCTTGGATATCTCAGTAATGTATTATAATCCTTAACTAATTGTTTACGGGCGTTTATATAATGAGAAACCTGAAAAGAAATACTTTCTACTTTTTCTTGTTGTTTATTAACATTTTCTTGTGTAGTTTTGCCACATGAAATATTTCAAAATGCTAAAGCTCCACACAAAGCAAGCGTTGAAAGTTTTCATATAAATCCTTTTTTCTCTTCTAAGGTCTTTATTGCTAATGTTTCCATCTTTTTTAAAAGAATTGTATAAAACTAAATTGTATATATGTTTTTAATAAAAAAAGTCAATATATAATTACATTAACTTTTTTATAATTTTTATAACACAACTTTCCCGCTAAAAAGCCGATCACCACATCTTATTTGATGGATTATTCAGCATATTTAACAATCTATCTTCATTTCCCTCGTATTTCAATGTTGGAAACATATCCAAGATATTTCATGAAAATTCCTCCATCTTTCAATTTATGGTTTTAAATCTCAAACTATTAGATAAAACCTTTATAGAAAAAGGATTTCACCTTGGATAGCATTTAAAAACTTTTAATCTCTCTTTTATTCATTTTAACCGAACTTCCATATTTCTCACCTCTTGCTCATTAAAAAAGATAATTCATGATTCCGATAACTTTTTTGCTAGAGGATATGATCTAGAATCAACATTTACTCTATTATCTTCAATCCAACGATTCGACAAATACTGAGCATACTCTTCAGGATGTTCATAAAGAGTATCTACCTTACTTGTTGCTCATCTCCAACCAGTTGATAAAATTCTTGTATCCATATTAAAACTCAAAGTGTCTGCATCGTTAAAGCAAATTCACTTTCTTGAAATTTTGTATTGAAACGGTGGAAAACTCGAAATTGCTTGTCACTTTTGCATACTTAATATATCATTTGTCAAATCTGCTACATGAAAAAGATCAGAAAGATTTCAGAAACTTATTGCATAATTATTTCCATTTTTAGATCAAAATCATTTTATTGAATTATTATTTATATTAATTTTTGTTTCTTCTCAACCATGACTTCTAACAATCAAATAACCTCATCTCATTTTTAATGAAAAATCACTCAAAATTGGTTTATTATTTATCGTTCTTTCATCATAAAATGTTTGTATAGCTTGTCTTAATTGTCTTTTCTTTTCTAAACTTATTGATAACGAATTTACTTGATTTGCTAATTCTTCTTTATTCTGTCTGTCCTCCTCCCTTTCAGTATAAGACATATTATTATCACTCTTAAACCAATCATTATTTTTATGAGCTTCTAACACCGTTGCATCGATAGCCTGATTTTTTTGTCTTTTATTATTAATGTAATCGTGTAATTCCTGTTTTTTTACTGGATCATCCGTTTCTTGTAATCAATTATCTGATTTAAATTTAGTTAAAGCTACCTCATTAAAAGTAGAATTATTTGCTAATTCATGTACAGTCCTTTTATCACTAGTAGAATCTGTTATTCATATAGAAGTAAGCAATCCATTTCGTTTTTGGTCATCATAATTACTTGGTAACATAGCTGAAAAACGTTCCACACACGCCTTTCCACAACTATTCTTTTCAAGATTATCAATAACTCCTTGACGAAAACTTGGCCAAGCGTTCTCATCTGTTCTAAATGTTGCTGTTAAATTACGAACATCTCACACCGTCGTTGTTGGATTAAAAATCATCATAGAATATGTTGAAGGAACTATCGTTTCTGATGCCTCTATTCAAGATTTTCACACTCAATCTACAGCATCTCAAAAAACACCTCATCAAAATTTTGATTCAATATATTCTTTTGTCCATCATCATGTTAATGCTTTACCGATTAAACTTATAGGTCATTCTCCCGTTAATGCTTGACTTCAAAATATTGCTGCAGCAGTTATTCATGCCTTTCACCGCCCACTTATTTTTTTACTCGTAAAAAATTTATATCATCAATAAAGCAAACCAGCAACACATCACAATACACCAAGGCTTTTCCACATATCTCTTTGTCATGGAGTCATATTTTTACAATTACTCAAACCTTTTCCAAAGAGTCATGCTACTCATCACTTTTCAAAAGTTTCTCACCAATCCATTTTACTATAATCAGGTGATGAATTATAAGATCATGACGTATATTCTTTTCATAATAAATTTGCCTGAATAGGCCACATCGGAACAGCAATTCCACAATTTTGGAAGCTAGGTGTGAGAATGGCAGCATTGGTTGTAAATAATTGATAATCTGCTTGTGTATATTCTCATTGAGCTATTCTTCTATAAAAATCTGTAGCCGTCTGTACATTTCAGTTAAATATATTCAAAATAGCTCATTTTTTGGTTTCTTCTTGTAATTTTTGGTTGAATTCTATACTACTCATTTGACGTTTATTTGCTTCTTTAGCATTTTCTGGAGAATTGTATAGGTAACCTGCTGTATCGGAAAGTTCTCACCATTGTGACATTCAAATATCCTTTCTAACTTTATTTATTTGTTGTTCTAAATTGTTTAAATGTTCTATATCGTTATCATAAATTTCTGCTTTGTTCTGTTTTTGTAAACCTTCTTTTTTTCATTTAAGTACTTTTTCATATTGTTTTAATTTTTCTTTAGCATTATCCATTCCCTTTTTTCATGCTTTTGATAGATGTTTTTCGGAAATTCATTCTTTAGTATCTTCAATTTCTAGTAACAATTTATCAATCTTAGTAAGAAATCAAACCAAAGTATGTACATCTGGTGTGCCATTTACACTAGTATTCAATTTTGTCTCGACTGGCTTTGTCTGAACTGGTTTTGTCTCAATTGGCTTTGTCTGAACCGGTTTTGTCTCAATTGGCTTTGTCTGAACTGGTTTTGTCTCAATTGGCTTTGTCTGAACTGGTTTTGTCTCAATTGGCTTCACTTGAACTATCTTCTGCTCTGTTTGATTAATTGTTATATTAATGTTATTTGTCGTTTTATTAACATTCATAGATCAAACTATAGTTCAATTATTATCCCTCAACTTCATATCTACATTAGGACTATTTATAACAGACTGTGATAGACGTTCCAAATCTCTTTTTGAGTCATTTTTCGTATTCTGCTCCTCAATATCTTTTTGTATTTTCGTTAGTTTTTCCAAAATCACGTCAGCGACTTCACTGATTTGCTTTTCAGAAAGAGATGTTGCCTCTTTAAGCTTCAATTCTAACTCTTCTTTTTTAATACTATCTTTTAAATTTAATTGAGCTTGAAAAGATTCTTTTTTAACTAAATCTGTCGCCTTTTTCTCATCAACATCATTTAAAGATTCTTCATTAGTTAACTCTGAAGTTTTTTTCTTATCATCATTTAGTTTTGGCTGAGTTTGATCCATTTAAAAATAATTCATAGATAAATCTTCAGACACAATTATATCTAAAATTTATAAAAAAGTCAAAAAAAATCAGACTTTTTTTAAAATTTAATTTATTATTTTAAAATAATAGAAATTTCCTATGATTTTTTTATTTTATAATTATTCAAGATATAACTTTTCACGTATTATTTCTTTATATTCTTTATCAACATTCTCTCATAATTCAGAATTCGAATTATTAGGCAAAAATTCTTTAAAAATTTCTACCAATAATTGGATAAAACTATCTTGATTAATCGGAATATTATCATGATAATGATCCGATAAATCTTGGAGATATGAAATATATCACTCCACAGACTTTTTCCCAACGTTATTCAGATTTTCATAATAATGAGAAACCTCAATCTCTTTAGCTTTTTCTATATAAAATGGATAAAAAAGTCAGACAACAACGACATCATTCATACTTTTACGAAAGTATGGAATATTAGTTTTTGGATCTATTGTAATAAAAAATGTATCATACAATCATTTGATAATTTTTTCATTAGAAATTTCACTAAGAAGAAATGTCAAAAATTTCGCAAGTTGGTTATTCTGCTTTTTGTCTTGCTGTAATTCTTGAGCAACTTTTTTAGCTTTACGTGCTTCTTCTTGAACTCTTTGCACATCAGTTTCTGTAACTCATTCTTTTAAAGATCACCCAGTTTCTCACGATTCAATAACTCAAACTACTTCTTCTGCCATATTTTACCAATAATTTATAAAATTCTGAAACATATTCAGACTGAAATAACACTTTCTTCTATATTTTTTCTCTTGAAATACAACAGTAATTCTATATATTCAATTCGCGAATTGGTGGTTGGTGAGGTGGATGAGAGGCTGAAATCAACTCACTGCTAACGAGTCAAGCTGTAACAGGCTTCGTGGGTTCGAATCCCACCCTCACCGATTTGTGTTTTGTATAAATTTTATGGCTCTGTAGCTCAGCAGGTTAGAGCGCGCCTCTCATAAGGGCGAGGTCGGTGGTTCGAGTCTACCCAGAGCCAAATTATGATCATCTACGTCATTCAAATATTTTATTTGTATTCCTTACTTAAATTATGGCAAAGAAAAAAGGTGGAGTAATTACTGTTGCATTGGTTTGTCCTGAATGTAAAGCGACAAATTTTTTCACATCTTTGAACAAAGCAACTACTCCAAAATTAGCTGTGAATAAATACTGCAAACACTGCAAAAAACACACAGAACACACATCCAGAGAAAAATTAAAGTAAAATCAGATTTTTCGTTAAATTTTTATTTATGTTTTTTAAAAGTTAAACATGTTAGCTATTAGACTTTCTAGACAAGGAAGATCAAAGAGACCTTTTTATAGAGTAGTTCTTACTGAGCATACAAAGCCAGCTCAATGTGGGCATTTAGAAGTTTTAGGTTCTTATGATCCATTAAAACATATATTTGAAGCTGATATTGAAAGTATAAAATCTTGGATTTCTAAATGAGCCCAGCCATCTGAAAGAGTTGCTAAACTGCTTTTCAAGTCAACAAACGATGCAATGTTCAAAAAATTTTATAAAGAAGTAGAAAGAAAAGCTTTACCAAAGAAAGAAAAGACAGAATAAACTTATGGTTTATTTCAAATATATAACTCATTCGAATATAATATATTGTAAAAATTTTTAATGGGAAGTGCTTGCTCTAATATTATTACTCCAAATCCAGCAGATGTGATTCTGCTTGTTTTTGCTTTAATTGTACTCGCTGTATTGGTTTGATGTATTTGGGCTTTTTTTTACGCAGTTTTTCTGTTTATTTTCTCTAGATGAGATGATTCAAAAGTTAAACTGGCTTGGAACGCTATAAGGTACATGATAATATGACTTTTTATTACTGTTATGGTTTTATTTATGGCTCCAACTATTTTAAAAATATTTAGAGTACCAAATCCTGATAATTATTCTGCAAAGTATATTTTTGTGAAGGTTGGAAATATAGTAAGTTGTGTTAGTACATGAATAACTAGTGTTGTAACAGATTATTCTAATAATAACCCATTTTGAGATCCTGAATATCCAGTATGAATGACAGAAACTGCATGAACCTATAATACGTACAATGATAATTTTACAGTATATGATTTATAAGAATTATTCAATAATTACTTGAATTAATGGTAAAAACTATTAACTTATTTTTCAGTTTAGATTTTTCCAACTTAATTATGCACACTATTCAACTTATAGAGCCTTCACGATGAATGAATATTTTAAATCGATGACTTGATATTCAGAGTAAATATGAATGGATAACGAACTTAGCACCAACTTTTGCTGATATCTTTGTAATAGTCTATCCAATTTTTCTCACCAGTATTTATTTTTACGCAATAATAAAGAAAAAACCAGCCATAAAACAATGAGCTTTTTATATATTTTTTGCCACACTTGTGGCAGTATTAGTAAACATTTGAATTCAAACATTTTTTTATAAAGAAAGGCCTATTGTAGTGCTAAATCAAGTGGATGCTGAAGAAACTATTTTACATAATATTTTGCCTACCAGTTCATTTCCATCCGATCATGCAGTAGTATCAATGGCTTTTGCCATGGCTACATTACTTTGGGGAATTTATAGTAAGAAAAAGCTATTTACTCGATGCTGAATTTCGTTTATAATAATTTCTTTTATAATGACAACATGCAGAATTTTGACATTAGTACATTGGCCAACCGATATTTTAGCATGACTTGGTTTGTGAATTTTAATTCCTTTAATATTAATGATTAGACCTATTAGATATGCATTAATTAGATATGTGATTAATCCAATAATTCGTTTTGAACAATGGGTTATAGATAATTTGTTTAATTATCAGCAACCAAAAGTTTAATTATAATTATTAAAAATGATAGATCCACAAATAGAAGATAGCTGGAAAAAAATACTACGGGATGAGTTTCAGAAACCTTATTTTACAGAAATAAAGAATTTTTTACAAAAAGAAAAAGCTGAATGAAAAACAATCTATCCAGCATGAAACCAAATTTTTAATGCTTTTGATAAAACACCTTTTGATAAAGTGAAAGTGGTGATAATTTGACAGGATCCTTATCATTGAGAATGAGAAGCTCATTGATTATGTTTTTCAGTTCAGAATGGAGTAACTATTCCACCATCATTAAGGAATATTTACAAAGAAATGAACTCAGATTTATGATTAACTCCACCAAAATCTGGGAATTTGACAAAGTGGACACAAGAGTGAGTATTTCTTTTGAATGCAACTTTGACAGTTAGGAAAGATACACCAAATTCACATAAAGATATTGGTTGGCAGACTTTTACTGATGCTGTTATCAAAATTTTATCTGAAAAAAAAGAACATTTAGTTTTTATTTTATGGTGAGCTTTTGCACAGCAGAAGAAAAGTTTAATCGATGAAAGTAAGCATTATGTAATTTGTTCTGCTCATCCATCTCCATTTTCAGCCGATCGTGGATTCTTTGGAAGTAAACCTTTTTCTAAAACTAATAAATATTTGGAAGAAAATGGAATAAAACCTATAAATTGGGATTTAAATTAATTAGTTTTGTGAAATCCGCAATGTTTTTTTAAGACACAATTTTCGCATTTAGGTTTTTTAGCAGTGCAATAATATCTTCCAAATAAAATCAAACAATGATGAGCAATTCTTTTCCATTTTTTTTGTACAGCTTTTTCTATTTTTTTGGAAGTTTCAAGAGGTTCCTTAGTTTTTACTATTCATAAACGATTAGCTACTCTATGGACGTGAGTGTCGACAGCGATTAAATCATGCTTATATCGTATGTAAAGAATCACTTTTGCGGTTTTTTCTCCAACTCATGGCAGTTTAGTCAATCATTCGAGACCTTCAGGTAAATAATATCCATATTTATTTAAGCATTCTTTTTCATTTTTGGTTAGTTTAGCTTTTTTATTTTCAGCTAATTCAACCAATTTTTTAGCAGTTTCTCTGATGTGTTTAGCTTTCATTTTGTAATAATTTACTGAAGAAACTTGTTTAGTAAATTCCTCTTCAGAAAGCTTTAAAACATCATTTGGTTCTTTTATTTTCAAAAAAAGCTTATCTGTAACTACATTTACCTGTCTATCTGTAGTTTGAGCAGATAACATCACTGCAACAAGTAATTGAAATGGAGTTTGATAATTTAATTCAGTATCTGGATTTGGAAATAGTTCCAAAAGTTTAGTAAAAATTTCATCGTAGTCTTTCTTGGTCATTATTTTTTCTTATTTTCTAAATTTTCTTTTGGATGATGATTTAGACAAATTCATAAAATTAATCCAATAATAATGAATATTACAAAAAATCGTTGGCTTCTAGTGAATGGTCAGATAAATTCTGATTGAGAATCTTGTCTGAGATATTCAAATAAAAATCTGATTATACTATATCGAAGTAAAAAAATCACTCATATTTTTCAGATTTTTCGTTTATTATTTTTGATTTGTTTCGTGAAAATAATTAACAAAGTGATAAATAATAATATTCATTCGAAAATCATAGAAAGTAGATTTGTATTAATTCTAAGAGATGAATCAATCTTATCGTAAATATACAAAAATCATAGTGATGTCAGAGTTCATACCACTCATTCGCTTCGTGATAATGGGTTTGTGAATATAATTCAGTATAATTCTTGGTTTAAGAAATTTCATAGTCTTCAAAATGCTATACATAGTGGTAATATACAACACAGCAAATCCAACAAAATCATATATTCTCTTCGTGAAAATTTTTTCTTCCAAATAAAGATAGTTACTCAAATTATAACTCATAATATTCATCAAATAAAAGACATTCATCATTGTCGAATTTTGAGCACATCTAATGGATTATTTACGAAATATTGAAAATCATAAATAAAAACATGCCCAATTCTTCATCATATTAAAACTCACAAAATTAAGACAATAAATAAAGTTTCTAAATTATTTTCTAATATATTTTGCAAATTTGAAAATTTATGAAAATATTTTTTCTTTCAAATGAAAAGTAAAAAAGAATAGGATAATATAAAACCTACTAAGTAAAAAATTCAATATCGATACACATTTATTCCAAAAATTGAAAAAGCTATCATAAAAAATCAGATTTTATCTAAAGAATATTTTTTGATAAATCATTTGTAATCAAAGTTTTATACTGTTAGAATTTTTTTGTCATTTTCATAAACTATAATCAGTATAACGGATATGAACTGGTATTTCTTTAGTTCTAAACTTGTTTTTCTGTATTTGCTCATTTAATTCATTTGCATAGTGCATTCAGTCTGCAGTAAGTTGAATTTTTTTAAGTGCTTCAATATCTATTACTCTGTATCAGTTATGAGGATCGGATACTTTGATTCAGTAAAATATTCTAGTAACTAATTTAGATATTACCAAAATTTTTTTTCTTGAATCTGGGATGTTTTCCGATGAACCTCATTTTACAAAACGTGATCCTAAATAAGCATCAATTTTTCAATTATCTTTTTTTATCTCTGCAATAAATGTATTCATATCTTTTATATCCATCTGTCCATCAGGATCGAATCATACAAACCATTTAACTTTTAATTGTTCAGCATATTTTTGTATAAATTTATATCCTGTCTGATTTGCAGCTCATCATCATCTGTTTATTTTATGAGTTAATATGACAAAGATACAATCAGTATGCTCTTCTCTCTTCTTTTCAAGTATTTGCTGCGAATTATCTTTTGAACCATCATTTATGAACACTAATTTTTTGAATCAAACACTTATTATTTCCTCAATTACTTGTTCTAGCATAGATGCTTCGTTATAAACTCTGATGTTAAAAACAAATTCATCTCTAAAATCTGAATTCTTATATTTTTTCATTTTTTCTTTTTCTTCTTCATATCATTTTTCTATTGCTAATGCAGAAATTAGTTTTGTAAGTTGTTGAGTATCTCTAATATTTTTATTATATAGTGAAATGTAAAAATATACTAATACAATAATTGAAATATATACAAGTAAATCCGCTCATCTAGCTAATCCAAAGAAAGATCCAAAACTATTTAAAGCATTCATATCTAATGAGAATAGGATCAACAAAAAACTACCTCATATGAATACTATCAAATGTAAGATGTTTGCTTTTTTGCGTCTGAATAAATCAATTCAGAAAAGAAAGAATATAACAGATGTAATAATAATGAGGAATTGGAGTAAGCTTAAATGCATTTGTTATATTATGATATAAATATTATTTTAGGATAATATCTTCGATTTCCGTTTTATATCCGATTTCTGATAATTTTTGATTTATTCTTTTTATGATGCTCAACTTTTCTTTAAAAATCTGAATTTTTAGACTTTGATATACAGTTTTAACAAACAATCTATTATGCCTTACATATCATGTCAAAATCTCATCTTGTGTTTCTGCATCTATTTTCTCAATATTCAAATATGATTTTATTTCATTCATTGCAATACTCCCAATCATATTTTTACCACGATGTTGAATGGATAATCTTTTTCTCATCACATCTTTTATTCCATCCATATTCAGATTTATAAATTAATAAATATTATTTCTTTTTAGTTGCGATTTTTTTCTTGGTCGTAGATTTTGTAGTTTTCTTAGCTCATTTTTTAGTAGCCGTTATCCCAATTATTCAAAGACAATCTTCTAAAGTCAAATCTGTAGCATCTTTTCCTCATTTTGAAATTTTATAATTCTTCTTGTTATATTTGATATATGGACCATAAGGACCGTTTAAAACTTCAATTTTTTCCTTTTCGTATTCGAATTGATTGATGTTTTTATTGTTTTCAAATTCTAGTTTTTTCTGAATGATAGGAATTGCTTGCTGGAGTGTAATTGTGTGAGGATCTAGCGGATCTTCAGGATTTTTGGGAATAGATGCAAAAATATTTTTATATTTTAAATATGGTCAGAATCTTCCGATAGCTGCGGTAATCTTTTCTCATTCATATTCTCATACTTCTCTAGGTAGAGCAAAACATTGTAAAGCTTCTTCGAGAGTGATTGTTTCCAATGATTTATCGCTAGGAAGATTTGCATATTTTTTGTCTGGATCGTCAGAATTTCAAATCTGAACAAATGGTCAGAATTTTCCAGTTCTAGCTATTACAGGTTTCCCTGATTTTGGATCTTCTCACAGAGCTATCTCAGAAATAATTCTGTCTACTCATTGTGCTTTAACTACTTCTTCATGGAATGGTCCATAAAATTCATGCATCATTTTAATCCATTCTATTTTACCTTCTGCGATTTCATCGAAATCTGTTTCAACTGATGCAGTGAAATTATAATCCATAATATTCTCAAAATTTTTCACCAAGAAATCTGTAACATCTCTTCATGCTTGAGTGGGAAATAATTTTCATTTTTCAGCTCAGCTATTCTGATTCTTAGTTTTTTCAGAGATGTTTCATTTTTCTAATGTAATTTCTGTATAATCCCTTTTTTCTCAGTCTCTGTCTTCTTTTATTACATATTTCCTATCTTGAATTTTTGTGATAATTGAAGCGTAAGTAGATGGACGTCAAATTCACCTTTTTTCCAGTTCTTTTACTAGGCTGGCTTCTGTATATCTAGGTGGATGTTTTTTAAATTTTTCTGTACTGACAATTTTAGACATGTCTAAAACCTCTCATTTTTCTAGCTTTGGAAGCAATATTGCATCTGAGGTTTCATCATCATCTGTTCACTCAGAATAAACTTTCAAAAATCCATCAAATTTTATAACTTCTCACTCAGCAATAAATTTACTTTTTGCTCACGAAACACCTATTGTTACAACTGTTTTTTCTATATTAGCAGGAGCCATTTGTGAAGCAATTGTTCTTTTCCATATCAAATCATAAAGTTTTTTCTGAGAAGGATCATCTCATGCGTTGCGAATTTCTAAATGTGCAGGTCTAATACATTCATGAGCTTCTTGTGCTCATGCAGATTTAGTTTTATAAACTGTAGGATTAGAATATTTTTCCCCATAATCTTTTATGATTTCTTGTTTCGCAGAATTTACTGCATCTTGAGAAAGATTTACAGAATCGGTTCTCATATACGTGATTTTTCATGATTCATATAATTTTTGAGCAAGTTGCATTGTGCGAGATACAGAAAATCATAGTTTTCTGCTGGCTTCTTGTTGTAATGTAGATGTAGTGAATGGAGCAGAGGGGGCTCTTTTTCATGGTTTTTTTTCTACGTTTTCTACGCTAAATTTTGCAGTTTTACAATATTCTAAGAATGGAATAACTTCATCAGATTTTTTGAATTCTTTATCTAATGTAGCAGGAAAAGATTTTTTTGAACTTCATGAAAAAGTCCCAACAGTTTTGAACGTTGAAGAACTATTAAATTTTTCTATTTCTCTTTCTCTTTCCACTATCATACGTACAGCAACAGACTGAACTCTTCATGCAGAGATTCATCAAACTACTTTTTTCCAAAGAACTGGAGACAGCTCAAATCACACTAAATAATCCAGAACTGATCTAGCTTGCTGTGCATCTACCAAATTCATATCAATAGTTCTAGGGTTTTGTACGGCATTTTTAATAGCTTTTTCTGTAATTTCGTGGAACACAATTCTGGGTGTTTTATCTATAGGTAGTCATAATTCATTAGCGACATGCCATGCAATAGCTTCTCATTCACGATCCTCATCGGTTGCGAGCCATACTTTATCAGCATTTTTTGCTAAGCTTTTTAATTCATTAACAACTTTTTTCTTTTCGGGATTTATTTGATATAATGGTTTAAAATCGTGTGCAATATCTACTCATTTTCAATTTCTAGGCAATTCAACAATATGTCACAGAGAAGCCTTTACTTCAAAATCTGATCATAAAATTTTCGTAATAGTTTTCGATTTTGCGGGAGATTCCACAATCACAAGATTTTTTGCCATATTCAATGCAAATATGTAAATTTTATTTATTATTTTTAATTGTATAAATGTGAAAAAAAAATGCAATAGAGAGAAATTTTATATTTTGCTTTTTATCTTTATTCTGGATTTAATTACTGGAATTGAATTATACCGTAAAGGTACGGAAATTTTTACGCTTCAAATTTCATCATATGTCGATAAAATATAATTTCTAGCTTCCTCTACTCACAATCCTGCAATATTATTTTTAATTTCAGCAAAAATTTGTTTTGGATCATGCTCAAAGTCGTAACTTTGAACTACATTAATTTGAGTAGATATTACATAGCTATTTCATATTTTTTTGATTTCGTATGTATTTGTTGTGTTTGAATCTTTCAAAAACTGTAATGTATTTTGGTCCACTCTACTTATTACATTGTTTTCTGATTGTCTTTCATTGATGTAAGTCATAAATACTTGATATAAATCTGGTCGTAAAACGTATATGTAGTTATAAGTCACATATGCTGTTCATTTTATTGTAGATACATTATCTCCACTTGATTGAGAAATCTCTATATTGTTAAATGTTGTTGTTATAATAGTTTCAAAAGGTAATACTAATCATCATGTATTTTGAAAGTTTTCGCTAACAATTTGTACTTTTTTTGAATATGCTTGATCCATCAACTTTTCTTTAAGTTGTTGGATATCTTCATCTGTTACTGTTCAAATAGATTCACTATTCCATCAATAAAACTTTTCAATAGACTCAGCCCAAATATCCTTTTTTATAGATGATTCTTCCAATTTTGTTATATACATTTGTGTCTTAAATGGTATATTTCAACGGATACCAATTAATTCTCAATTATCATCATATTCGTCAGCTTTTACCATAATAATAGTTTCTGATGGATTTTTTTCTGTTCAAGGAGGTAAAATAAAATCATCTATAGCACGGAATATTAATCCATCAGGTGTTTTGAATTGTGTATCTTTCATTATATTATACTCTTTATCTCTTTTATTGTAAATTTTTATTTTCCCCTGAGATGGATTAGAAATATATTTACTATTTGCTGTAGATATAGTTAATTCGTGTTTATAACTTAAAGATCATGTATAAAAAGGAACATATAAAAATCTGGTTTCATTTGCAGATTTTGGATCACTATTTGGATAATAGCGTACATTATATATTATTGTTTCAGTGGTTTCAGAAGGTTGTAATGTTATACTAGCATTTGGAACTATCAACGAAATAATGAATCGCAGGATTCATAATATCAATAATATTTCAAGAAAAAAAACCACAATAAAAAGATATTTTTTGCTTTCATATGTTTGTAAATGAAATCTTTTTATATTGAAAAAAAACAAATACAGTGTGTTTATAGTTCTTTGTATACGTTTTTCTTTGATTAGATTTACTTTCAATCAAACTGAATTCAGATAATCTCTATTGTTTTTATTCTTCGTTACAAATGTTGCATCTATTTTATTCTTATCAATAATATCTTTTATTTGTTGTCATCGCCATTCATTATCAAAAAGTGCATGTTCAGGATCAACAAAAACTTCAACACTTCTATGAGAAGGGATTCTTTCTAAGGATTTAAATATTTTATATAAACTATCTGTTTTTGCAAAGAAGAACTTCATAATAAGAACCTAAACATGAATTTCTAAAATCTTTTCTTTTCTCGGCGAATTGCCGTAATAATTGAAAATACGATTACTATCAACGAAACGTATTGTTTTATGTCAAATGATGTTCATAAAATTGATATTATTCAATATCTTGGATAGGATTGAAACAAAAAAGCTATATTAAGTACAATTAGTATTCAAATTAGTCATCGCATTCACAATCCATTCTTTTTAAGAATTATGCTTAGAATGGATATCAATACATGAACAATTAATACTCAAAAAGATATGAAGAGTCATACAGGGTAAACACCATCAAATTTGGTTAAGGCACTATTATCGCTTAAAGCACGTATTGCAAAATTACTTTCTGTTGGTTTTCATATAATAGAGTCTCATAATGTAATAAAAATTCATAATACAATTAGAGCATTTGCTATTGATAAAAATAATATATCTGCTCGTATTTTTTTATTCTCAGTTCTTTTTATACTAGAAAAAAACATTATAGAACAAATACATGTAGCTATAAGAATTCATACAAAATGAAAATTAAAATTCTGAGGACTTAATATCGTTAATAAATTTGAAAGAGATGATGGAATATATGTTCCTGTTTCTAAAGAAAATGAAACATAACGTCATAATAAATAAGACAGTATAACCCATCATGGTAATCGGTAGAACAATTTTAGAAAATCTTGATGATTCCTCTTTGTAAGTACCCAAGCTGTAACCAAAAAAACTACTGCGGCAATAATTATACCCACAAACATCATAGAGATTTTTGTATTGAAAATATCAATATATGGATACATTCTTTTTTTAACAGTGGCTAAATATTGATGTTACCTAAGATATTGAATAATCTTAGTCTCTCTAATTCATGAAATTCTGATTATTCATGGGTAATCGAGTTGATCTTCGATTTTTACTCAGATTTCTTCTAAAACTTTTTCTACTTCCTGATCAGGAATTTCTTTAGGATCTACATAAACCATAATTTCTCTTCAAGCTTGCATAATATGAACCTTATCTACACCATTTACTTCCGTGATAAGCTTTTCAAGTTCTCACATTTTTTCAATGAATAATTCTTTCGTATCAAATCTAGCACCTGGACGAGATGCTGACATAGCATCAGCAGCAGCAACCACCCATGAAATTGGATGAGTCATTGCTACATCATAGTGATGAGATTCAGCAGCATTAATAATTATAGGATCCATTCACCATTTTCTGAGTAAGTCTGCTCATAATTTTGTATGAGATTCTCACGTAGTTGAAAGAATTTTTCAAACATCATGTAATAATCAAGCTTTTTTAGCCATTACAGGATCTAATCACACTTCAATTGCGATAGCTTCAGCTATTCTTGCAACTTCTACAGAATGTTGCCAAAGACTTTGTCCATAACTGAAACGCAAGAAAAATTGTCATATTGTTTTTACGATTTCAGGGCTCATCATAGGAAGATTTAGTATGTTTAGAGCTTCCTTTCATTTTTCTATAAATGTTTGATCAAGATCGGCTACAACTTGATTATAAATTTTTTCGATATACATTGGGTTAATTCTTCAGTCTTTTACTAATTTTTCCAACGTCTGTGCTGCAATAAATCTTTTTTCATGGTCAAATGACGATAATTTTACACATCACGGAGTATCATCAATAATTAACTCAACTCATGTAGTTTTCTCAAAAAATGATATATTTCTTCATTCTCTTCAAATTAATTTTCACTTAAATTCCTCATTTGGTAAATCTACGGTCTTGGTAGTAAACTCATCAATATTCTGAGTAGCTAATTTTGGTAATGACTGTACAATGATTTTAGCTGCTTCATTTTCAGCTTCTTCAGCTTTAATTGTTTTATATTTTTCTACAAAACGTTCGATTTCAGAAGCTTGTTCTTTTTCAATCATGGCAAAGATCTGTTCTTTAGCTTCCTTTGGAGATAGTTTTCAGATTTCAGATAATTTATCCATTTGCTGTTTTACTAAATCTTCTGCTTGTTGACGTAAATCGAGAACCTTTTTCTTTTCTTCTTCGAGTTTTTCTAACCTCTGTTCCATTTTTTCTTCTCTATCCAAAAGACGATTTTGAATTTCTTCCATTTTTGCTAATCTTTGTTCCTCAATTTTCTCAGCCTTTTTTTCAGCTTCTACGATACGGGCTTCTCATTTTTTCTTTGCTTCTTCCAAAATTTCTTCCTCAATTTCTTTTGCTCTGGCCATTCTTTCCTTGAATTTTAGAGCCTTTTCTGTCATGGTTTTTTTGTATCCAAAAAATCATCACAATCATCAAACAATTACTCCTCATGCTACGAGGAGCGCAATTATAAGCATAGACATTATTATTTATATGAATTTTAAAATAATACAAACTATGTATTGTGTATGATAGTATAGATAATTTTAACTAAAAATGCAAGTAGAAAATCTAGGTTTTTTAACATATTTTTACTAAATTAAAAGTTCTATGAAAAAAGTCTTAAATTTTTTGCATAGAAATTTTTTTTGATTATAATAAAAGTGGGAATTTTATTTTCTTTTAAACAATAAAAATAAAAAAATGGCGGATTTAACTAACGTTTTAAGCGACAATCCACAGGAACAAAACCAAGACAATTTACAAAATTCTGAAACGTCTTGAGTTGGTGGACTTTTAAATAATTGAACCAACAACAATCCAGGAGAAAAATGAACATTGGAAGATGGTTCTATTATTTTGTCAGGCTGAACCCTTATGGATCCTGAAACTTATTTATTATATCTTGCTGAATTAATGATTCATAATAAAAGTTCAGATATATATTTTACGTATTGAGAAGAGCCCGCAATTAGAATTTATTGAGAAGTTCACAGGGTAATGACGGCTCCAAAGCTGGAAGATACTACATTGGAAGCCATATCTAATATTCTTATGACAGAAGAAGATCAAGTTTTATACAAAGAAAATCTTAGTTGTGATCTTTGATATTCTGTACATGGACGTCGTTATAGAGTTAATATTTCTCGTCAAAGATGACATAAAATGATTGTAGCCAGATTATTAGAGGAGAAAATTTTAACGATTCAAGAATTGTGATTACCTGAGATTTTGAGATCATTAACAAAAAAGACGAGTTGAATAATTTTTGTAGCATGACCTACATGATCATGAAAATCTACAACACTTGCAGCAATGATCGAAGAAATTAATACCACAAGATCATCTCATGTTATTACAATAGAGGATCCTATTGAATATATCTTTGAACCAAAAAAATGTATTTTTGAACAAAAGCAACTAGGTAAAGATGTTACTTCTTTTGCTTCTGCTATGAAATATGCGATGAGACAAAGACCTGATGTTATTTTGTTTGGTGAAACTAGAGATTCAGAATCTTTAAGAAATGCAATAGCATTAGCTGAAACCTGACACTTAGTTTTGACGACAATTCATTCTAGATCTGCAGAACAAACTATAAATAAAATTATTTCAATGGTGCCAGAAGATGAACAACCAATCATTAAAAACCAAATTTCTGAAAATATGACAGCTATAATTGTTCAAAAATTAATGACAGCTATTGAATGAAAATGAATGGTTCCAGCACATGAAATCTTGTTAAATAACAAAGCTGTAGAAAATACAATTCGTGAAAATAAATTGAACCAATTAAGGAATGTAATGTATACTTATAGAAGTAGTGGAATGTGTTTATTAGAAGATAGTCTTGTCGACTTAGTTAAGATGAGAAAAATCACACCTGAAATGGCAATGTTTAACGCAAATGATCGTAGCACATTAAAGAGAGAATTAACAGAAAATGGATTAATCTAAAATCTATTCCAATCATTAATCGAAGTATAAGTTATCAAATAAAAAAATATCATTCAGTTAAATATCTCGTCCATAAAATGGCGAGGATCATTTATTAAGTATTATCTTGAATTTTCAACAATAAATACTACATTAAAGTCAGGTTTTTATATTGTAAATTTATTGTTTGATGGATTATATGATGTTTGTTTATAGATGAGCTGCCAGAGAATTGAGAAAAATCATATTAGCTATATTAAAATCATGAGTGGCTGATGAAATAAAGAGGTTTAATTATGTTCAAAATTATTCATTTAAAGAAAATGTTATCGAAAAATCAGAAGAAAAAATTCTTTTAATTTATACTAAAGAACAGGATAATTTATTAGATTTTATATCTAAATTTACACAAATAGAAAGAATAAATATAAACTAATTTATCATACAATACAACATGAGAAAACAACAATTGATACAGTTATTACAATTTATATTTGCATGGATACTATTATGATTATTTGTTGTTTTTGTAATGAAAGAATCTTTTATTGATTTTATTCTTAAATATTGGCTATATCTTTTAATCGTAAGTGTTTCCTATTTCTACTACTATTCTATTGAATATGAACCGGATAAGAAATACAATCTTACTAGAAATGTTGTAATTTGTGGTAATGTATATTTATTCCTTCATATATTTTTTCGTCCACTATTAAATATTTCTCATCAATTGTTTGTCCTACTATGATTAATCATTTTGTGAATACGATGGAGTACAACGCTAAAAAGTAGATGGAGATATTTATTGCAAATAGTTTGATGAATATTCAGTTTTTTTATTATGATTTCTGGAATGTTTTATTTTTATCCAGAAGAACCGGATATAAGTTGATTTTTGGAGAACAAAGATAATAAAATTTCGGTTTTATGAGTGTGAAATTCCGTGGACAAAAGAGATGCATACATCAAAATAACAGGTTTAAAATGAAGTGAAGATTTTAATATACAGTCAAGTTTTGAAAGATCTTTATCAGAAAATGGGAAAATAGCGTATCCTTCATTAAAAAAAAATAGAGATGAAAAAGTCATAATCACTACTTCATATTGAGATTTGATTCAAGTATTTCCACAATCAGAAATTAGTTTAGAATTTTCTTGAAAAGACTTAAAAATGATAAAAAAACTAAATTGAAAAATCTGATTTTTATCATGAATATTTGAATCTCAAGTAAAAGTTATATGAATGGATAAATTATCACAAGAGGAACAAAAGCGAATACAATGGGCACAAGATATATATAAATATGAACTCATATCTTATCTAAAAAATCAAATTTCTGAAAGTAGAATCGATTTAGCAAATAATACAATAATGTATAATATTGATGGAAAGATCATCAAATTTTTATCAAAAATGTTTCCTGTTACTTTTGGTAAAAATTTACATAATTATAATGAATTTATGAAATATTTTTCGTTGCTTGAATGAGATGAGATAGATTTAAATAGATATACTATTAAACAGTGAACATGAGAGTCCATAAGCTCATTTTGGTGAAGTTTAAAAGAAAATATAAATATGTGAAAAAGTAATACTTATGGTTGGTTTAAAAAACCTAAAAAGAGATAATTTAAATAAAACACATAGTTTGTGGAATTGATTTTTCAGACTCATTTGTTATATTACTTTAAATTTATTTTTTATTTTTAAAAGTGGTAAACAAATCGTTTATAGATAATCCCGATAACGTATTCTATGATATATTTTTGAAATGATTAAACGAAGAAACTATCAAAAAAATATCATTTGATTTAGATGAGCCTAGTCGAATGTTAAATCATAGATTACAAAGTTTAAAAGTTTTTTATGAAATTAAAAAACCATCATTTTGACCAGATATTTCATCCATAGATTTTGATAACCTTGTTTATTATGCTAAACCCAAGAAATGATTTACAGGAGCGGCTGATTCACGAGATAAAGTCCCACAAAACATCAAAAATATATTTCAACGTTTAAATATCCCTGAAGCTGAGCAACAATTTCTCGCGTGAGTAGGATGACAATTTGATTCATCTGTAGTTTACCATAAACTCAAAGAGAAACGACAAAAAAGCTGAATCATTTTTGATGATATTTCAGTTGCTATCCGTGAATATTCTGATTTAGTTCAGAAATACTTCATGAAGCTTGTTCCATCTACTGATCATCAATTTGCAGCACTTCATGGAGCTGTTTGGAGTGGAGGAACTTTTGTTTATATCCCCAAATGAGTTAAAATATCTGATCCATTACAAGCATATTTTCGTATGAATACATATGAATGATGACAATTTGAACACACTCTCATAATTCTTGAAAATGAAACAAGTTGTAGTTATATAGAATGATGTTCTGCGCCAAAATATGATAAACGTTCACTTCATGCATGATGTGTGGAAATCTTTGTAGGTAAAAATTCATCAATGCGTTATACATCTGTGGAAAATTGGTCATTAAATACATTTAATTTGAATACAAAACGTGCCTTAGTTGAAGAAAATAGCCATATGGAATGGATTTGAGGGAATTTAGGTTCATGAGCCACAATGCTATATCCTTGTTCCATTTTGAAATGAGATAATTCTACTTCTGATAACCTTTCATTGGTAGTAGCATCCACAAATCAACATCAGGATGTATGAACTAAAGTTATCCATATATGAAAAAACACATCCTCAAACACCATTTCTAAATCAATCTCAAAAAGTTGATGAGTAAATACGTATCGTTGATTAATTCAAATTCAACCAGGTGCAGAAAATGCTGTAGCTTCAACGCGTTGTGATGCTTTACTTTTAGACGAAATTTCCGTTTCAGATACGATTCCAGTTATTGAAATTAAAACTGATGATGCAACAGTTTCTCATGAAGCTACTGCGTGAAAAATCGATGAAAATCAGCTTTTTTATCTAATGAGTAGATGATTAACTGAAGAAAAAGCTATGGCAATGATTGTAAATGGATTCATTTCATCTATTACCAAAGAACTCCCTCTAGAATATGCATGAGAACTCAATCATCTAATACAAATGGAAATGGAAAATAGTATAGGATAATATTTCAAGTCAATATAACGATAAAAACAATAAAAAGTCCTGTAAAATTTGACAGGATTTTTTTTTTGAATATAATTTGAATATAGGATGTATTTTACATGTTTTAAACAAAAAGATATGAAAATTTCAAAATCAGGATTATTAAATTTATCATTGGTTTTTACAGTACTTGGACTATGACTAGTAGCTGTATCTATGGCCCAAAGACAATTATATGTAGATCTAAATAACGCAGCCCAGTATATGGAGAAAGTGAAATTCATTTCAACCTGATCGAATGATTCAGCGTTTTTGGAGCAAATTGGTGATGGTTCTGTGAAAATACAAACGAATAATTTTATTCTATCTAGGACATGAAGCGACGAAAATATTATTTCTGGTGCATATTATTCTAGTATCCTATGATGAATAAAAAACAAAATTGAATGAAAAGGGGGAAGAAATTCGAAAAAGGGTACAAATGTAATAATTGGATGATCAGAAAATCTAATAAAAAGTGAATATAATGTAATTTTATGATGAAAATGAAATCAAATAGAAAACTGAAAATATTCAGTAATTCTTTGATGAAAAGACAACAATTTAAGCTGAGATTACTCTGTTATATTGTGATCCGATAATAAGCTAAAAGGTTCACAATCTACTGTGGTATGAAGAAGTGGATATGTAAAAGGTAATTACTCTGCTGCTTTATGAACAAATTCTAAAGTAGAAGCAAATAATTCTTTTTTGTGGACCGATGGTAGTACCACAGAAACTTTGACAGGAGATAATCTATTTGTAATTATGGCAGGTAGTGGAATGATAATCAACAACAACGTAGCTCACAGATTTGCTAAACTAACTATATGATGACCTCTTATTGTTTCTAGTAAAAATACAGATGAGAACATTCAATGTGGAACATGAAAAGGTTGATGAATACTGAAAATAAAAAATGCTGGTAGTCAAATGTGTCTATGTAGCTGCAATGGATCGTGACGAAATTCTATGCTAGGAAAGGGTAAATGTATGGGTATATGTGACTCAAGTATAAAGCCAGAATGTGGTAATGATGTACAAAGAATTAAAGTATGAAATTTTATCGAATATTCTTGATCTTGTATTTTTGGAAAGGTGGTAAAATGAACATGAGCTTATTTAGTAACAAAATATGATAAGGTACACTGGTCATGTCAAACTGATGATGGGCAAACAATCGGATGTTCAGGTACTGCTACGGGTCTTCCGTATGTAGCTTGTCATTGATCACATGCAGGTGGAGATTGAGTAATTTTATGAAGTTCAAGTTTTATAGATTGATTTTGATGATGAAGTGAAACATGGACTTATACAGAAAGTACAACTCCATGAACGTGTGAATATACATGTAATACTGCTAATGGTTATCATCGAGATGAAGCTTCTCAATCCTGTAAAAATACATACAATTGTTCATGAGAACTCCCATCGAATACAAAAGCATGACCATCAACAACAAACAATCAAGCTATAGCCAATAATTGATGGATATATACAAATAATAACAATCCATGAGCATGTGAATTTACTTGTGATACTGAATATGAATATGATGAAGATTTGAATCTTTGTATAAAAAAGAGTTATAATTGTCCAGATCCAATAACTTTAAATAATACAGGTTATTGTGGCGATGGTCATAAAGAAGATGTAGATACTGTTAACGATCTTTACTATGAATGGAACTGTTGAGATTCTATATGTCGTATATGTACAAACTGAACACAATACTATCCAGATTTAGAGAATGGAGGATGTGACTCAGGGTTGGGTTGTTGTAGATTGCCATTTTGAAAATCTCTACCAGATAATGCAATAAGTACTACTAAATCTCAAGCGGATGGATGTTATTATAGTAAACCAACTGTGTGAAGATGTATTAATAACAAGCCAAATGTGATGTGTTCACGATCACAAGAAGAATTTGGTTGTGAACCTAAAAAATACTGTTCACGAGTCGAGCCAGAATTTGATATGGAAGAAAAATATTTTAAATGTAACGTTGGCTATGCTCTACGTGGTGACTGCGAATGTAAAAGAGTTGAAACTCCTTCTTGTCAAGAGGTTTGTGGCCCTGGTGCTTATGAATATGGTTGATACTGTTACAAGACATGTTTCATTGCATGAACAAAAGTTACAATGGCAGATTGATCGAAAAAGAATATCGAAGACGTAAAAATCTGAGAAAAAGTTTTATGATCAAATTGAACTGTAAACATAGTCCTTTGATATGATAGACCTATACTGTGAAATAGACACTTGTGGAGTATTAATGGATCTGAATACTTTGTATCAGATGAACATCCATTTATGACTACAGACTGATGGAAATCATTCAGCCCAGAAATGACAAAATTAGAGATAGATTTGAATACTACAGAGCTGAAAATCTGAGATGTTTTAGTTAGGGATGGTGGATTAGAAGAAATTAAATTTATAGACTATATAGATGCGGATTATAATACTCCATTATTTAATCTTATTCTAAATGGAGATCATACATATCATGCAAATTGATATCTGGTTCATAATAAAACAGATGTATATAATCTTGAAGATGGAAAATGTCCAACATGAACTTATGAAGTGCATGATAATGTTACTGGAGCAAGAGGATGTTGTAGACATGAAGGAGATCATCTTGTCTGAAGTATCTGTATAACACCATGTAGATAATAGTATAGCTTTTCTAAAAATGTTTATAATAAAACTTTAATAAAAATAATAATATATTTAACATTTATTGGAAAAAGAATTTAATTTATACGGAAAATAATGATAAAAAACCATACATTAAAAAATAATTATAGGATGATAACCTAATTAGATATTAGTATATATCGTATAGTTACAAATAACTTAATATACCTTTAACAATATTATATCATTATAGTAAAACCATTAATTTATAGTTTTAGAAATATTACGCTGTGTACTAGGCACCATCTCTCATTTCTTATCAACGACGAAAACTTTAAAATTTGGATTTTTATCTCATTGTTTTTTAGATTTATTAGAATCCCAGTATCGTTTCGTTATATTTCATGACATAAGTCATTGTTTCAGTATTGACTGATTCTTTTCAGATGCTTCGTAAGATTGTCCATTATATTCAAACATAATTCACTTACCTGTATAACAAATCCATTTATTGTTAGGCAGTTCGGTTATTCAAGATTTAAATTGAATATTTTCTATTTCGGATATATGTAATAATTCATTTTCTATAATTTTTTGTGCATCAATAAAATATCGAAAATATTCAGAATCTACGACATTACCATTAGTATTTTCATCTTTATATCTAATTTTTTCTCTCCTTAAATAATTATTAACCAATATATCCATAGTCTCAGCAAGACTAATCCCAGAATGATTAGATTTAATTATATCAATTACATTTCAAGTCATAGTTGCAATCATTGCTGTTGGACATGATGATGTTGTATAATAATCTTCATAACCCTCAAAAGTGGCAGATCATCAAGTTGAAGGCATTACTATATTTTTTTCTAATTGATATCCGACTGGCATATTACTTTCAAGTCATCAATATGTTTTATAATTTGGTGAAAAATAATTCTTATCAGAATTTCTTGAATCATATCATGTTGCAGTAATTTTATTATGATATTTACTACCATTAATAGATCAACCATTATAATAATTTCAATTTGATATATTTTCACTATATACTTTTCGTATTCATCATGATGCTGTTTGGTTACCTCATGCAATAACAACTATCACATTTGGCATTTCCAATATTCTTCTAAGTGGAGCTGTTGCGGAATTATTATTAAGTTGTTCCAAATTAGATCATCATATGGCATCGGCAGCACAACTAATAATATAAAATTTATCTGTATGATTGTTTAGATAATTTTCTAAATTTCGTCGGTAATCACGGCATCACAACACTTTCACATTTGGAGCCATATTACGAATACGTCTATATCATGATGTACCGTGTTCACTAGGCGTTGTACTTTGTCATATATTTTCTACTCATTCAGCCGTTTCTCACATTATAATATGCCTCCTATCTGGTTGTTCTGATCGATTTGATGAAGCAATCGAAATAAGTATATGAGGATATAAAAAGTTTTTAGTTCATTCTTTTAGTTTAGCATACCATGGATATTTTTCTAGGATATCAACCGTATTAATAGTTGGTTCTTTATATTCTAATGCTTGAATATTTTTATTTACTTTTTCTGTAACTATATTACCATTTTTATCTTTTACCGTAAGTATAATTGTACATTGTCATGGATATTGTGGAGTATAATGATTAGGATCTGTAATCTGTGTAGTCTGTCAGTCCATCTCTATTTCTACTTTTACAAGACTAGCACCATTTCAAAAAGTTATTCAATTAAGTAGATTTACTTCCTGATCTACTTGCATACTTAAATTTTGAAGATTCTCTAATCATGAAATTAATTGATTATTCATAGTTAATTTTATATCTATAGTCTTTGTATTTCCTGCTTCATCACGCACCTTTACAGTTAAATATCATCATTCATTTATGATAGTTCATGATGATATAGTTTTTCAATTTAGTGATAATTCTACTGTACAGTTTTTAGTTACATTGTCAGTTCGTGATGCCACTAAAGCATCTCATATATAGAGCTGATTTCAGTTAACACGAACTTGCTTTCATCATGTGATATCTACATCATGTTGGCTTACGTTTACAGTAGGAGCAACGGTATCATTTGGATTATCTGGTTCATCATCACTACATGCAGTTAATACAGTAGCAACTGCTGCTCAAGTTGCAGGAATAGTAGCAGCGGGTAATCATCATAAAGATATAGATCCAGCAGCCAAGACAGGAGCCAAAACTTTTTTTCCAGAAATTCTAATTCTTTCTAAAAGTCATCATTTGTGTTCGTTTTGTTCACTAGAATTGATAGCATTTATGTTATTGTCCATCGGAATATTTTACATATGATAAAATATATACAAATGAATTATTATGTTTTTTATATGAAAAGTCAAGCAACTAATTTTGTAAGATTTGTATTTTTAGCTTGCTATTTTATGGATTTTTTCTATAAGTGAAATCGGTTTTTATATGCTATAAATTAATCTCATGGTTAAAATTACTACATCAGATGTTAAAAAATGATCAATTTTATTAATTGATGGAAAACTGTTTAAAGTAACTGAAACGGCACACACTCATATGTGAAGAGGTGGAGCAAACGACACATATAAAGTAAAAGATATCGTAACATGAAAATCTAATGTGTTTACTTATAATTCTGGAGCCATCCTAGAACAAGCTGAAATAGCTACTCAAAACGCTGTTTATTTATATAACTCAGGTGATACATACTCTTTCATGGAAAATGATACAGGAGAGATTTATGATATCGAAAAAGAAAAAATAGATGATATTATTTGATATCTTAAAGATAACTTGGATGTATATCTACAAATGTATCAAGGAAATGTAATAAATGTAATTCTGCCTTCTACAATCACATACAAGATCACATCTACGGTTCCAGGTGTAAAATGAGATAGAGCTCAAGCCTGAACTAAACCAGCTACTATTGAAACATGAATGGAAATCCAAGTTCCTCTTTATAAGGAAGAATGAGATGAAGTCGTTGTAAATACTTTAACTGGTACTGTTAACTAATTTGATTATAAACCCAACCCCTTTTCTAATAGGAGAGGGATTTTTTATAAAAACAAAAAATTACCCTAAAAGAGTGTTTTTTATTATGGTACCGGGAACAGGACTCGAACCTGCACACCGTAAGGCACTTGGTTCTAAGCCAAGCATGTCTACCAATTCCATCATCCCGGCATATATATTTTCGGGACCTAGGATTCGAACCTAGAACCCCCAGATTCAGAGTCTGATGCTCTACCAATTAAGCTAGTCCCGACTATCAAATCTTTTTGGTTGCGGAGGATGGAATTGAACCACCTACCTTCGGGTTATGAGCCCGACGAGATACCGTTTCTCCACTCCGCAATAACTATTCTGGGGAACCAGGATTCGAACCTGGACAGACGGAGTCAAAGTCCGGCGTCCTACCATTAGACGATTCCCCAATGTTTACATGACAATTGCTGAGGAAGGGACTCGAACCCTCAAGCCATAAGGCATACGCACCTCAAGCGTACATGTATACCAGTTCCATCACCTCAGCATTATTAATGCTGTGAATGAAATATAATAATCTTCTATCAAAAATCAAACAGAAATGATAATAAAAAACCCACTATCTAATATCAATAAAACGATCCACTGCTACTGGATTTGAATATCTATAAAAGACTGATAACTTTTTGTCCCATAATTTCGCACGAACAGTATCTCCTTGCACAAAATCTGAAAGGAAATCCACATATTCACACGGACAAACATTACAATTATTATTTTCTATATGCCATCCAGAATTATATGGAATAACAGGATTATCTGGAGTACAGTTTCATACATCTTCTGGACAGTTCTCACAATCTTCTCGTGTCTGAATTATTCAATCTCAACAAAACCTTTCTACATTAGTAACACAAGGATCTTTCACATCTATTGGACAATTCTCACAATCTTCTCATTGTTGTATAATTCCATCTCAACACAAAACACCACCATCATCGATACAAAGATCTTTCACATCTTTTGAACACGTTTTACAGTTTTCTCACTGTTGTATAATTCCATCTCAACATACCGATTCACTTGCTTCACACTTCAAAGATTGATTTCCATCTACACAAAACCAAGTCCATTTAAGAGTAGTTGAATGAAAACTAAAATTAGATAAATTTCATTTTAAACACAAAACACTAGAACCAGATAAACTTAATAAAAATTCTCAATCATAATCCGGATTACATAGTACTTTATCACTCAACAATACCTTACATGATTTAGAACATCCATATTTTCATCGACTCTCCTCCGTTAAATCCGCAGGATCACAATCCTCTCATTTATCTATCTTCCCATTTCAACATAATTTCCCTGGTTTATCCCCATCCTTTACACACTTTTCTCACAAATCTATTGGACAATTCTCACAATCCTCTCATTTATCTATCTCTCCATTTCAACAT
>Ga0247611_10001288_pt1 | contig 45384 bp, 46 predicted proteins | sample 177DNAGHGhighgp2_FD_192422 | JGI IMG/M metagenome (GOLD analysis project Ga0247611, IMG submission 192422) | Sheep rumen microbial communities from Palmerston North, Manawatu-Wanganui, New Zealand - 1770 DNA GHGhigh gp2 | ecosystem: Host-associated > Mammals > Digestive system > Stomach > Rumen... | reverse complement strand
AACTTGTTTCTTTAAAACGTTTCAAAGATGATGTTAAAGAAGTTGCAAAAGATTATGAGTGTGGTATCCAAATTGAAAAATATAATGATTTGAAGGAAAATGACATAATAGAGGCATTTGTTATGAAGGAGATTAAGAGATAGTGCCAAAGGGGACGGGTCATTTAGCATTAAAGGAGGAAAATAATTATGAGAAAAGAACCCAATACAGATAGAGAAGAATTTTTTAAATATTTAAGAGAATCAAAAGAAATAAGGTACGCATTACGTAGTGATCCAGAACATCAAAGATTAAGAGAAGAAATAGATGCACTTAATGAAAAATCTATGCCACAATCAATCAAAACTAATGTAGTTGACGCAGAATATAACCATAATACTGGACATTATGCACAAGCTGACTGCCCAGGAAAAGGCGATTATGTAAGAGGTATGATATGTGGTGAAAAAAATAATGCAAAAACGCCAGAATCAGAAAGGAGTAGTGCCCAAGCCATAGCACTTTGCGGGATAAAAAAATGAGTAAAAAGAATTTGGGTATTACTAGTGCTCGAGAAATAGCAAGGAATCGGAGTAACTAAAAGTAATCCAAAAATTGAAAGAATAATTACATCTTTAGATAGATTTGATGAGGAGTGGGGTAAATAAATGGACGAAAAATATAAAAACAGAGTAACTCTAATAACATACTTTGAAAAAGAAGATTTAAACAAAGTTGATAGGTTAATGAAAAATATTAAAGTTTCAACATGTAAAGTACCTTATATTCCAGATACTGAAGAGGAAAGACATAAAGCAGACATTTTTCCATGGCATATCACAATTTTTATAGGTAATAAAGAAAGAGCACCTCAGATTTTAGAATTAATTAAAAAAGCAAAAAAACAAAAAATAAAATTAAAATTTAATGATGTTATATTGCAACAAAGTCCTAAATTTGGTAGCATGTCTTTGTTATTAACAATTGAACAAAATCAAGAAATGATAGACTTACAAAACATGTTTTATCATGAATTTACAGAGGAAAAAGGTAGAGGGGCATCATACAAAGGAAAAGCAGGGGAAAAATATGATGCAAGTAAATATACATTTCATCTTACTCTTGATATAGATAAAGATTTACAAAAAATACAAGATGAATATGAAATTATAAAAAAGGATTTTAAACCATTTGAAGTTGAATTTGAAAAATTGATGCTATTTAATGATTTAGGTGGTTCACTAATTGCAATAGAGAAAATGGGTGAAAAAGAAGAAAAAGCTACAAGCGAAACTCTAAATAGCAAAGTGATACTTGAGAGATAAATAAGGAGGACTTATGCAAAAAAAAGCAACTAATAGAATGCAAAAAGTTGATGAAGAATTTAAAAGGGAGCTTAGCAAAATTATAGACCAAGACTTAAAAAATCCAAATATAACTGGATTAATAAGTGTAACTAAGGTAAAGACTTCATCAGACTTAAAAAGTGCAAGAGTATATATAAGTATTTTAGGCAGTAAATCTAAGAAAAATACTATGGAGGGCTTAAAAAACGCAAGTGGATTTATAAGAACAGAACTTGCAAAAAGAGTAAATTTAAGATATACTCCAGAGCTTATATTTGAATTAGATGAAACATTAGAATATGGAGCTAGAATTGATAGTATTTTAAAAGAAATTAATAAAAAATAGTGAGATTTTGTTTTTAATGATATGACTGAATAAAATATATTTATTTTTATAAAAATAATGAGGTTTTGATTAAATATGAGTAAATAGAATATATTTGTTTTTATAAAAAAATTTATAAATGATACTTTTTTTAGACATATTATGAGAATTGACATGAATAGATTTTTAACAATGTTTTAATAAAAAAAGGTTAAAAATATTTAAAAAACAATGATTTGTGATTTTAACAAGATATAGAGGTGTTATTATACTATGCCTCTTAAGACTTGTTTGGTTTTTGACTTGAGTTATAAATTTTTACAAAAAATAATATATATTTATAAAACCTCATGCAATTTTTTGAGAAATACTAATAGAGTTATTGCAACGTGTGAGAGGCTGAACAAAATTTCAATGTATTTAGAAAAAAATCAATTAGAAGATTACAAAAAAGAAAGAAGGTAAATAATGACACTAGATAATATATTAGAAGAAATAAAAAAAGCAGAAAAAATAGTTATATTAACACATGACTTACCAGATGGAGACGCAATGGGAAGTTCATTAGCTTTAATGTTTGCATTAAGAGGTATTGGAAAAAATCCAGATGTTATTATTCCAGATTATTCTCATTGCTTCAGTTTTTTGCCAGGTGTTTCAGAAATAAAAAAGGAATCTGAAATAGAAAAATATGATTTAGCAATTGCTGTTGATTGCGCTGATGCTAAAATATTATGTGGATATAAAGAATACTTTGAAAAATCTAAAAATAAAATTGTAATAGACCATCATGGAAGTAATAAAATGTATGGAGATATAAATTTTGTAAATCCTGTATCTCCTGCTTGTTCAGAGGTTTTAATAGGCATGTTTGATTATTTTGGAATTGAAATAACCAAGGATATTGGAACATGTCTAATTACTGGAATTATTACAGATACAGGAGGATTTGACTATAATGTAAATCCAGAAACTTTTGATTTTGCTGCAATGATATTACGTAAAGGTATTAAAATTTCGGATGTTTATACAAAGGTTTTAAAAACAAAGTCAAGAGCAAATTTTGAATTAACAAAAATTGCAAATAATAGAATGGAATTTTTAGAAAATGGAAAAATTGCTTTTACATATATAACTAATAAAGATGAGGAGAGTGTAGGTGCAAAGACAGGGGACCATGAAGGGTTAGTAGATATAGGAAGAAATGTAGAAGGCGTTGAAGTTTCAGTGTTTTTACATGAAATTCCTGGAAAAATAAATGGATTTAAGATTTCGCTTAGATCTCAAGAATATGTTAATGTTTCTGATGTATGTATTATGTTTGGCGGTGGCGGACATATAAGAGCTGCAGGAGCCTTTTGTCTTGGGACGGTTGAACAAATAAAGGAAAAAGTCATTAATGAAATAAAAAAACAATTGAAATAATAATTATATAGTTGTTAAAGTTCAGTGAGAAAAACTAATTAACAGAAGTATTGAATTATAAATGTTTTTCGAAAATCTCAGTTTACTATCACTTAACACTAAAAAATTCTAATTAATTTTGCAAGCACCCTCAAAGAGCAAGCTTTTGAGATTCCTTTGCAAAATTATTAAGAATTTTAAGTTGTTTTGTAAAATGAGATTTATTCTCAAAATATTTATAAATCAATACTCCTAGAAAAAACAAACTTACTGAACTGTAACATATAGTTAGGAAAAATGCGAGAAAATCTTGCATTTTTATTTTGTATATTGTAAAATTGTTGCAAAAGGTGATAAAAATGGATGGAATAATTATAATAAACAAAGAACAAGGATATACATCAAATGATGTAGTACAAATAATAAAAAAGAAATTTAATGAAAAAGTTGGACATACAGGAACATTAGATCCAATGGCAACAGGGGTTTTACCGATTTTAGTTGGAAAAGGAACATTACTCTCAAAGTATTTAATAAATCATAACAAAATATATACTGCAACATTAAAGCTTGGAATAAAAACTGATACAGGAGATATAACAGGAGATGTAATTCAACAAAAAATAGTTGATGAAAAATGCTTTGAAAATGAAAATGTGAAAAAAGTACTAGAAGAAATAAAAGGAGAGCAGGAACAAATACCACCTATGTATTCTGCAATAAAAGTTAATGGTAAAAAACTTTATGAATATGCAAGAAAAGGACTTACTATTGACATATCACCAAGAAAAATAAATATATATAGTACTGAAGTTTTAAATATAAACAAAGAAAATAAAGAAATTCAATTTAGAGTAAGCTGTTCTAAAGGAACATATATTAGGACATTATGTGAAGATATTGCAGAAAAACTTGGAACAATAGGAACAATGAGTGCACTTAATAGAGAGCAAGTTGGTGACTTCAAAATAACGGACTCTGTTAAGTTAAGTGAAATTAATGGCAAATTTATTTCAATAGAGGAGTTTTTTAAAGAAAATGAAGAGATATTTCTTTCTCCACGTTCGTTTGTGGCATTTTTAAATGGTGTAAAATTATTAACCGATAATCTAGATGGAATATATAAAATATATAATTCAAGTAAAGAATTTGTTGGCATTGGAATAGTAAAAGGTGGAATTTTAAAAAGAGATATTGTAATTTAAAATATTATTTGATACAATAATATTAGAAAAGTTTGAATAGTTATTTCTAAATATTTTAGTCTAAATGAGTTTTATTGGAGGTACAACAAATGAAGAACAAAATTGTAACATTTTTTTTATTTTTAATAATGATTGTATTAATTGCTGGATTACTTTTTATAGGATATGCTATTTATAATGATATGCTTATAGGCAATTCTGTGCAAACAGTTCATACACAACAAAACATGATTGCTGTTGATCAAGGAGAGTATACTACAAGAGAACAGAAAAAATCATTTGTAGATACAATTACTGATATCTTTACAACTGAGGATGAAGAAGTACAGGACTATTCTGAGCAAGGGTCATTAGGGAAATACTTTTATGAACAATTATCAGAAAGGCAAAAAGTGATATATAATGGTCTACAAGAAAATAAAAATAATTTAATGACAGGAACATTTAAAATAACATATGGAAATAAATTTTATGATGTATTAAGTCAAGAAAATGGTAATACTATTTTAGGAGATGACTACCAAACTGCTATAGAAGCATTTACACATGATAATGCAGATTTATTTTACATTGATATTTCAAAAATGTACTTAAATATGGAATCTAAAAGAAAAGGCTTTAAGACTACATATAATGTATATATAGCTCCTGATGAAGGAAATAATTATTTTGCAAAAGGGTTTAATTCTCAACAAGATGTCTTAGTTGCTCTAAGAAAAATTGAACAACAAAGAGATTACATTAAATCAAAGCTAACAGGTAATACATATAAAGATATAAAAAAAATACATGATTATCTAATAGATAATGTAGAATATGACCAAAAACGGAGAGTCTATTGGAACTTATACTATTTATGGAGCATTAGTAGAGAAAAAATGTGTATGTGAAGGATATACAAGAGCATTTAAATATATCGCAGATAGTGTAGGAATAAAATGTGTAATAATGCAAGGAACAGCAACCAATACTCAGGGTAAATCAGAAAAACATGCATGGAATGCTGTAAATGTTGGTGGAAAGTGGTACTTATTAGATGCAACATGGGATGACCCAGTTATAATAGGCAGAGGTATAATTCTACAAAGTACACATTATAGATATTTTTTGAAAGGCTCAAAAACTTTTGATAAAGATCATTTTTTAGAAAAACAGTTTACTAATGGAGGAAAAGTATTTTCTTTTCCTAATATAAGTGTATCAGATTACTGAGTTAATTTGGGGACGGGGCAAATTCACTTTAGAAATGAAATTTACCCAGTCCCTTAAAAAAACTTTATTTTGACTTGACTAAATGCGAAAAAAATGATATATTATTATATGTAAAGAAAATTATTAATAGAAATGGCCCCTTGGTCAAGCGGTTAAGACGCCGCCCTCTCAAGGCGGAATCATGGGTTCGATTCCCGTAGGGGTCACCAAAAACTCTTATATGGAGAAGCTTATGAAAAAAAATATTAGTTTAAAAGTTTATAAAAATATCATTATAGCAATAGCGGTAATGATTTATTTCATTGGAATTAATACAATGTATTATAAATTAGATAATGGTCAGTTATTATTTTTTTTAAAGATCATTAGTATGTTGATTTTATTTGTGGGGATAGTTATTTTAGAAATAGCCTTTAGAAAAGATAATGGTAGTATAGGAATACATGGTATAGAAATTATTATTTTAGCAGGCCACACTTTATCAACAGCACATATGGTTGAACTTCAAAAGATTGAATTTGCAAATTATATATTATTATCATCATATATATTCTCAATTTATTATTTATTTAAAGCATTATGCATTTATACAAAAGAAAGAAGGGATTATTTAAAAAGTTTAAGTGATATAAAAGAAATAGTAGCTAATGATCCAATTAAAAAGGATGCAACAAAAAAGGAGGAGAAAATATAATGAAGCTTATTAACATAGGTTTTGGAAATATAGTAGCTCTTGATAAAATTATTTCAATAGTTAGTCCTGATTCTGCTCCAATAAAAAGATTAGTTCAAGAAGCAAAAGATAGCAAAATGTCAATTGATGCAACTTATGGTAGAAAAACGAGAGCAGTTATAATTATGGATTCAGGACATGTTATATTATCTGCAATCCAACCTGAAACAGTAGCTGCAAGAATAGATAAGAATATATTAGATAGTAAAAAGAAGGGTGGAGAATAAAATGATAGTTGAGCCAACTGTAAATGAATTATTAAAATATGCAGAAAACAGATATGCATTGGTAATTGCTACATCTAAAAGAGCAAGAAAAATAGCGAATGGTGAAGCGCCTCTAGTAAGTACAGACGACAAATCACCTGTTACAATTGCTTCAGAAGAAATAGCAGATCAAAAAGTATTTATAGTTAAAGATGAACAATAAAAAAGTGAGTTATTTGAAAGGAAATGATTTTTATATGAAAAGAAGAGATATTATTTCTATAACTGGAGATTTAGCAAGTGGCCAAAGTACTATAGCAAGAATGTTATCAGAAGACTTAAATTACACATTATATAGAAATGGTGCATATTGTAGAGAATTAGCCATAGAAAGAGGTATGTCTATTACAGAGTTTGGTGAATATATTGAAAACCATCCAGAGCTAGATAAGCAAATAGAAAAAAGTGCTGCTGAATTTGCGAGTAGTCATAATAATGTTGTAATTGATGCAAAAATGGGATGGTATGCAGTTCCAGATTCGTTTAAAGTATATTTAAAAGTTAATATAGATATTGCTGCTCAAAGAGCATTTGCAGATCCTAACAGAAAAAGATCTGAAAACTTACCTACTTTAGAATCTCAAAAAGCTGATATGATAAAAAGAGCTAATAATGATTTAAATAGATATTTTAACTTATATGGAGTTAAAAGAAATGATATGTCAAATTACGACCTTGTTGTAAATACTGACAATCTTACTATTGAAGAGGTTTTTAAAAAGGTTAAAGAAGAGTATGAGAAGTGGAAAGAAGACATGTAATAAAATTGTAATATTTGTGTAACAAAAATATAATATAAATATTTAAAAAAGTACTTGTTTTTTTACAAATTTTGTAGTATAAATTAATTAGATAATTAATGTTGAAATATGCAAAGGAGGAAACAATAATGGCAGAGATAAATGAAGATAATAAAGTGTTTACAAAGGTGGAGACAGAAAGTCTTCCTACAAAACAAAGCACATGGTCAAAAATAAGATCATTTTTATTCCAAGAAATTGATTGGAATAAACCTATAAAAATTGAACTTACACCATATCAACAAAAAATCGAAGACGAAATCAATGAATTTTTACATCAAGAAATATCATTTAAAGGATTTTGGAATATTTTCAAAAAATAAGTTACTAAAAATGTATCTTCGGATACATTTTTTTCTTTTAAATCTTTACAATTGCACAAAAATAGTATATAATATGGGACAATATACATAATTATTGTCTAGCAAAAACTAAACAATGAATAATATTATCAAAAAATTATTTCTACTGTGTGCAGAAAGAAGGATTTAAAAATGAGTCGAATAAGAGAATTAAAAAACATACTAGCCGAAGTAATAAAACCATCTAGTAAAACAAATGCTGGGAAAATAAGAAAAAATATAGGTTATTCTAATAACAATGCACCTCAGAATACAAGTCATCAAAAAAATGATAATAGTATACAAACTGCTCGTAAGGAATTTCTTGATGGTATGGCCTCTGATAACCGCCTTAAAAAAACAGAAACTTCTGAGAATAAAGCTATGACAGAAAAAGAAAGTGATCTTGAAACAATAATAGAATTACTTAATCAACTTGAAGAGATATGCGTGGATATTGTTCAACAAGGAATACTTGCTGAGTTAAGAAATTATGTAGGTTTTTGTACTCGTTATCCATATACTATAAAGGAAGATACAATACGTGAGTGGGTGAATAAAGATTTTTTTGCAAGAAGAGGTTGCAAAATAGAAATAAGTGATGAAAAGTCACCTAATACAATAAGAGAACAGAAAAACTCTGTGCAAGGAAATGATGAAGATAAGACAAAAGATTCGAATTCAAAGTCTTCTGACAGGATTACCAAAAAGCCAATATTAGATCTATTAACAGGCTTAGAACAAGATAATAAAGAGAACTTAGAAAAAATTTCAAGTATGAAAGAAAAAATAAAGAACAAGTGCAAAAACTCAGAGCAAAAATATGATGAGAATAAAACTGCTGATGATTCAGAACCACAAGAGGACTTAGGCACGCAAATTGAGAAGTTATATAATTCTTTTTTCTTCAATTTAGTAATACAAATATATGATATAAGGGATAAATTTGGGATTGCAAACGAGGATATTAATCAATTTTTACTAAAAACAATAAAAGTATTAATAAAATTAAATTCAACTTTGAACCTTAAGCCTAATGAAAATGCAGATAAGTCTGCGTCTGGCAGTGTAACAGATCTTGATCAGGTTGATAAATTAAAAGAATTAAAAAGAATATTAAAAAAGCTCGAGGACGAAAAAATAGTAAGATAATTAATTATAGTTTAAAATATAAATAAAAAAGAAAGGAAGATTATTATGGAAGAAAATAACAATCAAGAATTAGAATTAGATGAAAATCACTTAATACAAGTTAGAAAGGAAAAGCTAAAAGAATTACAAGCACAAGGAAAAGATCCTTATGAAATTACAAAATTTAATAGAACAAATACAGCAGGAGAAATTAAATCAAATTATGAAAAATTTGAAGAAAAAGATGTAACAGTTGCTGGAAGAATAATTGCAAAAAGAATTATGGGAAAGGCTTCTTTTTGCACTATTCAAGACTGTGACGAAAAAATTCAAAGTTATGTGAGTATTAATGACTTAGGAGAAGAAAGTTATAAAGCATTTAAAACATGGGATATTGGAGATATAATTGGAATTACAGGTTTTGTATTTAAAACAAGAACAGAAGAAATCTCTGTTCATGCAAAAGAAGTAACTCTTCTTTCAAAATCTTTAAGACCACTACCAGAAAAATTCCATGGTTTAAAAGATCCTGATTTAAGATATAGACAAAGATATGTAGATTTAATTGTAAATCCTGAAGTTAAAAAGACTTTTGAAATAAGAAGTAAAATTATTAGCAATATTAGAAAAATATTAGATGGTGAAGGATATTTAGAAGTAGAGACTCCTGTACTTAACACAATTTCAGGTGGAGCTACTGCAAGACCATTCACAACACATCACAATAGTCTAAATATAGATATGTATCTTAGAATTGCCTTAGAGCTTAACTTAAAAAGACTTATTGTTGGTGGATTTGACAAAGTATACGAAATTGGTAGAGTATTTAGAAATGAAGGAATGGATATAAGACATAATCCTGAGTTTACTGAATTAGAGCTATATGCTGCATATCAAGATTTTCATGACATGATGGACATTACAGAAAAAATCTTTTCTGAGACAGCAAAAGAAATCTTAGGTACAACAAAAGTAACATATCAAGGTCAAGAAATAGATTTAGCTCCAGGTTGGAAAAGAATTACTATGATAGATTCAATTAAAGAAGCATGTGGAGTTGACTTTAACGAAATAACAACTGATGAAGAAGCAGTTGCCTTAGCAAAGAAAAGAGGAATAGAAATACCAGACAAAACAAAAGAAACAAGAGGAGATGTTATTGCATTATTCTTTGATGAGTATGTTGAGCATACACTTATTCAACCAACATTTATTTATGAATACCCAGTAGAAATTTCACCACTTGCAAAAAAATGTCCAAATAACAAAAAAATGACAGAAAGATTTGAAGCGTTTATATGTGGTAGAGAATATGGAAATGCATTCTCAGAATTAAATGACCCAATAGATCAATATGAAAGATTTAAGAAACAAGTTGAAGCTAAAGAAGCAGGAGATGAAGAAGCAGGAGATATGGACGAGGATTTTGTTCGCTCTCTTGAAATTGGACTTCCTCCAACAGGTGGACTTGGAATTGGAGTAGATAGACTTGTAATGCTTTTAACAGATTCTGATTCAATTAGAGACGTACTATTATTCCCAACAATGAAACCATTAGCATAAAATATGAAAAATAATAGTAACCATTATTGAAATGAAAAGAGGAGATTTTATATGAATGATAATACAAAAAGTGAACCAGAATTATTTAGAAAGAAAATAGCACGACTAGCTGAAAATGTTTTTTCAGGCGGATATACAATAGAAAGAACTAAGGGATATAAAGGAGAACCAAAAAGTGAATCAAGTATACCACATGATAAATATTTTAATTCACGATTATATGACGATACTTGTAGAGACATTCCTGCTAAGCCATACCAAGGAGATAATGTTAGGTAGGTAAAAGTTTGCACTAGGATAATAGACTGTAATAAAGTAAAGAAATTAGGAGAAAAAGGTTATAATATGGAAAATAAATTCGAAATAATTTGTATGACCCCAAAAGAGTTACATACTCATACAAGGGGTTCAGATGGACGACAAACTACATTTAGAGATATGATAAGAGTTTATAATCGCATGTCTGCAGGAGAAAATAATAAAAAAATAATTATGTCTATAACAGACCATAATAGTGTACAAGGATATAGAAATCTAGAAAAAGATATATATGCTGTTATGGGAAGTATAAGAGTAGATAAGTCATATGATGTCAGTAAGATTTTAGAAATGCTTGAAAATATAAAGATTATAAAAGGAACTGAATTAATTACATCATATAATGGAGTTGCTGGAGTTGAAATACTTGGATACAACTTTGACTTAGATAAGATGGAAAAAGAAATTGAATATTTAAAAACAACAGTAAAGGAAAAACCTTATGTAGGATTATATAAAGGCTTTAATAAACTAATTGATGAAAAAGGTTTAGTATTTGATAAATCAGTTTTGGATGAAGCATATCAAAGAATAATAAAAGAAGGAAAAGGTGGAGTAGTTGGTCCATTTTTTAATGAACTATATTCTCATGAAGAAAATAGAAACTTACTCAAATATAAAGATGAGAACGGAGAAGAAAAAATAGCAGATACTTTAAAATTATTCATATATAAACATTTATATAATAAGAAATCAGAATTATTCGTAGATATGTCTACAACAAGGCCAACATTTAGAGATACAATTGACGCAATACATAGAGCAGGAGGACAAGCATTTCTTGCACATGCAGGAAGATATAAAGATAAAATGCCTATAGAGGAATATATAGATGAAATGATAAATGAAGGACTAGATGGACTCGAGGTATTTTATCCAGATCATCCATTTGAATTTAGAAAATTTCTATTAGAAAAAGCAAGAGAACATGGTATAAAAGTATCTGGAGGCAGTGATGACCATAATTCTAAGGGTGAAGGTGAACAATATCAAATAGGAACAGTTGCTATACCTAATATTCCTGAAGCAAAATGGATTGAAGAAACAATACAGACTGAAAAAGATTTTTTTAAAGAAGCTCGATTTGTAAAAGAAGCCATAGATGAGTTAAAGAAAATAAAAAAAGAAAGAGAAGATAATGACCTAGAAAGATAAATTCAATAGATAATGATTGGAGAAAGAAATGAGCTTTATTGAAAGAGTTAAAAAAAAATTATTGAATCAAATAGATGAAAAAATCGCACAAATAGAAGATAGAATAAATGAGTTAAATCAAGAACATTCATCTAAATTTGAAAATGTTGAAAATAAAAACATGAGATTAGAGGAAATATTACAAGAAAAATCCGAAATTCAAAAAACGAAAATAGATGGTAAAGAACTAAACGATATAGAAACTATTTATAATTTTATGTTTTATTATAAAAAAATAAAATATATAATAGAAGAATTAAAAAGATTGCCTCTTATTGAAAATGATTATGAATATCCTGATACATATACAGATGAAATTATACAGGCAGAAAATTTAAATAGGAGAGATAATCTACTCGAAGAATTAAAAAAGTTAAATGAAAAGATTAAAGATATTGATGAATTGTATGTTGAAGAAGATTTTCAAAAAGTAGAAAATGTTGTATCACCACAAACTACAAAAAAAGGAGGCTTTTTCTCTAGATTATTTGGAAAAAATCATAAAGAAGATACTTCTAATTCATTTAATAAAGACGAAGATTCTAAAGAGAATATATTTGTACAGTATAGAAGAACAATTTCAGAGTTTAAAAAGTATTATAATAGTTTTTTAACGCAAACTGATGGAAAAATTGTTAATCAAGATGCATGTAGAAGAGGTGTAGATAATATTAGATATTTTTGTAAGTTGCAAAAAAATGGTACTGAATTATTTGAAGAAGATAAGCAATTGCTTGAATTTTTAAAACCGTGGGATTTATGGCCAGAAATATTAAGGTATTATTCTAATATGGAGAAAATAAGAATTATTATTCAAAATTTTGAAGCAAAAATTGATTATTTTGAACAGTTATATACTGAAGACTCTGAATTCTTTGACTTAGATAAGTTGCAGAATATTATTGAAAATAATAAAAAAACAGAGGAAGATTTAAAAGCAAGAAAAAAAGACGTTGACAATATGAATGCTGAACTATCAAGAGTAAAAGAAGAATCAAAAAGTATAAAAGACCAAATCACAGCATTAAAAAACAAAAAGAATAAACTATTAGAAGAAAGAAAAAAGGTTGAAAAAGCAAAAACTTTAAAAGAACTAGGATATAAAGACAAAAATGATACTGCAGAAAAGCTCTCAATTGATGTAAAAGACTATATAATTATTCCTATACCAAGTAGTGTATCAGATATTGATAAAGTTTTTAACTATAATAAACAATTGAAAATTATAATTGATGAAAAAACATTTTATACTTCATATTCAAATGAAGTAGCATTTGGAAGCATAAATTCTTTAAAGTATGCTAATAACGCTATTGGTGCTATTCTAGTTCCTATAAATGAATTAGAAAAAAGCAATATAGATTGTGTTAGAGGTGATAAGATTGGATTAAATAAATCTGTATTAAAAATTTCAGGGGTCAAAATATATTTAGAACGAAGTTCTTATATAAAATGTTCCGGAAAAGTGATAGGAGAAGTGAAATATTTTGATAAAGATTTAGAGCAACAAATAAAAACTTTTTTAGGAGAAGACTATCTTGCTGATGATGAGAAGCCTGAAGAATATCAAGTATTGAAAAATAATCCTAATGTTTCGCATAAAGAAAAAAAAGCAAAAAGAGAAGCTATAAGAACAAGTATTTTTGAAAATTTAAACAGAGAGGTTTCACACAAGGATAGATTTCTTGTTGATGGAAAGCAATATTCTTTAAATATTGAAGAAGTAAATGAGTTATACTCTAAATCTATACCTGAAGAAATAGACTATGATATATTGTATAAAATAATATTTGATATTGAAGATTATCTTAAAGGTAAAAAAAATTCAATAGACGCATTATATGAAAATTTATTCAAAGAATATTTAAAAGTAGTAAAAAAAGCAAAGGCTAATTATATTGATGAAGAAGATACAATAATCAAATATAATGATAAAAGAATAAGTATTAAGCCACCATTGCCACCAAAAAATGAAGATATAGCAAGAAGATATACAAGGCCTAATGAGGATGTGGCATATAAGTTGATGAAATTAGCTAACTTAGTGAATAATTTTGCACATATTACAAATGATGCTTATTTTCAATATGAACTATTTGAAAAAAAATTGGAGTTAATAGAAAGAGTAATAGATTTGTCTAAAGATAACCCCAAAATACATATCAAAAAACAATTTGACGAATATAAAAAAGCAAACGGAGTAATAATGGAAATACCTGGATATAATATGATAGCACTACATACAATTAATAGTAATAGAGCACAAATGAATAAAATAAATAGATTAGAAGAAAGAAATGATAAAGTTTTAAGTACATCAACAATCCTTTATCCAGGAGTAAATAGGGAATTAATTACAACTCTTAGAAAAATGAACCAGGATAATAGATGTAGGTTTTTATTAGGCTTAGCGCCAAATACTTTTACTAAATTAATTATTAGAATGGGGTATAGTGATGTTAGTATTACCTCTAATGAAGAAAGAGAAAAATTTATAAATACAGTAATTTCAGATGAAAAGCTTGATAAACTTCTTGAAGAATGTGACAAAATTGAAAGAGAATAACTATAAATTGCTTAAAACTAAAGAAGGTGTTTTTTATAATTACACATAATTAACATTTATATTATCAACTACACATAAAAAATTGACTTTTTTGCGAAAAAATGGTATAATATTAGTATAACAAAAGATTATGGAAGGAGGAAGGATTATGAAAAAATTTAGAAAAATAATGATCCCAATCTTAATATTAGTTATGTTTTTTTGTTGTGTACCAAAAACAGAATATGCAACAGAAATATCTATGAAAATAGGAGATATAAATGGAGATGGAGTAATAGATTCTAGAGATACATTAAGAATTCTAGAACATATTGCAGCATCAACTATTCCTCAAATAAAACAAAAGCATGCAGAATGGATTTTGACAGAAGAAGGAATAAATCAGGCAGATATAAATCAAGATGGAATAATAGATTCAAGAGATACTTTAAGGGAGCTAGAATATATTGCTGCTTCAACAATTCCAACTATAGCACAAAAACATCCTGATTGGAAAGCATATATTGAAAATAAATGGGAAAATATAGAGGTAACAGAAATTTCGTTAGATAGAACAAGTATAAAATTAGAAGAAGGTTCTACTACAAAATTAATGGCAACAATATTGCCAGAAAATGCTACTAATAAAATAGTAACATGGAGCTCATCAGATTCAAATGTTGCAACAGTTGATGGAATAGGAAATGTAACAGGTCAAAAAGCAGGAATAGCAATAATAACAGCTAAAGCGCTAAATGGTGTATATAAAACATGTCAAATTGAAGTTACAAATAAAGAGGAAATAGTTATAGATCCAACAATTGAAACATTAAAAAGTAGTAATTCGAAAACAATCAAATCAACTTATTCTAGTAATAAAACTGTAGAAATACCATCAACACCACAAGGGATTAATGTAGGAAGTATTACTGGACAAACTAAAGTAGTATCAAAAAAACAAACAGGAATAGTATTAAAACAAAAAGACTGTACAGTGCCAGTAGGAACAAGTTTACAATTAAATGCAACAACAAGTACAGCTAATAAGAATATTACTTGGAGTTCGTCAAACAGTAGTATAGCCACAGTAAATAAAAATGGTTTAGTAAAAGGAATTAAAGTTGGAAAAGTAGCAATAACAGCAAAAGCATCAAATAATGAAAAAGCAACATGTATAATAAGAGTAAATATTCCACCAAAGAGTATTAGTTTAAATAAAACATCTTTAATTATTAATAAAGGTAGTAGAAGTACTCTTACAGTTAACTTTAATCCTACAAATACAAGTTCAAAAGAAGTAAATTGGAAATCATCAAATCCAAATGTTGTAAGTGTAAGCAATGCAACTACCACAAATGGAATGATAACAATAATTGCTAAAGCAAAAGGTACAGCAACAATAACTGCAACACACAAATATGGAAAAACTGCGACATGTAAAATAATAGTTAATGAATTAATTAAAGATATTAAATTTAATACTATAGCATATTCATATGTTAGTCATGATAAAAAAGTATCTACTGATGATAAATATACATTAGTTAATACAGCAGAACATTTTAATTATTGTGGACAACAGAGTTCTTATACATCTTTAAAATGCGATATAAGACCTACTAAGGATGGAGGGCTCATACTTTGCCATGATGCAGGATTTACATTGGATAATACAAAAAAGATAATAGACTATAATTCAAATAATAAAAATACAGTTTTAATACATAATTTAACAACACAACAATGTCTTGCTTTACAGCATAAAAATACTTTTAATGGAAAGGTATGTAAAGTTACTGATTTTGAAACATTCTTAAAAATATGTAAAAAATATAATAAATATCCTTTTATAACCATTAGAGATGAGTATATTGATGTAATAATCCCAAAGGTACTTAAGTTATTAGAAAAATATGATTTGAAATATAATAGTATTATAAATAGTTTTTCATATAACACTTTAAAAGCATTTAGAGAAAAAGATAAAAATATAATGCTATCATATGTAGTATCAAGCTATAACAATAATATTGGATTTAAAAAAGCTCATGTTGATGAAGCTAATAAACTAAAAAATTGTATAGTTTCAATTTTCATATTTAATGGATACATAACAAGAGATGAATCATTTAAAAAGATAAATCAGTTTTCTTCAGTAATTAGTTATGCAAAAAGTAAAAATGTAAAAGTATATGCAGCAATAGATCCAGTAGATGATAGAAATAAATTATATCAGTATGGCATATCAGGTTGTCAGTTTAGGGGAAAAATTAATAATTAATAGTTTTGTTATATTGGTATAATACATAATATTATGCTACTAAAAGAAAGAATTTGATTAGAAAACTAATCAAATTCTTTCTTTTTTATGTAACAAAATAAATAAACGAAAAAAGTATACATAAGCACTTGCAATAATAAAAAAAGTGTGATATAATCTACCCATTAGAAGGAGATATTATGGAAGTATTAATCGTGTTAGCAATAGTTTTAGCGGTAGTTTTTATACTATGTATACTAAAAATTAATTTTTTTGAAAAAATAGTAAAAAGTGAAAAAAGAATTGTTAAAAAAACAGGAATTTTAAGTTTAGGCCAATTACCATATAATGATCAAAATGGAAATATAATGATTGAAAATAATCCAAAAGCTAATATCATGAAGTATATTAAAGATATTAGAGATGTTTTATTAAGATCAGAACAAAAAATATTTTCAATTATAAGTTGTAATGATGGAGAAGGAAAAAGCTATGTGGCAAATAATCTTGCAGTTTCTATTGCAAGACTTAATAAAAATGTACTTTTAATTGATGCAAACCTTAGAGAAGAAACAAACAAAAGTGATATCTTTTATATAGAAAAGGGAGAAGGCTTAACAGATTATATAAAAGAAATAGAAGTTGATAATAATTTAGAAAACATAAGTAAAGCGAAAAAATATATTAAACAAACTCAAATACCTCATTTATATGTTTTACAAAATGGAACAATAACAGAGGATTGTCATGAGTTACTAAAAACACGTAATTTTAATGAAGTATTAAATATATTAAAAGATATATATGATATTATTTTAATAGATGGAACTTCTTTTTTTGAAAATGAAGATGCATTTATTATCTCAAAATTTTCAGATACTAATGTTTTAGTTTTTGAAAACCATATTACAAAATATAAAGACATTCTAAAGTTAAAAGAAATATCAGAGTATAATAATATAAAAATACAGGGTTTTGTATTAAACAAAACAGACTATAGAAAAGGAAAATACTATTCTAATACAAATAATTCAAAATATGGAATGTACATAGAAAATCTTGAGGAATTAAATAAACCAATTAGTTTAGATGAGATAATAGATCCAATTACTAAAAAGCTTTATTCAAAAGAAACACAACAATTTGAAGTATTACATAAAGAATTAAAAGATAATATAATGAATGAAGATTTCATAAATGATGTTGAAGTAAATTTTAATACAAAAATTGATGATATTGAAAAGAAAAATGAAAATAATTATAATCAGTTATTAGAAAGTATAAATACATTAAGAGAAGATGTAAATGCAGAAAAACAAAACAATGAAGTTAGAAGAGTAAAAGAAAATAGAAATTTTGATAGTTTTACAGAGATTATTAAAGATAAATTTATAAATATGGAAGAACAAATTGTTCAAGTAAAAAAAAAATTGAATTTGAAAAAGAACATTTTGAACAAAGAATAAATGAACAAACACAAAATCAAAATGAAAAAATTGAAATGTTTGAAACAATATTTAATGATGAATTGCAAAAACAAGAGCAAAAATATGATAGTAAAATTGCTCAGCAATCACAAGAGTATGATGAAAAATTGGCACATCAAGCAATAGTTTATAATGAAAAGATTAAAGATATTAATGAAGAATATAATAAGCGTGAAGACAAGCTATATGAGGAAATATTGAATTATCAACAAAAAAATAATGAACAATTAAAAATTCAGGATGAGAAGCATATTATTCAACTAAAAGAGCAAATAGAATTACAAACAAAGATTTATAGTGATAAATTAGTAGAGCAAGAAGAAAAAAATAAAGAACTAATAGAATTACAGACACAGAATTATTATAATAAAATAAGAGAGTTAGAAGATGGCTTCAAGGAACAAGTTAAATCAGAGGCCAAGATCTTTATTGATAAGTTAGATGAACAGGAAGAAAAACATAAAGAGCAAATGAAATCACAAGCTCAAATATATAATAATAAAATAGCAGAACTTAGAGCACAAATAGATAACTTAATTGAAATACAAAAAAGACAAGTCAAATTTGAAGGAGTAAAACAAAATAATGACAATAAAATTATTAATTTAGGAAAATTTTTCAATAGTAGAAGAAAGGATAATAATATATTCTCAATACATGAGTCGATTAGTTTTGAAGATTTAGAAAGATTAGCAACTGAAGTGATTCTATTAAATGAGGAAGATTCAAATTATTTTGACAATTTAGCAAAATAAATGAATACATATATAATGTGATGAAATTGAATTTAGGTATTTAATATTAAAAGTTGATTATTTTAATAGTCAACTTTTTTTAAAAAACCATTGATAATTTTAAAAAATATGATATAATGGATAAAAAATGGGAGTATTATACTCTTAAACATTATTTTAACGAAAACATAAACTAATACCTTAAGATAATAGAAAGGAAAAATATGTATATAGATAAAAAAATGATTTATATTGTGATGGCTGTATTATTAGTTTTAGGATTAAGAAGCTATTTAACAGATATTGATAAGTTAATTGATTTACTACTTTCTGTTCCAGGAATACTTATAGCCATTACTTTTCATGAGTTTGCACATGCTTACACTGCTGATAAATTAGGAGATGACACACCAAGGAATCAAGGAAGACTTACACTAAATCCATTAGGGCATTTAGATCCAATTGGAACAGTTATGCTTTTATTTGCAAAAGTTGGATGGGGAAAACCAGTAGAAGTTAATCCAAGAAATTATGACAGAAGATTTTCAATGGATAAAGCAGATGCCATAGTATCAATTGCAGGTCCAACAATGAATTTCTTTTTAGCATTAGTATTTACCACTATATTATGTGTAATTATGAAGGTTGCAAATATTAAAATGTTTTTCTCAAATGGATTATTACTATCTGAGAATATGTCAACAATTTTGTATATTATAACTAATATGGTGTTTAATACTATTATTATTAATATCGGACTGGGAATTTTTAACTTGATTCCATTACCACCTTTAGATGGTTCAAAGGTTATAAAACCATTTTTACCGATGAATGCAAGAGGTTGGTTCGAAAATAATGAAAGAGTATTTGAAATAATTTTTGTTGTTCTTTGGATTATGGGAGTGCTAGGAGACATAATTTCTCCAATAATTTCAGCAAGTTTACAAGGAATTTTAAAATTAGGATTTTGGGTTTTTGGTATATAATTATTTGAAAAAGTATATAATAAAACACTTATGGTGTATTTAAAATGTAACAAAAAAAGAGGTGATTAAATGATAAAAGCATATGCAAAATCAGATGTTGGAAAGGCAAGAGAAATAAATGAAGATAGCTATTATATAACACAAGACCCACTAAATAAAATTCAACTTTTTATTTTAGCCGATGGTATGGGAGGATGCAATGCTGGAGAGGTTGCAAGTAGGCAAGCTATTATTAGTGCAAAAAATTATATAGAGAATAATTTTGATGATACTCCTAAAGATAAAGATAGTCTTATTCAATTAGTTGCAAGTAGCTTAGAATATGCAAATATGGTTATATATGAAGACTCAAAAAAAGATGAAAATTTAGAAGGAATGGGTACTACTTTAGAAGTTTGCTTAATATATAATAATAGAGCATTTATTGGACATATTGGAGACAGTAGAATTTACAGAATTAGAAAAGACTTCATAAGAAAGATAACACAAGACCATAGTTATGTTCAAAAACTTGTGCAAGATGGAACTATTACAAAAGAAGAAGCAGAGCATCATCCTAAAAAGAATATGCTTATGAAAGCATTAGGAGTTAATGCATTTGTTGAACCAGATGTTATGGTTAAAGGCTTCCAAAAAGGGGATATTCTAATTATTTGTTCTGACGGACTTACAAATATGGTAGATATTAAAGATATTTTTAAAGCAGTAAATGAAAATTTTGAAATAGCAACAAAAGATTTAGTTGATTTGGCAAATCAAAATGGTGGAATAGATAACATAACAATTATTACTATAAAAAATTTGTAACATTAATATATAAGATTTAATTTATACAAGAGAAAGAAAGGAAAGGGTAAAATTAAATGGATTTAGAAGGTAGATTGTTAGGTAATAGATATGAAATAAAAGAAAAAATTGGTAATGGCGGAATGGCAATGGTTTACAAAGCCAAAGACCAAGTGTTAAATAGATTTGTAGCAATAAAAATCTTAAGAGATGAATTTACAACAGATGAAGAGTTTATAAAAAGATTTTCAATCGAAGCACAGTCAGCAGCAAGTATTACTCATCCAAATATTGTTTCTGTGTATGATGTTGGAAATGAAGGAAATCTTTATTATATTGTTATGGAATTAATCAAAGGAAAAACTCTTAAAGAAATAATTATAGAAGAAGGTGGAGCACTTCCTTGGAAATGGTCAACAAATATTGCTATACAAATAGCTTCTGCATTGGAAACAGCACATAAAAATAATATAGTTCATAGAGATATTAAACCACATAATATTATTATAACAGAAGATGGAATAGCAAAAGTAACAGATTTTGGAATAGCTAAAGCAGTTTCTAACTCAACAATAACAGCATTTGGTTCAACAATTGGTTCAGTGCATTATTTTTCTCCAGAACACGCAAAAGGAGGATATACAGATAGTAAATCTGACTTATATTCACTTGGTGTTGTAATGTATGAAATGCTTACTGGAAAAGTACCTTTTGATGCAGATACACCAGTATCAGTTGCATTAAAACACATGCAAGAAGAACCTGTTTCTCCAATTGATATTAATGAGAAAATTCCATCATCTTTAAATGATATTATTTTAAAAGCTATGAGAAAAGATCCAACACTTAGATATCAAAGTGCAACAGAAATGTTAAGAGATTTAAATAGAGCCTTAAAAGATCCGAGTGGAGATTTTGTAGATAATGCAAATTATTCTGGTGGTGACAGCCATACAAGAGTAATTCCTACTATAAATAATGAAAAGATTAGAATAGACAACAATGATGAACAAGAAAGAAAAGACAATTTCTTTTCAAATCATAAAAAATTATCAATTTTCCTAGGAATAGTTATTTTGTTTTTTGTAAGTATTTTTGGAACAAACCTATTTTTAAAATTAACAAAACCTAAAGAAACTTCAATTCCAAATATAGTTGGAATTAGTAAAGAAGAAGCTGAAAAAGCAATAACTGATAGCAAGTTGATTTTAGGTGAAGTAAAAGAAGAATACAGCACTGATGTTGAAAAAGGACTTGTAATTTCACAAGATCCAGAATATAGAGAAAACTATAATATAAAAGAAGGAACAAAAATAAATTATGTAGTTAGTTTAGGAGTTGAAGAAACAGTAGTTCCAAAAGTTGTTGGAATGACTGAAGAAGAAGCAATAAAAGCATTAGAAGAAGCAAAATTAAAATATGAAATTAAAGAAGAAAACAGTAAAAAAGTTGAAGCAGGATATGTAATAGAGCAAGAAACCGAACCAGAAAAAACAGTAAATGCAGGAGATACAGTTGTATTACATGTTAGTTTAGGAGTTAAGATGATTACTACACCTTCAGTTTTAGGAAAATCTGAAAAAGATGCTACAAAAGAACTTAAAAATGCAGGATTTAAAGTAATTGTTACAACTGAGGAAGATACTTCTAAAGACAATGACAAAGTTCTTAAACAAAGCATAGATGCAGGAACAGAAGTTGAAGATGAAAGCTCTATTACAATTACAGTAAATAAAATAGTTAAAACAAAAACAGCTACTTTAACAGTAAATGTAAAATCTATTTTAGGTGGAAAATATACAACTGAAGTTATAAACACTGGAGAAAAAGATGCAGAAGGCAATCCTATAACTAGTGAAAAAATAAAAGACGTAAAAGTAAGAATTATGGTTGGTAGTGATAAAGTATTTGATGAAAATGTCGATCCAACGACACCAAGTTTAATTCAGTCTATATCAGGAAAAGGAACAGTAACTGTAAAAGTATATATTGATGATGTTTTGAAAAAGACAAAAGATGTTAATTTAAACGAAACAAATAAGCTAACTATAGAGTAAAATCACTTATTGGCTATTATTCAAAAGAAGAATTATAAATGATTTGAGGCTTACCTTAATGGTGAGCCTTATATATAAATTATAAAAGGAAATAATCTTAAGCTAGAAAGGATGATTTTTAATGAATAAATTAGAAGGAACATATAATCCTAAAGAATTCGAACAAAAGTTATACAAAGAATGGGAGGAAAATGGATATTTTAAACCAAGTATGGATAAAACAAAAGAACCATATTGTATAATGATGCCACCTCCAAATGTAACAGGGAAACTACACATGGGACATGCATTAGATGCAACTATTCAAGATACTTTAATAAGAACAAAAAGAATGCAAGGTTATGATTGCCTTTGGCTTCCAGGAACTGATCACGCATCAATTTCTACTGAAATGAAGGTTGTTCAAAAACTAAAAGAAGAAGGAAAAACAAAGGAAGAAATTGGTAGAGAAAAATTCTTAGAAGAAACTTGGGATTGGACACGAAAATTTGGTGGAATAATACAAGATCAACAAAGAAAAATTGGCTGTTCATGTGATTGGGATAGAAATAGATTCACATTAGATGATGGAATGAGTGAAGCAGTTTTAGAAGAATTTGTAAAGTTATATAACAAAGGTTTAATTTACAAAGGAACTAGAATGGTAAATTATTGTCCAAGTTGTAAAACATCTATCTCTGATGCAGAGGTGGAATATAAAGAAGAGCAGTCTCATTTATGGCATATTAGATATGAAATAGTTGGAGAACCAGGAAAATACATTGAAGTTGCGACAACAAGACCTGAAACTATGCTTGGAGATACAGCAGTTGCAGTTCATCCTGAAGATGAAAGATATAAATCAATAGTTGGAAAGAAATGTATTTTACCTTTAATGAACAAAGAAATTCCAATTATAGCAGATGACTTTGTAGAAAAAGAATTTGGTACAGGTTGTGTTAAAATTACACCTGCACATGATATGAATGATTATCAAGCAGGGTTAAGACATAATTTAGAAATAATTCAAGTTTTTGATGAAAACAATAATATGGGAGATTTATTACCTGAAGTAAAGGGTATGTCACAATTAGAAGCTCGAAAAGTAATTGTAGAAATGCTAAAAAAATCAGGCAATTTGGTTAAGACAGAAGACTATACTCATAATGTTGCAAAATGTGAAAGATGTAAATCAACTATAGAACCTAAAGTTTCAATGCAATGGTTTGTTTCTATGAAAGACTTAGCTAAAAGAGCAGCTGATTCAGTAAGAGCAGATAAAACAAAATTTGTACCAAAAAGATATGAAAAACAATATTTTAATTGGTTAGATAATATTCAAGATTGGTGTATATCAAGACAATTGTGGTGGGGACACAGAATTCCAGCTTATTATTGTGACAAATGTGGACATATAAATGTATCTAAAACAGCTCCTGAAAAATGTGAAAAATGTGGAAGTATACATTTAACTCAAGACGAAGATACACTAGATACATGGTTTTCTTCAGCTTTATGGCCATTTTCAACACTTGGTTGGCCAAACACAGAGTCAGAAGATTTTAAAAGATTTTATCCAACAAATGTATTAGTTACAGGTTTTGATATTATAACATTTTGGGTATCAAGAATGATGACACAAGGATTAGAATTCACAGATATAGAGCCATTTAAAGATGTTTTAATCCATGGAATAATAAGAGACAGTCAAGGAAGAAAAATGTCAAAAACTCTTGGAAATGGTGTAGATCCATTAGAAGTAATAGAGAAATATGGAGCAGACGCTTTGAGATTTTCTGTTCTTTCTGGAACAACAATGGGTAATGATATTAAATTTATGCCAGAAAAACTTGAACAAGCATCAAATTTTGCAAACAAAATTTGGAATGCAGCTAAATTTATTACAATGAATGCAGTTTCTGACGAAGAAATAATTAAATTTAGTGAAGAAAATTATAATAAGCAGACACATACATACAAAGACGGAAGTTTAAGATTAGAAGATAAATGGATAATGAATAAACTTGACAAATTAATTGTTGATGTTACACAAAACATTGAAAATTACGATTTAGGTATTGCAATAGACAATATATATTCATTTATAAGAGACGAATTCTGTGATTGGTATATTGAAATGGCTAAATCTAGAATATATAGTGAAGATATACAAGAAAAAATAAGAGTGAGTTTTGTACTTGACTATGTATTTGGAATTTCGATGAAGCTATTGCATCCGTTTATGCCTTTTGTAACAACTGTTATTTATAGACATTTATGCCAATATAATGACAAAGAATTAATGATTTCAAAGTGGCCTACAGTTAAGACAGAATTTGTATTTAATGAGGAAGAAAGATTTATCGAAACAATAAAAGAAATAGTAGTTGAAATAAGAAATATAAGAGCAAAAATGAATGTTCATCCATCAAGAAAAGTAGAGCTAATATTTGTAACAACAAAATATTTAGACGAAATAGAAGCTTCAAAAGATTTTATACAAAAACTAGGTTTCGGAAGTTGTGTAAAAGTTCAAGAAAATAAAACAGGAATCGCTGAAAATGCCATTTCGATAATAAAAGATGGAATTGAGCTATATATGCCACTTGAGGGATTGGTAGATTTAGAAGAAGAAGCAAAAAGAAAAGAAGAAGAACGCAAAAAAATTGAATTTGAAATTTCAAGAGCTGAAAAAATGCTTTCTAATCCTGGATTTGTAAACAAAGCACCCAAAACTAAAATTGATGAAGAAAAAGCGAAGCTTGAAAAATATAAAGAAATGCTTGAAAAGCTATAAAAGGAAATAACTATTTTGTTTTCCTAAAAAAATAATATTTCTTAAAAAAATCTCTTGCCAAAATAAAAAAAAGAAAGTATAATAGATAATAGATTAAAAAAAAACCAAATTTTTAGGTTTATATTTTAATCTATTTTTTATGTATTAAGAAATTCATATATAATAATTATCTAAATGAATTTTTTCGTCAAAATAATGTAGAAAGGAATGTAGTAAAAATGAACAAAATAGGATTTGATAGTGATAAGTATTTAAAAATTCAAAGTGAAAAGATTAGAGAAAGGATAAAATTATTTGACAACAAGCTATATTTAGAATTTGGCGGAAAGATATTTGATGATTATCATGCAGCAAGGGTATTACCAGGATTTAGACCAGATAATAAGATTCAATTACTAAAGCAATTTAAAAATGATTTAGAAGTAATATTTTGTATAAATTCTTCAGATATAGAAAAAAGTAAAATTAGAGCAGATTATGGAATAAGCTATGAATTAGAACTACTTAGACTTATTGAAAAATTACAGGAGCAAGGTATATCAATAAATAGCGTTGTTGTGACAATGCATCATGATGGAAATGATATTTCTCATCTGGAAAAGCTTTTAAAAGAAAGAAAAATAAAAATGTATATTCATAGACCTACAAAGGGTTATCCAGATGATGTTGAAACTATTGCAAGTGACGAAGGATATGGAAAAAATCCATATATAAAAACAACAAAGAAACTAGTAGTTGTTACAGCTCCTGGACCAAACAGTGGAAAACTTGGAACTTGTTTATCTCAGCTTTACCATGAACATAAAAAAGGGGTTAAAGCAGGATATGCTAAATTTGAGACATTTCCAGTTTGGAATCTAAGTTTATTAGATCCTGTAAACATTGCATATGAAGCAGCTACAGTTGATTTAAAAGATGTAAATATGATAGATCCATTTCATTTAGAAGCTTATGGAGAATCTGCAGTAAACTATAATAGAGATATTTCTTCATTTCCAATTTTAAAAAATATTTTGATGAAAATTACAGGAAAAGAAATATATAAATCTCCTACTGATATGGGTGTAAACATGATAAAACAATGTATTACAGATGAGCAAATAGTTAGAAAAGCTTCAATTGACGAGATAATTAGAAGATACTATAATACATTATGTGATTATAAACAAAAACTTTGTGAAAAAGACACTATAGAGCAAGCTAAATCTTTAATGGATAAATTAGAGCTTTCATTATCCGATAGAGAAGTTGCAAGAGTTGCAAACGAAACTGCAAGAGAAAAAGGTGTTAATGTTTTAGCTATTAAACTAAATAATGGAAAAATAATAACAGGAAAAGAATCTAAGATATTAAGTTGTACAAGTGCTGCCTTCATAAATGCAATAAAAGAGATTACTGGAATTCCAGATCAAGAATATTTGTTATCTCCTGCAATTTTAGATGGAATCTATAAAATGAAAAAGAAAACATCATATAATACAGCATATTTTCTAGATTTATCTGAAGTGTTGATCACATTAAGTATATGTTCTGTAACAAATCCAATTATAGAAAAGGCGTTAAATGAACTTGAAAATTTAAGAGGCTGTGATGCCCATAGTAGCTACATTATTGATAAAAGCGAACTTAATGCACTAAAGAATTTAGGAATTAATTTAACTTGTGAACCAAGAATGTAAGATGGGGGGAGTTTATATGAACACAAAATACATATTTGTTACAGGAGGAGTAGTATCTGGATTAGGAAAAGGAATAACAGCTGCATCACTTGGAAGGCTATTAAAAAATAGAGGATATAAAGTTACAATACAAAAATTTGATCCATATTTAAATGTAGACCCAGGTACAATGAGTCCATATGAGCATGGAGAAGTTTTTGTTACAGATGATGGAGCTGAAACCGACTTAGATTTAGGACATTATGAAAGATTTATAGATGAAAGCTTAACAAAAAATTCAAGTGTTACTATGGGAAAAATTTATTCAACTGTTATAGAAAAAGAAAGAAAAGGAGACTATCTTGGAAAAACTGTACAAGTAATACCACATGTAACAAATGAAATAAAGGAAAAAATCTACAGTTTTGAGAACACAGACATAGATATTGTTATAACTGAAATTGGAGGAACGATAGGAGATATAGAAGGCCTATCTATAATAGAAGCTATTAGACAAGTTGGACTTGAAAAAAATCCTGAAGATGTTGCATATATTCATGTTACATTACTACCATATATTTCTGGTTCAAATGAAATAAAATCTAAACCTACACAGCACTCTGTAAAAGAATTACAAAGTTTTGGTATTAAGCCAGATATAATTGTATGTAGAAGTGAAATGGAAATACCTGAAAATGTCAGAGAAAAATTAGCATTATTCTGCAATGTAAGAAAATCAAGTGTTATCCAAAATTTAACCGCAGATTGTTTGTATGCAGTACCACTAATGCTTGAAAAAGAAGGACTTGGCAGAGAAGTCTGCAATCATTTAAGACTAGATAGTTATATACCTGATAATACAGAATGGATAGAGATGATAGATAATTTAAGAAAAATTAAAAAAGATGAAAAAGTCAAAATAGCAATAGTTGGGAAATATGTTAGACTTGAAGATTCATATATTTCTGTAATCGAAAGTTTAAGACATGCAGGATTTGCAAATAATGTAAATATTGATATCAAACTTATAGACTCAGAAACTATAACAAAAGAAACTGCTGAAAGCAAATTAAAAGAACTAGATGGAATTATAGTCCCAGGTGGATTTGGAAATAGAGGCATAGAAGGAAAAATTGAAACAATTAAATATGCAAGAGAACATAATATCCCATTCTTAGGAATTTGTTTAGGTATGCAAATGGCTGTTGTAGAATTTGCTAGAAATGTATTAGGACTTAAAGATAGCAATTCAGCTGAATTTAATGAATCAACACAAAATCCTGTTATACATATAATGGAGGAGCAAAAAAAGATTTACAAAAAAGGTGGAACAATGAGACTAGGAAGCTACCCATGTTTACTAAAGCAAGGGAGTTTAGCATATAAATTATATGGTAAAGAAATGATTGATGAAAGACACAGACACAGATACGAATTTAACAATGAATATAAAGATAGGCTTGAAAAGGCAGGTCTAATTTGTTCAGGAACTTCTCCTGATGGTAGTTTGGTAGAAGTTGTAGAACTTAGAAATCATCCATTCTTTATAGCAGGACAATTTCACCCAGAGCTAAAATCAAGACCTAATAGACCAGCACCTTTGTTTATTGGGCTTGTAAAATCTGCTAATGAAAGGAAAAAGTAATGGATTTAAATTTAATTTTAAAGTTTTTTATACTATTTATCTTTTACTCTTTTGCTGGTTGGATTGTTGAAACTTTATGGGTTTCTTGGTGCAACAAGAAATTTATAGATAGAGGTTTCCTTATAGGACCTTGTTGCCCAATATATGGTTGCGGAGCTTTACTCATAGTTTTACTTTTAAATAATTTTGCTTTTAATCCGATTATTTTATTTGTTATGACTACTGTTATATGTGGTGTTTTAGAATATGGAACAAGCTGGTTAATGGAAAAATTTTTTAAAGCTAGATGGTGGGACTATAGTGATAAGAAAATCAATTTAAATGGGAGAATATGCTTAGAAAACTTAATAGCTTTTGGAATTATGGGTCTTGCTGTTACTTATGTTATTAATCCACATATCGAAATATGGCTAACTTATTTAAATGAACAACAATTAAGAATAATTTCATCAGTATTATGGACAATTTTTGTTATGGATTTTGTAATATCTACAGTTGTTATTTACGGATTTAGAAAAGTTACTGAAAAAGTCAATAGAGAATCTATAACAGATAATACAGAACAAATTACAAAAATGGTTCGTGAAGTATTATCTCAAAGGTCATTTTTCCATAGAAGGTTTATTGATGCATATCCAAAACTAGAAGCTATAAAAATTAAAATGAAACAGATAAAGACAAAAATTGAAGATGTAACTAATGAAGCAAAAGATGTTGTAATAGAAAAGGTAAATGTTGCGAAAGATGTTGTCAAAGACAAAGTAATAGATGCAAAAGATGTTGTAATTGAAAAGGTAAATGGAGCAAAAGAGATAATGAATGTAAAGACAGTAGGTATTAAAAATACAATTGAATTAGGAACTAGAAAAGCAAAGTTAAAAGTCAAAATAGGTAAAAGACATATTAAACAAAAATTTAATGGAAAGATTTAAAGTATTAAAGAATTATGCAATCAGGAAAGGGGTTTGTAAATGAATATTTTAGCACTAGGAGATATTGTTGGTAATTGTGGAATCAATAAATTAAAAACAGAGCTACCAATTTTAAAAAATAAATATAATATAGATTTTACTATTGCAAATGCAGAGAATGCTGCAGAAGGTATGGGGATAACTGTTAAAAATTTCAAAGATATTATTTCAGCTGGAGTTAATTGCATTACAATGGGAGACCATACTTGGGGAAAAAAAGAAGTTTTTCAAATTATAGATGAACCAGAACTATTAAGACCAATAAATTACCCAAAGGGAGTCTGCGGAAAAGGATATAATATTTTTCAATGTAATAATAAAAAAATTGCTGTGATAAATGCAATGGGAAGAGCAGAAATAAATGTGCCAACAGAAAATCCTTTCTTACAAATACAAAATTTGATTGACAAAATTGCAAAAGAAGTAGACATAATTATTCTGGATTTTCATGCAGAAGCAACTGGTGAAAAACAAGCAATGGGTTATTTCCTTGATGGAAAAATTACAGCAATGTATGGAACACACACACATATTCCAACAGCAGATGAGAGAATTATGGAAAAAGGCATGGGATATATAACTGATATTGGAATGACCGGGCCAAAACATTCAGTACTTGGAATGGATATAAATGTTGCATTAAAAAGATCACTAACTGCTCTTCCGGAAAAATATAAAATAGCAACTGGTGAAGCAATTATGAATTGCTGTATTTTTGAAATAGATGATATTACAAATAAAGTTACTAATGTTTTTAGAATCCAAAAATAGGAGTAGAATTTTAATAATTTTATAATATTATATAAGCTATAAATAAAAAACTGTAGTTAAAGAGCTAACTACAGTTTTTTAGTTTTCTGTATTAAATAATACCAACTTTTGATTCTAAATTCCAAATACGATCAGAATGATTATCTATAATTTTAATGATTGACTCAACTTTATTTTCTAATGAATCTAATCTTTCTAATATACCAGAAGTAACATCTATTAGAGTGTCAATTTTATTGCCATGCTCAACTTCTATTTTTGCTATACTTTTTGAAAGGTTTCTTAATTCTATATCATAGTCATCAAGTTTCTTATTAATATTATCAAATTCTTTGTCATATTCATCAAATTTAGAATGCATAAACTTAAATTCTTTGCCATATTCATCAAATTTAGAATGCATAAACTTAAATTCTTTGCCATATTCATCAAATTTAGAATGCATAAACTTAAATTCTTTGTCATATTCATCAAATTTAGAATGCATAAACTTAAATTCTTTGTCATATTCATCAAATTTAGAATGCATAAATTTAAGTTCTTTCAGAATTTCTGAAGCCAATTCCTCTGACATCTATTTCCTCCTTTCTAATTGAATAAGAAAAACACATATTTAACTTATACAATTTATTATTCTTTGAATCAAAGTAATACTATTATATTTTGTTAATTAAAAAAAGTCAATATAAAATATAAAATTCTTTTTGAAAAAATTGGATATAATCAATAATCCTTTATAATTGAGCAAAAAATATGTCGAAAAATGCGATGAAAAATGGAAAAAAATGCCAAATAAGTATTGACTAATTATAATAGTTGTTGTACAATAATATCATAAAAGTTGCAACAAAAAATAAAATTTATAGGAGGCAAAAGAAAATGGAAATTTTGAAAATTTCATCAAAATCTAATCCTAATTCAGTAGCAGGGGCTATTGCAGGATTAGTAAAAGAATCACAAAGGGCAGAAATGCAAGCAATAGGTGCAGGAGCCCTAAATCAAGCAGTAAAGGCAATAGCTATTGCAAGAGGATATGTAGCACCATCAGGAGCTGATTTAGTTTGTATTCCGGCATTTGCAGAAGTAGAAGTAGAGGGGGAAGATAGAACAGGAATTAAGCTTATTATTGAAACTAGAAAATAAGCAAATTTAATATTAATGGGGCACATGTTTTTTGTGCTCTTTTTTATTGAATAAAGAAATATGAAACATTGAAATTTCGTAATACAAATAGAAATTAAAATTGATTTATTTTTAAAAGAAAATCAATTATAATTATTCTTATAAAATTCAAAAAAAACACTTGATAAATTTTAAAAAATAATATAGTATATATATGAAAAGAGGTATATATGAAGCACAATATTTTTGGATATTTATTTTTTATATTTATAGTAACTATAATGGGGTTTGCAATATATAAAGTAACCAAAAGTAATAACATAGAAAATACAAATAATAATGAAGGTTCATCAAGTATAACAACTTCAGAAAAAGGAACTGAAATTACTCTAGCAATTGCAAATTTTGACACAATCAACCCTATTATAACACGAAATAAACAAGTACAAGATGTTACTAAATTAATATTTGAATCTTTAGTAAATATTACACCTGATGGGAAAGCTGAGCCATATCTTGCTAAAGAATGGGAGACTACAGATAATATGACATATATTGTAAAGCTTAAAACAGGAGTTAGATGGAGTGATGGATCTTACTTTTCAAGTAATGATGTTAAATTTACAATAGATAGATTATTACAAGATAAAGAAGCTAAAAAAGCAGTTTATGCGGAAAATGTACGACATGTAAAAGAAGTTGATATTATAGATAATACTACACTAAGAATTATTTTGTCTAAAAAAATCCCTTTTTATGAATATTTTCTTACTTTTCCAATTTTAAGTAGTAGCTATTATGGACAAGATAATTTTTGGGATACAAATAAAAATGAAAAACCTGTTACAACAGGCAGGTTTATTATTTCAGAACACATTGGTAATAAAATAATATTAACCAAAAATTTAAATTGGTGGAATAAGCAGGATGAAGATTCTGTAATAGATAAAGTTACAATTAATTTTTATTCAAGCGTTGCTGAATTATATAATGCTTTTAGACAAGGAGGAATTGACTTAATTTCTACCAAAAACAAAGATTATAAACAATATATTGGCAAAATTGGATATAATATAACAGAAATAGAAGGAAGAGATTTTTCATTTATTGCACTTAATAATAATAGTGACATTTTATCTGATGTTAATGTTCGAAAAGCTATTAAATATTCAATTAATAAAGATGAAATAGTTGCTAAGCCTTATAGTGGTTCCTATTTAAAGGCAAATTTTCCATTACTTTCAAGTAGTTATTTAATTGAAGACAAAAATGAGAATCATTTCGATTTGGGAAAAATGGAAAAAAAATTAAAAGATTCTGGTTGGTATTTTAGTAAAAAACAATGGAAAAAAACAGTTAATTACAAGACCAAAGCTCTTGAATTAAATTTGGTTGTAAGGAAAAAAACAAATAGAGTAAAAGTAGCAGAATATCTTAAAGAAAAACTTGGAGAACAAGGAATTATCATAAATATTATATCTGTTGAAGATGAAGAATATCAAAAATATTTGGACAAAAAAAATTATGATTTAATTTTATGTGAAATGACTAATCCAATTTCACCTGATTTAACATCATATTTTGGAAATGGAAATTTAGCTAACTTTAATAATGACGAAGCAAAGAAAATTTTAAAAGAAATAGAAAATATTACAGATAAAGAAGAACTTAAATCTAGATATAAAAAATTATATGAAATATATAATAATGAAGTTCCATTTATAGGAATAGGAAGAAATAAAATATATGTAATTACAAATTCCTATTTAAATGGTCAAATTGATTCAAGATGGTATAACTTATATTTTAATTTTAAAGATTGGTACAAAAATTAAAAAATTATAAAAAAGGTATTGACAAAATAAATGTTTGGTGTATAATACAAATATACAAACAAGAGTTTTGTAATTAAAGGAGGAAATAAATATGTCAGAAAATTCAGAAAAAAAGAAAGCGTTAGATGCAGCATTAAGTCAAATTGAAAAACAATTCGGAAAAGGTTCTGTAATGAAATTAGGAGAATATAAAGCTATGGAAGTAGAAGCTATATCTACAGGAGCACTTAGCTTAGATATGGCTTTAGGAATAGGAGGACTTCCAAGAGGAAGAATTATTGAGGTATATGGTCCTGAATCTTCAGGAAAAACAACTTTAGCATTACATGTTATTGCAGAAGCTCAAAAACTTGGAGGAGAAGCAGCTTTTATAGATGCCGAGCATGCTTTAGATCCTGTTTATGCTAAAAGATTAGGTGTAAATATTGATGACCTTATAGTTTCTCAGCCAGATACAGGAGAACAAGCTTTAGAAATTACAGAGAGTTTAGTAAGGAGTGGAGCTTTAGATGTAATAGTTGTAGATTCTGTTGCTGCACTAGTTCCAAAAGCAGAAATAGATGGAGATATGGGAGATTCTCATATGGGACTTCAAGCAAGACTAATGTCACAAGCATTAAGAAAACTTGCAGGTGCTATTAATAAAACAAAAACTATTATAATTTTCATAAATCAATTAAGAGAAAAAATTGGAGTTATGTTTGGAAACCCAGAAACTACAACAGGAGGAAGAGCATTAAAGTTTTATGCTTCTGTAAGGCTAGATATAAGAAAGATAGAAAATATTAAACAAGATGGTAATGTTATAGGAAATAGAGCAAGAGTAAAAATTGTAAAAAATAAAGTTGCTCCACCATTTAGAGAGGCAGAATTTGATATAATGTATGGAGAAGGCATTTCAAAGATTGGAAATATATTTGATATGGCAGTATCTTTAGATATAATCGAAAAGAGTGGATCATGGTTCAGTTATAATGGAAACAGAATTGGACAAGGAAGAGAAAATGTTAAAAAATATCTTCAAGATAACCCAGATTTATTAGCTGAAGTAGAGAAAAAAGTTAGAGGAAATACAGAAAAGGCATTTGAAGAAAGTTTAGGAGAAGAAAGAAAAACAGAAGAAGATGAAGAAGAATAATAATGTATCTAAAAAGAGGCGGTTAAAATAGCCGTCTCTACTTAAATACTAATAATATATATAAATAGGAGAATAGATATGTATTCAGCTGAAGAATTTGATAAACAGAAAACAAAAGTAATGAAATATATTGTGTTTAAAAAAAGAACTGAGCAAGAAGTAAGAAACAAATTTTCAGGCTCAATTGAAGAAAATATATTAGAAGATATAATTGAATACTTAAAAGAAGCTAAATATTTAGATGATGGAGAATATATAGATAGAGCTATTAATAATTTTATTACTTTAAAAAATTTATCTTTAAAAGAGGTTAAATATAAATTACTTGCTAAAGGTCTAAATAAAGATGATATAGAAAACTATTTTTATGAACATAAAGCTAGGCTCGATGAATACGAAAAACAATCTGCAAGAAATATTTTCTATAAAAAGCAAAAAGATATGGATATTGAAGAAATAAAGCAATATCTCTTAAAAAAAGGATATAAGTTTGACAATATAAAATTTGAGGAGTAAAAGCTTAAAAATATTGTTTTGAAGGGAAGGATAACTAATATGTCAAATGTACTAACATTAGAAACAAATAAATACGCAATTAAATTAGAAAATTTTCAAGGACCACTTGACTTACTTTGTACATTAATTGAAAAAAATAAAATGAATATATATGATATCAATCTTAATGAAATAACAGATCAATATATATTATATATTAATAAGATGGAAGAACTTAATTTAGAGGTAACAAGTGAGTTTTTAACTATGGCGTCGACTTTGTTATATCTTAAATCTAAAAAACTTTTACCAAGTAAACAAGAAGAAGAGCAAGAGATTACAGAGGAGGAGCTTATACGTAGAATCGTAGAATATAAAAAATACAAAGATATAACAGCAATGTTACAAAGTAATTTTAATTTGTTTTCTAAAAGAGTATTTAAAGCTATGGAGAATATTCCGTTACCTACACAAAAGATAGAATTTGAATATGATAAATCGGTAATACCAGAGATATATTCAAATTTAGTAACAAGAAGTCAAGAAAGAATAAATATTAATGCTAAAAATATTGAAAAAATAGCACTTACAGAGACTTATACAGTAGCTAGCAAATTAAAAGATATGTTCAGAGAATTAATTAGACATAAGAAATTTGTATTTAATAAATTATTCTCTATAAAAAAACATAGTAAAAATGAAGTAGTTACTGCATTTTCTGGACTACTAGAATTATCAAGAAGAAGTAAAGTAACAACATCTCAAAATGAAGTTTTTGGAGATATTAATGTAGAAAAACTAAAAAGAAATTAAAAGAGGCTCTTTTAATTTCTTTTTTGTTTATTTTATTACTATATTATTTACATATCCATCTTCATCATATTCTAAAAGCACAGTATATGTTTTTTTAGAATCCAAGTTTGATGGTATAGTTTTTGGTAATTCATTGTTTATTTTAACTATTCTATTTGAATTGCTAAGTTTAGATTCTGATGTATTAGATGTTATTACAGATGAATATAATAATTTAACTTCAGAAAAACTTTTATTTCCTGAAAAGCTTTCAAAGTGAGAATTAAAAGCTTCAATCTCTTGCTTTGTAAGAGATGATAATTCTTTAGCTTCAGAAGCTTTAGTTAAAATACTATTATTTCCTGCAAGCATTGAAACTGAAATTCCTCCTATAATTACTGGTGGAACTAAATATGGGCTGTATTCTGGATTCTGTATAATATATGTTGTACCAGCAGGAACAATTGAAGGTATATAATAAATGAATGGATTGTTATCATTTGTAAGCCCTAATGCTTGTAATTTGGCAGTATTAACTTGATTAAATCTAGTTTCAATATTTTTATATAATTGCTCTATATTTGCTCTTGCAGGAGCAGTATTTAAAAGTAATATTTCCGAAGCTTGAATATCATCTTTTTGAATTTCTCCGAAAGTTTTTGTGTTTTTATATGTAGACACAAATTTGGTTTTTGCGTTTGTAATCATAGAATTACCTAAATCAATATCAAAAGAAAATTCTGAGCTTTCATTTACTGAATTTGTATCTAAACCAGAAAAGCTTGTTGTTAAATTACAAATTTCAGAATCTGCATTTGAAATAGCAAATTCAAATCTAGTCTCATTAGGTGATTTTAATTTTTGTGCATATGCTGAAGCTATTATATTGTTATCTTTGATTATTTCAAATTTTACTCCATCATCTGATTTTGAAATTACTAAATCACCTGTGTTAGTAATATTTATTTCAGTTTTTGACAGTTTATTTTTTTTAGAATGTACTTTGATAACTATATTATTAGAAGAATTTTTACTCTCATCATTATAATCAGTAGAACTTTCAGTAGTATTATCAGACAAATTTGTTGAACTTCCTGTTATAGAATACTCTTTTCCATCAATTTTAACAGTAGAAAAATCATCTGCTAAATCTGTTACTTTTCCAATACCAAATTCTTCTTCTAAAGCTACTTGTAATTGTTCTTTTTCAACTACTCCTATATTTTCTGCTAATACATTTGAATACACAATCTTTATCTTATCTTGTATAAGATATTGCTCGTTTTGTTCTCGTACTTTACTAGCACGTTCTAGAATATTCGAATCTGAACTAAAGTCAGAATTATCAATTGCTTCTTGAATAGTTTTCTTATATTGAGTTATATAAGTTTGAACTGTATCTTCTGTAAAATTATATTTATTAATTAAAAATTCTTTAAATTTATTTATAATAGTTTCATCATCTTTTAAGCTTTCTAATATTTTAATACGAATATTTTTTAATTGTTCTTCAGTTATTGTTAAAACATAAATATTCTCATCTGATGATTTTTCTTTGGAGAACATATCATCTGTAAGATTATCTGTAATGATTTTTAAATATTTTTCTTTCAAAGAGTTCTTTTCTTCATCTGAGAAGACATCTGTGGATTTTTCTATTTCGTTTAAATCTATCTTATTTGGTATTGAAGAAATAACTTGTTCAGGTAGTTGCATTTTTGTTGCAAACTCTTTTAGATTATTATTTTCAATTCCAATATATTTAGATAGTACTTCATTTATTTTACCTGCATATATATCTCCATTTTGATATATATCAAATTGCAATGATTGTGTGTCGGAATAGTTAGCTTTTACTGTCTGATGCATATATTTGTTTAAATTATCTGTTTTACCTGTAAAAGTTATATTGCAATTTTGAAGTGCATTTGCCACTTTAGCTTCTGAACTATCGGGAAATGTTACATTTGTTTTTATTGAGCCTTCAGAAGTAAATGGTGAGTTTTTTTGCTTTTTAGAATATGCTTTTATATCTTCATCATTAAATAATTCTAGTATCTCTAAATTCTGAGAAATATATTGTGAAAATAATTGCTTATTATTTTTAAATATATCTGTAAAAAAATATGCATAAGCAAGACTAGCTCCTAAACATATAATCAAAATTATTGCTATTATTAGCATTATTAAATATCTTTTTTTCATTTTTTTATCCTTTCAATTTATATTATTTTTAAATAGATAGGTTTATTCCCAGTTATGATATACATTTAATACATCATCTAAGTCTTCAAGTCTTTCTATCATTTTTTCCATTTTTTCAGCAGATTGCTCATCAAGAGAAATAGTAGTAGAAGGTACCATTTGAACTGATGCTTCTAAGAAATTAATTCCTTCTGCCTGAAGTTTTTCAGAAACCTCTGAAAATGCACTAGGTTCGGTTGTAATTTCATACACCTCATCAGCGGTATTAAAATCATCTGCTCCTGCATCTAAAACAAGCATCATAAGTTCATCTTCATCAATCGGGCAGTTTTCTTTTTCTATTACAATAACTCCTTTTTTATTAAACATATATGATACACATCCAGTAGTTCCAAGGTTACCACCAGATTTATCAAAAGCATGCCTTACTTCAGCTGCTGTTCTGTTTTTATTATCTGTACTTGCTTCAACTATTATTGCAACACCATTTGGTCCATATCCTTCATAGATTATTTCTTCATAGTTTGTATTACTTCCTTCTCCTGAAGCTTTTTTAATAGCATTGTTTATTGTATCATTTGGCATATTTGCAGCTTTACATTTGGCAATAACAGCTTTTAATGTTGAATTTCCTTCTGGATCTGGACCACCAGATTTTACTGCTACAAATATCTCTCTACCTAGCTTTGTAAAAATTTTTCCTCTTTGAGCATCAGCTTTTCCTTTTTTAGCTTGAATATTGTGCCATTTACTATGTCCTGACATATATAATTCCTCCTTTATTATTAAAAAAATAGTTATCATTACTATTTTATCACATTTTTTTGATTTTGTGTAGTTTTTTTGCAATATTTATTGAAAAAAATGTAATTTTATGGTAAACTAAAAGATAGGAGTGTGATTTTATGTATAAATGTATAAGCCAAAGTGAAAATGAAGATGAAATGCGAGAACAAATAATTAAGCAATCAAAACTTGGTTTTTTTGGATATTTTTTAAAAAAGATGTTTACAAATGGGTTAACTTTTAATCAAGGGATATATGTTGACAAAAAAAAATCATTGCAAATTATAACACCAATGCAAAGTTTATTTTTAGTTGCTAGAGTTAATCATGTTGATGAATGTATCCCAGTTCTTAAAGAAATATATGGAAATATACCAGCTGAATATCTTCGTAGGCCAGGACTTAAAGACGTAAATTGTTGCATTAAATTAGGTGATATTTATGTTACAGAAGAAGACACTGATGTATCTTTAAATAATCCAGGTTTTTTTAGTAAACTTAGTAATAGTCGTAAGTATAATATTTATCTTCCACCTAAATATACTACAACTCAATTGGAGGAATTAAATAATGTAATTAAGGTTAGAGAACTTTTTAAAAAATGGTTTTTTAAAGACGAAATTGAAGTACGTCATTATAAAGATTACACCATGGATGATGTTGAAATATATGACGGAAAATCTGCTTTAAGTTTTCTTAAAAATCAAATTGAGCAAGAAAATAATGAAAATGTAGATAACTCAATACAACATCCATATGAAGTTGTTTTTGATTTAACAAAATCTAAGAAAAGCAAAACAAATAATTCTTTTGTTGATAAAGCAGATGTAAATCATGGAATACCTTCAATAAAAAATAATAGTACAAGTATAGATTATTTTCAAAGTGAACTTGATAAATAGTTCTAAATAACAATAAAAAGCATATAATATAATGAGTAATTATGTTATATGCTTTTTTGTTGTTACAATAAAACATATTAATAATTTTAAATTTATCATATTAGTGGAGGACAAGTATGGAGGAAGTTTTTAATTATCTTGCTGAAACTATTAAGCAAGAAATTCAAAAATATGAACATAATTTAAATGACATTGAAGAAATAAGGTTAAGAATAAATAAGCCAATTATTTTAAAGAAATCAGATGGAAACAAAATACTAATCCACATTGTTTCTAGTGAGGAGTTATTAGAAACATTTCAAAAAATATGTGAACATTCTATATATTCCTATCAAAAACAAATATGTGAAGGCTTTATAACAATAAAAGGTGGTCATAGGATAGGAATTGCAGGAAGTGCTGTTGTTGCAGATGGAAAAATCATTAATTTAAATTATATTTCAAGCTTAAATTTCAGAATAGCAAAAGAAAAAAAAGAGTCTTCTAAAGAAATTATAAAATACATTATTAATAATAATGAAATATCTAATACTTTAATTGTTTCAAAGCCTGGATGTGGTAAAACTACAATATTAAGAGATTTAGTAAGAAAAATAAGTACAGGTATTGATGAGTTTTCCTTTAAAGGAAAAACATGTGGAATTGTAGATGAAAGAGGGGAAATTTCTGCAATGTATAAGGGAATTCCTCAAAATGATATTGGAATATTAAGTGATGTAATGGATAATGTATCTAAAGATAAAGGCATGAAAATGCTTATTAGGTCTATGTCTCCAGAAGTTCTAGTATGTGATGAAATTGGCAGTAAAGAAGACATAGAAGCAATAGAATATGCAATGTCATCAGGGGTAAAAGGAATATTTACTGCACATGGTAATTCTTTTTTTGAAATTATAAACAATAAAGAAATAATAAAATTAATTGAAAAAAAAATGCTGGATATAATTATTGTTTTAGATGATAAGAAAAAAGGAAAATTAAAAGAAGTATACAAATTATCAGATGAAAAAAAAGAATATATTAATGTATTAAAAAAATAAAAATTATGGTTCTAAAAAAGATTTTTCTGAATAAACTTAATTAAGGGGACAAGTTTATGATTTTTTTTAAATACATAGTTTTATTTTTTATTTTTTTAGTTTCTGCTGGTATAGGAAACTTAATTTCAAAGAAATATAGAAATAGAGTATATGAATTAAAAAGCTTTAAAGAAGCATTTAACATTTTAGAAGCAAAGATTAAATTTACTTATGAGCCTTTGGGAGATATTTTTGAGGAAATATCAAATCTTTTCTACAAAAATATAATTAAATCGGTATTTATTGATGCAAGAAAAAATATGAATAATATGGATTTAAAAACTTCATGGTGTACTTCTTTAGATGTTAATAAAATAAAAACTAGTCTAAATAATGAAGATATAAATGTACTTAAAAACTTAGGAAATATGCTAGGAAAAACAGATGTTGAAGGGCAGTTAAGCGAAATTAAATTAAATATGAATTTTTTAGATACACAAATTATGAATGCGGAAGAATATTGCAAAAAGAACGAAAAAATGTACAGAACATTGGGAACAATTTTTGGACTTGCTATAATAATCATTTTGATTTAGAGAATATAAACTAAAATAGAAGAGAGGATAGACAAAAAATGGATGTAGATTTATTATTTAAAATTGCAGCAATTGGTATATTAGTAGCAGTATTACATCAAGTTCTGTGTAGAGCGGGAAGAGAAGAACAAGCTATGATGACAACTTTAGCTGGTGTTGTTATTGTGTTAACACTTGTTATAAAAGAAATAAGTACATTATTTAACACAGTTAGAACTTTATTTAATATATAATTATGGAAAGGTAATATATGGATGAAGTAATAAAAATAATTGGAATTGGTTTGATTTCTTTAATTATAGTTATAATTATAAAACAATATAAACCAGAATTTGCAATATATATTTCAATTATTACAGGTATATTTATTTTTTTCTTAATAATGGATAAATTAGAAGGAATTATAAATTTACTTAAAACTATAAGTTCTAAATCTGGAATTAACAAGTCATTCTTAGAATTATTATTAAAAATTACAGGAATTGCTCTTCTTACAGAATTTGCAATAAATCTTTGTAAAGATTCAGGAGAAGGAGCAATTGCAAGTAAAATTGAAATAGGAAGCAAAGTAGTTATAGTATCAATGTCTATTCCAATTATTTCTAGTTTATTAGAAGTAATTAATAAATTATTATAAAATTGAAAGGAAAAAATTTTAAATGTGAAAAAAAGATTAATATATATTTTTATTATATTATTCATATTTTTCCCATCTTTAAATGTAAATGCAGAAAGTCTTACTTCAAAAATGATACAAGAAGAAAAAGAGAAGTTTGAAATAAATGATTTTGTAAATGAAGCAGAAAAATATACAAATGATTTTCTTGAAGATACAAGTATTTCAGATATGATTACTTCTGCAATAAATGGAAAAATAGATAATAACCAAATGTTAAAAAAACTTTTAAAAATATTTGGTAAAGAAATAGTAAGTAGCTTGAAAACAATTATAGCTGTTCTTGCTATTGTTTTAATACATAGTCTGATAAAATCTATTTCAGATAACTTGGAAACAACCGACATAGCGAAGATTATTTATTTTGTACAATACATATTAATTGTTTCAGTAGTGATGAATAATTTTTCTAACTTAATTTTTTCCATAACAAATACCATTCAAAATTTAGTAGGATTTATGAATTCTCTTGTTCCGCTTCTAATTACACTCATGATTTATACAGGAAATATTGTAACAAGTAGCTTATTAGAACCTATAATCTTATTTATAATAGAATTTATTGCAAATATATTAGTTAACCTAGTTCTTCCGTGTATTACTTTAATAACTGCTGTGATGGTAATTTCAAATATTTCTGACAAGATACAAATAGGTAAATTAGCTAAATTTTTAAGATCTAGTATTATATGGTTTCTAGGAATTGTATTAACTATTTTTGTTGGAGTTGTATCATTAGAAGGGACCTTATCTAGTAGTATAGATGGAATAACTGCAAAAACAGCAAAGGTAGCAGTGTCAAGTATGATTCCAGTTGTAGGAAAAATTTTAGGAGATTCTGTAGATAGTGTTTTAGGCTGTGGGCTCGTCTTGAAAAATGCATTAGGAGTTGTAGGTGTAATTATTATTTTAGGAATATGTGTTACGCCTATAATTAAGCTTTCGATACTCTCTATAATGTATTCATTATCTTCAGCAATTATAGAACCTCTAGCAGATGAAAAAATTGTAAAATTATTACAAGAGTTTAGTGATATTTTTAAGCTTTTACTTGGCATTTTATGTTCAGTTTCTATACTTTTAATTATAGGAATAACTCTTGTTATAAAAATATCTAATAGTGGGATGATGTATAGGTGATTAATTTTTTTAGTAATTGGATTGAAGGAATTGTAGTTGCCGTTATAATTTCAACAATTTTTGAAATGCTACTTCCAAATGGAAATATAAAAAAATATGTAAAGATGATTTTAGGAATATATATCATTTTTTGTATTATTGCTCCATTTACAGATACTAAGGTTTTGGGAGAAAGTGAATTGTTTAAGAAAATAGATGAATATACTAATGATTCTGAAATTAAGAATTATTCAGAATATGATACAAATAAAAAAATAAATAAAATTTATGAAAGTACTTTCGAAAAAGACTTAATTAAAACAATAGAAAAAGAAGGTTTTACTGTATATAAATGTTCTGTAAAAGGTAATTTTAATGCTGAAGATGAAAATGCTGGAATAACTGAAATTAGCATAATTCTTGAATCTAAAAAAACATCAAAAAACAACTTAAATGACAATGATAAAACAGAAGGAGAGGATATAGACGGAATAGATGAAATTAAAAAGGTGAAAATTAATGTTAGTAAAAAAAATGTAGAGAATAATATTGAAGATGTTGTTGCAAAAGATATAGATACTTTAAAGAAGTATCTTAGTAAGCATTATGAAATTGATAAGGGAATTATTAAAATACATATAAGGTAAAGATAATTCTTAATAAGGAGGACTCAAATGCTAAAGAATATAATTAAAGAATTTACTAATAGTGAAGGAAATAGTAAGAAAAAAATTGAGAATCTTGTATTTCTAATTGTAATTTTAATTGTGACAGTATTAATTTTAAACTTTATTTTGAAATCAGATAAATCTTCTATAAAAGAAGAAAAACCAACAAGCAAAGTATTAGCAAATAATGATATTGACGAGGAGGAATCCTTTAGCAATAATACACAAAAACAATTAGAAAAAATATTAAGTACAATAAAAGGTGTAGGAAAAGTTAATGTATACATTAGTTATTCCGAGAGCAGTAAAACAATTGCTATGTATGATGAAAAAACAACTACAAGTTCAACTGAGGAAACAGATTCAAGTGGAGGGCTAAGAAATACAACCTCAACGCAAACACAAAAAGATGTAATTTTTTCAGAAAAAGATGGTAGTCAAGTGCCTATGACTCAAAAGGTGGTTATGCCAACTATTGAAGGTGCTATTGTTACTGCACAGGGAGCTAAAAATGCAAATATTAAAACAAATATTATTAATGCAGTTAAATCTGCTACTGGTTTGTCTATTGATAAAATACAAGTATTTGAGATGGAGGTATAGTAATTGATAAGAGATAAAAATTTTAAAAAAATGGAGATTTTTAAAAAGATATTTAAAAAAAACGAAATTGTAATTTATTCAATTACCCTTATGCTTGTTACTGCAGGATATTTAAATTATACAACAACAAATGACCATGGAACAATTGAGACTTATTCTAACGCAGAACAAAATACAGTAGTTGAAAATATTGCAGAAAACACTAATAATATGAATGAAGACAATGATGATGACAATATAGGAGAGGCAAAACTTGTAGATAGTAAAAGTTTGGTAGATAGCAATAGCGTACAAAATGAATCTTTAGACTATTTCGTTTCAACTAAGCTTCAAAGAGATACAAATTATGCAGATACATTATCTACTTATACTAGAATTTTAGAAGATGGAGCAGTCTCGGAGGCACAAAAATCAATCGCTATGAAAGAAATTACAAAAATCAATGATATAAAAAATTCTCTCTCTGTATGTGAAAATCTTTTATTTACAAAAGGATTTCAAAATAGTGTTATTTTAGTTAATAATGAAAGTATAAATGTAATAGTACAAATTGAAGGCGGTCTTAACAAACAAAAGGTAGCACAAATTCAAAATATAGTTTCTAGGGAATTTAAGTGTGAGATTGAAAATATACATATATCTGAAAAGTGAATTTTTACCCTGTCCCCAAATTCTACCAAACTTATAAGAGGGGATTTTACACGATTTAGAGAATAATATATATATATACTGTGTAAAACTTTTTAGGAGGTCTATCATGTATATTTTTTATATAGTTTTGTCTATATTGTTCTTAATCTATTTTTGTATAAATATATATATTAAGGTTACATCATATAAAAAAATTTTGAATGTTGAACCAAATAATCTAAAAGATTATGATTGTATGCTAGTTTTAGGAGCTGGAATTATAAATAATGAAAGACCTACACTTA
>Ga0247611_10001287_pt1 | contig 45407 bp, 46 predicted proteins | sample 177DNAGHGhighgp2_FD_192422 | JGI IMG/M metagenome (GOLD analysis project Ga0247611, IMG submission 192422) | Sheep rumen microbial communities from Palmerston North, Manawatu-Wanganui, New Zealand - 1770 DNA GHGhigh gp2 | ecosystem: Host-associated > Mammals > Digestive system > Stomach > Rumen... | reverse complement strand
ATATAAATATACCCCTCACGAATAATCCGTGAGAACGTTTGTATGCCTATGGGATATCGCCTTGCAGTCATCGTCATCTGCTATTTTGTTGCAAAGATAGCACAAATCTGTATAAAATCCAAATTTTCCTCGTTTTATTTTTCGAGTTAGCCTGCCTATTCTATTTAGGCGTATCCAGTATATCCACTTCGAAAGATACCGTACGCCACTCCAGCTTGCCAAGCTTATAGTCGAAATACTCATCAATGGCTCCAGTATAGACAATCTTGTCGGCAACAAGATTCCCCTATGGCTCTTCGGTATGCTTTACTAAAATGCAGGCCCGCCGACAATTACAAACCAGAGAGTGGCGGGCCTGCCTAATAACAATTTTTATATAGTGATAACTCCCGACATCCAAATATTAGTTACTCAAACGGATTCTTATAGAGTCCAAGTAACTGCTTTAAGAAATACCAGAAAAATATAGGATCATCAACAAAATAACGCTTATACATCCGTCGAGGCTCCTGCAGGAACCGGTAGAACCACTCCATATAAAGCTTCCGCCATATCAGCGGTGCCCGCCTCACATTCCCTGCCTCAAAGTCAATAGTAGCACCGAGAGCCATCCAGATATCCACCGATGGCATCTTTGCTTTGTGAGCATCTATCCACTTCTCTTGTTTCGGACACCCTACACCAACCAACACCACATTGGCACCCGACAAGTTGATCATCCTATATATCTCTTCATTCTCTTCCTTCTTCTTCTCAAAACCATACGACGGTGAATAAGCTCCAACCACTAATGACCTACCAATCCTGCTATTGATGCGTTCCATGGCTTTCTTTGCCACACCCTCCATAGCCCCCAGCAAAAAGATTCTGCAGTTTAGATCATCCTTATGATAGTCACAGAATGCAGGGAAAAAGCTGCTGCCAGGAATCGCCTCTGGCAGTGGATTGCCAAGAAGCCTTGAACAGAGATATAATATCTTCGAGTCGCATACGCACCATTCTGCCCTGCGAACGATGTCGTAGTACTCCCTATCCTTCTGCATCTTCACAATCTGATCCACATTCGGCGTCACCAACACCCCCTTCTTCAGTTGTGCCAACAACTCATCTTGCGAGATACAATCCATCTCAACATTCAGTATTCTAATTTTAATCATTTAGACAATTTGCATTTCTGTAAAAGAACTTTAAATCCGTATGCAATCAGATATGCTGCTGCAAATTTCACTGTCAGCAATACTGGCACAGGCAGAATCGCAGCAAACAGATATGCCACAACCACATAAACCAACGAATGCACCAGATAAAGTTCATACGAGAAACTGTTGGCCCATTCAAAGAATCTGTTCACAACTTTCACATGAACCTTATATATCAATAGAGCAACACTCAAATAGCCAATCAGCGATGGTATGTCGTTATACAGTTTCAAGACACCTCCATTCCATGCCATGAGGGCCGACAAGCCCATACCGCCTGCAGCACCCAACAGCAGCCACCACCACTTATAGGTACTAACATCCATCAGCATTCGGTCTCTTCTGTCATCCTTCACACACCTTTCTGCAATCCACATTCCCAGTCCGAATTCCCAGAGATACTGTAAAAAGAAACTACTCCAAGGCCGTTGATCCTCCATTCCTAGCAATCCAACAATGGTGCTCCATATTAGACTGACAACAAACAAAATCCGCCCCCCCCACTTTATCCTAAACACTTTTACAATTAACGGCCAGAACAAGTAGAATTGCACAATGGCAGAAATGAACCAATAAGGGTAGCATAGAGATGTATCTAATTCTAACGAGAACATCTTATAAAGTAGCAGATGACTTGCGACTTCCCGCAGTGGGAAAAAACCTTTTGAAACCAAATACCATAGTCCCCACAAGAGTACGGCTATAGTGTATGGTACCCACACTTTCCCGAATCTCCGCTTTAGGAAGTCACCATATCCCAAAGGTTTCATTAGATACGATAGATATAGCCCAAATCCAGAGCAAAGTATAAACACATGCACCCCACCACCGCCAAATGCCAAAGCCTTATCCCAAATGCCATCAACATATTTCGTACACAAGTGCACCATGACAATGGAAAAAATACTCCACCCTCGGAGAAAATCTACAATTCTGTATTTCTTCATCTGTTAATACAAAGAGAATATTTTCTTCCACTCATAATCCTCTGTGCGGAAAGTCTGGGCAAACAAACGAGCCATGCAACGCACAAGATATGAGCAGGCGAGAATGACAACAACAATAATCAGCAGATTCAATGGCCAGATGCCATTAATTTTGTCCGTGAACAACGACAGTTGAATCAAATATGACTCCAGGCAGAGCCCGCCGACAACCATAATCACAGCATTCCCCCATTTGGTCTGATAAATCCGCTTCATCCAATCACAATTACACCACTTATAGAAATATACTATGGTTCCCATCAGAGGCAACAATGTCATAATCTGCCAAGGAGCAATAGGCCGATATATCTTTGCAGCGAACTGTATGCTATAGAACAAGGCCACGCAAAACATTAACTTCCCGAAATCCGACCATGCATGATATTTCAGTTCCTTACGCTTCATACCAACCACAGCCCCCAGCAACATCGCTGCAAAATAGGGAATCCAACGATAATAAGACTTATAACCATAAAGTCCTTTATTACCCAATTCGTATTTATTAGGGAACCAGAATACATAGACAAGAACAGAAATCGCAACAACAGCACACAAAATCAAATTAACCTTGTCAAGTGCATACTTCCTGATGAAATATAAAAATATATAGTATATCATGATGGCCATGACAAAAGGCTTTGTACAAATTAACTCCGTCCAAGACAGTACCCTAGACTGACCAATAATATGAATAAATGCCACTGATGCAAACACCGATGGATATATCCTACTGATTCTCCTCTTATAATAATTACCAAACGATTTCCACCTCCCTAAAAACAAGGTAAATCCCGAACAAAACAGAAACAGGCAGTCGCCGATAGCACCGCCAGTAGCCAGTGTTTTCAGATGAGGATACATCATATCCGCATGACTGTTAATAATTAACAGAACAGCCAAGAATTTGACTATATCGATAGCAATGTCTCTTTCTATAGGAAACGAGGAATATTGATTTGCCATTTTATGTCCTCCTTTTGAGATAATATGTGACAGGATTCATTACCATATTGAACAATTTGTACTTTGACGCCCACACCAACAAAAGCGTCAACAATACAGAATACAGGAAAATCGGGATGACACCAGACGGAAGATAACCCTTATGTACTACAATTTTCAAGACGGCTTCGAAGAAAAGATGATACATATAGACAAATAGTGTTACTTTACCCCATTCTGCAAACCTCTTATTGTTCGGTGCTATCCTCATAACTGATATGGATATAATCATGGCTGCCACCATACATCCCAGTCTTACAAGAAGATCTCCAGATGCAGAATACGGAATGGCACCTGTCAGGAATTTGTAGGAACCATTAAAGTAAAAGAGGATTATGCCAAATACGATAGCGATTGTGGCATAAGCAACAGATGAGGGGAGTCGGTTCAATAGACCACGAATATCAATACGATGTGAATAAAATCCCATCATAAAGAAGGGCAAGTAAGAGCACGCTCTTTGTATTGAGAATTCCCTGCTAAAAGGCAAATATCCGGCGAGAAGGCTAATTACAAACGAAACAAATATTACCCCCACCACGTTATTTTTTGACCATGTAGAAGACTGAGGCATGAAATAAATCAGCAGCCGCCAGTAAACAAGGCATTGAAGATACCACATAGTCATCTCTGGATAAACAAGAATGTGTTCTAAGGTGAAAACTCCCCGATGCATGAAATATCTGGCAATAATATGTAGGATTTGGAAAACCACATAGGTTTCAATTAATCTCCCTATCCCCTCTAAATACCTCTTCCTGTCTCTTAACTGAGAAAATCTTCCAGAGATAAAGATGAAAAGCGGCATGTGAAAAAGGAAAATAAAGTTAAAAACACCTCTGTTCACAGACAGAGGGGCGTAGTCTATAGTCAGCACATGTCCATATACAACTAAGAAAATTAACAGAAACTTCAAAGAGTCCCAATATGTATCTCTTACCATTTTTATCAACTTTTATCCATAAATAAACCTACATCCCTACTTCTTTGCAAATCACATTATATACATTCTCCGAATAGCATGTTCCTTTAATAGAAGGATCTTCAAACAATTTATTGATAGCGTTTGTCGCATTCAGAGATGTCATTTCAATCTTATCCGCCAAGCCGTCAACATCAATACACTTATTTTTTTCAGAAATTTCATAAAACTCATCACACACAGGCTCGGAATGTTTTACGAACCACTCTTCGTCTGGAACATAGAAAATAACAGGACGCTCCAACAAGGCAAAGTCAACGCAACAACTTGAATAGTCTGTTATTAGAATATCGCCTATAGCCAACAACTCCTGATTTGCAGCCACGGCTTTATAGTCTAATATCCTGAAATTCTCTCGAGGCGGCAGGTCTATATGGGCCGTCTGGGGATGAAGTTTGGCTATAAATATATAATTCCCCGTGTCCAAAACTTCACAGAGATGCTGGTTGTCATACAAATCATGGATGAGGTCCACCATTGGGTCTCTGCCAGACACAGCCCGCCTGTACGTTGGCATATAGAGAATAATCTTTTTAGAACCATCAAGACCAATGCTCTCAAGTATTTCAGTTCTGTTTACATCGCGTTTCAGAACATCATTTCGTGGCTGACCTGTAATAAATATCTTTGAGCAGTCCTTCAATCCTGCAATATTCTTCCTTTGAATCTGGTTATATTGGGAAGTGGCAATGGTAATGTCCCTCTGTATCCAGGAGAAGAACTTATCAAGAAAACTTTTCAAGACAAATTGAATACCAGAACGCTTTGCGTTATAGGTTTTCTTAAAGCCTACACCATGGCCGAGGAACACGAGTTTAGCCCCACCAACCTGTGGCCAAAGTCCAAAGTCATCAAGTGCATGAGAATAAATTGCAACTCCTGCTTTGTGAGCCAGTTGATGCCCTTCTTTACTATTAAAAGTGTATGCCTCGCCTCCTGCTTGCCGAACATCGCTGACAACCTTTTCATTTCCTGCAAGCCATACAGCCCTCACATCATCAGAGTGAAACTTATTAACGTACTCAAACAGGTATTTCGCATTATCGTCATACTTCTTGCCAGTAAGCGAGCCAAAAAGCCACAATTGTGGGTCACGCTTAAAAATAAACTTACAAGCATGAAACATAATACCTATGCCTAAGAGGTTTATTTTTCTTTTAGAATTCATTGAAAAGATATCAGTTCTTACAATTCTAACATCTTGACTACTTTTGCGGGTGTCCCAACGGCGATTGCATTGTCAGGAATGTCTTTTGTAACCACAGCACCAGCCCCAATTCTTGCATTCTTTCCTATATGATGGCACGAAGAAAGAATAATGGCTCTTGCTCCAATCACTACTCCTTCATTGATTTCTAACGTCGTTGCTGTAACATCACTTGGTGGCAAATTGGGGTTAGAATGATAATTATGACTGTGGGTGAAAATCAAAACCTCCAAAGCGAATCGGACATTGTCCCCTATAATCACATTTCCTGTAGAGTCTATATTAACATTATCTTCGATTTTGCAGTTCTTACCGATGATTACACCTGTTTGATTAAGTTTCTTAAAGCCTTTTGGCTGTGGGTGATGTGGATATATCATAACATGAGAATGAATATTCACAATGTTATCAAGATGAAGTAGTTTCCTATATCCATACAGTTTAATAGTCCTTGATATTGATAACACATCAAAGATGCGCATTCCAAGAATACGCATTGTGAATCTCTTTAAATCCATATTGTATCAAATTATACGACATGAAAGATTGAATTTTTTAATCCGCTTGCTCCTATTTCTGACTTTTAAATACTTTTAAAAGTTTCTCAAGTGTTTCATCAAGCGTATATACAGGTGTCCATCCAATGTTTTCTAATTTGGTGGGGTCAACAACAGTTACACCCTCTTTCCTGAAACCAAGTGCTTTCGCATCCTCTGCTATATCAAATACCAATTCAACCTTATTACCACCAATCTCAATAATACGTTGGGCGATGTCTTTGACTGATATGGCATTATTGCGGTTTGTCAAGTTGTATGCCTGACAGTTTTCACCATTTGTCAATATATATAAGAAAGCAGAGGCTGCATCATCTACATCCAGATAATTGCGAACCGTGCCTCCTGTAGATTTCAGAACGATGTTTTTGCCATTAACGACACATCGGGCAAACTCGGCAAAGAACCGGGGGTCATTATAAGAAACACCTGTACCAAAAGAAGAAGTCAGCCTACCACTATAGACATTGAAACCATACTTCGAGGAATAGGCCACACACAATGACTCACAGAGCCTTTTCACTTCGGCATAACTGTTTCTCAAGACCATCGGATCAAGGATGCAAGGATGATTTTCTGGAATCAAGGCATCTTCATTTACACCTCCATAGATCTCGTATGTTGAAACATATACAAACCCTTGACAATCATGGGTGGCAGCATAGTCAAGGAGACGGCGTGTGCCGTTGATACCTATATCGAAGACTCTGACAGGATCCTTCAAATGCATCTTAGAACCACCTGAGATTCCTGCACAGTGAACGATATAGTCAGCCTTCTCGTCAAATGACATGGTCTCATCTGTGGAAAAAAAGCGTGGAAACAAATCATCCCTATCATTAATCTTTCCATAGATTTTCTCAAATTTTGCAAGGTCCTTATATAGCGGGATGATTCTGATGTTTGAATCCAACACACTATTCAATTCCAACAGATAGCGCACTACTGCCGAACCGACAAGTCCTGTAGCACCACTGACCATGATGGTCTTACCTCCCAGTTTCCCAGAGAGGTAAGCCATTTGCTGCTTCTTTAATTCACTATTCATCTATCTAAACTTAGTTGTTCTCTTTCTTTTTAAGCATATACTCGCTGAAGTCTATGTCTTCCAGTGTTGTTATCTTCAGGTTGCTCGGACGGCCTAAGGATATTCTCACATCTATGTTTCTGTTTACAAAAAGTTGTGACGTACCAGTCATAGAGAGCAATTCTTCCTGCGTATAGGAATTAATCACTTCATCAAGCAGGTCCATTGTACATCCATGAGGTGTCTGGGCATAGAATAGTTTTTTCCTGTCGTAGGTGGAGGTCAAGAATCCTTCCCGTCCTGAATAATAAGTCGTATCCGCACTTGGAATGGTTGCCATAGCCACCCTGTGAATACGTGTTTCCTTGATACAATCCTCCAGAATGTCCTCAGTAACAAACGGACGAACTGCATCATGAGATAATACCATGTCTTCCGCATTCACACCATGCTTCTCTTTGATGTCCTTGATGACATTCAGGAAAGAAAGCATACGCTCCTTGCCACCACAAACATAGCGGAACATGGACTGCTTTTCCTCAGGAAAAGATTGGGCAATCAGTTCCTTTGTATGGTCAAGCCACATCTCATTTACAGAGATATAAATGACATCAAAGAGATTAGAACGTACAAAGACATCGACTGTCTGAACAAGAATCGGCTTGCCACCAAGTTCCAAAAACTGTTTGGGCACATTCGACCCAACGCGAGTGCCTTTGCCACCCGCAAGAATTGCTGCAAAAATCATAATCTTTTATTTAATGTTGTTTCCAATAAAATGGGTGAATATCGTGTGTTTTCCTGTCTTTCTCAGGAGGAAGTTTCATATAGTCACCGAAAAGCATTTTGAGATTTTCATCGTATTCTTCCATTACATAAAGTTCTGTATCCTCAAATTTGTGAAGGATCCTCGATTCCATAAATCGTTTAGGTTGCCATTCTCTAATGCCATAATGTGGGCTTGCACAAATGTGGTCTGCCTGACTATAATCAATCTCTCTTAAGAATCTCTGATATCTATCAAGGATATCATTAGGAATGAAAAATGAAACTACCCTTTTGATAAAGAATGAAAATTTGTCTTTTCCAGATTTGAACTGCTTATATTTTGAAGCATCCGCCTTGCCTATCCGCCACCATTTCTCCAATTTTGAAAAGAACTTCATTTTCTTATAATACCTTTCAAACTCCTCAAGCGAGCCAGGAGCACCAAACACAGGAAGGACATCAATCCACACTCCAACTGGCTTATCAATCCAAGGAACAGGACCTTGGTCTGCAACAGTTCTACAGACATCACAGACTCGCGCCATTCTAATCCTTACATTTTTACCCCCTTCCTTCTCATGTGAGAAAAGTTCTAATCCCCTCTCCGATTTATATGTCCTTATAAACCTGTCATAGTCTGGTAAAGGCATTTGAATATCGGCATCGTCATCCCATGGTATGAATCCATTATGACGGATAGCCCCCAACTGAGACCCACCACTAAGTGTATATTTTATGTCATGCTTCACACAGAATTCATGCACATCTTTTAAGATATCCAACAAAACCATCTGGATATCCCTTGTAGTCAGTTTATTATCCATACAAGTCTATATTATTTCTGATATTGTATGATTCAATCCGTCACGAATACAACAATTTGCCTTCCACCCTAAACTTTGCAGTTTCTCTGTCGAGAACACTGACTTTGATACAGGATTGAAGCCTTTTTTCTCATCAGCATCAGGCACATCAATGACGACCTTCTTGCCTCCAGTTTTTGCAATAATCTCTGCCAGTTCGCGGATGCTGATATTTGAATCAGCATCCGCAACATTATATGCCTCGCCACATACCCCTTTCAGAAGGATATAAAGCAAGGCCGATACACAATCAACGACGTAACACCATGAACGGAACTGTTCCCCTGTGCTCTTCATCACAATGTCCTCACCACGGAGCACATTGCGTATGAACTGTGCATAGACGCGATTGTCCTGCTCCGTAAAATGCGGTCCGTATGTATGACAGGGGCGTGCCATCACCACATCTGCCCCATATTCCGCTGCATAACTCGCACAAAGCGTTTCTGCTGCACGCTTGGAAGAAGGATAGCAAGAACGAGGTCTGGCACAATCCACATAGCCACTATAGTCTTCAGTAAACACCCGCCCATCGCCTTCTCCATAGACCTCACCAGAAGAGACATAGAGCATGCGCTTCATGCAATGACTCAGGCCATAGTCCATCAGATTGACCACCCCATAGAGGTTTGACTTCATTACCTCCACGGGCTTTTGTGCAAAAAAATTGGGACTGCCATTGCTGGCGGCATGGATGATGAAGTCAAATCTGACATCACACTCCAAAGGCTTCTGCACATCATACTTTACAAAATGAAAGACTGCATCCTTAGCGTAGTCCATAAAGCGAACCTTAGCCCGTTCCTCTTTGCGTCCAGAAGCATACACCTGATAATCCCGCTTAGGATTCATCATCAGAGTCTCTACCAGACAGCCACCAATGAGTCCTGTCGCTCCAGTAACCAGGATATTGCATCCTGACAGTTTCTCCCAAGGCAAATCCTGTTCAAATATTTTCAGGATATCTGCCTTATATGAACTTATTTCAGCCATGACTCCTTAGATGTATGCATCAGCGCCTTGATCATTTCAAGATCCTCTACGGTGGTAATCTTGATGTTCTTTTCCGACCCCGGCACAATATGCATCTCAATGTCTTCCTCCAATTCTGCTATCAGCGTACAGCTCGATACCGTGTTTGTGATGCCCTTCGTCTTTGCATGTTCATGTGCCTTGACTATATTTCCCAAGCGGAAAGTCTGCGGTGTCTGAGTACGAATCAGCGTATCTCGGGGAATGCTCGTCTTCGTCGTAAAGCCATCATGACTCTCCAGAATTGCTTCACGGCACTGAATTCCTGTGATGGCATAGCCGTAAGCCTTGCAAGTGGCAATATTAGACGAAATAATCTCCTGTGACAGAAGAGGACGGACACCATCATGAATCAGTATCAGGTCCTCGTCGTCACATCCGGCTTCTTTCAGCCCATAGATGCCATTGTGAATAGATTCAAACCCTGTATCCCCACCAGGGAATATCCATTTCAGTTTCTTGAGACTAAACTGATTGGCATAACTCTGCAATACAGTCTCCCATCCTTTCAGGCAGACCACAGCCATAGCATCAATGTCAGGGTGCTGCTCAAAGGCCTTAAGTGTCCAGATGATAATGGGAGCCCCATCCACGTGCATAAACTGTTTAGGGATGTCCTGCCCCATACGGTTGCCGGAACCTCCCGCGATAATTAGTCCAATGTTCATATCTTTATTTATTTAGATCCACTTCATAGATTCCACCGTTCTGACCACAATAGAGCAAGCATTTCCCATTGTAGAAGTCTATGTCTTCAGGCTCATTTGTGGTGACGTATGTCAGATCTATAGTCTTTATTAACTTTCTTTGTTTCAAATCAATGACCTGTATCGCCCGTTTTGAATCTTTTCTTTCCCTTGCAGTTTCTTGCAGGCCTGTTACAATATATAGCAATCCATTCATTATCTTTGCTCCCTGAAGAATATTTGGGAATTGCACTTCAAACAATTCAAGACGATCATTTGGGCAAAGCCTTACTATCTCCCCCTCTTTCATCTTTGGTAGCTGATATTTCGAGATGTAATTATGTACGACACCTGTGGTGTTCAAGTTCTTTCCATTTCGAGTTATTGCATACAAGTACCCATTCTCAGAATCCACGACCCATGTCAAAACTCCTTCTTCCTTACCATTGTTTTTTCGGGCTTCAATCGTTTGCACTAAAACAGATCCTGAATCATTCAGGCATTCGACAAAGCACCGACGTCTCGGTTTGCATTCTGATATATATAGGTATGGCCTATCCGAATTATGTGGTCGTTTCATACCAAAACAAGCATTATTCACATGATTGTAAGGGGCGGCACTACCTAATATAAAATCATTTTCAATCTTTCCGCTCTTGAGGTTCAATACCCTGCAATGACCTCCATGATTAAATAAATATGCTTTATTGTCCCATATTGCCATGCCTTGGGCAGATTGTTTCATATATTGACCAACAATGGGATAGCGTAGTTGAGCAGTAATTCTAAGATATGAGAACAAAAGCAATGTGATAACAAATATCTCTATTTTAATTTTAGAATGCATTCTTTTTAATCTTAACAAATCCTTTGGATATCTTGTTGACAACTTTGTAAATAAGGTGATGGTGATTGAATAATTTTCTTAAAAGCTTAAATGCCGGAGACCGCCAAATTTGAATATCTTCCTCGCAGATAGACATGCTTGGAGCGACAAAAGTAGACCGACAATTCATAATTTGTTTTTTATCTTCTTCTGTTATTGTTCCTGCATTTTTAATCCTCAAATAGATCTCCTTACCATAGAAAGGGCTTAAGTCGTGGCTGTCCCATTTTGTGTTAAAAAAATGGACAATTTTGGCTGTTGCCAAAAACCTCATACTGACTATTGGCTGGCAATTATAGTCACCACTGATAGCATTCACTCCACCTAATTCATTAACAGTAACCATTAGGGACTGTTGATCTTGAATTCCTCTAGGCATGTTTTTACTTTCGTTCCAATGATTATGCCATCTATTGTAAAAAAGAACACTGAATTCAGAATCTTTGCAATATATTACCCCACTATTAAAATAATCGGTTTCTGCCTTTATATTAACATCAAACAAATTTGTTACTCTTTTAATAATACCCATTCTATTCGGACGATCTTTAAGGCGACAATGCCAATCATAAACCATACCAAGATCAAATTCGAATGAGTCAACCTCAGCAAGGCTACCAGTAATGATAGTGTCAGTATCAAGGAACAAGAAATCGCCATTAACTAAACTTCTTAAATTAGTCTTCAACCATCTTGACCGCTCCCTATTAGAAACACATTCTTCAAATGGTACAGAAACTATCTCACCCGCAATACGTCTAAATTCTTCAGGAGACCGGTCATTTATTCTCTTAGCCGTCCTGTCATCACAGACCTCAACCACATTAACATCCTGGTTGAAATGCCTTAATGAGAAAATGGATGCCCATGTCTGCTCCAAATATATATCATCATCGGAGCTGACCAATACATATACAATTTTTGTTTTCATATAATTACTGATATACTATTTCTTGAAATCAACAAATGTCACTATTTCATCCAAGGGGAGTCTGTGGGAAACTGGTACAGTGTAAGTTTCCTTTAGATTGCCTATGCCTATACAGCATACTATCTGCTCATCTTCGGGAATGTTCAACTTACTAGCCATATTCCTCCATTTCTTGTTTGGCAAAATTGGTCTTTGGACAAAACAACTACCGATGTTGAAGATTTCGAGCGCAAGAGAGAGGTATGCAGCAAAGATGGAGCCTGTTACTACCCATTGCAACATTTCGTATCGTCTATATACGCTCATGTTTGCTGTTACGAAAAGTAATTTGCCCAGACTTTCTCCAAAACCACCAGTCCCGTTGAGCCATCCATCTATCTTATGAAAATCCTTGCGATCAACGATATAAAGTCTCTGGCATTGCCTGTTGCATGCAGAAGGGCAATGCATTGCTAATTCAATAGCGTTGCGCAAGCACTCTTCGTTTACAGGCGTATTTGCAAAATCGCGAACACTATGACGGTTGATAAAAACTTCTGCAAGCAGATCTTTTTGCTCTCGACTATACTGTCTCTTGCTGATTTTAAGAACCCCACCTAATTTACCTACAGCTTTAAAATGGACTTTCTTACATAATGATTCATAAAGTCTGGCAACCTCTTCAACATCCTTATTCGTAAAATTTTTCTCATCATGGAAGTCCAAATAGCCTTTCATGGCATCCATGAACATCAATATCTGATCAACTTGCAAAATACCCCCTAAACTGACATATTCCTCAATTACCTTATTAGTGTCACGAAACTTTGCCAGACCGAAACCAAGCCTAACGTCTTTCAGCGAGAGTCCCTTTTCTATAGAATGAGTGTTTCTGATAATTTCACCAAGTAACTTTGTCTTCCTGAACTTAGCGGAATGCTCAATCCTGAAAATCCTCCAAAACGACTCTAAATCTAAGCAAAAGCATTGTAGATCTTTGATTATTTCCTTGATATTCATAATAACTTTAATATTGAACAACTATTTTAGTTCCTATCTCTATTTCTTTTCATTTCAGTCCTTTAAGAGCATTGTCAACAAATGCGTTTGACTCTGTACGTTTTGATTCCAATATCCTATCCACGACTGGATAATCAATACTTGAAGCTATTATTTTATCAATATCATCCATGCTTTGGCATATCCTGCCCTCCATGCCGAATTGACCTAACAAAGAGAATATACGGCTGTTGGTACTCTCGCTGTCTGAACTCTGATACCTCAAAAGAGTTGCAAAAGGAATATGATACATCATCGCAAAGCAGCTGCAATGGAAGGAGTCTGTCACTATGAATCTTGCCTTGCTGACCAGTCCAACAAACTCGGCAGGGTCTACATCATACAGATGCTCTCCTTCTAACTGCTCGTCAGCATCATTATATTTCTTGAAGTGCGTGAAATTATAAAGTTCCAAGCTTTGTCTCTTGGCAAATTCAGAACACATTTTACGATGTTCTGGAGTCGTACCTAAAAGATAGCAAAGACAATATGACCTATTTGTAAGGCCAGCCTTTTCTTTTAGCACCTTATCCCATACATTTCTCCCGACCAAAAGGGTTGGATCCAACACAACAGATATTTTCTTATCAGAAAGAGAGGAAAGAATATTTGCAGCGGATACCTCTCTTACAGATACTGCATAGAATTCTTTAATTACTTTCCGGTAGAAAGACACTTTATCTTCCGGAATAGAGCCATAACCTATACTTGGAGCGTAGGAAAAACGACGTACATCTTTGTGGATATATTGCAAAGTCCATATCTTTAGTCTTTTCGCAGAAGGCTTCCAGATTTGGTCGCTGCCACAAACAACAGCAGAATATTTTCGACTTCCGTCTATCATCTCACTTCTGGTTACATAAGTCTTTATCTTATATTTGCTGTCCATCGCATTTAGAGCCTTGAGCCTGGATTTCAGCACTGACACCAAAGAACCATTTGGCAGGTTTTCATATTGTTTGCTTAAATATATTGATTCTTGCCTGTGTTGCATCCATCTGGGTGCAACTGATCGTAAAACATCCTTTATCCTGTACTTTAGAGTAGAAATAAGATTTTGTCGATCAGCAAACCTTATGATTTCTGTATCATAGCCTCTCGACATAAAGATTTCCTGCATAGCATAAGCCTGCAGCTTAGTGCCATAATTATATATTTCTGTAAGAGTTGCTAAACCAATTGTTTTCATACAATTTTTTAAATATTATTTCTTATGCATTTACTTTTAATCCTAATTATCACTGACTTTCGTTCAACTTGCGTAAGACCAATAAAAAATACGAAGATTACTGTTGATAAGACAGTAACCACAATACTAATCACAAACCACATGAATCCAGAATCCTTATAGAAAGAAACAGTCATTGGAATCATTAAAGATAAAATTGTAACTAAAAGAATTCTAAACGTGACTTGCCTAAGGTAGGCCAGCATAGGGAATCCCGTAATAAAGTGCAACATTACAATACGAATAAAATAACATATAATCGATATACCCAAGCTTGCAACAAAGGCCATATAAGGTTCACACCCAAGCCATAGAACGAGATAGACTAAAGGCAGCGTCATCATGAGCATTGTGCCGTTGGTAAGCTGATAATTTTTCACCTTACCAGAAGCATGAATTCCAGCCAACAAGGCAGGAGCTAAGGAGTCAACAAGGGTAATGGCCAACGTCAAACGCACAAAAATAACAGTGTGATCAGGCACCTCGACCAACCATAAGTTTAATATGTAAGGTGTCTCGATAATAATAGGCAGTGAAAGAATCAAGACCAAAAGATAAGAGTACTTGCTGCCTCTGAATATCAGTTTAAACATCTCTTCCTTCTCACCAGCCGCGTATAACTTGATTATCTGAGGATTCATCGCCAATTGGAAGTTATGTACGAAACCCGTCACGGCATGCAGAATCTGCACAGAAATACCACGGGCAGCATTTACCGCAGTACCAAAGAAGAGATTCAGCAACACATTTATACCCTGCGTCTTACCAATATTTGCGATGGAGCCGATAAAATTATAACCTATGAAAGACAACAGGCTCTTACGATATTCCCCGTCAATTCTCCAATTACATCGGCAAAATATAAAAGTCCTTCTGACATAGATGGTATAAAAGAGTCGGTTCCCTATAGCTATTAACATCAGCAGAAAAGCATACAATATCAGCTTGTCAGAAGTTGAAACCACCACAAGATAAGCAACAGAAAGTTTAAGCACGGCATCGACAATGCCGATATATGCGAAGGCTGCCATCTTCTCATAAGCAATGATGCTTGCGTTATATGGAACGCTTAATACATTTATTATTAATGTGAGAACAGAGAATTGAAAGACCCAATTCACTGCCGACAATCGCTCTGGCGGGAAAACCATTTTATTGTTTACATACCAAAGGCCTAAAGTTTCTGCCAATAATAATATCAACACTCCCAGCATAATGTGGATCATGACAGAGGTGGAGAAAAGTCTTATGATATTCTCTTGTGTACCCCTGCCTATTTCATATGACAGAAATCGTTGTGTCGCAGTGGCCATGGTTCCGCTGACCATTGTGAAAAGTGCAACAAATCCACCCACAACATTATAAATACCGAAATCGGATACTCCTAATGCTGCCAAGACAATGCGGCTGGTGTATAAGCTGATTGCCATCATCAGCAACATTCTCACATAAAGTAACAGTGTATTTTTGGCAATCCTCTTATTATCCTGAATTTTATCTTTGGGCATTTAATTATACTTTATTAAGGCGCTTATTTAAAATATTTAAGAGTTTAACGTAGGCCTCCTTTCTGGTATTTAACGGATATTTTTCTGCGAATGCATAATTAGAAATCATAAAAAATGTTATGATATATGTTGCAGTATAAGTAGCGGGACTCATCAATGCACCAATCCATACAGCCACCATGATGATAAGCTTGTCTTTCATTTTGTATCGCCACAAAGCCAAATAAGTAATGGCTATTTCACCTAATATTATGACAGGTCCTATTACAAACCCCCAATAGCCGAGGATCATTAATATGCTATTTTCTAATATTACGTGTTTTTGAGGAGCATTAGGAAAATAAAAGATTGGATATTCCAATTCTGTACCTCCAAGCAAAATCTCACTTAATGACCATTCATGATTCACAAAAATATAATAGGCAACAATACGAACCATTGAAGAGGAATCATTAAAATCAAAGTCCAAACGGCCAAGAATATGAGTTTTTTCTATGAAAGCAATAGCACTAGGTACAATAATAAATAATAAGAAGATAGTTACAACTGTCCATTTCCAATTTTTATCAGATAGAAGAAATCTATAAAAGACTATAATGGCTCCCATTATCATGGCGATACGGGAATTTGTAGCCCAAATAGCACCAAGACCTAACACAGCCAACAATAGCTTTATTTTTTTAGGTATATAGGACGAACATATAATAAAGGCAAGCATAATCAATACTACGAAAGAATTACGCAAGGGATGACCCATCAATGAAAAACTTCGGAAACGTTCCGTAAAATCCATATCAAATGCCATAGCTTGAGTATTTAGAGGATAGTTTATTAAATGAGTCATAGTCATTCTTTCGTAAATTGCAATAATACATTCCACCACAAAGAATGACAATACAAAATAAGAAAGGAAACTGCTTGGTTTGGCTTTGCTATAACTAAAGTACATTATTAGCAATACCGGTGACACCCGTAAAATAACAACAACAAACAACTTATCATCCAAGCCCATCAATTTGTGGCAAGAAAATCCGATGAGTAACGCTACGCTATAAACTATAGCCACTTTATCAATCATCCTACTATAATTCAATAATGATATTAGCAATGCTAAATAAATGAATGATATAATCATATACACAGGTATAATTGTCTCGATATTGGCAATAACATGAAATGCTCCAATCACATCTATGGTCAGTAATATTGCAAATATTTCAAATACCCAATTATTATCCCTCATAATATTCCTATTTAATAAAATATGCTTGAGACGTTCGAAGGCAACTTAGCACTCACCAATCCTACGTAGCCTGTTCCTACTATTGCTATATTCATAATTCAAATAAATGACTTACTTAAAAGGAAGGAAGGCTCACCTTATTGAACCTTTTTATTTATGAGAGAAATAATGATGTCAGATGTAAGGAGTAAGATGTAAGACTCATACAACGCAACCAATTCTCTCTGCCCTATTATTTCTTTTCTATTTCTTCATTAATTCTCTTACAACGAGTGACAAGGATCTTAATTAATTCCTCACAGTCAGCATATATGCTATTATACTGTTTGTCGTCAATGTAATTATTTCTGTGTAGTAAATCAATCCAATAAAGAGATTCGCGAGCTTCCTTCAATGCAATGAAAGACTTGGCACGATAGTCTGTTTTACTAACAGCATTTGTTGCCTCTGCATTATTGGCTCCGATACTCGTGCCAGAACGGAGCAACTGATTGCATATATTTGACACAGCCTGTAAATGTACAGGGATTGTTTTCTCATATACTCTTTTGCCCTTAACAATTTTGAAGTCTGGCTTCTTATTCGCAGCATCCTTCAACAAGTAATCGTTCAACTTGATTACTCTGTCGCCAAAGGCTAAGCATTTTGCCTGTATCGCATCTGAGATTTCTGACATCTTATATGTATTAGTTCCTTAAAAAGAGCTGCCCGCTGATTATTGAACCTTTTGTCTTATGAGAGACCCTCGTCCCCTTCATATCTTGCTCCTAACTTATTGCATTGCAATACACATTCCTACCCATCTTAAGAACAGAATGGAGCATCAATACAATAGTTGGTGTAAGGATATAGTGAGGTATACCCACAATTGGTGAAATAGAATCTTAAAGCCCTTGCGTGTTCGAGTAAAAGTGTGTATCTTTGTAGTAGAAATGACCGAAAAAGCTCAATTTCCCGGATGTCTGATGAATGTCGTTAAAATGTTAGATGGAAGAAGGAAGATGTTACCAGCCGAAGATGTCTGCATGAGTGCCTGTCTGGAGGAAAAGGAGCGTAAGTTCATTGTCGTTTGCTCCCACGTCATCAACCAATTCGGCTCGATATGACACTCCCACTGGCCCTTATGATCACCCTTCAACTGGTGCGGCTTATACTCGGCGGGGAGTGTTCCTGTTGCTTCAAGAAGATCCATCGCATCGGTAATCAACTTCATATCCAAACCACGCTTCATACAACGTTTGAAGTCTTTCTTGAAACGATTGGAGATTCTTACAGTATATGCCATATCAAAGCCTCATCTCCTTATAGAAGTCCTTCAATGAAGCGTATTCTGTAACTCGACCATGCTTGATATCATCCATAGCCTCTTTGTACCCTGCCGTCTTGGTGATGTCCTCGTTCTTGGTCTTATGCACCCTAACCGAAGCCACGCCCTTAAGCAGTTGGCATGCTTTCTTTATTTGCGTCAGCAAGCTCTCATCCTGCACATCTAATATTATTGTTGCCATATCTTTTAAAAGAGATTTATTTTGTTTTTGGAAACAATGAAACATCTTTTATTCATTCTTTCGTCCCTTCGGTGGAAAGCGGCAAAGCCGAGCGCTCTGGCGCAGAGAACGAACCAAGAGACGCTTTTTTCAGGACAAGTCCTAAGAACCTCCATCAACCCCAACCCCTTCTTCGTAAGAAGGGGCTTCAGACCACTCCCCAACCCCCTCGCCAATCTTTGTCAAGGGGCTTAACCTGAAAGTCGCAGAAACCGACGACTTTCAGTGGGTTTTGGTATCGCAGGACACGCGATGAGTTTTTATCGGCTGGCGCATGGAGAATGACCTTAACCCTAATTATTTAGGCATGTCGCCGGACCAACCGTGACCGAGATCCCAATGGTGGTCGTAGACGAATTCGAAATATGGAAGGGAGAATTCTTGCTCAAGGAGTGCTGCGAGTTCTTCCTGAATAGGTTCTGCCCAACGGCCTACGAGGACTATGAACTTGTTGACGTTCCATGCGACACGACCACGGGGGACTTGTGTATAGTCGCCAGTAAACTTGGTTTCCTCGTTCTTGGCCTGCGCCTTGAAATACTCCTTGGCCCATATCTGCCGGTGCAACTTCGGATAGTTGATGAAAGGGACACCCTTTTCAGCGACTTCCTCTACCATCTTAGGCGTGATTTCTTTTTTTCGTACCCCGAAAAAGGATTTCGTTTCCATATCGTACCAGAAAATGCCTACGCAGGGCATCTGCTCGTCGAAGGATTTCATATCAGCCATCTGGGCCTTGTGGTCTTTGTCGGATAGTTGAGTCATGAACTTATTTCGAGGGTAAAGTTAGCCGATGGTGTAGACGAGGAGGACGGCGAGGACGGAGAGGGCGGCGAGGACGATGAGAAAGATCTTGAGGTATTTCTCGAGCTGACGACGGAGGTAGATGGCGTTGAGACTGCGCTCCTTGAAACGGGAGGCGCCGTCTTTATGATGATGGTGGTGATGATGATGTTGTTCCATATTTATTTGAGGATGTTATAGAGGAGGGAGGCCATGGAGATGAGGATCGAGGTGGCAGAGAACCAGAGGGTGGTCGTCTGGCCAACGGTGGAGTTGCGGGCCTTGACCTTGTTGGGCTCGACGTAGACGATGTCGTTCTGCTGGAGATAGTAGTAGGGCGAGGTGAGGAGGTTGGCATCGTTGAGGTTGATGTGGTAGATCTGCTTCTTGCCCTTGGCGTCCTCACGGATGAGCTTCACATTCTCACGGACACCGTAGATGGTGAGATCGCCAGCCTGGGCGAGAGCTTCGAGGATGTTGATCTTCTCACGCGACACCTGATAGCTGCCGGGACGTGCCACTTCGCCAAGCACAGAGATGGAGTAGCTGGACATGCGGACGGTGACAACGGGTTTCTCATTGGCATTGAGGTAGGGCTTGATCTTGTCGTGGATCATGGTCTCGCACTCTCTCTTAGTGAGGCCACCGACCTTGATACGACCTAAGACGGGATAGTCGATGGTACCTTCGTTATCAACCAGATAGGTTTGCAGAATAGGCTGGGAATAGGTGCTACGCGACTGGTTGTTGAAAGAGGTGGGAACAGTCAGGTTGAAGGGGGCGGCAGCCTCGGGGTTGACCGTGTTGACGGTGATGGTCAAGACGTCCTTGGGCATGATCTTGGCATCGTAGAGGTACTGGGACTGGGAGAGGTCTACGTCGTCGCTGTTCCAGAGGTAGGCGACGTTCTTGGGAGCGCTACAGGAGGTGGCTAAGGCCACAAGGAGTACTAAAATTAAATTGGAATACTTTTTCATACTAAAATTATACTAATTATTATTAAATACCACGAATTACATTAAATACACTAATTTTTAAAAGACCACAGATTTATGGGATTGCGGGGATTATATATGGAACGCAAAGACGCAAAGAAAAATATTATTAGCCACAGATTACACAGATTCGCACTGATGAAGAGATTCACACAGATTAATTATTAGCCACAGATTACACAGATTCGCACTGATGAAGAGATTCACACAGATTAATTTATAGCCGAACAGTCTGTGTTATCTGTGTAATCTGTGGCTAATAATTAATCTGTGGCTATTATATAGTCAGAAGGGCCACCAGGATTTGTGGTGATGGGAGCGGTGCTTGGAGGAATGGGTAGAGCGATCACCGTAGTCCATGGCACCGGAATAGGCTTCGTCGAGGAGATGACGCCACTTCTTGCCATGGGATACCATCCTGTAGATGGTGCCCCAGTCGGGGAGACCACCGATGTTGCGGTCGTCGATGAAGAGGTCGGCCTTCAGCTTGCGGGTGAAGTGGGGATTGTTGTCTGTGGTCTCCTCGGGGTAGTCGCGGTTGGCTGCGTAGAACTCTACGCCGCGCTCGCGGCACCACTGGAGGGCCTGCTCCAGGAGCTCGCCCTCGCGACAGGTCCAGAGGACAAGGCGATGGCGATCCTTGATGAGCATCTTGAGGGTCTCGGTGGCGAAGGGGCGCTCCTGGCCGATCTCGGGGTAGCGGTTCTCAACGATTGTACCGTCAAAATCTACTGCTATTACCATATCTTTTTTTACTGTTTACAGTTTACAGTTTAGAGTTTATAGTTTATAGTTTAGAGTTTATAGTTTATAGTTTATAGTTTATAGTTTATAGATGAATACCTAGCAAGCCATTCAACATAGGTTCCCCTATTTTCAATTTAAACTCTAAACTATAAACAAAATATCAACCTATAGAAGTAATCATCTATAAACTATAAACTTTAAACTATAAACAATCCATCTCGGCTATAAAAAATCACTTCTTAATCGAGTCGTCGTCTTTGTTGCCGTAGTGGGACTCGGCGTACTGGCCGTAGGAGCCGTAGTTGCCGTAGTTGCCATAGCCGTATTTGCCGTAACCATAACGGCCATAGCCGTAACGACCGTACTTGCCATAACGGCCGTAGCCATAGTAGTAGCCGTACTTACGCTGCGACATGTCGATACCGTTGATGACAATACAGGGGTTGGGCAGCTTCTTCTCCTTGGCGAGGGAGTTGAGCAGGCCGAAGGATGACTTCGAGGTGTAGTCGGCACGGCAGACGAAGACGGTGATGTCGGCATGCTGGCCAATCTGCAGGGTGTCGGTGACAAGGCCTACAGGGGCTGTGTCGAAGATGACATAGTCGTAGATGTCGCGCAGCATCTTGACAATCTCAGCGAAATTGTCGCGGGCGAGGAGCTCCGTGGGGTTCGGGGGCGTAGGACCAGCGAGGAGGAGGTCGAGGTTGTCGTTGACACCCGACTTGGTAATCTGATTGACGAGGGCACTCTTAGTGACCTTGTCGAGGGTGAGCAGGGAGGTGACGCCCTCGAAGCGGTCGTGGACACCGAAGAGTCGGCCCAAGGCGGGCTTACGGATGTCGAGACCACAGAGGATGACCTTCTTGCCGAGGAGGGCAAAAGACACCGCGAGGTTGGCGGCGTTGAAGGTCTTACCCTCACCAGAGGTGCTCGACGTGAAGAGGATCACCTTCTGGTCGCCCTGCAACATGAACTGGATGTTCGTACGCATGGCGCGGAAGATCTCGTCGATCTGGTTGTTCTTGTTCGCCTGGACCACGATGCCGGCCTTCTGCTTGACATTCTCGGATGCCACTGCCACGTCGGCAATGATGGGCAGATCGGTGAGACGCGCCACATCCTCATGGCCCTCGACCTTGTAGCGGAAGAAGGAGATGATCCAGAGGCAGAGACCGGGGATGAGGAAAGCGAGGAAGAAGGCGCCGGCAATCACCAGGAGCTTCTTAGGTCTAACCTTCCCTTCGAAGAGGGGTTCGTCAATGAGCTTACCATTGTCGGCCGTAGCTGCCAGGGCAATGCTGTTCTCCTCACGTTTCTGGAGCAGAAGCATATAGAGGGTGGACTTGACATCCTGCTGACGCCCTACCTGATTGAGGACACGCTCCTGAAGCGGGGCTGCCGAGATGCGGCCCTGGAACATGGCATACTGGTTCTGGATGCCCTGGCGCTTGATGTCGGCCGAACTGCGCGCCTGAATAAGGGCGGTCCTGATGGAACTCTGGAGTTCCTCGATGGTGGCGGTAAGCGTCTTGACCTGCGGGGCCTCCTCACTGGCCGCCTTCAACAGGCGGTTACGATCCTGGACAGCCTGGTTATAGTCGTTAATAAGACGGGTGGATGCCCCATCGGAGAGGCCGACATTCGAGGGAATGATCTGATACTGGTTCCTGGGATTGTTGACGTATTCACGCAGATAGTCGAGCATCTGCACCTGAGAGTTGGCCTCAGAGAGACGCGCGGAGAACTCGTTGGACATCTGAACGGCCTGAGAGGCATCGGAGAGGGAGGTCACGGCATTCTGCTGCTTGAACTTCTGGATCTCGCTCTCGGTGGATCCCAACTCCTCGTTGATCTTCGACATACGTTCGTTGATGAACTCCTCCGTGCGCAGGGCCACCTCGTTCTTGTCGGCATTGGCCTGGCGGTTGTAGCAGATGGTGAGCTGGCGCAGCACATCCATAGCCCGACGGTAGTTCTTGTCTGTGAGCGTGAGCTCAGCAATAGAGGTGAGTTTGGAGGTGGGTTCGATGGTGAGACGCGAGAGATAGTCCGTGGCCACCTCCATCGGGGGACGGATGGTCACAAAATAGGCCCTGTCGGGCTCGAACACACGACCAGCGTTCTTCGTCATGGTGATGGTACCAAGGGGGGTCTTGACGGTGGCGGGAAGAGAGTCTCTCTTGCAGCTGAAGTTCTTGAGTTCCTCTTTACCTTCCATGGCTGAACCTTCCAACATATACTTGCCGTCTTCAAGCCAGACCTTTATCTTGAGCCACTGGGTCTTCTCCAGGAGGTTGAAGTCGAGAGAGTCGAGGTGCTGGGGATCGAGGTCGATGCTGAACGGCTGCCTCTGGTAGACGATAGCGTCCTTGACACGGCCTTCACGACGGTAGGAGACGTAGAGCTTCAGGTCCTTGACCACATCACGGAGGAGGACACGCGACTGGAGCACCTCCACCTCGTTGTCGATACCCGTGGAGTTGGTCAGGAAGCCAAGGTCTTCGACACCGGCCAGCATCTGGTTGGCGTTGCGTTTCTTGTTCTCGTCCTTGATGAGCATGCGGGCAGTGACCTTGTAGACAGGTTCTGCATAGCGGAGGTAGATGAGGGCTCCACACAAACAGATGATCAACGACAGGAGGAACCACTGCCAGTTAAGTACCAGGGCCGCATAGATGGTCTGGAAATTGAGGCGGCTCTTACCCTCTGAAGGGGATTCTTCGAGTAACTCCTCGAGTTCATCGAGGCTGATTTTCTTTTCTTCCATACTTATATAACTTTAATATTTCTTTCTTTTTTTGGTTTTGAGGAGGAGGTCGGGGGAGATTTCCATGTAGGCACAGCCAAGCTGGTCGATGCGGATGCCAACGTAACGGGCATGGTCGCCGGGGATGCGGACGACATGGCCCTGGAGGTTGTCACCCCAGCCAAGGACACAGACGGTGTCGCCGATGGCAAAGCCGGAGGTGGCGAAGCGGACGGCACTGTCGGACTGGCCGAGCATGCGCTGGAGCATCTGCATCTGAGCGTCGGGTATGACCGCAGGTAGATGACGTCCGTAGTCGTTGGTGGCTCCTGCCTTGTTGACCAGGAAGTAGTGGATCTCGGGCATGGCCACGACCACAGCACGCTGGCGCTCGGTGAGGCGGATGAAGACGTACTGGGTGATGACAGGGCGCTCGATCTTCTTCTTGCGGCCATTCCGCCAGACACGGATCTCCCACTGGGTGGCTGCGTAGGCCTCGTAGCCTAAGGAGATGAGGCGGTCGCGCACGGCCTTTTCCGCCCTTGTCCCCACGTAAGCAACGTACCAGCGAGGTACGCCTACGGCGCCGTCAGCGACAATCGCTGGCGTCTCAGTTTCGAACTTTTGGTCCTTCTCTGACATTTTGCGGCGCAAAGGTACGAATTTTTTTTGAATTCGCAAGCCTGATTTCAAAAAAATAGTAAAAATATTAGGATTTATTGTATAATCTTTCGTGGAATGAGCATTTTTTGAGTAACTTTGCAGCGATTTTTAGTTTAAAGTTTATAGTTTATAGATGGAATCATTTCATTGGCTGAGGGACTTGTTTATGGCCACAGACTCGGTGGCGCATATTGTACTGCTTTATGCCATCGTCATAGCTATCGGTGTGTATCTGGGTAAGATCAAGATCCTGGGTGTCTCACTGGGTGTGACCTTCGTGCTCTTCGCGGGTATTCTGGCCGGTCATATCGGCTTCACCGCCCCTACCCCGATCCTGACGTTCATGCAGGACTTCGGACTGATCCTGTTTGTGTTTATGATCGGTCTGCAGGTGGGACCCGGTTTCTTTGAGAGTTTCGGCACCGCCGGCATCAAGCTCAACGGTCTGGCTGCGACGGCCATCCTGCTGAATATCCTCGTGATGTTCGCCTGCTACTACATCTTCTTCGACACCAGCAACTCTGCCAACCTGCCCATGATGGTCGGTACGCTCTATGGTGCTGTGACGAACACCCCCGGACTTGGTGCTGCCAACGAGGCGCTGAACACGGTGTTCCCCAACGGCGGAGCCCCACAGATCGCCTCTGCCTACGCCTGTGCCTACCCTCTCGGCGTGCTCGGCATCATCGGCGCTATTATATTAATAAGGTATATATGCAACGTCAAACTGGAAAAGGAAGAGGAGCAGTTGAAAGAGCAGGAGGGCACCAAGACCAACAAGAAGCCCTACAAGATGCACCTGGAGGTGACGAACAAATACCTGGAGGGCAAGACGCTGTTGCAGGTGCATGACTTCCTGAACCGCGACTTCGTGGTGTCACGCCTGGTCCATCAGGGTGAGCTCTGTATTCCCAACCGCGACACCGTGTTCCATGTGGGTGACCAGATGCTCATCGTCTGTGCCGAGGCAGACCAGGAGGCGATCATGGCCTTCATCGGCCCGAAACTCGACATCGACTTCGAGCAGCAGGACCAGCCGCTGGTGTCGAAGCGCATCCTCATCACCAACCCGAAGATCAACGGCAAGACGCTGGCCTCGATGCACTTCTCGAGTGTGCACGGTGTGAACGTCACCCGTCTGACGCGTCATGGCATAGACCTCTTCGCCTCTGCTAGCCTGCCTCTGCAGGTGGGTGACAAGATTATGGTGGTAGGTCCTGAGGATGCCGTCAACCGCGTGGCGAACCAGATGGGCAACTCCCAGAGTCGTCTGAATGCGCCGAACATTGCCACCATCTTTGTGGGTATCTTCCTCGGACTGATCTTCGGCTCGTTCCCGCTGGTCATCCCCGGCATGCCTGTGCCTGTGAAGTTAGGTCTGGCCGGCGGCCCGCTAATCATCGCCATCCTCATCGGGCGCTATGGCTATAAGATCCACCTCGTCACCTATACCACCACGTCGGCGAATATGATGCTGCGTGAGATCGGCCTTGTGCTCTTCCTCGCCTCGGTGGGTATCAAGGCGGGGGCCGGGTTCTTTGAGACTGTGGTGGATGGTGACGGGCTGCTCTACGTCCTCACGGGCTTCCTGATCACGATCATCCCGATCCTCATCGTGGGCCCGATCGCCAGGATCAGGTACAAGTTCAATTACTTCACCATCGCAGGTATGATCGCCGGAACGTATACGGATCCGCCTGCCCTGGCGTATTCGAACAGCATCTGCTCGAAGGAGGCGCCTGCCGTGGGGTACTCGACGGTGTATCCGCTGTCGATGTTCTTGAGGATCTTCACCGCACAGATTATTGTGCTGTTCTTCTGTGGGTAGCCACAGATTACACAGATTCTCACGGATGAAGAGATTGACACAGATAAATATATATATATGGAACACGAAGACACGAAGATAAAAAGGGCTGCGCATCAGAAAAAAAATCTTCGTTCCATCGTTTCTTCGTGTTCGGTAAACAAAAAGATAATAATACAAAATATAAAAACAAGATGTATAGTTTCAGACTTCTGCTCAGCGGTGTGCTGATGATCAGTGCTATGGGGGTGTTCGGCCAAGGCGCGAAGAACATCCGCATCAACGAGGTGCTGACCAACAACACCGCCAACATCCAGGACGAGTACGGGCAGCGGGAGGCATGGATAGAGTTGGAGAACACCTCGTTCACCACCTACAACATCCGTGGCATGTATTTCACGACCGACCGCAGCGTGCTCGACCCGCACATGAGTGTTCCTGAACGCATCAAGCGCATGAGCGTCATCCCCAGTGGTGATACCCGTACGCAGATGGGCGGCAGGCAGCACTTGGTATTCTACTGCAACTCGAATCCCGCCCAGGGTAAGTTGCACCTCTCACTGAAGGTTCCCCTGTCAGAACCCGTTTGGATCGGATTCTATAACGGTAACGCCGAGGAACTCATCGACTCTGTGACAGTCCCTGCGCTGGCAGCCGACCAGAGTTATGCCCGCCATGGTAACCAATGGAGCGTGAAATCGCCCGAGAACGTCACCGCCGGCATTGAGAACTTCATCAAGACCGACGAGACGAAGGACGCCAAGTTGAAGCGCGAAGACCCACATGGCATCGGCATCACGCTGTTGGCCATGGGCATCGTGTTCTTCTGCCTGGCCCTGCTCTTCGTGTTCTTCTGGATCTTCGGACTGATCATGGAGCACCTTGAGACGGCCAAGAAGGTGGTCAACACCCAGCCCATCAAGCCCATCACGAAGACGGTGGAGGTGACGCACGACATCGCCCACGCCACAGGTAACATCCTGCAGGACGGCTTCGACAAGAAAGGTATTGACAAAGAGGTCTACATCGCCGTTATTTCCATGGCACTGAAACAGTATCAGGACGATGTGCACGATGTGGAGAGTGGCATCATCACCATCAAGTCACAGCGTACCGGATGGTCGGATGAGGGTAATCAGATGACTCACTTCTCAACGCCCGTCATCCCCACCTCGCACAAAGCGCCCAATATTCCCAAGACCCCAGAGATACGATAGTTTACAGTTTATAGTTTACAGTTTACAGATTTTAGTTTACGGTTTATAGTTTATAGTTTATAGTTTACGGTTTATAGTTTAGAGAAATGAATAAGTATCAATATAAAGTACAAGGTGTCGATTACGACGTAGAGATTGAAGAAGTGGAGGGCAACGTTGCCAAGGTCAACGTCAACGGTGTCCGTTTCGATGTTGAGTTGAAGCAGCCCATCAACCCCGCCAGCACGCTGAAGAAGGTACGCGTGGAGGCCCCGAAGCCAGTGGCCCGTCCTGTGGTCACCCCCGAGAAGGCACCTGCTGCCGACAAGCCTATGGCTCCCGGCACAGGTTCTGCCGTGAAGGCCCCCCTGCCCGGCACAGTCACTGAGTTGAAGGTGAACGTCGGCGACAAGGTGAACACGGGTGACATCGTGCTCGTGCTCGAGGCTATGAAGATGCAGAACAACATCGAGTCTGAGTTCTCCGGTACTGTCACGTCCATCACTGTCAAGCAGGGCGAGACGGTCATGGAAGGCGCTGTGATGATGACGATAGGATGAGAGAGTTTATGGTTTAGAGTTTATAGTTTATAGTTTAGAGTTTAGAGTTTAGAGTTTAGAGTTTAGAGTTTATGGTTTAGAGTTTATAGATGATATGCTAGCAAGCCATTGTGACCATCCTGCAGACTCTGCCTATAGAAGTAATCATCTATAAACAATAAACTATAAACTATAAACAAAAACATGTAAACAAAAACATGTAAACAGTAAACTGTAAACTGTAAACAAAACAAAAATAATAAAAGAAATGGATTTAGGACAATTTATCATACAGAACTTTCATGAATTCCTGACGTATACGGCTTTTGCCAATGCGACGGTCGGGAACCTGATCATGATTGTGGTGGGAGCCTTCTTCATCTGGCTCGCCATCAAGAAAGACTTCGAGCCGCTGCTGCTCGTGCCCATCGGACTGGGCATCATCCTCGGCAACATCCCTTTCCGTGCCGACGCAGGACTCGAGATCGGTCTCTACGAAGACAACTCCGTGCTCAACATCTTCTATCAGGGTGTGCGTCAGGGTTGGTATCCGCCGCTCATCTTCCTCGGCATCGGTGCGATGACCGACTTCTCGGCACTGCTGGCCAACCCGAAACTGATGCTCATCGGCGCCGCCGCCCAGTTTGGTATCTTCGGTGCCTATATGGTGGCGCTGGCGATGGGCTTTGAGCCCTCACAGGCTGCAGGTATCGCCATCATCGGTGGTGCTGACGGTCCTACGGCCATCTTCCTGAGTTCCAAGCTCTCACCGAACCTCATGGGTGCCATCGCTGTCTGTGCTTACTCCTACATGGCCCTCGTGCCAGTGATCCAGCCGTTTATCATGCGTCTGCTCACCACGAAGAAGGAGCGCGTCATTAAGATGAAGCCCGGTCGTGAGGTCAGTCAGACAGAGCGCATCCTCTTCCCCATCATCGGCCTGTTGCTCACCACGTTCATCGTGCCCTCCGGTCTGCCTCTGCTGGGTATGCTGTTTTTCGGCAACCTGCTGAAGGAGAGCGGTAAGACCACCCGTCTGGCGAAAACTGCCGGTGCAGCCCTGAATGACATCGTCGTGATGCTGCTGGGTCTCACCGTCGGCTGTTCGACACAGGCTTCGGAGTTCTTGACGTTCAACACCATCAAGATCTTCGCCCTCGGTGCGATGGCCTTTATGATTGCTACAGCCTCGGGTGTGTGCTTCGTGAAGTTCATGAACCTCTTCCTGCCCGAAGGGAAGAAACTGAACCCACTGATCGGTAATGCCGGTGTGAGTGCCGTGCCGATGGCCGCACGTATCTCCAACAACCTCGGCCTCGAGTACGACCGCCACAACTTCCTGCTCATGCACGCCATGGGTCCGAACGTCGCCGGTGTCATCGGATCGGCCGTCGCTGCAGGTGCGTTGTTAGGATTCCTCTCGTAAGCCACAGATTACACAGATTTAAAGGATGATCGAACGGCCAAAGATTGCAATCGTCGATACGAATACATTAGCCTCGATAGGTCTGAAGCAGATCCTTCAGACCGTCATGCCCATCATGACGGTCGATAGTTTCGGCTCCTTTAGCGAGTTAGAGTCGAGTCAGCCCGATGCCTATTTCCACTACTTTGTGGCGATGAGCATCGTGCTGGAGCATAAGGAGTTCTTTCTGGCCCGTCGTCGCAAGACGATTGTGCTCACCCTCAGTCTCAACACGATGTCGCCACTCTCCGACTTCCACAGTCTGTGCGTCAATGTCCCTGAGCAGCAACTGGTGCGCTCTATCCTGGTTCTCCAGCAGGGCGCCCACGCCAACGGGAAGAACATGCCGCCCATGCCAGACATCATCAACCGCAAGATCCTCTCCGACAGAGAGATAGAGGTCATGGCGCTCATCGTGCAGGGGTATATCAACAAGGAGATTGCCGAGCAACTGAACATTGGCCTCGCCACGGTCATCACCCATCGGAAGAATATCATGGACAAACTGGGATTCCGGAGTGTCTCTGCGCTGACAATCTATGCGGTTATGCATGGGTATGTGGATATTAATAAGATATAAGAGTTTATAGTTTATAGTTTACGGTTTACGGTTTACGGTTTACAGTTTACGGTTTACAGTTTACGGTTTACAGTTTACGGTTTACAGTTTATAGTTTACAGTTTACAGTTTACAGTTTACGGTTTACAGTTTACAGTTGATTACAAGAATGGATCACAATATTTTACGAATAGAGTGTGAGAATGCGGTTGGGGAGGTGGTGTGTTTTGATAATGGCACGGAGGTCAGAGAGTATCAGGCTATTATCCACGTCGCCAACCCGCGACTGGCCTATGCCCAGCAGCTCGAGGCCGTCATGAATGCGTATGACGCGCTGCGCTCGCAGTTTGCCGGCACTCAGGCCGTCTTCAAACGCTATTTCCTCAGCGATGCAGCCAATCAGGCAGACGACGTCATCGCTGCCGACCTCTCCCTCTGTGCGAAGAGCATCATCCAGCAGGCCCCCCTCGACGGCACGAAAGTAGCGCTCTGGGTGTATCTGATGTCAGGGGTTGAGACGCAGTTTAACAAGAGCGGCCTGTATGAAGTGCGTCACGGTGCGTTCCGCCATCTCTTCAATGCCTCTGCCTACAACCTCGCCGCCAACTCTGAATACCAGATGCGACTGCTGTTCAACGAGTACGTCATGCAGTTGGCCGAGGAGGGTTGTAAGCTCTCGGAGAACTGCATCCGCACGTGGCTCTTCGTCAATGACATCGACCTGAACTACGGTGGGGTCGTCAGGGCACGCAACCAGGTGTTCTTCACCCAGGGACTGACCGTCCACACCCATTTCATCGCCTCCACAGGTATCGGAGGCCGTCAGCAGGATCCCAATGTGCTCTCCCAGATGGACAACTACGCCATCGCAGGCATCCGTCAGGAGCAGATCCACTATCTCTACGCCTCCACCCATCTCAACCGCACCAGCGACTATGGTGTGTCGTTTGAGCGTGGCACGTATGTGGACTATGGCGACCGTCGGCATGTGTTTATATCTGGTACCGCCAGCATCAACAACAAGGGCGAGATCATGTATCCCAAGGACATCGAGCAGCAGACACGCCGTATGTGGGAGAATGTCGAGGCGCTGTTGAAGGAGGCAGAGTGCTCCTTCGATGATGTCACTGAGATGGTGGTCTATCTGCGGGACATAGCGGACTATGACATAGTAAGGGGACTGTATGAGGAGCGTTTCCCGGGCAAGCCGTGTGTGATTGTACATGCGACTGTGTGCAGACCAGGATGGCTGGTAGAGATGGAGTGCATGGCGGTCAAGGCACAGAAAAAGACAGAGTATCCAGATTTTTAGACAGAGTAACAGAGTAATAGACATAGTAACATAATATCTTTTTTTAGACATAAGAACATAAGAACATAATTTTAGACAGAGGGCTGTATGAAAAAGGTATATTTGTTTTTCATGTTTTCATTTCTCCTGATGAGTTTTATGGCTGACGGGACAATGACTAAGGAGAATGGTGCGATTGTGATTAACACCACAGAATTAGGCAAGAATGTGGAGGGTTATCAGGGGCCTACACCACTGAAGGTGTATATCAAGAATAACAAGGTGGAGAAGATTGAGTTTCTACAATCGACAGAGTCGCCGAAGTATTATAACCGGGTGAAGAAATTCCTGCAGTCGAAGTGGGATGGTCTGAAGGTCAAGGAGGCGCGTGAGAAGCAGGTTGACGTTGTCACCGGTGCCACCTATTCTTCTGAGGCTGTCATTGAGAATGTCCGCCTTGCGCTCGACTACTACCAAAGCCACAAATAAATAGAATTTTGACGTATGAAAAGACTGTTTTTTATGATGATGGCAACCATCGCCACGACAGCAGTGACCGCACAGGGACTACAGTACCCGAAGGCCGCAAAAGACGGTACCGTTGATGAGTATTTCGGTACGAAGGTGGCCGACCCCTACCGCTGGCTGGAGAACGACACAAGTGCCCAGACGGCTGCGTGGGTGGAGGCAGAGAACAAGGTGACCAACGCCTATCTGGCGAAGATCCCCTTCCGAGGGAAACTGCTGAAGCGACTGACGGAACTGTCGAACTATGAGAAACTCTCTGCCCCCCGGAAGCATCACGGCAAGTGGTATTTCTTCAAGAACGACGGTCTGCAGAACCAGAGCGTGATGTACGTGATGGACAAGTTGGGCGGTGAGTCGCGCGTGTTTCTCGATCCCAACCAGCTGAGCACCGACGGTACAGTGGCCCTGAAAGGCGTCTATTTCTCACACAACGGCAAGTATGCCGCCTATACCATCTCACGCAGTGGCAGCGACTGGGAGGAGATCTTCGTGATCGACCTGAAGACAGGCCTGTTGACAGAAGACCACATCGAATGGGCGAAGTTTACGAGTGCAGCCTGGAAGGGTGACGGATTCTACTACAGCGCCTATGACGCTCCGGTGAAGGGCAAGGAGTACTCGAACGTGAACTCCGGGCACAAGATCTACTATCATCAGATCGGCACGCCCCAGAGCGAGGATGTGCTGTTCTATCAGAACGCCGCCTACCCCATGCGCTTCTATTCTGTCGATGTCAATGAGCAGGAGACGAAGATGTATCTCTACGAAAGCGGAGCAGGCGCAGGTAACAACCTCTTCGTGCGTGACCTGACCAAGCCGGAGTCGCAGTTCATACAGATGACCTCGAACATGGACTACCAGTATATGCCCCTCTATGACGAGGGTGACAAGATCTGGCTCTTCACCAACTACGGAGCCCCGAAGGCCCGTATCATGACCGCCGACATCCGCCAGCCAGGCGTTGACAACTGGCAGGAGTTGGTGGCAGAGCAGGAGAACGTGCTCTCTGATGCCGGCGTGATCAACCGCCAACTGATCCTCACCTACCAGAAGGATGCCTCAGACCACGCCTATCTCTATGGCATCGACGGGAAACTGCGCCACGAGATCCGTCTGCCATCGGTGGGCAGCGTGGGCTTCACAGGCGACGAGAAGGAGCCAGAGTGCTTCTTCACCTTCACCTCATTCACTGTGCCTGGTACTGTCTACCAGTATGACATGGAGAAAAACGAACGCACGCTCTACTCAGCGCCGAAGGTGAACTTCCGACAGGAAGACTACACTTCGGAACAGGTGTTCTTCCTGAGCAAGGACGGTACACGCATACCCATGTTCCTGACTTATAAGAAGGGATTGAAGAAGAACGGCAAGAACCCCGTCTATCTCTATGGCTACGGTGGTTTCAACATCTCGCTGGGTCCGAGTTTCTCGGCCACGCGTATTCCTTTCCTCGAGCATGGCGGCATCTATGCTCAGGTGACGCTCAGAGGCGGTGGTGAGTATGGTGAGGAATGGCATCTGGCAGGTACGAAGATGCAGAAGCAGAACGTGTTCGACGACTTCATCGGTGCTGCAGAATGGCTGATCAGCGAGGGCTATACCTGTAAGGACAGGCTGGCCATCGTGGGCGGTTCTAACGGCGGACTGCTGGTGGGAGCCTGCATGACTCAGCGTCCGGACCTGTTTGGCGTCGCCATCCCAGAGGTGGGTGTGATGGACATGCTGCGCTATCATAAGTTCACCATCGGCTGGAACTGGGCCAGTGACTACGGTACCAGCGAGGATTCGAAGGAGATGTTCGAGTACCTGCGTGGCTACTCTCCCCTCCACAACCTGAAGGCCGGTACAGCCTATCCCGCCACGCTGGTGACAACAGCCGACCACGATGACCGTGTGGTACCAGCTCACTCGTTCAAGTTTGCCGCCACGTTGCAGGAGTGTCACCAGGGTGATAACCCGGTGCTCATCCGTATTGACACGAAGGCTGGCCACGGCGGTGGTAAGCCACTGGCGAAGGTGCTGGAGGAGCAAGCCGATATCTACGGCTTCATCCTGTATAACATGGGAGTGAAATTCAAGTAAAAAAGAAATCCCGCCGAAGTGGCGGGATTCTTTTTTACTATTTTGCGTAGGCGACAGAGCGCGTTTCCCGGATGACGGTGATCTTCACCTGACCCGGATAAGTCATCTCATTCTGGATCTTCGTGGCGATGTCGCTGCTGAGTGCCTCAGCCTCGGCATCGTTCATCTTGTCGGCACCGACGATGACGCGGAGCTCACGACCAGCCTGGATGGCGTAGGTCTTCGTGACACCAGGATAACTCATCGCGATGGCCTCCAGGTCGTTCAGACGCTTGATGTAAGCCTCGACAATCTCACGACGGGCACCAGGACGTGCACCACTGATGGCATCACACACCTGAACGATTGGGGCGAGCAGCGTCTGCATCTCCATCTCGTCGTGGTGAGCACCGATGGCATTGCAGATGTCGGGCTTCTCCTTGAACTGCTCAGCAATCTTGGCACCATAGAGTGCGTGGGGCATCTCGCTCTCCTCGTCGGGCACCTTACCGATATCGTGCAACAGACCAGCACGCTTGGCTTTCTTCGGATTGAGACCGAGTTCTGCAGCCATCACAGCACAGAGGTTTGCGGTCTCACGAGCATGCTGCAACAAGTTCTGTCCGTAAGAAGAACGGTATTTCATCTTACCGATGATGCGGATGAGTTCGGGGTGCAGACCATGGATACCGAGGTCGATGGCGGTGCGCTTACCAGTCTCGATGATCTCGTTGTCGAGTTGTTTCTTCACTTTGGCAACCACCTCTTCGATACGAGCAGGATGGATACGACCGTCGCTGACCAACTGATGGAGCGCCAGGCGGCACACCTCACGACGCACGGGGTCGAAACCTGAGATGACAATGGCCTCAGGGGTGTCGTCGACGACAATCTCCACGCCAGCCGCAGCCTCGAGGGCACGGATGTTACGTCCCTCACGGCCGATGATGCGACCTTTCACCTCGTCGTTATCGATATGGAACACGCTGACAGAGTTCTCTATAGCAGTCTCCGTGGCCACACGCTGGATGGTCTTGATAACAATCTTCTTAGCCTCCTGGTCGGCATTGAGTTTTGCCTCGTCCATAATCTCATTGATGTAACTCGCGGCAGCGGTCTTGGCCTCATCTTTCATAGACTCAACGAGACGGTTCTTGGCTTCCTCGGCACTCAGGCCAGATACCTCTTCGAGCATCTCGCGCTCCTTGAGTTGCATCTTCTCCAGTTCCTCGGCCTTGACAGAGAGCAGGCGCTTCTCGTTGTCGAGGCGCTGCTGCTGGGAGTTGAGGTCACCACTCTTGCGGTTGAGTTCTTCCTGACGCTGGTTGAGCGAGAGCTCGCGCTGCTTCAGTTTGTTCTCAGTCTGCTGAGCCTGCTGGTTACGCTGTTGGATCTCCTTCTCAAGTTCGCTCTTCTTGTTGAGGAACTTCTCCTTGACTTCCAGCAGTTTCTTCTCCTTGATGACCTCGGCTTCCTTATTGGCGGCATCGACCATCTCATTGTATTTCCCCTTCAGCACGAAGCGGAAAATCAGATATCCGCCAACTCCACCCAGTACGAGTGCGCCGGCAGCAATCAATAGCACAAAAATTAAATCCATAAAAAAAACTATATTAAAAATGTTATTCTCACTTCAGGGCTTCCTCAATCTCAGAAGTCAACTTAGCAAGAATACCATCATAGGGCGCCGTATCGTTCTTCCCGCGTTCCCGCTCCAACATCAGCGCGATGTCTATCAGCGTCATCAGCGCGATGGTGTGCTCACCCTTCTTACCCTTATAAGCCTGCGAATAGGCGTTATAACGGTTAGTGATGAGTTTGGCGGCCTTACGGTAGTATTCCTCATCGGCGCGATTGACCGTCACTTCGATCTCCTCGTCGTAGACGTGCAACCGTATATGTAGTCTCTCTTTGTCGTTTACTTCTGCCATTGGGATAGCATGATTACTGTTCGTCACTCAGAATGGCGATACACTTGTTAACCTGCCGAATCATCCGTGCAAGATGCTCTTTGGCATCTACGAGGTTGCCGTCGGTAATCTCGAGCATACGCGCCATCTTCAGTGAGTTATAGTCGTTATCCGCCTGAGTGACCCTGGCCTTGAGTTCCTCTATCTCCGTGGCCTGTTCTACAATGAGCGTCTGCAAACGGCCATTCTCCTCCTTCAGTTCCTGAAATTGGAGAATCATCTGCCGCACACGGGCTTCGAAATCTGCCAAAGTCTTCTCGTTTGGATTCATACGTAACTATTTGGCGTACAAAGTTAAGCCAAAAAAGTGAAAAGTGAAAAATGAAAAGTGAAAACTCCCCATTATTTCTCATTTTTTAACACTTTAGCCACAGATTCACACTGATAAAGAGATTAACACAGATGAAAGCAATAGCCACAGATTACACAGATATTCACAGAAGAAATGATGATCACAGAGATTTTCACAGAAGAAATGATTGTCGCAGAATTGTTTCTGTGCAAATCTCTTCATCAGTGGGAATCTGTGTAATCTGTGGCTATTTCCTTCATCTGTGATAATCATTTTTTTCTGTGAATATCTGTGTAATCTGTGGCTATTGCTTTCATCTGTGATAATCATTTTTTCTGTGAATATCTGTGTAATCTGTGGCTTTTACACTCTTCTTTAATCTTCAGTCTTCTTCCTCGGTTCTTTCTTGGCGAGCATCACCACACGATAGACAAAGTCTGTCACCCATTTCTGGGAGAAGCCAAGGCGACGGTTGTACTCACGGACGGAGGCAACAGTCTTGAGCACATCCGGCTCCTTGAAATCATTCTTGTTGAAGATGTCGCTGACTGTCTTCTCCGTCATCGTATAAAGCGCTTTCTTCATGAAACCCGGCAGACGGAGTTTGAACTTCATCAAGTTGCCCGTCAGCATCATGATGTCCTGGGTGAAGCCCTGGAACTGCAGGAGGTAGGTCTGTGCGTCCTGTACCTTCTTGCACCGACGATGGAGGCTCTGGTCTATCTCCTTGAAGAAGGCATCGTCCATCGAATACATCGACTTAAGCATATTCTTGCAGCGGCTACGCTCGCCGACACCTAATTTATTATTAACAGTAGGCACCTTAAGTGTGGACTTGAAGACCCTGAGGTCAGGGAGTGCTGCGAGGTTCGTGATGCCGAGGTCGGCAGCGAGGGCTGCCTGGAAATAGACGCGGATGAGGGTCATGAAATCTTCCATGCCACCCACCTTCTGTTCGTCTTTCTTTCCAAAAATCTTATTCCAAAATCCCATAATTGTCACTAATTGTTAGAAATCGCGTGCAAAGTTATGAAAAAAGCCACAGATTACACAGATTTTTCAGAAAAAGATTATTAATCCGTGTTAATCTGTGTAATCTGTGGCTAAAAATTCGTAACTTTGCACCCAACAAATTACATTTATTATGAAAGGTATCGTATTAGCAGGAGGCTCAGGAACACGCCTCTACCCCATCACCAAGGGTGTCAGCAAGCAGTTGATTCCAATTTTCGACAAACCGATGATCTATTATCCCATCTCGACACTGATGCTCGCCGGCATCCGTGAGATTCTGATTATCTCCACTCCCTATGACCTGCCGGGATTCCAGCGTCTGTTAGGCGACGGCAGTGAGTTGGGCGTGCGTTTCGAGTATGCCGAGCAGCCCTCTCCCGACGGTCTGGCCCAGGCGTTCATCATCGGTGAGAAGTTCATCGGTCAGGACTGCGTCTGTCTCGTCTTAGGTGACAACATCTTCTACGGCAGCGGATTCACGGGCATGCTGAAGCAGGCTGTCATCAATGCAGAGCAGCACGATCATGCCACCGTCTTCGGCTACTGGGTGAACGACCCAGAGCGTTACGGTGTGGCCGAGTTCGACAAGGACGGCAACTGTCTCAGCATCGAGGAGAAACCCGCCAAGCCAAAGTCAAACTATGCCGTCGTCGGTCTGTACTTCTACCCGAACAGTGTGGTGGAGATTGCAAAGAACATCAAGCCCAGTGCCCGTGGAGAACTGGAGATTACCACCGTGAATCAGAAATATCTTGAACAGAAGAACCTGTTGGTTCAGACCCTGCAGCGCGGTTTCGCCTGGCTCGACACCGGTACCCACGACTCACTCTCAGAGGCTTCAACCTTTATTGAAGTTATCGAGAAGCGGCAAGGGCTGAAAGTGGCCTGTCTGGAAGAGATTGCCTACAAGCGTGGATGGATCACGAAAGAGCAACTGAAAAAACTGGCCGAGCCGATGGCCAAGAACGACTACGGCCAGTACCTGCTGCGTCGTGCAGAGGATTACGTCAGATAGCGTATTCCTCCACACAACGGGTGAGGGCTGCAGGATTTCCCATGTCGAACATGCGGCCCTTTAATTTGATACCCATCATACCACTCCGCTGACGGACAGCCTCGAGGGCAGATGTCAGTTCTATCTCGCTGACGTGGTCACCATCGATTTCCTTCTGCATGATGTCCTCGTGTAACTGGGTGAACACTTCCGGTGTCAGGATATACTGACCAAACACGCTGTAGTATTCCTTCTCCCCTTCTTTATTTCTCACGCCTAAGAAATCCTCAGCATAACTCGACTTGGGCTTCTCTTGCATAACATCCACATTAAGGATGGTATGCTCCTTATCCTCCCATACGCCGTGAAGAATGCCATAATGGCTCACGGTAGACAATGGGATACTGTGAATGCTGACCATCAGGGAGTTATAACGTTCATACTCTTCGATAAGTTGCAGCGCGCAGGGCTTATTAGAGTCGCTCTTATAGATCGTGTCACCCAACAGGAGCAATACCGGTTCGTTACGAGCAAACTGAGCGGCCTGATAGACAGCATGCCCAAAACCTCTCTTCTCACGTTGATAAACATAATGAAGCCGTTTGCCGATATCGATGATATGATTCTCATATTCTTGCGCTTCTGCATTCAGTTTACTGAGATGCTCTTCAGAAAGAGGGCGCTCGAAATAGTCGGCATATTGTTGACGTTCCTCCTCAGAACCCAGTACGAGACAGATTTCCTCTATACCACTCTTCACTAATTCCTCCAGGAGGATGAGGATAACGGGACGCACCAGCCCATCAGGGCAAGGAATGGGAAAGAAGTCCTTCTTCAATGCACGGGTGGCAGGATAGAGTCTGGTTCCAAAGCCAGCCACAGGGATGATGGCACGACGAACGGTATGGACAGGCTTCAGTGTAAGTTCATAGGCCTTCATCCCATGGTCGTTGAGATAGGCGGTCAACTGATGCTGAGCCTCAGCACTACGGGCAAGGAACTGGACAGAACCGTCACCATGGGATCCTACACCTTTTCCACCCCAGACAAGTGGTTGGATATTTGGATCCTGAAGAACCTTATGGAGTTTGGGCGAGAAAAGAGCCGAAGACATCGGAGCAACCTTCTCGTCGAAAAGCGCTTCAGCCTCAGTCATCAAACGTCCTAAAGCCTCTACCTCACCTTCAGCCATATACCGGATGGCACGGTCAACGATGTCCAAATTCTCCTGTCCAAGGGCCTCATGTTCCGCACGGTCTGCATCTGTCGTGGGGAAGGGATAGGCCTTGTTAAGATCAGAAAGGATCTTAATAGTATCTTTCTCGGCACAGAGGTCGGCAAAGACCCAGTAGAGATGTTTCTTCACATTGAGAGAACGCACCTCAATCTCATCGCCATCGAAGGTCATGAGGTTCGGCTTGACGCCAAAAGCACAAGCCTGATCCAGACGACCACAGCGGCTGCTGGTACGAAGTTCGCCCAGATAGGCGATGTTCATCTCGCCAAGAGTGTTCAGGTTCAGATTATATAATAAATTGAACGCGCGTGCGACAAGTACGCAGATGGCCGCAGAACTGGAGAGGCCACTCTTCATCGGGAGCGTCATCGACGTGATGCGAATACGTACACCCCCCACCTTATACCATTCTAACATATACGAAGCCACCCCAGCACAATAGCAGAAGAACGATCCCGACTTGGCGATGCGCTTCAGTTCCATCTCGTCCATACGGCAGGAGAAATCCTGCCATACGCCCTCTATCTCGGATGCTTCACTGTAGAGTTCAAAGATGCTGGATTTCTCGACTTCAGCATAGATACCTTGTTCTATGCCTGTAACAATAGCAGCACCAAGAGCGATGTCTGCATTCATCGTACGATAATGACCGGCCCAGTCTGTATGCTCACCAAAGAGGCACAAACGCCCTGGAACAAATAGTTTTATCATAAATATTGTAGTTTTATCAGTGCAAAGTTAGCAAAAAAGCCACAGATAGCACCTCTTTATGAGAGAAAAGACCGGGAAAAGCTTGATTTTTGATATTTTTTTGCAATTTTGTTTGGTCGTTTCATCGAAAATGTCTACTTTTGCGCCGTATTAATAACAACTTAAAAGATTATTGCCTATCGAAACAGACTTTACTCAATACGATTAGATAAAAATAGTATATGAGTACTTTAGAAAGTATGACCGACGAAGAGTTGGCATTATCTTACATCAATGGCAATAACCGAGCATTCGATGAATTACTTTCAAGGAGTCAAGACAAGATTTTCAACTATATTATGTATATAGTGAAAGATGAGGACTTGGCCAATGACTTGTTTCAAGAGACCTTCCTGAAAGCAATCACCAAGATGCAGAGCGGGAAGTATACTGATTCCGGAAAGTTCTTCTGGTGGCTGACACGTGTAGCCCACAACGTCATCATCGACCATTATCGTGCCCTGAAGAACCGTCATGTCGTAGAACCCACCAAGGATAATGACCTCTCAAACCTGAACAGCAACTCCGTGTTGGACAGTTGCCGTGAAAGCGAGATGGCCAACATTCAGGTGCTTCACGACGTCAAGAAACTGATGGAGGCCTTACCTGAACAACAGCGAGAAGTGGTGTTCATGCGCTATTATCAAGAACTATCGTTCAAAGAGATTGCGAAGATCACTGGGGTGAGCATCAACACCTCATTAGGACGTATGCGTTACGCCCTTATCAACCTGAGGAAACTAAGCCACCAGTATGGTGTGAACCTTGTGTTGGAGTAGTTTTTTGTTTACAGTTTACGGTTTACAGTTTACAGATGATTACTTCTATAGGCCGAATAGGCAGAATGGCTTACCAGCATATCATCTGTAAACTGTAAACTAAAGAGTTCTAAGGCTTTGAATCACGGCCTCCGGGTTAGGGGCATTGAAGACATAGCTGCCACTGACTAGCACGTCGACACCGGCAGCCACCAAGCGGGGAGCTGTCTCCCCCTGTACACCACCATCCACCTCGATCAGAGTGTGACACCCCTTCTCGGTAATCATCCGACGAAGGCGCTTCACCTTGTCGATGGTGTTCTCGATAAACTTCTGTCCGCCAAAACCCGGATTGACACTCATCAGCAGCACCATCTCCACATCACCGAGGATATCCTCAAGCACAGAGACGGGTGTCGAGGGATTGAGTGTGACTCCGGCCTTCATACCTGCATTGTGGATCTCCTGGACAGTGCGGTGCAGATGGACCGAAGCCTCATAGTGAACGTTCATCATCATCGCACCAAGTTTGGCGGTCTGCTGGATGTAACGTTCGGGACGCTCAATCATGTAATGCACGTCGAGGGGTTTCTTACAGGCCTTCGCTACCGCCTCGAGGACGGGGAAGCCGAAGGAGATGTTGGGGACGAAAGAGCCGTCCATCACGTCAAGGTGAAGCCAGTCAGCCTCACTGCGGTTGATCATGTCGATGTCGCGGTCGAGATGGAGAAAGTCGGCAGCGAGTAATGATGGTGAAACCTTTACCATAATCTTTTCAATTCAGGCATAGAGCCTGTTTGTTGTTTGTTACAGAGAAGGTGTAGGCATACTGCCTGATAATGTCGAGCGTCCGCTCACGGGGTTTAAACGATTCGGGAGTAAAATGCTTCATAGGCAAAACTTTTTAAATGTTTATACCTTAGAAACGCAAACACCTACTACTTTATTATATAATTCTCAAAATTTTTATTTCCATTCAAGAAATCCCGGGCTGCCATCCGCTTCTTACCTGCCAGTTGAAGTTCATCTATCTGGAGCAGGAAGTCGGCTGTCGTGATATAGAGCATGCCCTTATAGATGACGATCATACCCGGACGCATACCAACGTTCTTCTGCGTCTTGGTGGTCTTGAAGATCTTCAGATCTATGGCTTTTCCGTCAGGTCCCATCAGTTGCGTCCATGCACCAGGATAAGGACTCAGACCTCGGATAAAGTCATAGATACGTTTGCAGGGACGATCCCAGTTGATCTCGCATGTATTCTTGAAAATTTTTGGGGCGCCATAGAGACGGCTGAACCTGGTCTCAAGTTCTTCCTGCGGAATACTCTCAGGATGACCATCAGTGGCGATCATCTTCTCGAGAGTCTCCAGACAGAGGTCTGCCCCGAGGTGCATCAGACCGTCGTAAACATATTCCACATCCGCCTCATCGGGAATATCGAAAGGCTTCTGCATGATGATGCGGCCTGTGTCAATCTCCTTATCAAGGAAGAATGCTGTGACACCCGTCTGCGTCTCACCGTTGATGACAGCCCAGTTGATGGGAGCAGCGCCGCGATACTGAGGCAGCAAGGCTGCGTGAACGTTGAATGTACCGTATTCAGGCATATCCCAGACCACTTCGGGCAACATCCGGAAAGCCACTACCACTTGAAGGTTAGCCTTATAACTACGGAGTTCCTCGACGAAAGCGGGGTCTTTCATCTTCTCTGGCTGCAGCACAGGCAATCCTTTCTCCAAGGCATACTGCTTGACGGCTGGAGCCTGCACCTCCGTCTGGTGGCGGCCAACAGCCTTGTCTGGCTGGGTCACGACAGCCACCACGTTATACTCATTCTCCACCAGCGCTTTCAATGTCTCCACCGCAAACTCCGGCGTTCCCATAAATACGATACGTAAATCTTTTTTCTCCATAATTAATTATTTTTAGCCACAGATTACACACATTATCACTGATGAAGAGATTGACACAGATGAAAGAAATAGCCACAGATGACACAGATTATCACAGAAGACTGGATTAACACAGATTATTGGAGACAGACTAAAAGACGAAACGTTTCTTTTCTAAACTACGACGCCCAAAATTGAGCAACAAACCCACTTTACATCCTGTAGCAGCCAGATAGTTGATGACCTGTGCCTGACATTCAACGGTAAGATTCTCAACAGCCTTTAACTCTACTACAATACTGTCATAACAAATGAAGTCTGCTTTATAGAAATGCGGCAACACTCTATCCTTATAGTATATCTGCAATTCCTTCTCACGTTGATATGGTATTCCTCGCTCTTGAAATTCCATTTCCAAGGCATCTCCATAGACAACTTCCAAGAAACCGCCACCAAGATGCTTATGCACCTCCATAGCTGCTCCTATTATCTCATATGTTCTATCATCTCTCTTATCAGTCATCATCTATTCTGTAATTATCTGTGTGAATCTTTTCTTCAATAATCATCTGTGTCAATCAACTCTTCTGTGATAATCTGTGTGAATCTTTTCTTCAATAATCATCTGTGTCAATCAACTCTTCTGTGATAATCTGTGTGAATCTTTTCTTCAATAATCATCTGTGTCAATCAACTCTTCTGTGATAATCTGTGTAATCTGTGGCTGTAACTGTGGCTGTAATCTGTGGCTGTAATCTGTGGCTAATCTTCCGACATATCTGCGACCATCTTGCGGTACATGGTGTAGATACGCTGGCGGGAGACATAGCCCATCAGACGGTTATCGACATCAAATACCGGCAACCAATTGGCACCTGTATCATCAAAAGCACGCATCACATCAGCCATCGGCGTTGCATCACTCAGACGAGCCTTGGGCTCTGTCATCAATTGGGCAGCCTTAAAATGATGATAGAGTTCGATGCGGAAAACGACATTGCGAATTTTCATAATGTCTATCTCACCCAACAGCATACCTGCTGCATCGAGCACAGGCAGCACCGTAGAGTGGCTGCGGCTAATCTTATGTACAATCTGTCCCAATTCCATATCAGGGGTTACACTCAGATAATCACGCTCGATGACAGAATCCAGATTCATCAGTGTCAGTACAGCATGGTCAGTATGATGCGTCAGCAGTTTCCCCTGACGAGCCAGACGAGAGCCATAGATGCTGTGAGGTTCGAAAATGATGATGGTGAGATAGGCACAGACGCTGACAATCATCAGCGGCATGAACATCGTATAACCACCCGTCAGTTCTGCAATCAGGAAGACACCTGTCAACGGGGCGTGCATCACACCCGACATCACACCAGCCATCCCCAGCAGGGCGAAATTCTTCTCCGGCACATAAACACCAATCTGGTTGATATTCCACAGACGTGAGAAGAGGAAGCCAGCAAAGCACCCGATGAACAGCGAAGGTGCGAACGTACCACCACAACCACCACCACCATTCGTGGCCGAAGCGGCAATCACCTTTGTCAGCAATACCAACGCTATAAAGGGTATCAGCATAACCCCCTGACCAGCAAACAAAGAATTGTCCAGAATCTGGTTCCAATCTGCTTCCGTCCGCCCATTCAGCAGAAGGTTGATGCTGCTATAGCCCTCACCATAGAGAGCAGGGAACAAGAAGATGAGCAGACTCAGCACCGTACCACCGATAGCCAGACGAACATACGGTTTATCCTTGAAACGGGCAAACACATCCTCACAGGCACCCATCATCCGGATGAAATAGAGCGACACCAGACCGCAGGTGATGCCTAAGAGCACACAAGCCGGAATGCGCTGTACCGACCACATGCTGTCGAGGTGGAACGTAAACAGCGCCGCATCGCCACTGAAGATATAGGTAAAGCAAGTGGCTGTCACACAAGAGACGAGGATCGGCAACAGGGCCGACATCGTCATATCAATCATCAGCACCTCCAGCGTAAACACCAGTCCGGCTATCGGGGCTTTAAAGATGCCGGCGATAGCACCAGCCGCACCACAACCCACGAGCGTCATCAGCATCTTCCGATCCATGTGGAACAGTTTACCGAGGTTCGAGCCAATGGCCGAACCTGTCAGCACGATAGGCGCCTCAGCTCCCACAGAACCACCGAAGCCGATGGTGATGGCCGAGGCAATAACCGATGACCAGCAGTTGTGGGACTTCAGTCTCGACTTATTCGACGAGATGGCATAAAGGATACGGGTGATACCGTGAGAGATATTGTCCTTGACGATATATCGGACGAACAACGACGTCAGATAGATACCCACGACAGGATAGACCAGATAGAGCCAGTTAGCTCCCGTACGGTCGAAAGAACTGGTAAGCAGATAAACAATCTGGTTGATGATCCAATGGAG
>Ga0247611_10001285_pt1 | contig 45422 bp, 30 predicted proteins | sample 177DNAGHGhighgp2_FD_192422 | JGI IMG/M metagenome (GOLD analysis project Ga0247611, IMG submission 192422) | Sheep rumen microbial communities from Palmerston North, Manawatu-Wanganui, New Zealand - 1770 DNA GHGhigh gp2 | ecosystem: Host-associated > Mammals > Digestive system > Stomach > Rumen... | reverse complement strand
TGGTTATAGAGAAGGTGTTCACCTCTTCCCATTCCGAACAGAGAAGTTAAGCCCTTCATCGCCGATGATACTGCACTGGTTTGTGGGAAAGTAGGCCGCCGCCAATCTTTTACAGAGGGAGTCTCATTTGGGGCTCCCTTTTTTGTTTTTGACTGGTCCGATAGATTTGATAGAGGGGATAGATTTGATAGATGCGATAGATATTTTTATTCTATCTGCCAGAGATATTGTTTTAGGGGGACTTTGCCTGTTTTTGTAATTTCTATTCCCTCGGACATGAGAAGGGTGGCTTGGGCAGGGAAATGCGGCGCAAGACGGCCGGAAGCTGACACCACGCGGTGGCAAGGCAGCTGCCCATCGGGAGCTCCACGCATGATTCGACCCACCAATCGGCTGTGGTTGGGGTAACCTGCCAGTCGGGCTATGGCACCATACGTGAGCACCCGCCCACTGGGAATCTGTGCCACAATCTCATATACTGTCTCCCGCAGGCTTTCTTCGCTTGTCTTTTTGACCCAGTGCATTGAGAGTAAATGTTGTAATACCCAGAATCAGGGGTAAAACGGCTTCATTTCAACCCTCTCTGAGGTCTTAATCAATCGACAGCACCTCGGTTACCACATACTGGCTGTTGCCTCTCCAGGGCAGTGTGCCCATATAGCGTTTCCACCGCAGTTCCACCTCTTTCCCCGAGCAGCGCATCAATGTGTCTGCAATCTTTTTGTCGGTCACGGAAAACTTAAACTCGTTTGAGCGCAGCGATGTGTTCACTCCGCCGGCATTGGTCTTGAAACCTGTTTGAATCATTTTCCCCTCATAGGTTTTGAAGAGGATGCCTTCTTGTTGCATATAGTTTATGTTCCCGGCATTGACGCCAGTACTATACACAAAGTAGAAATGGAAATAAATGAACAATCCTAGTCCAAGGACGATGATAGAAGATAGAATTGTGATGACTTTTGCTTTGCGCGATATCTGTGCCATGTTTTGTGTGATTAGTTGTTTCAGTCCGCAAAAGTACATATTTTTTTTGGATTATTGCAAAAACTTTTCTCCGATACATGAAATGCAATTATAGTTTATTTCCGGTATGTTGTTTTTTTTATGTATTTTTGCAACGTGTTAGGGGCTTAAGGTGAACAGGTTAAAACTAACATCAATTGTTGGAATCACTTCTTTTATAATGCATTTATATCGAATTGTAATATAATTAGTTCAATAGTTATTCATCATGGCAAGCAATCCCGATTTAGTTCAATACATCGTAGATCAATGTGCCGGTGCGGGCACCATCACTGCACGTAAGATGTTTGGCGATTATGGCCTTTATTGCAATGGCGTAATTTTCGCCCTCGTCAGCGACAACCGTTTTTATATCAAACCCACAGATGCAGCCCGTCCCTTGCTTCGTTCAGAGGTTTTGGAGCCACCCTACGAAGGTGCAAAACCCTATTTTTATATTGAGGAAATAGATGACCGCGATTATCTCTCATCTCTTGTCAAAGCCACCTACCAGGCACTTCCTCTCCCCAAACCCAAAAAGAAAAACAAGCAGTCGCAGTAATTAATTCCCTTAATTATCCATACCACAAAATAGCCGGTAACATTTAATGGCAGAGGCCTTTCCACCATGTGTTTAACCTACCATATCATGCCGCCTCACCTATCAAATAGTTATAAAAAGTGTTAAATCCATGTCACACTTTTGCACTTTCTGTGTTATATAGGCAGAGTGCCGACCTCGCTTAGCTGTCGTCTCACTCCATCATCCAAACAAGCTCTCCCCGCATGTTAATGGGTTCTGTATGCCGGGAAGTGCAACAAGTACAATAACAGACCCCACAGACATAATAATTTAACATATTCTACGTTATTCAAAGTGATTCATCAAACAATATTGTTATGAAAAGCCTCTCATTATTTAGCAAATTCATTGTCTTGGCCACCTTGTTGTGCGTTGGCGCAGGCTCCCTCCGGGCCCAGAGCGATGAGGACGAAAACAAAACCCTCTCGCCCTATTTTGTTGTCATAAGCCAAAACCCCGAGACCGACCAACTACCCTTGAAAGAGACCACTGCACAGGTCACCGTTTCCGGCTCCATAGCCGACGTAACCATACGGCAGGTCTATGTCAACAGCGGCAAGAACCCGCTCGAAGCCATCTACACCTTCCCCATGTCCACCCGTGCCGCTGTCTACGCCATGCAGATGACCATCGGCAACCGCGTCATCCGTGCCCAGATTGAGGAGAAGCAGAAAGCCCGTGCCGACTACGAGAAAGCCAAGCAAGAGGGCAAACGCGCCTCCCTGCTGGAGCAGAACCGCCCCAACGTCTTTACCATGAATGTGTCCAACATCATGGTGGGCGACACCATTGTGGTAGAGCTCCGCTACACCGAGCTCCTTGTGCCCGAAAAGGGACAATATAGCTTTGTTTATCCCACTGTTGTCGGTCCCCGCTATTCCAATGAGTCCAAGAGCAAGGCCGGCCCCGACGATGGCTTCGTCTCCTCGCCCTACACCCATCAAGGCGTGATGCCGACCTACAAGTTTGATTTCAACCTTACTATCAACGCGGCCGTTCCGGTCAAGAACGTCACCTGCTCCACCCATAAAATGAACATCACCGCGCCCAACCCCAAGCAGTCTGTTGTACGGCTCGACCGTTCGGAGACCAACGGTGGCAACCGCGACGTCATCGTCAACTATTCCCTGCAGGGCAACACCATCGAATCTGGCCTCATGCTCTACGAGGGGCAGGACGAGAACTTCTTCATGCTCATGGTGCAGCCGCCCAAGCGTGTGCAGAAAGACGACATCCCTCCGCGCGAGTACATCTTCATCGTCGATGTCTCCGGCTCCATGTGGGGCTTCCCGATGGAAATTTCCAAGGAACTGATGCGCAATCTTCTCACCAATCTCAACCCTAGCGATAAATTCAATATTGTTCTCTTCTCAAGCAATTCTGCCGTGTTCAGTCCCCATTCCGTCGATGTCTCCACGAAGAATATCGATGAAGCCATGTCCTTTATTGTTGGAGGCAACCAATGGAGCGGCACCGAAGTCCTCGATGCCCTCAACACCGCCTATGCCCTCCCCAGACCCGACGAGGACATTTCCCGCACCATGGTCATCCTCACCGATGGATATGTCACCGTCGAGAGCCGGTGCTTCGAGCTCATCCGCCAAAACAGCGGTCAGGCCAACTTCTTCGCCTTCGGCATCGGCCGCAGTGTCAACCGCTGGCTTATCGAGGGCATGGCCTTTGCGGGCAACGGCGAGCCCATGATTGTCACCAAGCAGAACGAAGCTGCTGCCCAGGCCGAACGTTTCCGTCAGTACATCAACACGCCCGTCCTCACTCGCATCCAGTTCAATCCCGGTAGTTTCCAGGCTTACGACATCGAGCCAGCCTCTGTGCCCGACATGATGGCCGAGCGTCCCATTCTCATCTTCGGAAAATACAAGGGCAAACCCCAAGGCACCGTCTCCCTCACCGGCAAGGTGGGCCGCAAACCCTTCAAGCAGTCCTACAACCTCTCCAACCTCAAGGCCGACCCGGCCAACTCCGCCCTGCGCTACCTCTGGGCACGCGAGCGCATCAAATATCTCTCCTATCTGGATAATATCCAAACCTCCACCGCCAAGCAGATTCTCGAGCTGGGTCTCAAATACAACCTCATGACCCAGTACACCTCCTTCGTTGCCATCGATGAGGAGATAGTTAACAAAGACGGCAAGCAAACCACCGTCAAGCAACCCATTCCCATGCCCGAGGGAGTCTCCGACTATGCCGTCGGCCACAGTGCTCCAGCCCTCTCGGCTACATCCAACAAATTAAGATTAGTTGAGATAGTGGAAGAAGAGGAGGTAGAAGAAGAAATCTTTATGGTTGTAGAGGAAGACCCCGAATTCCCGGGAGGAATAGACTCGCTCTACGCCTTTATCCGTCGCAACCTTCACTATCCAGAAGAGGCCTGGAACAACAAGATTGAAGGCACCGTGTATGTCACTTTCAGCATCGAAAAGGATGGCAGCATTTCTAATGTCAAATTGCTTCGTGACATCGGCGGCGGTTGTGGTGCCGAGGCTGTCCGCGTGGTGAAACTGATGCCCAAATGGAAACCCGGAAAGCAACGTGGAATACCGGTACGCACGCAGTTCAATTTGCCCATCAAGTTTAAGATGTCAGCCAATTGATTTGCCGCAGGCTTATACTCATGCTTATTGCGGTGGCGTCTCTCTTTGCCTGTAAGGGTAGGGGAGACGCCCCTGCACTACCTGTTGTTGATACCGTGGCCGATACAGTTGTAATCCCTCCGCGCACCTCGGTCACCTTCATCATGGGTCGCGACCTCTCGGCCTACAACCCTTACTACTCCCTCGCCAACCAATACTATCGCCTTAACCCTGACGACCGAACCGAGTTTGTTGTCGACTCCCTCACCTCTCTCAGCCAGGTGTTCGGCTGGCTAAGCGACAACCCTTCGCCCGATGGCCGCCCTTACGGCCTTGTCAACATAGTAAGCCACGGCAACGAGTTTGTCGACCTCCAGATGACTGTCACCCCCGGCGGCCCACGCACCTCGGTCCAAAGCCTTCGTCAGGCCTTGGCCGACTCACTTCTCTCCCCACCCGACTGCCATGCGGTCGACCACCTCACCCGTATCTATCTGCATGGCTGCGCGGTGGGGCAGAATCAGCCGCTCCTCGACCTCTTGGCCGAGGCTTTCGGTGGCCGCGCCGTGGTCCAGGCCTCCAAACTCTTCGAATACTATGCCTACCTCTCCCTCAACCGCAATCCCCAGTCCATCCGCCACTACTTTGCCCGCACCTGGTACGCCTTCTACCATCCCGACTCCGCCTACAACGAAACAGCCCTTGTCCGCCAACTGCGCAACCGCTATCCTTCCGACACCACCCACTGGCGCGAAGGCCTCCGTCGCCGTCTGCAGGACAACCCCTCCCAGCTCTACCACTACAGCTTCACCGTCCCCTGCCTTTGGGACGAAGTTTTCACTTCCCTTGCCCAGTTCCCGGCAGTCAACAGCCTCCAGCAGCGCCGACGCTGGGTAGCGGATAATGCCGCGTTCCGCGCCTTGCTGGACCAGACCCACATCCCGTTGCCTTATTTCCAAATCAAGTTCTATCGGCAGACCCTCATTCTCGACAACGACAGTCTTGCCTATGGCCTTCGCGTCCGTGCCCGTGCCGGGGTCATCTGCCTCATTCAGCCCCTCACCGCTCCCGACTCCATGGGCTCCCCCTTCGCCCCGTTCCGCCCCTCGTTCACCGACACCGCCTTCTTCGCCTTCTCCCGTCCCCGTTACCTCCCGTTGCCGCCTTCGTTGCGCACCCTCAAAGGTCTGCCTGGCAGTCCGGTGCCGCCTTTTCTGTAGTAGTAAGAATCAAGTGTCAAACCCCTGAAAGAAGCCTCTTTATCATTCGCACGAATGACAATAAATCGTCGCCAAGTGTAATAAATACCCCTTTTGCGTATATTGAAGAAAAGAACTCTCCATCAAAAAACACATCAGTCATGAAACGAATTGTATCAGTTCTCGCTTTTGTCATGCTTGCCGTCACCCTCTCGGCGCAGAATCTCGTCACCGTCAGCGGTGCTGTCTGTGAGACCTCCAATGGCTGCAACCCGGCTCCTTATGCCAAGGTGGAGCTGCTCAACCCTGACGGCAAAATCGTCGTCAACACCCAGTGCGACAACCAGGGGAACTATCGTCTCCAAGCCCCTGCGGGCAAATACCATCTCCGTGTATCCTTCATGGGTAATTACCCCACAGGGCGCGACTTGTCGCTCGTGCAGGACATGCAGTTGGACACCATCAAGCTTTTCCCTGACGGGCCTGCTTCTGTATTGGGTGTCGAAATATTCCCTATCAAAGGCATGAACATCCAAGAGATGTACGACTTCAACCGCGTCCATTGCGTCACCACAACCGAGGGCTTCTATCGCGCCGCCCGCCATGCAGTGTCGTACCGCATGGATGTTTACCATCCTTTCGACCGAGGCCGTCAGACAACCCTTTATGCCGAGGCGGGCTATACCTTCCATTTCAAACCCCGCTTGGGCGGCTGGGGCATTCATGCCGGCTGGGAGGGTGCCCAGTTTGGTGACCTCCGCCAAGATGTGTGGAACGCCTATATGGTAGGTGTTGAATATGAGCGTTTCCGTCCCAACGGACACATGTATCATTTCCGTCTGCTCTATCGCTACAGCTCTAATATTGGAATCCCCATCTTTTTCTCTTTCGATTGGGACATCCCGCGTCTTTTCGGTATTAAAGGTCTCTCATTCTGCGGCCACCTCGATATATGGGGTGATGAATACTACTATGGAGGTGAAGATGGGGGTGCTAAGGGCCAGCTGGGCAGTCTGCGCCTTGAACCTCAGGTGTGGTACAACCTCAGCCACCTGTGGAGTTCGCAGGGCAAAGGCCATTATATGGGGCGCGAAGGGCTCGGGGTTTTCTTCAAACTGCCCATCAATTACTATAATCCCGGAGGCTGGCACTATGGTGTTACCTACTACCGCAACGGGTATTTCAACGCCACCCCCTGCCTCGGCCTCCGCTGGGACTTCTAAAAATAGACAATGCCATGCAAATCAAACGCACCATCGCCCTATGTCTCCTGTTGCTTACGGCACATGCCGCCGCAGCACAGTTCGACTGCACCTATCGCGACATCATCACCGTCTATTCCACCAACGGCGACTACTGTGCCCGTGCCACCCCCTATTACAATTTCGACCTCTCCCCCTACGGCAAGACAGAGGTCTTCGATGCCCGCACAAACCAGCTGCTCTACACCATCCCCGAATGCCTCTCCAAAGGGTTCCTCTACCTCAGCAACGACGGCGCCTCGCTGCTGCACCTTGTCGACTTGGAATACAAAAGCGACGAAGAAGCCTTCTCCCACGTCTTGACGCTTTACCAAAACGGCACAAAAACCAAACAAGTGTCGCTGCGGGAACTGTCCTCCTGCGACGGTTGCGAGGAGGTATCCAGCCTCTTCTTCCGCATAAAGGACACTGTTGTGTATGAATACGGCCGTCTGAAAGCCAAATACAACTACTCCGCCACCCCGTGCGAACAGGCGTTGCACAAGCGTCCGGCCTGCATCATCGGCGACACCGTGCTGCTCTGCACCAGCAATCGCCAACTGCTGAAGATACACCTCACCACAGGCGACATCCAGTCTCAGCCGTTCGACACCAGCTGTTGCGCCCTCATGAGTCAAACCCCGTCACCCCGCATCGACACCGTGAAGTTCAGCTGCCCCAGAGGATATGTGCGGGTGGATGGGTACGACAGCGGCGAAGAAGCCTTGGCCAAGAAGCTGGGCATGGTGCCCCAAGGCGATACATGGTATCCTCGCTACAAATATTACTATGTCAACATGCTCCTGCGGGTTGACCGTCAGGGCAAGGCAACGATAGTGCGGATGAACAACCGCGACTCACTTCCCGAGGAGCGGCTGCGTCAGGCCGTCGCCGACATGACCTTCTACGCCGACAATTTCCCCGAGGGTGTGGACTACTGGTATCAAAAACTCTTCGGCACCATGCGCAAGCGCAACCCCTTCGTCGCCCGACGTGAAGGGAAGATAGCACAAGCCCAACGGCAAGCTGCCTACCAACGCCGTCTTGTGGCCGACAGCATCGACGGCATCTATATTCCCCGCAACCTCGAAGAGAGTTTCCACTTCCTCGACACCATGCTCCACGCCGAGACCATCAGCCTCATCCGCTCACTCCCCGACAGGAAGGCGATGAGTGAGTTCCACTTCGTCCTTGGCATGTGGTTGCGCAACAACTGGGGCTTCTGGGCCGGCTCGCGCTTCCAGCAATACTTCGTCCAGCGCGGGGTAGAGCACCCCGACAACATGTCCGGCACATTGCTGGAATACTACTACGACTACCTCCACGGCAACCACCAAGGCTGGCAAGCATTCGACAAAACCCTAGTCGCCCCATCGTCCGATTCCTCACCCGATTGACGAAACGATAATTGCCCTAATAAGCGGAAATGCCATCTGAGCCTTCCCCGCTTGCGCTATTCGCACCCCTCACCCCTTGTGCCCCCTTTTCTGAAACCTTCGCTTCCCAACCGGCTTCCCGTCCGTTCACGTTCCATTTCCCGTCCCCGTCATATCCAACTTTGCTCGCCTTCCACCCTCAATACAACATATAATGAAATCTTTTTCACCTTTGCGGGGAAGAAAAGCTTGCGAGGAGCTTACTAAGAGCTGAAGAGTAATGGGAACTGGAAGGAATGCTGGGATGCAATGGATAGAACAGGAATAGAAGATGTGGCTGGGGGAGAGGGGCGGGGGCAGACGGTCGGGGTGGACAATAAAGAAGCGGAAATGACGTTTTAGATGATGTGCGACGATGCGAGTGGGAGAGGAGGGGGCAGGAGCGAGGGAGGAGATGTTTCACTATATGAAAGATGAATGTATGAGCGATAGCGACGACCTGTATGTTAATTGGAATCCGTGGCATGGATGCACCAAGATTAGTCCGGGGTGCCGGTATTGCTATGTGTATAGGCAGGATGAGATGTACGGCAGCGAGATAGGGAGCGATTTGGCGAGGCGGACGGCCAACTACAATCTGCCGGTGAGGCGTGGCCGGAACAAAGAGTATAAGATACCGTCGGGAAGGTTGGTTTTCACCTGTTTCACCTCCGATTTTCTGCTTCAGGATGCCGACCCGTGGCGTCAGGAGTGTTGGGAGATGATGCGGATGAGGCAGGATTTGCGGTTTTATTTCTTCACAAAGAGGATAGACCGCTTTATGGATTGCATCCCGTCCGACTGGGGCGATGGATACGACAACGTGTTGGTGGGTTGCACGGTGGAGAACCAGCCGATGGCCGATTACAGGTTGCCTATCTTCCTCCGGCTGCCGATAAAGCACAAGTCTATCATTGCCGCTCCGCTGCTGGGGGAGATTCGGCTGTCGGAGTATTTGGACGGAACGATTGAGGAGGTGAGTGTGGGCGGCGAGTCGGGACGTTACGCGCGGCCGTGTAATTATGACTGGGTGCTGGAGATGCGCCGCCAATGTGTGGAGAAAGATGTGCCCTTCCGTTTTCACCAGACGGGGGCGAGAATTGTGAAGGATGGTCGACTGTATTATGTGCCCCGCCGGTATCAGCACAGTCAGGCACACAAGGCAAATATTGATTACCGTATTGGCGGCCTGGGCGAGCCTGAGACTGCCCGATGGGAATAGGCCATAGCGGACGGGAGGGGAGTAATGCGACAGGGACCGAAAGAAACAGATGGATAAGTGGTTTCTGTTGACGGGGAGGAAAGAGGTTGTGCGACAGGGGCGTGGATTCGCATTGAGCGGTGATTGATAGCGGGTTTGCCAAGCATGGGACGGGGATAGGGGTTTGACGAAAAGATGTTTTTTTATATAAAAACTGTTCATGTCAGTTTTTTTTAGTATTTTTGCAGCATGAAAATAAATCCGATTTATAAGGTCCGTAAGATTGCGGGCGAGAATATCATCCTTTTGCAAGGAAAGACTGGCGGAGACATGACCCGCGTTGTTGCATTCAATGAATCAGCTCTTTTGATGTGGGATTCACTGCAAGGCAAAGATTTTACAGTAGACGATGCCGTGGCTGTTCTTTTGGACAACTACGATGTGGAAGAGGCAACGGCCCGCGCCGATGCCGGGAAATGGGTGGAGACAATACGTGAGAACGGATTGCTGCTGCCCGAATAAAAACGTAGGTTATGGCTGACAGTAAAACGTATTTGATTGCCAACCACCGGTTCCGTGTGGTGGGCGACCATGAGGTGGAGTTGCTCCGCACTATGGCTGGATTCCCCGTGTTTGAGGTGGAGGACGGCGATGCGGAGTGGCAGGTGGTTTTTGGGTGCGGGATAGAGCGTCCGGCCCAATGGGAAGACCTGTACGACTTCTCGTTTGAGGAGGTGGTGATGGACAGCATGTTTGCCAAAACCGACGAGGCATACTACTACATCATGGAGCCTCACGACAAGACTGTGCCCCCGATGCTAATGCGCTATGCCGGCGGGAATACGGTTGAGGCCACCTACTGCCACGATGCCATGATGCTTCGCTTTGCGTTGTGGATGGCTTTGAGCATGATGTCGGCTTCGAGCAAGATGCTGCTGGTGCATTCCTCCACGATAGTGCATCAGGGAAAGGCTGTGCTTTTCCTGGGCGAGTCGGGCACGGGGAAGAGCACCCACACCCGTCTCTGGCTGAAGTATATTCCCGACTCGCATCTGCTGAACGACGACTGCCCTGTGCTGGCCGTTGAGAATGGGGAGGCTGTGGTGTACGGTTCGCCGTGGAGCGGCAAGACCCATTGCTACCATCAGCTTCGTTTCCCGTTGGCGGCAGCAGTGCGTTTGTCGCAGGCACCCTACAACAAGATACACAAGCTGAGTGTGGTAGAGTCGTTCTCTTCGCTGCACCCGTCGTGTCCGCCCGCTTTGGCACAGGACGTCAGGTATCAGGATTATATGCTCGACATGCTTTCGGACGTGCTGTCCACGGTGCCGGTGTTCCATCTGGAATGCCTTCCCGACGAGGCGGCGGCATGGACCAGCCATGATGCCATATTCAAGAGTTAGAGTATCGATTTCGATTGTGTTGTAACCAATAATTCACCTATTTGTGGAAACAGTACAGATTTCATTACCCAATAGCCCCGACAATCCTTTGCTGATTGAGATGTGCGAGCGGCTGGAGGCCGGCATGACGGTGACAATGCTGTTTGGCGGCCGCAGTATGCTGCCCATGATTAACGGCGAGGGTGACAAGATTACCTTGCGGCCGCTGGAGAAAGATGAGGCCTGTGTGCCGGGTGAGGTGTATTTGTTCAAGTACTGCAACCATTTTGTTATCCATAGGCTGATGCGGATAGAGGGTGGAGTGCATGTGTTCCGTGGCGACAACTGCGTTAATTTTGAACGGGTGGGCCGGGAGAATGTGTTGGCTAAGCTGATGACTGTGATACAGCCCAACGGCAATGAGATAGATTGTGAGGGAGAGTGGTGGCATAAACGGTCGAAACAGGTGTTGCGCCGCAAAAAGTTGCGCACCGCTGTTGTGAGGATGCTGAGCCCCAAGGCACGCAATGCGTGGTCGGTGCTGTATTTTATTTTGCTTGCAGTATTGATGTGGGCTCCGTTGAACGGGTTGGGTATACCCTTGAACCGTTTCATCTTCGGATTGAGGCTGGACCACTTGCTCCATGCATCGGTATTTCTGTTGTGTCCGCTGTTTCTGGTTGACTGGATGCGGTGGAAGAAATGGGGGATATTGGTGGTGGCGCTGCTGATAGGGTTGTTTACTGAATATGTGCAATACTTGTTGCCCTACCGGGGGTTCGATATCAATGACCTTGTGGGCAATTGTATTGGGAATACGTTGGGATGGCTGGCCTTGTTGCCCATTCTGGTGTGGCATGCAAGACGGGTGAGCCGTAGACAAAGACCAATGGCATAGAGAATTATCATTAATCAGAACAAGAAATAATTATACAGAGATGTCAGACACGTTAGTAATTACGCCGACTTACAACGAGAAGGAGAATATAGAAAGAATAATCCGCAAGGTGTTTTCGCTCGACAAGGAGTTCGATATGCTGATTGTTGAGGACAATTCACCCGATGGGACCGCAGATATAGTGAAGCGTTTGATGACCGAGTTTCCGGACCGCCTCTTTATCAAGGAGCGCAAAGGCAAACTGGGATTGGGCACTGCCTATCTGGATGGTTTCCGTTGGGGACTGGAACACGGGTATGGGTATATGATAGAGATGGATGCCGACTTCTCTCACAATCCCGACGACCTGCCCCGCCTGTATGAGGCGTGCGCTTCGGGCAAGGGAGATGTGGTGGTTGGATCGCGTTATGTTGATGGCAAAATCAGTGTGGTAAACTGGCCGATGGGCCGTTTGATGATGTCGTATTATGCATCGGTGTATGTACGCACAGTGACAGGCATGAAGGTGATGGACGCTACCGCGGGATATGTATGCTATAGCCGCAAGGTGCTGGAGAAGATGAAGTTTGACAAGGTGAAGTTTGTTGGCTATGCGTTCCAGATAGAGATGAAGTATACCGCCACAAGGCTTGGATTCCATATCTATGAGGTGCCTATCGTGTTTACCGACCGTGTGTTAGGCACTTCGAAGATGAGCATGAAGATATTCAAAGAGGCATTCTTCGGGGTGTTTAATCTCCGATTCCGCAATTGGCGCAACTATTGAGGTAGAACTGTTCTGGCCGACAGCCCTGTGCCAATACGGGTAATACTTTGATGAAATAAAAACAGATTCCGCATCCTGGCCTTTCGGGATGCGGGAATTATTAAAAAATCAATATTGTTACAGATGAAACGTCTATTATTTGCAGCGGCTTTGTTACTTTCTTTGTCTGTGGCCGCACAGAACAAGATGCTCAGCTCGAAACAGCTGATGTCGCGAAACCTTTATCCCCAGGCCCCGATGCGGGGTTTGCAGTTTGTGGGCAATACCGACCAGATAGCCTATGTGCAGGATACGGTGCTGTATATGGGTAAACCGGGAAAGACGAAAGCTTGCCTCACTCTCAGTGGGCTGAACAGGGTGCTGGCTGTATCGGGCGAAGAGTCGATGTCGTATCTTCCCTATTTCAAGGTGCTGAACGATAAAGAGCTCCGTTTTAACGGCAACGGGAAAGTGTTGTTGTATGACCTTTCGAAGAAAACACTGACCACTGTGGCAAAATTTCCGGTAGAGGGTGCAAGCCATCTGGATATGGAACAGAATAATTTCTGGTCGGCATACACAGAGGGCAACAACCTTTATGTGAAGGGTAGCCGACGCAATCCGGTGTTTATCGGTTCTACCGACCAGGATGTGGTTTATGGCCAATCGGTGCACCGCAATGAGTTCGGCATAGAGAAAGGTACATTTTGGTCGCCGAGGGGCAACTATTTGGCTTTCTACCGGATGGACCAGTCGATGGTGACCGACTACCCTCTGGTGAACACTACTGCACGCATTGCCCGCGAGCAACCGTTCAAGTATCCCATGGCGGGCATGAAGAGCCATGAGGTCACTGTGGGCGTTTTGAACATGGACAATGAGAGAACCGTCTATCTGGACACCCGCAGGGATGAGAGTGTGGAGGAACGTGAGAATTATCTCACCAACATCAGTTGGGACCCCAATGAGGAGTACCTGTACATTGCCAAGATAAACCGCGCACAGAACCACATGTGGTTGGAGCGTTATTATGTGGCTGACGGAGAGTTTGACACAGTACTCTTTGAGGAGTCCAATCCCCGTTATGTAGAGCCCTGCGACCCCATGATTTTTGTGCCACAGCATAGCGATCAATTCCTTTGGTTCAGTCTGCGCGACGGATATAAACACCTCTATCTCTACAACACCGACGGCAAGATGCTGAAACAGGTGACCAAGGGGAACTATGAAGTGGAAGGATTGATAGGATTTGACAGCAAGGGCGAAAATGTGTTTATCTACGCCAATAAGGAAGAGGCCACTGGCCGTGCGGCATACAAGGTGAATCTGAAGAGTGGCGAGATGACCCTTATCACTCCCGCCAAAGGTACGCATAGTGTGGTTATCAATGCCAAAGGCACCGCACTCATTGATATTTACAGCAGTGTGGAAAATCCGGGATGTGCCCAGGTGCTTGACATGAAAGGCAAGGTGCTGACAACACTGTACGAGATAGCCAACCCGCTGGCGGAATATGCTATGCCGGGCATTCAGATGGGTAGCATCAAGGCGGCCGACGGTGTTACCGATTTGTACTATCGTTTGATTACTCCTCCCAATATGGAAAAAGGGAAGAAATATCCCACTTTGGTGTATGTCTATGGCGGTCCCCACAGCCAGTTGGTTACCGACGACTGGTTGGGTGGCGGAAACCTTTATTTCCTATACTTGGCTCAACAGGGTTATGTGGTGTTTACTGTAGACAATCGCGGTACGGACAATCGCGGCTTCGAATTTGAGAGCTGCACTCATCGTCAGTTGGGCACCATCGAGATGGCCGACCAGATGGAAGGTGTAAAATTCCTCCAGTCGCTACCCTATGTCGACAAAGACCGTATGGGTGTGGAAGGATGGAGTTTTGGCGGATTTATGACAATCACCATGAAACTGGCCCATCCTGAGATATTCAAGGTGGGATGTGCTGGTGGCCCGGTAATCGACTGGAAGTGGTATGAGGTGATGTATGGCGAACGCTATATGGATACCCCGCAGGAGAACCCCGAGGGCTACGAGAACAATTCGCTCCTCAACAAGGCGAAAGACCTGCAGGGCCGTCTGCTGGTGATTCATGGCGCAGAGGACAACACGGTTGTGTGGCAGAATAGTATCGAGTTTATCGATGCCTGCATCAAGGCCGGCAAACAGGTGGATTATTTCATCTACCCGCACCATGAGCACAATGTGCGTGGCTACGACCGCATACACCTCTACGAAAAGATGTTTGACTACTACGAGACATTTTTGAAATAAACCTGTTTCTGTTTGGCAGTGGTGTCGGCCCGTTCTGTACGATATAGCGGTCGACACCACTGCTGTTGTTAGAGGAAATTGTATGAATCAAGCAATCATTATTGGTGCCACATCGGGCATTGGGAAAGAAGTGGCCACACGGCTTTTGGAGCAAGGGTGGCGAGTGGGCGTGGCCGGACGACGGGAGCAGGCCTTGGCAGCACTGCAGGAGAGCTACGGGACGGAGAGGGTGGTTATAGCTCCGATGGATGTAACTACCCAGGAATCGGTTGAGAAATTGGATGATTTGTTGAAGGCCGTACCCACGCCCGATTTGTTTCTCTATATGTCGGGGGTTGGATATCAGAATGTCGAATTGGACGAGGAGAAGGAATTGCGCACGGTACGGACCAATTGCGAGGGTATGGTGAGAATGGTGGACCATTTTCTCAATTATGTGAAAAACAACCGTGATTATAGTGCTTCGCGAAAGGCCCATGTGGCTGTGATCACTTCGGTGGCAGGCACTGCGGGCATGGGTACCGCGCCGGCCTATTCGGCCACCAAACGGATGCAGTCCACCTATTTGACGGCGTTGTCTCAATGGTCAAGGATGGAGCGTGTGCCAGTGGTATTCACAGATATCAAACCGGGATTTGTGGCCACCGATATACTCAACCCGGACAAGCACTATCCGATGTTGATGGATAAAGGGAAAGCTGCATCCCATGTACTGAAAGCCATACGTAAGCGCAAGAGGGTGTATGTTTTCGATTGGCGATTCCGGGTGTTGGTATTCTTCTGGCGTTTGGTTCCCCGTTGCCTGTGGGAGCGTGTCAGAATTGTGAGGAGTTGAAAAACGGGAGAGATTATGTTGAGGTATATTGCTGACAAAGACCATTATACAGAAGTATTGTCCCACTGTGGAAGTGTGAAGCATGATTTGTGGATAGCCACTGCCGACCTGAAGGATTTGTATGTGCAAGCCAAAAGTGATGCAGAGCCTTTCCTGGCGGTATTGGACCGTTTGCTGAAACGGGGTGTGGAGGTGCGCCTGCTTCATGCCAAGGAGCCCGGAGAGAACTTTCGGCAGGACTTTGACCGATTCCCTGGACTGTGGACGAAGTTAGAGCGAAGGCTTTGCCCTCGAGTGCATTTCAAGATTATGATTTTTGACTGTGCAATGGCTTATATCGGCTCGGCCAATATGACGGGTGCCGGCATGGGGATGAAGAGCGAAAACGGACGGAATTTCGAGGCCGAGATACTGACCGACGACCCTGCGTTGGTGGATGCTGCTGCCGACCATTTGGAAGGGGTTTGGCAGGGACGGCGTTGCACTGCCTGCAGGCACAAGCAATTTTGTGGCGACCGCATTGACGGCAGTAATTAGCAATGGGTTCCGTTATCGGGTAGGCGTTTGGTGTTATTTGATTGCCGGGTTGTTTGTATGTCGGGGAATTTGAGTATATTTGCATTTGAAAAGTAATGTATCATGGGCAACCATGTATGTATAAGTCACTAATTTAAGGGGAGTTCTATAAATTAAACAGCTAAATTTCATTTGGTTATATCGATTATTTTTCGTATTTTTGCAGTATTGACAGAAAAATAAGACGTATATGAAATACCGTAGGAATCAAAATGTTGGGCTGTTTGACAAAGAAAACACTCTTCAGGAATTGCTCGAAAACGGCAATCCGCTGCCCAAGTTGAAGGAAATCATGGACTTTGAGCAATTCCGAAGTATCCTTGAGCCTGTATTTGAGAATGCGGGGAAGAAGAGCAACGCAGGGCGCAAGCCGTTCGATCCGAGCATGTCTTCGGATTCATGGAACAAACAATGGGAGGTTTAGTGTTCCGTGGAGTGGGAATGGTGAGGGCCAAAGCCAACATTGCACTGACAAACCTTGTCTACAACATGTGCAGACTTGTGCAGATTAAGAAATACCAACCTAATTAAATTGCGACTCAATAGACAGAATATCAAACGATTACCCCCACCATCAAAAATATGATAAATAATTTATTGTCAAATGAAAAAATAGTCGTATCTTTGCACCCGTAAACCAATTGTTAAACAACGGTTGTCTGGCAGATTAATGGGTTCTGTCTGTTTGGATGACCAAAAAGCGAATAAATAGAACCCGCCGATAGTATATTATGGCACTGATAACCTGTCCCGAATGTGGCCAGCAAGTGAGTAGCTTGGCCGGGAAATGTCCCCACTGCGGTTCTCCTATAAACATTGCCACCATCTGCGAATCAGATGCTCCCAAAACAACACGTATCAAAAAAAGGATGTGGCCTGTTTGGAAGTGGATTGTGGCAGTAGCAGGTGGCATTTTTTGTCTTATTGGCCTTTTCTTTACAATAACATGTGTCTGGGTTCTTGCTGGTGGTTACAATGAGATTGAAACCTCTATTATAGGACAACGAGACAACTTCAAAAACAGTGAAGAAAAAAAAGTAACAGAAGCTTGGAATTTCTTGTTAAATAGCGGAACATTAAAATCTCCAGCTTCTGCCAGAATGGTAAGCTATACAATCACTGAAAAAGGAGACGTTGTTTTTACCCTTGACTCTCAAAATGGATTTGGGGCTATGTTGAGGGGTAGATGTATGGTAATGTATAGCAATGGAAGACCTTATATAGCAACGGGATTGTGATAAAATAACAACAATAAGATAAATACACTTATGGCTTTGATATATTGCACAAACTGTGGCAAACAAGTTAGCAGCTTGGCCGAGAAATGCCCCCACTGCGGATACATATTCCAGCAGAACGTTCCGCAACCCCAAACGTACACAGACACCGCCACGAAGGCGAAAAATAGGAAGAATCTCTGGATAATTGGTGGCACAGTGGCTGCAGTACTGCTGATTATTCTTCTCTTACCTGGAAAATCGGGCGAAAAATATTTCCAGATGGCCAAAGAAACCACTGACGACAACCTGCGTATAGAATACCTTACTAAAGCAGTAAAGAAAGGTCATGCAGAGGCAATGTTCAATCTTGCTTACATCAAGCTCAACGCGAATCCATCGCATGAAGAAATGTCAGAAGCATTCGAATTGATGCATAAATCGGCCAAGGGTGGCTACGCTCCCGCCCAAGGGACTTATGGCATCCTCTTGATTAATGGCACCTATGGTCTTGAGAAGAATGTTTCCGATGGATTCAAATGGCTTGAAATGTCGGCGGCCAATGGCTGCGGAGAGTTCCAAAAATTGTTGGGCCTGGCATATTATTCCGGAGAACTGGGAGTTCCTCGAGACATAGAGAAGGCCAATTACTGGCTATCCAAGGCGGCAGAGCAGAATGTGGAAGGAGCCAAAGCTGCCTTGCATGTCATAAATGGCTTAGGTCCGGACGGACGCCCCATGTACCAAAATTATGGACTTAACACTTCAGCGGCTACGTTGCGGGGCGATATAAGTAATTTAGGAAGCATAGCATCAGAAGAGGCTCTTTATGGTACTATGGGTTCTTTCGGATATTGATTTCATAAGTTAAAAGGGTAACTATGTCAACAATATATTGCTCAAAATGTGGCAACCAACTGAATGCCGACGCAAAGTTCTGTAGCAAATGCGGTTCGCCGGTCGAGTCGGTCGACAACACCGAAGCCAATTCGGCAACAATCACTTGCTACGAATGTGGACAGACCATCCCCGCTGATGTGGAGTCGTGTCCTAACTGTGGTGCTCCCATGAGCAATCGCGTCATTTGCTACGAGTGTGGCCAAAGTATTCCTAACAATGCAAAGTCATGCCCCAACTGTGGCGCACCGATGGTTCAAAAAAGAGCTGCAAAAGAAACAAGTCAGGCTTTTCCTCCCACGCCTCAACCTCAACCCAAAGAGGTAACACAACAACCAATGCCCAAACAAGAGGCAAAAATATCTTTAACATCTAATTCAGCACAGAAAAAGAAAGGTTCTGCTTTACATTGGGTTCTGCTTGCGGTGGTTGCCATAGTGGCCACAGTGGTAATACTAATGCTCTTGCCCGGTAAAGAAGACAATACTGAACCAGCAGCGAAAGAGCTCGTGATAGAGAACGAAACGAAAATTACCATCGAAGCCAATGGTGTCGCAATACCGATGAAACTGATTGCTGGAGGCACGTTCACTATGGGAGGCTCGCTGGAAGGCATAGATTACAAGAACAACGAACTGCCCGCTCACTCAATGGAAGTGGAATCGTTCTATATGTCTGAGTACGAAGTAACACAGCAACTCTGGACAGCTGTCATGGGGACAAACCCATCGGAATTCATTGGTGAACAAAACCCAGTTGAGAATGTCAGTTGGTATGATTGTGTTGAGTTTACAAAAAAACTCAGTTCCCTCACCGGAAGAACGTTCCGCCTACCCACAGAGGTGGAATGGGAATATGCCGCTAAGGGTGGAGCTAATCAAGAGAACTATGAATTTGCCGGAAGCAACCATATAGGGGATGTGGCGTGGGCCGCTTCAAACAGCGGTAAAACAACCCATCCCGTAGGCCAAAAAAGTTGTAACGGATGCGGCCTGTTCGACATGAGCGGAAACGTCTACGAGTGGTGCAGCAGTTGGTATGCCCCCTACACCGTCGAAACCATGAACAACCCATTGGGTCCTGACAGCGGAGAAGACAAAGTATTCCGCGGCGGGAGTTGGAAGTATTCCGACACTTACTGCCGAGTAACTTACCGCCCACACACGAATCCCAATGGGAGATACAACAATCTTGGCTTACGTTTGATTCTTGAAATCCCCCACAAATAATAATAAGTTATGGCACTAATACCATGTCCAGAATGTGGCAAAATGATCAGCCCCAACGCCACCGTATGTCCCCAATGCGGAGCCCCTGTGGCAAAAATTAGAGCATCTTTGGTGGCCAAACTACAAACAGAACCTACAGATTCTGAGCGAAGGACACCAGATTCTCCTGCACAGCCAAAAGCCTCCCTTAATGTACTACCTTGCCCAGAATGCGGCAAACTGGTCAATGCCAATACCACCATATGCCCCCATTGCGGAGCCCCTGTAGCAAAGATTCTTGCCAATCCTATCCTTTTGAAGAAGGCTACTCAACAACTGCAACCTCAAATAACGTCAAATGTCACAACTCCTGTCTTCCCATCTCCAGTAGCAAAAAAAAACAATCCCCTCCCTTGGATTATTCTTGCTGTTGTCGTGGTAGCCGCTGCCGTCGCAGTACTTTTACTATTGCGCAAACAAGATTCCACGCCAGCACAAGCCCCTTACCAGGCAGCAACCATCGTCAACCCAAACACCACTGCCACTGACTCGGAGAATACTGTTAGCTCGACAGCCACATTCTCAGTCAGCGCATCAAAACAAGTAATCTTCTCTTCGGGCAACCTGCAATACAAGCCATCTTCACAAGATTGGCGTTTTGCTCCACACCAATACGACATAATTGGCAACGACAACAAAAACATCTCGTCCAGCTACAGCGGTTGGATAGACCTCTTCGGTTGGGGAACCGGCGACGACCCGACCCAAAAATCAACCGATGCCTCCGACTATTACTCTTTCGACGACTGGGGCAATGCGAGCACTAACGGCGAATGGCGTACACTATCTAAATCCGAATGGTATTACATCTTCAATGGCCGCACAGAAGCCCGCAACAAGGTGGCCTTCGCCACTGTGGAGGGTAATGCAGGCGTCATAATCCTTCCCGACGAATGGAATGCGCCAGCAGGCACCTCACTGCAGACATCTGGCTCCCGCTATGCCTCCAATATACTCTCCGCATCTGAGTGGGGCCCCCTTGAAGAAAATGGAGCCATATTCCTGCCGGCAGCAGGAAGACGTGACGGAACAGAACTATTCCGTACTGGTGTCGACGGCGACTACTGGAGTTCATCTCGACAAGGCGACGGCCGAGCCTACAATATAGACTTCGCCGACGGTAAAATCACTGCCGACGACAATAGTAAAACGAAACAGGCCTTCGCTGTCCGTCTGGTACATGATATCCGTTAGAGCATAATGCGTAGAAATTGGCCGGAAATAGGAATGCTTTCAGCGACAGCAGCGCTGCTGCTTTTAATATGGACACAACCCACACCTATTCAACCATCAACAGAAGATAGTATTGACACAGACACCATTGCAGTATCCGACACCGTGAGATCACACATGGACACCGTTCTGGAGTGCTATTCAGAGCAACTTGAAGGGTGTCGTCAGTTGATAACAGTTGGTCAGTGTGTGAACACAAATGGGGTTATGCTCAAAACTTTTGAAAGGACGGGAATCAACTGGACAAATGTAGACAGCTTGAACTTTGCGGCGAATATCGGCCATGGCGGCTTTGCTGCCGCAGATAGCAAACACGAGGGCGATGGAAAGACTCCTACAGGTATATTCCCTATTACACGTTACTTCAGCAAAAAGCAAGACTTCCTGGCACGTCTTAAAAAGATAGAGATAACTCATAATACCATCTGGGTAGACGACCCTACCGATTCTCTCTACAACACATATTTTGAACAGACTCCCAAAGAGCGCAGGAAGGGAGAAAAACTCCTGCGCAAAGATGGCCTATACAATTATGTAATGGTAATAGACTATAACCAGAAACGGGAACCAGGCAAAGGCAGTGCCATATTTCTCCATTGCTGGTCTAAGCAAGGCAAGCCTACCCTTGGCTGTATTGCTGTTGAAGAGAATAACTTGCTGAAGATATTTGAGTGGATAGACTCTTCAGCAAACCCAATGATACTAATATTTGATTAATCATACACCATCGGCACCCCCTTCTGCATCACCGTCGACAACGACATCCTGACCGACAACGCCGTCACCGTACGCCACCGCAACACCATGCAGCAGGAACGTGTCAGCATCGACCAGCTGTCTGCCTACCTCAAGGCCAAACTCTAAAACATTATATTATGAAAAAAATATTTATCCTCATCACCGCCATCCTGCCCATGCTCTTCGGCTGCTCCCCGAAAGTGATGCACAACATCGCAGTTGATGAAATTCCGACAAACCATCCGGACTATGCCATCATTTATTTCTATCGGCCCGGAGGTTTTGTCCAGACAAACTATAAAGTTCATCTGGGCGATGATGTAGTTTACCACTCCAAGAACAACACCAAAGCCTTTGTGAAAGTCGAGAAGGCCGGCACATACGAAATTTGGGCCAAGACCGAGAAACGCGAGTCGCTGACACTGAACATCGAGTCTGGCAAGGAATACTTCGTGAAGACCACCCTCCACTTTGGCGTGGCCCTTTGGCGCCCGACGCTGGAGCTTATAGCACCCGAAGTCGGCAAAAACGAATGGAATAACATCAAATAGGTAGCTTCTCTTTAAGGGGAGTTCTATAAATTAAATGACTAAATTTCATTTTGTTATATCAATGTATTTTCGTATTTTTGCAGTATTAACAGAATAATGCAGCATATATGAAATACCGTAGAAATCAATGCGTTGGGTTATTTGGCAAGGAGAACACCCTTCAGGAATTACTCGAAAACGGCAATCCACTACCCAAGTTAAAGGAAATCATAGACTTCGAGCAGTTCCGCGACATTCTTGAGCTTGTATTTGATAACACGAGGAGGAAGAGTAATGCAGGTCGCAAGCCGTTCGACCCGAGCATGTCTTCGGATTCATGGAGCAGACAATGGGAGTGTTGGTGTTCTGGAGAGTGGGAATGGTGAGGGCCAAAGCCAACATTGCACTGACAAACCTTGTCTACAACATGTGCAGACTAGTGCAGATTAAGAAATACCAACCTTATTTAATTGCGACACAATAAGCAGAATATCAAATAATTATCCTCCTCATCAAAAATGAGGAAAATAATTCATTGTCAAGTGAAAAAATAATCGTATCTTTGCACCCGTAAACCGAATGTTAAACAACGGTTGTCCGGCAGATTAATGGGTTCTGTCTGTTTGGATGACCAAAAAGTGAATAAATAGAACCCGCCTTAAATAGGAAATGAATCGTAACAAAGTTATTTGGGGATCGGCGCTGGTGCTATTCGGCATTGCGTGGATTGTGTGCATTGTTTTTCATATCAATGTTCTGTTTGAAGGATGGTGGACGATGTTTATCATCATACCTTCGATATGCGGGCTGTTGGGAAATAAAGACAAGACAGGTCCTGCCATTGGACTGGGTGTGGGTGTGCTGTTACTGCTAGCAGAACAGAATGTCATTGATTGGGATATGTTTTGGAAGATAGGCTTGGCCGTGCTTGTCATTGCGCTGGGTCTGGGTATGATGTTTGGCTCAAGGATAACGTCAAAAAGGAGGGAGGAGGACAATGCCTCACCACTCGAGATACTGAATCGTGATGGGAAAAACATCCGCGTGGTGAATGCATCGTTCGGAGAACAGAATCTGAGTTTAGGCGGGGAGATTTTTGAGGGTGCCGACGTGACGGCTTCGTTTGCCTCGGTTCATCTTGACCTGCGTGGTGCAACAATCAATGAAGATGTGGAAATGAAGGTTGACTGCAAGTTTGCAGGACTGGTTATCTACGCGCCAAACGACTTACTGGTGAAAGTGACGGCAGATTCGACTTTCGGCGGAGTTGACGACAAGCGGAGGATAATCCTCTCCAACCAGACACGTACGTTATATATCTCAGGCTCGTGTGTGTTCTCGGGGATTGAGATTAAATAGCTAATGGCACCTTGTAGAAGTTGGCATAGTAGAATGGCATAGACATGTTGTTGTATGACACGTGCGATTGAGGTTGCCATTAAATAGAAAGGAAATATGCAGGATTTTGCAGCCATAGATTTCGAGACCGCCAACGGCGAGCGGAGCAGCGTGTGCAGTGTTGGGGTGGTAGTGGTTCGCAACGGCGAGGTGCAAGAGTCGTTTTATAGTCTGATACAGCCAGAACCCAATTATTACAGTTGGTATTGTCAGCGGGTGCATGGGCTGGGACATGAGGATACGGACAGTGCGGAGGTTTTTCCCAAGGTATGGGCGCGTGTGGCTCCGTTGATTGAGGGGTTGCCGTTGGTGGCACATAACTCTCCTTTTGACGAGGGTTGTTTGCGGGCGGTGATGCAAGTGTATCAGATGGACTGGCCAGGTTATAAGTTTTATTGTACGTGCAGGGCGGCACGGAGAAAAATGCGTGGACTGCCGAATCATCAGTTGCATACGGTGGCCGAAGCGTGTGGCTATTGCTTAGAGAATCACCACCATGCTTTGGCCGATGCAGAGGCTTGCGCTGCAATAGCAATCAAGTTATTATAAAATATCAGGGGACGGGGTCATAGCCTGAACCACCAAAGGGGTTGCATCGGAGGATGCGTTTAAACGCTAACCAGCCCCCTTTGAAAGGGCCGTATTTCTTTATCGCCTCGACGGCATATTGGGAACAGGTGGGTGTGTAGCGGCATGAGGGCGGTTTGAGTGGGGAGATACAGTGTCGGTAAAACCAAATAAGTGCCAGCATGATTTTGGACAATAGGTTACTGAGCATTGTCCACAAGCTGTAAGCCCCCTTGCAAAGTGTATCCCACAATTGTCTCATGCTTCGGGATTGCTTTGAAGATGTCCTATCTTTTCGATAAGGGTATCAGTTATCTTGTCGAATTTATGATTGAGGGTATGGAAGTCGAGGATGGATGTGTGAATATAGTTTATTGATAGTATCAGGTTGACATTCTGTGTTGTGAGGAATTGGTAGAGAGCGGGTTTGTGTAAACGGTAGCACTCCCGAGTGAGCCGTTTGACTCGGTTGCGGTCGACGGCGTGGTGGAATTTTCTTTTCGAGGTAGCAATAAGAACTTGAGCAGGTACACCCTCGGGAAGAGTCCCGTTGGGGCATACCTGCCAGTGGATACTATAGGGAAACACCATGATGCGGTGTCCTGACTGAAACAGAGCGTCAATTCGCTTTTGGCTGCAGAGACGTTCTTGTTTGCAGAAGGTGTACATATAGGGTCTTATTGTTCTTTTGCCTGCATTTCGGCCAGTTTGGCTGCTTGGCGTTCAGCGCGGCGAGCAGCGGCCTGGGCTTTGCGCTCTTCCTGAAGCTGTTTGTATTTGGCCTTGTTGGCAAACACTGATTTAGTCTTTTTTGTTGTGGTAGTGGTGCCACGGCCTCCATGGGACAAGTCCTTTTTCATAGCAGAGGGACGAGAGATGACCACATCGTCTTGTCCTTTACCATTGATGTAGTTTTCCACGGCCATGGCCATAGAAGGCGAGGTTTTGGTGGGGGCGGCAATGGTAAGCTTGATTCCGGCGGCTTTGAGGGCGGCATGGGTGGAGGTTCCGAAAGCGGCAATTGCTACATTCTCATCGGCCACGTTGGGGAAATTCTTCACCAATGAGCGAACTCCGATGGGAGAGAAGAGGCAAATCAGGTCATAGTCCTTGAGATTGAACTGAGACAGGTCACGGGGTACGGAGGTGTACATGGTGGCCTTGGTGTATTTGAATTTGGCCTTATCCAGCAGTTTGGTGTATTCGGTCTGTTTCTCGTCCGAGCAGGGGAAAAGGAATTTCTCCTCGCGATGTTTGGAAAGGATTTCAATAAGGTCGGCAAAATACTGGTTGCCGTAGAAAATCTTGCGTTTACGGTATTGGATATAATTTTGCAGGTAGTGGGCAATGGCTTCTGAAGCACAGAAATATTTCATGCTGTCGGGAATCACTTCACGAAGTTCCTTGGCCAGGCGGAAGAAATGGTCGACAGAGTTCTTGCTATTAAAAATAATGGCTGTATATTCGGCAAGATGGATTCGTGTTTTCCTGAATTCGGACACGGGTAATCCCACCACTTCGAAAAATTTGTAGAAAGTAATCTCTACTCCATATTTTGTAACTAAATTTCTGTAAGGGGACTTCTCTAAATCGGCAGGTTCAGGCTGCGAAACTAGAATTTTCTTGACTTTCATAAATCTTTTGCTTTTTGCACAAATCGCTGTCTATATTGATAATACAATCTTAATTACAATGAAAATCGGTACGATTTCGAGGATGCAAAGATAGTAAAATAAAAACAATTTTGGTGTTTTTGAAATTGTTAAAATTAGTTGTAATCCTCGGAACAGCCTAATTGTAAAGAGAAATCCGAGAGTACCCAAAAGGATGTATAACAGGGTCTGACTTACGTACTCAGTGTATATGATGAAAAAGGCGAAAGCAGTGGCTACAATCGCATAGAGTAGATGGAAAAGATAGTTGCTGGAGAGGTAGATGTGAATTGACTCGGAGTTGTTGAATGCGCTGCCTAGAAATCGGAATATGCCATTCCTGAAAAAGTACACAATCAAAGCACCCAAAAGCAATAAGAGATATTGTGTTATGTCTGTCCATACATTGCTCACTGTAGGTCCGTAGGTGTAATAGGCAATCAGAGTTGTTGGCAAGAGCATAAGGAAGGCGATGGGGGCTTGGTTGGAGGATCGGGTGAGGTTGGTGTCCCGAAGCAGGCGGTCCAAGGCCCGGTGGTTTACCGAGGGCATGAGTAAGTCGACCAGCCTTAATTGTTTGCTGCGAAGAAAAATGAATGTAAGGAATATGGAAAGTACAATGAAGCCGAAATACCATCCTGGGGCACCCTGATGGTGTATGTCTGTTTCGCCACTGCTGGTCACAGCAAGCGAATGGTGAGTGAAAAGACTTTTGCGCACAACCGGTTCGGACGGTTCGATGGGGGTAAAGATAGTGTCGTACGCGCAAATCACCTGAGAGTCGAGTGACGCGGAGTCCCTGTAGAGGTAATGGGGAGGGAGTGTGTCTATTTGCTGCATCTTATTTTATGACAATCATTTTATCTGTGAGCGTGTTACCATCGGAATGCAACACTATCATATAGACCCCTAAACGCAAATGGGTGGTAAAATATTGTGTAGAGCATTCGTTAGATGCAATTTTTATTTTGTCTACCAGTTGTCCTTGGGAGTTGTATAGTTCAAGACTCTTTGGTCTATAGCTTGTTGCGGTATGTATAATCACCTGTCCGTTGTTGGGATTGGGTTGAAGTCGAAGGCTTGGAACTCCCGTTTCGGGTTGCTCTATCTGGAGTGTGCTGTCGTATTCGGGACTTCCTGAGGGCTGTTGCCACGTAGAGAATGGCAGCCGAATATCGTCCAATCGGGCACAGTCATCGTGCTGGCTTATCGAGATGTCTTTTTGGTAAATCCATTGCAATCGGTGTCTGCCTTGACTAACAAAACGGGAATACCGACGCCACCCAAGGTCGCCGCTCCAGTATCCGCACTTGCGGTCGTCGATATAGAAATATAGCCAGTCGCTGTTCTCGCTCGAAACGTTGTAGTAGAACGAAATACTGTCGCCGGTGAGTACATCTATGTCCAGTGTCAACACCGATTTCTGACTGTCATTCACATTCCCCGAACGTATACAGTACTGCCCACTGTGGGGGTTGGTGTGGTCAATGGTCCAAGGGTATAGCGGAGCATGTTGCCAAGGTAGCATACTGAAATCGTTTGTTTCGAATCCTTCGGTGTTCTTCCACGCAGTGATCCATCCCGAGTAGTCTTGTTTCCAATGACCGGCATGAGGTGTGATGACGTAGTTTAGATATTGCAGATTCTCCTCGGTGTGGAAAGGAATTTGTATTGGCGTATTAGGTACATCCAGATGGTTGGTGATGGTGGTGGAAACACCGTTGAAGGAGGCACAAACCGAGTCTGCTATATCGGATAGCGTGATGGCCATTCGGTAGTCCCTGTTTGGCGTTATGGCGTTAACTGCGTGGCCATTCAGGTCAACCACTTCCATGTGTATCAGCCTTGGCCGATGGTCGGGCAGACTGACCTGAAGGTGCATCCTGCTGTATTCTGTTTCGTTTTGGTCCGAAAGGGCTAGGCTGGCCGAAAGCATAGGTTGCTGACCTTGGATGTAGTTGTCCAGTGTCCATGAAATCAATGTATCGTCTGAGGGGGCAAGGCTATGAATTGTGGCAGAAAGGGAGTTTGGTAGTTCTGCCCCGATATGGATATCTTCGTTGTCTTGAGTCAGTATTATCTTGTGGTTGGTCACCTCGCCCGAACCGACATTCCTCAGCCGCAAGACCAACTCGTTTCCGCTGATGGTTCGGGATACTACCGCGCAGCGGGGCTCATGAGCTGGGACCACTGTTATTGTCTGTTCGTTGTAAAGGGCATTGACTCGGGTGGCTGTGATGGTGATATTGCTGAGGTCAAGGGCGTTGTCGAACAAGAGTGTTGCGCTTCCGTTGCTGTCCGCAAGAGTGGTGGCCAGCAATAAAGAGTCCTTTGTGGCACTCACACGTGCATAAGGTGTACAGCCAACAGTTAGTGTGGTTGTGCCTGCTTCCACGCTGTCGGGCACCGTTAGCATCAGGCTGTCGGCTTCACCTATGAATGGTGTCATGCTTGGGTCGCCAAGCAGATTATAAATTTCCCAATAAAAAGCATCGAAAGGCGAACCGGCCATGGTCACCGCCATGCATCCGTCGCGCATCATCGACCCAAGGGTTATGTTTTCTCTATGCCGGTAATCTGCTGAGTGCTTTTGTGCGAAAAGGGTGTCGAAAGCACCGGGCAGGTTTGGGTTATAAACAGGATATTCCACTATGGGATATTGAGCCCCCACCGCCCAATAATAGTCTTCGGTCCAGAGGGTTTCGTTGGTGGCTCCAATTACTCCGGCGGCCCCTCCGGTGGGGTGACGCAGCAGCTCTTCGCCAAAACAGGTACCGTTAAAGGCATTCGACTTGCAGCAATTGTTCACATATAGGGTAGGGGTAGCGTTCTCAAGGGTATCGATGGTTTGCATTGTTACCAAGGGGTTGTCCCAGCCCCGTTGAGTGCAGTGGGCAGTATAGTTAACCAACGAGTTGGGGTTGTTCAGTGCAAATAATATACTGTCAAATATCTCGATTGGCACCTCGTTGTGGAAACACTTTATCTCCATTTCGGGCAGCAATTGTTCTGCCGCCATCGAAAGATAGTTCACCTGAGCGTTGGTAGTGAGAGGGGCAATCGATTGTCGCTCGTTTCCTGCAACCAGCAGAAGGTGGTTGTTGTCTTTGGCCCAATTGCCTTGTTCGTAGGCTATAATTTTAGAAATTACCGTCAGTAGCTCCGCGCTGTCGGTTACCGAGAGCCGCCCCACTTGCACCTCCGGTATGTAGTCTCCCGTATATTCGCCATAATAGAGGTCGGTGGCGTGGCTGCTAAGCCCCGAAGGTGTATTGGTGCCATAAAAAGTGGGAATTCGGTCTACATCTCCAACCAGTATTACATATCGCTGTGCTGGGTTCAGTGTATATGCGTTGATGTATCGGTTTTTCAGCAGTGCTCTTATCGAGTCTTTGTTGTGGCAGTCGGTGCTGAATGTTTCCACCCTAAACCCCTGTTGTTGTTTCCAGTCTCTCAATGAGGCGATATAAGGTCTCAAGTCGGACGTTGTAACAATCAATAGTGTACCCCTTGTGGGGTCATCAGATTGTTGGTGTTTGGTAGAGAGTATATTGGGCGTATAGGCAGGAACGTGAGTGGGGGGTAGAACTGGGTTGCCCGATTTTGTATACACGGTTTGCCCGGTTGACACTGTTGCGAATAATAGAGCAGCAACCAGCAATGGCAATCTTTTTGAGAGTTTGGATATCTTCATTATGAATGCAAAAATAATAAAAAAACGTCATATAATAAAAAAAAAATGTATCTTTGCATTTTGAAATTCTCTCGAATAAACATAAAATACATATCAATATGAAACGAAATTATCTCTTGTTATTGATGCTCGCCATGCTTTCGCCATGGCTCTCGAGATCTCAGGCGTATATTGGAGATTACGTTTTCTCATCGTTCGCCGGAACGTTCTCGTCAATTTCGAACACTGGCACTCAACTCAGTGCCTTAGAGGGAACGGATGCATCGACAACCGTTACGTTGCCGTTTGCTTTCCCGTTTGGCCGTGATACCGTTTCGCAGATTTGGGTTACCCCCTACGGCCAAATTGGAATGGGGCTTGATGACCCTGCAGATTATGGCTACGAAACCCACACCAATGATATGGACATTATTGTTCCTCTGGGGCAATATTATTACCTTTCCTCCGAGACTGGTGGTGGCCATGTCTACTACGAGGTGCAAGGCACCAGTCCTTACCGCTCAATGGTGATAGAATACAATCATGTCCGTCTCAACTCCTCCTCGGCTTCCAGCAACTATTACACATTTCAGGTGGTGCTTTACGAAAATGGTGATGTGGATTTCATATACGATACTTGTGTCGCCCCCCAAAGCTCCACAGCATATATCTTTATGCGCGAACATGATGTCAACTCTGCCCTCGCCGTTACAGGCAACTGGTCGGCTCTCTCAGCAGGACATAATGTCAACTCCATCAGCCTCAGTGGCACCAATGTTCCTACCCCGGGATTGACTGTCAGTTTCACCCGGCCCATTAACAACTGCCCCCGTCCCCGCAATTTCATTTGCCGCTCGTTCACACGACCCGACAGCGTGGTGATGGCTTGGAACTCGTCCGACATCGCTTCGGTGTGGGAGTTGCGCTACGACACTGTGGGTACTCCTGTCGACAGCATGACCAATGTCATCTCTACAATCACCGACACCTTTTATATTTGTAACAACTTGTATGCCGGTGGCAGCTATCAGGCTTACCTTCGCACCGATTGTGGCTCTGAACAAAGTTTCTGGGAAGGTCCCATCGATATCACTCCTGGCTCCTACAATATGAAAGCCACGGGCACCGACACCATCTATGCCTGTGGTGGTATCATTTATGATAATGGTGGTGCCATGGCCAACTATACCAACAGCTGCAACTCAGAGCTCATCGTCCGTCCTTCTCATCCCGATTCTGTTGTAAGAATCAGTGGTACCCTCAGTACCGAGAGCTGTTGCGACCATCTCTATATTTATGATGGTGTTGGCATCAGCGGCACTTTGCTCTACCAAGGCCAAGGTGTCTCACAAACCATACCGCCAGTACGTTCGTCCTATGGACCTCTAACCATCCGTTTCGTCTCCGATGGCTCAGTGGTCAATAGTGGTTTCAGCCTCAATGTCTCTTGCGAACGTGCTCCTCTCTGCCGATACATCATGGGTGCAGATGTCGACAATGTTGTTGGGGCTTCGGCCTTAATGTCGTGGACTCTTTCGGGCGGTTTGACCAATCCAGCTTACTTCCAAGTCACCGTTATCAATATGGACGACTCCACTCAAACACCCTTCATCGATACCACCAGCAACCTCTACTATCTCATCAGCGGCCTCCAGCCAGGCACTCATTATAAGGCTATCGCCAACAGCTATTGCGATAACGCTATCGTACTGGGCGATTCCATTGAATTCACTACCCATTGCCTGGTGGGTGGCACCACCAATCCTTCGGGTACTTCCCTCACCAGCGTCACTGGCGTTCCGGTCTGTTCTGGTTGGGGCAATACCTTCTGCCAAAGCATATTCACTGTATCCGATCTTCTCGCCATGGGTCTCACCCCTGGTCCTATCAATGGTATTACCTATACATGGAGCTCCGCAGGCTCCTATAACAAGGACCTTGTCATCTTCTTGGGCACCACCGCCAACAGCACATTCTCCAGCTTCTCACCCCTCACGGGCAGCATGACCCAGGTGTATAGCGGTCAGCGTACCACATCCGATGTCGGCACCATTGAGTACTATTTCGATACTCCCTTTGTCTGGGACGGCACAAGCAACATCGTTCTTTCTTCTTTTGTCAACCAACCCGCCGGCGTTACCCACTCTAGCTCGGGTTTCTATGGCTACAGCTCCAACTGTGGTGTCACCCGTTCTATCTATGGTTATAAAGATAATGTGGCTTACACTATTTCCAATCTCACCACCAACAGCAGCTCTTCCACCAGCTCCTACCGTCCTAACGTCAGCTTCATCAAACCTTGCGACACCAATGCCACCTGCGCTGTTCCCAATCTTATTGTCACCGACCTCAATAGCGACAGCGTAAGTGTTATCTGGGCTCCCGGCTACTCAGAGACATCATGGTCTCTCTCCTATAAGGCTCAATCCGCCACTTCATGGACCACGGTCGAAACTGCTTTCACCGACCGTGCCTATACCTTCACCGGCCTCCTGCCGATGACTACCTATCTCCTCCGTGTCGCTCCCGACTGCGGTGGCGATTCCATCTTTGCACAAGTAGAGGTAACCACCCCCTGTGTTCCTCTCACCGAACTCCCATTCACCGAAAACTTCGAGAATTTCGTGGCTTCCAGTACCACTGGCTCGCCCATCACCAACTGCTGGGCCCGTGGCACCAGCTATTCCTACAATTCCTATCCTTATCTCTCCACCTCCTATGCCTATAGCGGCACTCACTCCATCTATTTCTACGGCACCACTACCTACTACTCCTACCTTTGTTTGCCTGCCATGGCTGCCTCTATCGATAGTCTCCAAGTCAGTTTTGCCCTCCGCAAAACTTCTGCCAACTATTCTGTCCAGGTGGGTGTGATGACCGACCCCAACGATTTCTCCACTTTCTCCACTGTGGCTACTGTTTCGCCTACAAATATCAATGAGTGGCAACTCTTCGAGATTCCTCTCAGCAATTATGTGGGCAATGGTCATTTCATCGCTTTTGCCACTTCCGGCGCCACAAGCTATGTCTATCTCGACGATGTCGAGGTGGATTATATCCCCTCTTGCCCCCGTCCCAACAATATCACGGTCACGGGTGTCACCACCTCCAATGCCAGCATTCATTGGAATGCATCCGGCTCCAACTATTTCATTATTGAATATGGTCCTGCCGGTTTTGAACATGGAGATGGCATCACTGTCACCAGCAGTGCCGACAGCGTAACCCTTTATGGTCTTGACCACTCCACTCGCTACGAGTTTTATGTCCGTGGCATCTGCGGCGGCAGTGACACTTCCAACTGGTCGTTCGTTAATGCTTTTACTACTTCTTGCGGCATTATCGACCAATTGCCCTATTCCCAGAATTTCTCTGGCTGGGGTGTAGGCACCTCGGCTCGTCCCGCATGCTGGGCCTGCGGAGGCTACAGCTCTTACCCCTATATCCTCGCTGTCAACGACAACAATGGGGTAACCATTGGACACACACTCTATATGTATTCTTATAGCGCCAATCAGGTCTATGCCTCCCTGCCCGAACTCGATAGCGTAAGCTATCCCGTCCATATGGTGCAGACTATCTTCCAGGCCTGGGCGAACAACACAACTTCTAACCTCTACTCCCACGATTTGGTTGTGGGCGTATGCTCTAACCAGGGAGACCTCAGCTCCTTCACCCCGGTCGACACAGTTTTCGTCACCGGCACACCGGCCATCTACGAGGTGGCTTTCGACCCGGCTATCGGAGCTGGCAAATATATCACCTTTGTTTCCTACCCCACTGCAGGCGCCACCAGCTACAACACCGTTTATCTTGACAGCGTTGCTGTAGAGCTTATCCCCGATTGCCAAACCCCCAATCAGTTGACATCTGACAATGTTAGTTTCAACTCCGTCGACCTTTCTTGGAATGAACGCAACGTGGCCAACCTCTGGCAGGTGGAATATGGTCCTCACGGCTTCACCCTTGGTTCAGGCACCCGCATTAACGCTACCACCTATCCCATCACACTCAACGGCCTCACCCCCTCCACTTGCTACGATTTCTATGTACGCAGCATCTGCAGCGCAACCGACACATCCAACTGGTCGCGCGAAGTAGGCTACTTCTGCACCATGCAGAACCCTGCCACTATCCCCTATTTCTATGATTTCGAAACCCCGGCAGAGTGGGATAATTGGCAAACCTCTACCAACTACAGTTCGGTCAATTGGTATCGCGACACAGCTGGCGGAAACGGCACTCCTGGGTTCTACTCCCCCGGCAGATATTCCATGTTTATCTCGGCCGACACTGGCCGCACCTGCAGCACCGATATGTCAGCCGTTGTCAATGTCTCCGCCTATCGCGACATCGACTTTGGCCCCATCGACTCCTCTTTCAACCTCACCTTCCGTGCCCGTTCGGGTGGCACCTCCGGCAACGCCTACGATGCCCTTATGGTATTCCTGGTCGACCCGACCATACCGGTGGTCTCCTCCAATGCCAACCTCACCTCGCCTTGGGGCATGGTCAATGATATGAGACCTCTCTCCATGATTCGTCTCACCAACTGGACCACCGTTAGTGTCAATCTCGACTCTGTGGAGGGAGTTCAGCGCTTGGCTTTCTTCTGGTTCAACCAGGCTACTGGTACCGAATCCTTCATATCCACCCCCGCCTCTGTCGACGACATCAGCATCGACTATATCGGCTGCCCCACTCCCGCCAATCTCCGTGCCTCCAATGTCACTATGGCATCGGCCCAGTTGGGTTGGTATGGTCCTGCCGATGGCGATTATCGTGTAACAGTACGCAACAATCATGGCCTTGTTGTGGTTAGCGAGTTAGTCCATTCCAACACACTCAGCCTCACAGGTCTCAACCCCGCCAGCAACTATACTGTTTATGTGCGTCGCATTTGCAGCAGCACTGACAGCTCCGCTCTCTCGCCCGCCTTCACTTTCACCACCGCCATTTGCAACAACAGCTTCGGCGACACTGTTGCCACCACTCCCTCCTCGGTCACTTCCTACTACATCCCCGTCAACAACTACTATGGCTACTCCTACTCCCAGCAGATTGTGCTGGCCAGCGAACTGCACGGTAGCGGTGAAATATCGGCCATTGATTTCAAATATGCTTATACCTCTGCTAACACAGCCAAGAGCAATTGCACCATCTATGTTGGCCATACCACCAAGTCTCAGTTCTCGTCCAACACCGATTTTGTCGACCCCGCGGACATGCAAATGGTCTATGCCGGCACCCTCAGCTCAACCAATGGCTGGAACCACTTTGTGTTCAACAACCCCTTCCCCTACGACGGTGTCCGCAACTTGGTCATTGCAGTGGACGACAATAACGGCAACTACAACGGCACATCTTACACCTACTATGTCGATCAGACTTCGGCACCCATGTCCCTTTCTATATACAGCGACTCGCAGAACCCCAATCCCCGTTCGCTCGATGACTTGCTCAACTTCTCGGGTACTCCATCCACTTTCGCCTACCGCAACCAGGTGGTCTTGGAGTTCTGCCCCAACAACCCCTGTTCCACTCCCATACTGCGCAACCCCATCGTGCGCTCCACCAATGCAACCCTCCGCTGGCGCAACACCAGCTCACACTATCAGGTAAGCTATCGTCGCGCATCCACTACCAGTTGGCTTGCCGATATGGTTGACGTGGAAGACACGTTCTTTGTCATTCCCAGCCTCTATCCCATGACCGACTATGTGTACCGCGTGCGTCAGTTCTGCGACTCAGTCTCCGTCTCCAACTGGGTGGAGGGTACTTTCAACTCCGCCGATGTACCCTGTCTCTCGCCCATGGGTCTGCATGTCACCAGTGTCACAAACAACAAGGTGTCCTTGGCTTGGCAGCCCGAAGAGAACAACCTCACCTACACGCTCCATGTGTTCAACAGCTATTTCGATAACTACGCCAACACCATCATAGCCCGCGGCTCTGTCTCCGGACTCGATGCCGCAATGACCTACTACGCTACCGTCCAGGCCCACTGCCAGGGATTTGAAGAACCAAGCGAATGGAGCGACACCATCATGTTCACCACCGACATCTGCCCCGATGCCACTAACCTTACAGCTAGCAACATCCAGGGCAACAGCGTGGTTCTCGACTGGACCGATGGTGGCCGTGCCGAGAAATGGGAAATCCAGTATGGCCCCATGGGATTCATCCAGGGTTCTGGTCTCTCGGTCATTGCCGAAAGCCATCCCTACACCCTCACCGATTTGGTCGGCGAGACCGAGTACGACATATACGTGCGTGGCATCTGCGGCACCAACTTCTACAGCGAACACTGGTCCAACTGTGTCACCATCACCACCCCCTATAGTGGCATCTCCATGTCCAACGACGATACCCGCGTGCGTCTGCATCCCAACCCCACCAGCTCCGATGTCGAGCTCATCCTGCCCGCCAATGTGGGTGCTTTCAAGGTTGAGGTGATCGATGTTGCCGGCCGTGTCCAGCTCTCAGGCTCTTACCCCAGTGGTTCCGAAAACATCATCCTTCCCACCTCCGGACTTGAGCAGGGTGCTTACTTCGTCCGAGTGGTTGGCGACCGCATCAATACTGTCAAGAAACTGATAATTAAGTAAATTATATTATTATCTTTGTTGGATAGTTTTTCTATCCTGGTTTATGCAGTTATTCTGGGGACGGCGCTACGGCGCCGTCCTTTTTTTGTTCCATTCTTCAGTTTTCCTTGATTGCCTATTTCTGGCTGTATTTTTTTAGGGGGACTTCTATTAATTGCCTCGAAAAGGCACACTCTCAATAACCCCGCACGTAGTGTGGGGATAATAAGCAACATAGAAACAGCGTCCCGGAGAGACGCGCTCTCAAAAGAGAATTTCTAGAAGTTGCCTTAGGATAAACCCTAATGACCGATTCGGGATTAGGCCTATCTGCATGCCTGCCGTTCTGTGGTGGGCCAAAGTGGAGGGAAGCAGGATGGACAATGACTATCGGAATAGAGCAATGAGAATGAGTGCAGCAGTAGGTTCGGGAGAAAGACAAAAAAGTGTTCAAAATTGATTTTAAAGCCGCAAAATGATGATTTTAGATAGCTTTTTTCTCTTCTTAGATTTAGTCTGTCTATTAAAGTGTTTTATGTTGTATGTCCCGTAATGTCAGTTTGTTGTATAGCTTTTTAGTATGTGAATTGTTTCTTAAAAATACTTGTTTTTTTATTAAATGCCTGTTTTATGAGGAAAAATGTGTACTTTTGTAGTTCAATTTTTAAAAACTAAATTGTTATGCAAATGAAAAAATTACTAATCTCGATGCTATTGGCAATCCTACTCCTGCCATTGGCATCACAGGCACAGACACATTACAATGTGTCTGTGGGTTCTGGGACATCAACCAACGAGTATGTTCCTGACCACACCTACTACAGCTACTCCCTCGTGCAGACCATTTACCCTGCGAACGAAGTGGGCATAGCTGGTGTGATCGACACCCTGTCGTTTCAGGTAAACGATTATGGTGCAACACGTAATGTGGCCATCTACATGGCCGAGGTGACCACCTCCCCCTTCTCCTATTCTTCGGGATGGGTGGCTGGTTCTCACTTCCAGCTGGTGTACACGGGCAATGTCTCGTTCACCACAGGTTGGACCAACATTGCACTCACCACTCCCTTTACCTACAGCGACACTGGCGATTTGATTATCGCTGTTATTGACAACACGGGTTCTTATGAAGATGACCCGACCGAGTTCTTGGGTACCAACGTGTCAACCAACAGGTCGATTTATGACTATAATGACGACGACCCCTATTCGATCACCTCTCCTGGTACATACTATTCTTTATCCTCTTTTGTGCCTAACATCCGTTTGGGCATCACCTCTACTGCTACTTACTGCGCTGCTCCAAGCGACGTGACCATCCACAATATTGTGAACGATGAGGCTACCATCACTTGGCACGAAAACGGCACTGCTACCTCTTGGGAACTTGTGGTGTCCGATGTGCCCGTAACCGATTTCTCCTCTGCTACGGTAATTACTGTTTACGATACTTCTTATAATGTTACCGGACTTAGTGGCAACACTCTGTACTATGTGTACGTGCATGCCGTGTGCGACGCTTCAAGTTCCAGCGCATGGACCAGTGCCACTACCTTCACTTCCTCTTGTCTGGGCTTTACTTCCTTGCCCTACTCTGCCAACTTCGAGGGCTTGTCTACCGGTCAGTTGCCTAACTGCTGGCTTCAGCTGACTCAGGGCACGAGCGGTGCAGGCACTTTCCCTGCCGCTTATGCCTATGCACCCAATGCTCGCAACAGCAGTGTGTATTTCGAATTTGAGAGCAACAGCGGTCAAACCGAAGTGGCAGCATTGCCTGCAATGAATGACATTAACCTCTTGCAGCTTAGTTTCTATGCTTCGGTAATGAACACTAACTTCACTCTCGAAGCAGGTGTAATGGAAGACAGTCTCTTTGTTCCTGTCGACACGGTGGCTCTCACCGCCGGCAGCGGTAACAACTGGGGTGGCTCCTACTATCCTTATACTGTTTATTTCAACAACTATTCCGGCACCGGTAACCGTATTGCTTTGCGTGTTACTTGCCCCACCACGTCTTCCTACACTTTGATGATGGAAGATTTTGTGGTCGATTATATTCCGAACTGCTTACCTCCCAGCAACCTGGTGATGGACAGTGCCAGCGTTGACTGGATGGCTATCAGCTGGACTGAGAACGGCTCTGCCAGTTCGTGGGTTGTGGAGTATGACACCGTTGCCATTCCCGCCTCTCAACTTGGGATGGGCGTTGCCAATATGGTGACTGTGACCGGCACCCCCAACACCGTGCTCACCAATCTGGACACCGCTACCACTTATTACATCTATGTCTATGCCAACTGCGGTGAATATAGCACTGCCGTTTCTCTTACTGCCTCCACACTTTCCGGTCTTGCAGCCACAGTGCCTTACTTCTGCGACTTCGAGCTGGATGGACCCAACGGGTGGGAGCTTGTCAACGGCACCCAGACCAACCAATGGCATGTGGGCACTGCCACCAGCAACGGAGGCAGTCGCAGCGTTTATGTATCTAACGACAACGGCTCTTCTAACAGCTATACCACCAGCACCATTTCCTATACCTACGCCCTGCGTACGATTAACTTTAGCGAAAGCGGCGAATACTCGTTCTCCTACGACTGGAAATGTCAGGGCGAAAGCCATTATTACGACTTTGGACGTGTGTTCCTTGCCCCTTCGAGCTATCAGTGGAATGCCGGTGTGAACCCTGCAAGCAGTACTTACTCTTTCGCTACATGGAGCACCCCTGCCGGCTGGATTGAGCTGACCGAGAATTTTTCCTCTCCCCGCACGATGTCGCAGTCGAGCAGCTGGAGAACGGCTTCGGGCACTTTTATCCTGACCTCTGCAGGCACCTATAATCTTGTTCTCGCATGGGCCAACGACGCCAGCGGCGGCACCCAGCCTCCCCTGGCTGTGGACAATGTGTCCATCTTGCGCAACACTTGCCCTGCTCCCTACGGTCTTACTGTTACCAATGCCCAACCCTATGAGGTTACTCTGAGTTGGAACGCTGGCGGTACAGAGTCCGAGTGGATGATATCCTACGGTGACCAGGTTGAATATGCAACCGACACTACCGCCACCATCTATGGCCTCACCCCCGACACCACCTACCACTTTGTTCTGCGTGCTGTTTGCGGTGTTGACGATACCAGCCGGCCCATCTCCATCAATGTTACCACTCCTCCCACTTGCCCCGCCCCCAGCAACTTCGCTGCAACAGGCAGCAGTGTTGACTGGATTACCCTTACCTGGCAGGAGACCGGTGAGGCTACGTCCTGGGTGGTTGAATACGACACTGTGCCTATTCCCGCTTCACAGCTGGGTCAAGGTGTAGCCGGTCAAGAAATAGTGTCAGGAGTGCCCAGCACTACCATTAATGGTCTTGACACCGCTACGACCTACTATTTCTATGTCTATGCCGACTGCAGCGGCGACTACAGCAGTGCCGCTTCGTTGACTGCCACCACCTTGGCAGCTCTTCCCGCCGAAGTTCCCTACAGCTGCGATTTTGAGCAGGCAGGCCCCAATGGTTGGGACCTGATCAATGGTTCCCAGACCAATAAATGGTATGTGGGCAGTGCCACCAACCATGGCGGCAACCAGAGCCTTTATATCTCCAACGACAATGGCACTACCAATAGCTATAGCACTAGCAGTACCTCTTACACCTACGCTATCCGTTCCTTCGACCTGACCGACTCTGGCGAATATGCCTATGGATACGACTGGAAGTGCCAGGGCGAAAGCCACAATTACGATTTCTGCCGTGCATTCCTTGCTCCTGCTTCCTATCAATGGACAGCAGGCGTGAATCCTGCAGGCAGCACCTATAGTTTTAGAAACTGGGAAATACCTTCCGGATGGATTGAACTGACCGAGGATTTCTCCTCGCCCCGCACCATGTCGCAGTCAAGCAGTTGGAGAACCGTGACGGGTACATTCATTCTGAACACTCCCGGCACCTACAGCATGGTCTTTGCTTGGGCCAACGACGCCAGCGGCGGCAGCCAGCCCCCCATGGCAGTCGACAATGTGTTCTTGACACACAACACCTGCCCTGGTCCCCTCAATCTGACAGCCTCCTATGTTGCTAACGACACCGTCGTTATCACTTGGCAGCCCGGTGGCTCCGAGAGCAGTTGGATTGTCAGCGACGGTGTGGAAAGCTATGACGTGTTCGACACCACTTATCTCTTCGAGGGTCTGATGCCTGCCACCAACTACAATTTCTACGTCTACGCTCTCTGCGATGGTGGCGACACCAGCCTTCCCGCAACCGTGTCTGTCCGCACTCCTTGCAGTGAATTCGGTCCTCTGCCTTTGAGCGAGAACTTCGACAGCTATTCTTCTTCCAGCTATCCTGACTGCTGGACACGCATCCAGAACAGCAGTAACTACCCCTACATCACTACCAGTTATGGCATCTGCATCCAGTCGGGCGGTGGTGCTTCTTCTATCACCCCCCGCATCCCTGCTCCGCTCAACAACCTTTTTGTCGAATTCGACCTGCGTAAAGAGGGAAGTTCCTCCGGCAGCATGTCGTTTGGCTACACCCGCAATCCCAACTCGGTTGACAGCATGGTTGTGCTTCAAACCATCGATCCTTCCACTACTGGACAGTATTATCACTACGAATTCGACCTCTCCGGCGACACCTGCATCGACAGCGTCTATCTGGTGTGGCGTCAAGACGGCACCTCCGCTATCTGGTACTACTGGTTGGACAATGTCTCCATCTCACGTGCCAGCAGCTGCCCCGCAATCGAGAACCTGCGTTGCACCTCTCACACCAACCACGAGGCTTCTATTGCTTGGACCGACACCAGCACTACCCATACCGATGTGATGCTCTATATCGCTACGACCAACAATATCGCTTTGGCTTTCGACAGCGCATTGGTCAGCGTAGGCAACACGAATTACACTTTCTACGGCCTGAATGGCAACACCCACTATTATGTGTGGGCCAAGGCTAATTGCTCCGACGCCAGCAGCCGCGAGATCCTTTGTGAGTTCACCACCGATGTGAACTGCGCTCCTGTTGAGAACCTGCGCGTCGTGGCTACCGACTACCACGCCTTTGGTCTCAACTGGGAGGCTTCCACCGCTGGCGACCCTGCCACGAGTTACATCGTCAGCTACCGTCTCTCTGGTGCCACCTCGTGGATTTCGGACACCGTCACCGACCTCTATTACTATATTAGCGGACTGGACACCAATCATACCTATCAGTACCGTGTCACCACCATCTGCGATACGTTGACAAGCGCCATCACTAGCGGTACTGTCACCACTATGGGTTGTGCCCGCATGATAACCAACGGCGGCACTACCTATAGCTACATGCCTTCATATATATTCTATAATTATTGCTACACGCAGCAGATTTATTATGATGCAGAAATCGGTGATGGAATGGACACCATTAATGCTATTTCATTCTATACATCTAGCTCGCTCTCGTCGCGCAACATCCAGCTCTATTTGGGCAACACCAACCAGTCTTCATTCTCCAGTGTCAACGACTACATCCCGGTCGACAGCCTCACGCTCGTCTATACCGGTTCCTTTAGCGGTACTGGCTGGATTACCCTCAACTTCGACACTCTCTTTGTCCGCCAACCTGGCCGCAACCTCGTTGTTGCCACCGACGACAATACGGGCAGTTATGTGAGTAGCATACCTTTTGCCGCCACATCGGCCCCCAACCGTTCCATCTATTTCTATCAGGATGGTTCCGACATTAATCCTGCCTCACCCAGTGCCTCCACTAACAGTGTTGCCAGCTACGTCAATCAAATCAAGCTGAACCCTGCCTCCTGTCACATCCCCACATGTAACGCTCCTGTGGTAATGATTGCCAGCACAGAGGGTACACAGGTTAACTTGGTATGGAACAACGAGCCCGGCAGAACCTACACCATTTCATATCTCCGCGAAAATTCCACCAACTGGGTAGTGTTCGATTCCACCAATACCACTGGTGCTTGCAGCGTCACTGGCCTGTTGAGTGGCTACAGCTACACATTCCGCGTCAGCTTTGACTGCGATGGCGATCTCCTCACCGGCACCGTTCAGAGCCGCGCTGTCTGCGCTCCTGTGGCACTGCCCTACACCGAGGACTTCGAGAACCAGAGCGGTCTCTTCAGCCGCAACTGCTGGTACACCGGCAGCACCAACCTTGGCTCGACTTATCCCAACCCCATCGTTGTCAACCTGCAGGGCGACCCCAACAAGTTGCTCCTTCTCTACAACGGTGCCTATATCATCTTGCCCGAAATGGATGCCCCGCTCAACCAGCTGCAAATCCGTTTCAACTTTGTTCAGGGTGGCGACAACGTGCGTCTCATCATGGGTATTATGGATGATCCCACCGCACCTATCTCCACCATCCATCCTATCGACACTCTTATCCGTTCCAACATTGACACCACTACGGCCTACGTCTATGTTACCTATCCGCTCGACGGCATCAGCGACACCACTGGTCACATTGCCTTCTGGGATGCTTTCAACGACAACTACAGCTTCCTCGACAATATTGTGGTTGAGTATATACCCAACTGCTCCAGTGTCACCGAAATTACAGCCAGCAACGTAACTGCCAGCTCCGCCGAAGTGAGTTGGGTCGGTCCCGCATCTGCAACCAGCTACATTGTTGAGTATGGCCCCCGTGGCTTCGTGCCCGGCACTGGCACCACCGTCAATGCTACCAATTCGTTCACCGTCCTCACTGGCCTGGCCCACAGCACCAGCTATGAAGTCTACGTCTATGCAGTTTGCGGTGCTTCTAACGATACCTCTATCGCTTTGCAGAACGCTCGTTTCACCACCGACTGCGATGCAATCCACACCTTCCCCTATGTCCAGAACTTTGAGAACATAGTCGATCCCGGCGACGCCTCTACCAACATTGTGCCTAACTGCTGGGCCTCCACCCTGCTGCCCGATGGCTCTGGCCACGAGGTTCCCCATGTGTTCTACACCACCGACGCCACCCATGCACCCTCGCCGCAGTACTGCTTCTACTTCGAAGGCATCGGCATCGCTGCCCTGCCCGAGATGGGTGTGCCTCTGGATTCGCTCATGATTTCCTTCCACGAATGGAACAGCAATCCTTCTGCTTACGGTTTGGTTATCGGTGCTGTCGACAATATCGACTCCAACTTCGAATCGACCTTTGTACCTATCGACACCATCCCCTTCAATATTGGAGGCAACGGCAACCAGTTTGATGTGGTTTCCTACCTGAACGGTTACTCCGGAAATGCACGCCACCTGGCCATTGCTTCCTACAATACCAATGGTAGTGCCTATGCCGACCAGTATCTCGACAATATGGTCATCGACATTATCCCCAACTGTATTGCCCCGTCGCGTGTACATACCACTATGGTTACCAATGTCTCTGCCGACCTTGCTTGGCAGTTCAGCACTGCTTCCAACTATAGTATTGAATATGGTGTTCACGGCTTTACGCCTGGCACTGGTACCACCGTTTCCAGCACCACCAACGGCGTCAGCCTCACCGGTCTCACCCCCTTGACGCAGTATGACGTATATCTCGTCAGCCTTTGCTCCGCCACCGAGACCAGCGACACCACACTCTTTACCTTCACCACTCTGCGTGCTGCTCCGGTAACCTCATACCCCTATATCTGCACCTTTGCCGACTCCGCTATGGCTATGGCATGGGAGCCCGTCAACGGTTCGCAGGCCAACCAGTGGTATGTGGGTTCCGCCACCTACTACGGTTCTGCCGACAACCAGAGCCTCTATGTCTCCAGTGACAATGGTACCAGCAATACCTACAACAATTCTTCCGCAAGCCACACCTATGCCTATCGCACTTTCAACATGAATGCTGGTTCTTATGCCATCAGCTTCAATTGGAAGTCTTATGGTGAGAGCGGTTCTGGCTATGCTTATGACTATTGCCGTGCCTTCCTGGCTCCTGCCGATGCAGAATTCACTCCTGGCCAGTGCCCCGATGGTACCACCTCGTCCTACAACTTCTGGAACGTCACACCTTCTGGATGGATTTCTCTCGACAACAGCACTCCCCTTGCCGGTAACTCTTCTTGGCAGACGATTAATTGTGATGTCTCCATCATCAATCCTGGCAACTACCACCTCGTGTTCTACTGGGGTAATGATGGTAGCGTCGGCAGCAATCCTCCTGCAGCCATCGACAATGTCGAGGTTTATGTGAACACTTGCCCCGCTCCGGCCAGCATCGCTGCTGCTTCTGTTGGGACTACCTCTATCGATGTTGACTGGGTCGACATTGCCTCCGCTCTCTCATGGCAAGTTGAGTATGGTCCTCAGGGCTTCGCCCGTGGCACCGGCACGCTCGTCAATGCTACCAGCCATCCGGTTCACATCTCCGGCCTTGACACCTTGACCACCTACGACTTCTATGTCCGCAGCATCTGCTCTGGCGAAGACACTGGTCGTTGGAGTTCTCCCGCCGCTCTCTCCACTTCAATGTGCGACAATTCAGTTATTGCTACCAACTCTTCTGTTTGCAACCAGTCCACCAACTACTTCCCAGGCTATGCCACCTATAACTACTCCTATTCAGAGGTTATCCTTGACAGTGCCGACCTTGTTGGTGCCACCGAATTCAACTACTGGGCTTTCAAACCTCAGAATCTGACAGCCAACACCTATTATACCAACTGCACTGTTTACATGGCCAATACCACAATCTCGAATCTCAGCAGTGGCTTTATCCAGGATACAGCAACTTTTGTCAAAGTGTTCACTGGTGACCTTAGCTTCACCAACACCGATTGGCAGTATATCCAACTTGACACTGCCTTCACATGGGATGGACACAGCAATGTGGTTGTGGCTGTAGACCGTCGTCATGGTTCTTGGACCTCGGCTGGCAGTTTCGATGCTTATTCTGCCTCCTCCAGCAAAGCCCGCTATATCTATCAAGACTCTGGTCCTTACAACATTGGTTCCATCAGTGGCGGTACTGAAACTTCCTCTGTGCCAATCTACCGTCTTGTTAGTTGTAATAGTGTTGCATGCCCCAGTCCTAACATCGTCAGTACCACTCACGATTACGAGAGTGCAACCGTTGTATGGCATGGAAATGGTACCAACTATCAGGTCAACATCAAGGAAAGTGCAGCTGCCAACTGGCCCGCCACCGACATTGATGTGACCGGCACCAGCTACACCTTCATGGGATTGCAGCCCGCCACCAACTACACCATCCGTGTGCGTCAGGACTGCAACGCCGACAGCAACGGTTACAGTGAATGGACATTATACAGTGTCCTCACCGACAGCCTGCCCTGCCTGGCTCCCGACAGCTTCACAGTTTCCAATGTCACCAATGCCAACGCCACCTTCTCGTGGAATGCCCGCGGCTACGAAACCATGTGGAACCTCCATGTGTGGTTCACAGGCGGCCTCGACAGCATCTACACTGTCTCCACCAATCCCGCCACAGTGGGCGGCTTCTCGGCCGGTATCACTTACAATGCAGCCATCCGTCCGCTCTGCGGCTCGGCCCACAACATTGTAGGCGAATGGGGTGACACCATCACCTTCACCACCGCCACCTGCCCCGATGTCACTGGCTTCGCCACCAGCAACGTTACCGCCAACAGCGTAACCCTCAGCTGGAACCCCGATCCCATGGCTCAAAGCTGGACCATCGAGTACGGCTATGCCGGATTCATCCATGGTCAGGGCTAC
>Ga0247611_10001284_pt1 | contig 45428 bp, 26 predicted proteins | sample 177DNAGHGhighgp2_FD_192422 | JGI IMG/M metagenome (GOLD analysis project Ga0247611, IMG submission 192422) | Sheep rumen microbial communities from Palmerston North, Manawatu-Wanganui, New Zealand - 1770 DNA GHGhigh gp2 | ecosystem: Host-associated > Mammals > Digestive system > Stomach > Rumen... | reverse complement strand
TGGTTTCGGACGGTGAAAAGCATCGTCTGGTATTCCTCTTTGTTTATAGCGGATCGGCACAGATTGTACAACCAGGTCCGTGTGTGGATAATATACAGTTATGCCGTAATAACTGCGGTGAACCGACTGATATGAGTGTGAAGATGGTGGGCAATACAGCCGCATTGAGTTGGACCTCATCCGCAGAGGAGTTTAATCTGCAGGTACATAAGATGGGAGACACCGACGCCTATATCATAGCTGGTATCAAGCAGACGAGTGTAACAGCGACATTGACAGAAGGTGTGTATGATTTTCAGATCCGGACCATTTGCGAAGGTGATACGAGTGTATGGTATAATTTCCCTACCGCTTTTGTGCATGACGCCAAGTGTTTCGATTACCTCGATCTGACGGACGACCGTTGTTCGTTCTCTATGGAGACAGCGAGCGATTATCATAATAACGACCCTCTGCTGCAGAAAGGTAAGATTGATTACGGGTTTGTATCTATGTGGAGTCGCCATACTATTCACTATCGTCCCGAAGAGTACGATGCCCGAACACGCGGGAGTGTGGACAGTGAAGGAAACGAAGTCCCGATGCTCAAGACAGTACCGGAAGGAGAACTGGCATCGGTGCGTGTGGGTAGTTGGGAGAAATATGCGCGTGTAGCACGTGTGGAGTATGATTTCACGGTAGATGCGAACGAAGCGAGTGTGCTGATGCTCAAATATGCGATGGTGCTGGAGTCCTCGGGTCATAACGAAGAAGCGCGTCCGCGTTTGATGATCGATATAGTGGATTCCGAAACCGGGGAAGCACTCAGTGCTTGTACGACAGTGGATCTGGCCGCCCAGACCAGTGGTCCGGGTTGGTACCGTGTACCCGATCCTCTTTATCCGGATGGTCAACGTGATGTATGTTGGCGCGATTGGGAGACTTTGGGTCTTAACTTAGCCGCCTATCATGGCAGACATGTGAAAGTGAAGATCACCGTTTCAGGTTGTACGGCCGAGATCCACTACGGCTATGCGTACTTTACCTTATCTTGTACATCGGGTCAGATCAAGGGTATGCACTGCGGATGGACTCCTACCAATGAGTTCATCGCACCGGAAGGATTCAATTACCGTTGGTATAAAGTGACGAAGCCTACTGAGACTTTGGGGCGCAATAACAGTTATAAAGTGGATTATAAGGATACTTGCAAGTACGCGGTGGATATAACCTACAAATCGGATGCGCAATGCGGATTCACGCTTTATGCGTGTGCTATTCCCCGATTCCCGATCGCCGAGGCGACCTATGTACTGGAGCAGCGTGATTGTGGTAATTATATCACCTTCACCAACACCAGTCATATCCAGACGCGTACCTGGTGGACCGATCCGGAGATTATTGTGGATACGAATGTACCGGTGGAGTACGTGGTGTGGGATTTTGACGGTCTGACACCGGAAGGATTAGATACCTCTGAGAAGTTATGGAACCCCTCTTTCCGTTTGCCGGACGAGGAGGCGGATTATGTATTTAAGTTATACGCAGGAGTGGGGCAATGCGATACGGTGCAGGAATTTCATATCCATGTGCCGCGTGTAGGAAAGGATTCGTTGGTAGAGAAAGTGCAGTTGTGCGCAGATGAGATTTATTATCATAAGGGAAGACCTTATCAGCAAGATGCCATCATTATCGACCATGATTATAATATCGCCGGATGCGACAGTTTCTATACCATCGATCTAAGGTTTGTACAAGCGCTTCGCGATACCTTGTATGATACGATTCCGGAGGGACAGAGCGTCACTATCGGCACGCAGACCTTCGATAAGACAGGTAAGTATGATGTCACGCTGCGCTCCGTTTCGGGTTGCGACAGTATCGTGACCTTGTATCTGGAGGTGATAGAACCGCTGGTAATGGAGATTACTTCGGTAGGTAACCCTTGTCCGGAGGACCGCTCTTTCCTTATAGAGACGCACGCGCGTAAAGGTAAACCGGATTGGTATGACCTCACCTTTGGTGAAAAGGCTGCGGAGATCGGTTTTGAACCGCAGTCGGGTGCGCTGACCGGTGGTGTGGATAATACGATCGAGGTACCGATGCCGGCGGATGCGAAGGCAGGGTATTATTCCTTCTCTATCCATTTCAATAGTGAACTCCACGGTCCGTCGGATGTGATGGGCGAACTGATGGTCTATTATCCGGCGTCTCTTATCCAGCAGCGCTGGGAAGATGTGCTCGGTATATTGAATGAGGAGTATAACGGCGGATATGATTTCCGTACCTTCCAATGGTACCATAACGGTAATGCGATAGAAGGGGCTACGGAGCCGTATCTGTATGTAGAGCAAATGCTGACACCGGGCGATAGATACCGCGTAGAGATGAAATTGGCAGGTGAAGAGCGGGCACTCAGTACCTGCGAATATACCGTACCGGATAGGTCAACTAACGCACCGGCTGCGGCTCCGCAGAAGCAACTGCAGAACGGACGAATCTATATTAACGTAAACGGATGTACGTATAATGCGTACGGACAAAAGATAAAATAAGCTGGAGCTTATGTATTAGTCAACTTTATTTATTAACAAACATCAAAAAACTTATGAAACGATTATTTACACGTTGTATGTTGGTAATGATGCTCATGATCATGGGTATCGCCACAGCAACGGCACAGAAATCTGTGCTCGACGAGAGTTTCGAAAGTGGTAAACCGGCGGGTTGGACCGCAGGCGATTACTGGGAGTTCGGTAATGGCTATGCGCAGTTTGCTGCTCCGTTTGCAGATGGTGCGGACACTCTGTTCACCCCGATGCTGGACATCAGTGAGTTGGATAACCAACCCTCTGTAGTTATCGCTTATTCGCTTGTTGCCAATAGTGGCAAAGTGAACGAACTCAAAGTGCTCTATCGTTCTTCAGAGGAGGCTGCATGGTCGGAGTGGAAGACCTTTGATGCCGCTACCGATGGGGAGAAAAGTATCAAAGACGTTCTTCCCGGAAGTATGATGAATGTGCAAATCGCTATTGCCGGTTCCTATAAGTTAGGCGGCGAGACGAGAGTGCTTCGTTTGGCGGTAGAGAACAAGACTGAGGCGACCGAGGCTCCTACCGGTCTTAAGACCGAGGACCTGACCACCAATAGTGTTACGCTTTGGTGGGATGTATGTGCCAGTCCGAAGTTCAAACAGTACAACCTGAAAGTTAATTCTTCGAAGATGAGCGACATGTCCGCTGAAGCAGATGTGTTGGATCGCGTAGGATGGGACTTGACGAATGAGTTCTATGAATTGAGTGAACTGACTCCGAACACGGAGTACTGGTTCTATGTACAGTATGACTGCGGTGACGGCGATGTATCGCCTTGGGCAAAGATGAGTTTCCGCACGCCGTGCGAGGCTATCACCGGTACGTTTTCCGAGGATTTCGAAGGTGCTATCTCCACTTGCTACACGATTGTTGAGGGTGGTTCAGCAGCCGAGGTTTCCGGTGAGTATGCGTATAACAGCCAGAAGTCCTTCAAGTCCTATTCGGGTAAGGGTAAGTATAACTACTTCATCCTGCCGGAGTTCAACGGTAATGTAAAGAATTTCCAAGTATCCTTCATGGCTGCTTCTGCCGATGGCGGTAACACATATGCACGTTCCATCACCGTAGGTGTATGTACCGATGCTACCGCTACATCCTTCACGGAGGTGAAGACTTTGAATTTGCCGAAGGGACGTGTTTGGGAGCAGATTGTCGTAACCCTCAAAGGATATGCCGGCGCTGGCAAGTATATCGCTTTCCGCTTCGGTAATGAGGATAAAGAGAATCATATCTTTATAGATGATATCCATATTCAGACGGCTGAGGCTTGTCCGAAACCGATGTTTGTAGAGCTGTATGATATCAATCCGGATAATGCTAAACTGAGATGGGTTGAGACAGGTGACGCTGACGAGTGGAACCTCGTTCTTTCCACCAAGCCGTTGGCTGATCCGGAGGATATCGAGCCGGATGCAACGAAGGGTGAGTTTGCCGGTTCTATCTCTGCGAATCCGTATACGGCTACTAACTTACAGCCGAATACGACCTACTATGCTTATCTGCAGGCAGGTTGCGGTTCGAGTGAGTGGACCAATGCGGTAGAGTTCAAGACCAGCCGTGCGGTTATCTATCCGTATAGTGAGCATTTCGATCGTCTGGATCCGGATTTATACACGAATAATACCGCCGCTATCCCGAATGGATGGGTATTCGATGACCGTGGTAATAACCCGAGTTATGCAAACTATTACGACAAACAATATACCAGCGACAGCTATCGTCCGTATGTAACTACAGCGCAGAACCATGAGGCAACGGCGTATGTGAAAGCCTCGCTCTTGCTCCGTGGTACCGGCGGCACTTCTGCTACATCGACGAACTATACTTCTATCGCCATGCTGCCGGCTATGCCGAAAGCGGTCAATACGATGATGGTGACTTTCTGGGCATATTCTTCGGCGGCGCAGACCGTGAAGATCGGTGTGGCGAACACCCAGACCAACGATTTAGCACAAGGCCAGCAGTTAGGTGCGAACATCACCGAGGTAGGTGAAGCGGCTATTACCGGCGGCAGCGAGTGGAAGCAATACAAAGTGCTGCTGACCGGCTATACCGGCACAGGACGCTATATCGCCTTCTATCTCAAACCCGGCACTTCTACGCCGTCTGTTTATATTGACGACATAGAGATTGATGATGCACCGGATTGCAACGCTGTTTCTACGCTGACCGCTGAGGCTACCGGTATTGACAAGGCAACGGTGGAATGGACGGACGCATCGAAATCCACCTCTTGGACGATCAAAGTCAGCTCCACGGAGATAGATCCTGCATCGGCTGATGGTGACATCGTGGCTGCGCAGACCGTAAATGCCAAGACCTATGACATCACCGGTCTCGCCATGGGACAGACCTATTACATCTATGTCAGCCCGACTTGCGGCGACGCATGGATGAGTACCACAGTGACTACCCTCGTCGGTCTTCAGGTTCCGTATTACAATGACTTCCAAGACGAGAACCAAGGCTCAAATGCTGCTCGCGGTCCTAAGAACTGGACGTTGGGTAATATCAATGTAACTGCTGCTTTGGGTACGCAGACCAACATTCCGTATGTCTATAATACGGCAATGACAGGTGCTCCTGCAGATGTTGTGAAACCGAACTTGTATTTCTATCATAGCAATAGTGCTACCAACACCGGTGCGTATGCTATCATGCCGGAGTTGCTCAATGCTAATGTCAAGGATTTGAAGATGTCGTTCTATGGCTCCTACAATAGTACATATGTTACTGCTAACTATAGCAAAGGTATGATTCGTGTAGGTGTGGTTGATAACCCAAGCGATATTAACAAGACTAACGCATTTACAAAAGTAACTCTCATTAAGACATTGTATTGTTCTGCACCGAAGATTACGGAGTTGTTTACTGTGGACTTCTCTGAGTATGCAGGAAGCGGTAAGTATATCGTCTTCTATTCTGACACGGCGAAATACAACTACTTTATGCTGGACAACCTCACTATTACATTAGCTTCTGCTCCGCAGAGGATAACGGATTTTGTTGTTGCGTCCAAAACGCAGACATCTGCTACGTTCACATGGACTGAAAACGGTAATGCTACCAAATGGGATGTGCGCGTCTTTGCCGAAGAACAAGAAGATCCCGATGCAGGTACTCCGGTTTGGTCAGAGCAAGTATCATCCAAAACAGCTACTGCTACCGGTTTGAACCACTCCACACTATACTATGCTTATGTGCGTGCGGTACAGGATAATGGAAACGGTGACTGGAGTAAACTGTCGTTCTGGTCAGAGACCGGCGAATGGGCTCTGCCTTATGCGGAGAATTTTGACACCTATTATGCTACTTCTTCCTATCGCTCGCTGCCGAATTATTATCTTCTGACGGATGTTAATGGTGCATCTATTGATGTGGGTAATGTGTATGTTTACATCAATAATTTAGGTAATGAGGGAAACTACCTGAAGATGCAGGCTACAACCACAGCGCAATACAAGGTTACTACGTTTGCTTTCCCGCCGTTTGTTAAACCGGTCAATACGTTGGAAATGAGCTTTATAGCACGCTCTGATGCTACATCAGGGGCAACCGAAAGCGGTCAACAAACGGCAATTGACAATTCCGAAACAGAAATAGGTGTATTGGAGGATGATGGTACGTTTGTACCTGTCTATACTTTCAAAGTTACGACTGCCTATGAGTGGGAAGAACAATATATGAACTTCCAAGATTATGCAGGAGCAGGCGGACGGATAGCTATCCGGATGGACTATAACAAGAGGAAAGCTACCAATGCTATTCGCATCAAAGGAGTTCAAATCAATGAGATTCCTGCCTGCGGACGTTATGCTGCGTTGGATTTTGATGTGGATTCCACTTCGGCTGTAATTTCTTGGGAGAAAATCAAAACGGAGACCGCTTGGAACCTGAAAGTCAGCAGCAAAGTCCTCGATGATCCGAATGCTGAAGCAGCAGATGTGTTTGACGGTCAACTCACTGAGAAATCCAAAGCACTGACCGGACTGGAAGGAAACACCAACTATTACGTTTATATTCAGACGGTGGATGAAGCAAATAGTTGCGTAGGTGCTTGGAGCAGTGCGTTGAAGTTTACAACGCTTTGCCAAAAGCAGACCTTCCCCTATGAGGAGGACTTCCAGAGTTATGAGACAGGAGCAGGTAAAGACCTGGGTTGTATGACTATGTGCGGTGAAGACGCCAATCACTCCTATGTAGCTTCCCGTGGAGCAACCGGTAACAAGGCACTCTATCTCCGTCAGGTAACGAAGGATCACAACAATTACTTCGTATTCCCGACTTTGGCGGTGGACAGCGTGAAGCGTCTGCAACTGAACATGCAGGTTAATCCGGGAAGCACCACGAAAACTAACTACTACTATTATGAAGTAGGCGTGATGACTAACCCGAACGACCCGAGTACCTTTGTATCTATCAAATTGGATTCTGTACAAGGTGCAGCCGCAACGGTATTTAATGACAAGATGTACACCTTTGAGGGATATAAAGGCGACGATAAAGGTAACTTCGGCACCTATATTGCGTTGAAACCTTTGCACTATAAGAACCCGACCTCGGCTTCCTACTCCGCCGGTTATGTCTATATCGACAATGTCACCATCGACTTTATCGAGACTTGCTTCAAGCCGACTGACCTGACTGGCAAGATAGGTATCGATACGGTTAAATTGTCTTGGAACTCTGACAACGAAGGCGCCTCCTATCTTGTACGCGTTTTTGCGGACAAAGATGCAGACCCGAAGACCGATGCACCGGTGGCAGAAACGACCGTGACCACTAAAGAGGCGGTTATCCGCAATCTGACAGGTAATACTATCTATTATGCGTACGTACAAGCGCTCTGTTCGGAAACGGACAAGAGCAAGTGGAGTTCGGTTTATCAGTTCAAGACCGAGTGCCCGCTCGTAACCGCACTGCCGTATGTAGAGAACTTTGATGCATATGGAGCAAGTGTAGTACCTGATTGCTGGACATCATTGGATGGCACAAAAGTGGAAAGCACGTCTGCCAAGGCGCAAACGACCACAAGTAAAGACTATTATGTTTCCGGTACAACTGCCTGGAGCATCCAAAGCACCAAGGTCGGGCAGTATCAAACAGTGACGACTGCAACCGGTGTAACTCCCCCGCTGGATGTGGAGAATATGAGCGAATTACTTGTGTACTTCCAATGTCGTGCCGCTTCAAATGGTGGTGCACTTAAGATTGAGGCAGTATCCGATAATACGGTGGATGCGGATGCTATTGTATTGACGCAGATAGATAATATATCTACATCGTTCGGATATGTTTATTTGGATCTTGCCAAGTATTATACTTCGGTACAGCCCTACAAGTATTTACGCTTCACACCGGTTGTGCCGGGCAATACCATCTATATAGATGACATGGTATTTACCAAGGACAAGTCAGTTGTTCTGCCTGTTCAAGACCTCAAACTTCAGATGATAACCGAGACTACGGCAAAGTTCTCGTTTGTGGAATATACCCCGTCTGTTACCGAATGGCAAGTGGCTTACGTTGCTGCCGGTGGTGATATTGCGGATGCTACTATCCTGCCTGTCACTACGAAGGAGTACACCCTCACCGGCTTGACAGCCAACACTTCCTATGACATCTATGTCCGCGGTAACGTGGAGGGCGACGAGTGGGTAGGTCCGCTGTCGGCTACTACCATCCAGACCCCGGCTCCGCTGCCGCTCGTCACCGGATTTGAGGATGATGCCAACCTTTGGAATCTTTATAATGTAAAGACCGTGCAAGGCGCATTCTATCCGAACTTCTATATAGTTGGAGATGCTTCTCAATGCGGAGGTAGCGGAAACAAGGCTTTGTTCGTAACCAATGATAGTGTTAAGTATGAATATAATACAAGCACGGTAGCGGTTAGTGCTGCGGCTTCCAGTCTTTGGGCTACGCGTAATATCAATATTGAAGAGCCGGGTACATACCGATTCCGTTTCAAAGTGAAAGTGCCTGCTAACACGGAGAACGATAATGACTATGTTACAGCGCATCTCCTCCCTGCCGGAGCTACCTTTAAGGGAGAAACGGCTACCATGCTGGATGGAACAACGCGATCAGGTGGGGCAGTGACAGATGTTCCAGCTAGCAATATTTATTCACTGATGGGTAAGACCCTCCATCAAGATGAATGGGTATGGATGAACAAATCACTGGATGTAGAAGAAGGTGGTATATACTCATTGGCTATCTATTGGTATAATGCTTCTGTAGGAGCAAAGACCGGACAACCTGTGGCTGTTGACTCTGTCATCGTAGAGGAATACCTCTGTACTACACCGAAGAACTTCGAGTTCGTTGAGCGCAAGGCAAATACTGCAACCATCAGCTGGTTCGGTGGCAAGTGCAAGAACTTCGAGTATGTGGTATCGCAGTATGCCAACCTCGGTTTGCCGAACCTCATTGATGCAGAAGACAAAGTGGCTGCCGGTACGCTGACAGACGGTCCGCAGGTAACTATTACAGACCTGCTCCCGAATACCACCTACAGTCTCTATGTACGCACTATCTGTGAGGACGGCGAGACCGACTGGGTAGAGTACGACTTTGAGACTCCGTGTGCATTGGAGGAATTGCCTTACACCGAGTCCTTCTCAGAGACTCCGGAGTGCTGGATACTCAAATCCGCTACCGTGGGTACAACCCAAGTAGGTACAAGTTCCTCTGATTATGAGAAGTGGAACCGTCTCCAACTCTCCAACGGTGGTATAGCTATCCTGCCGGAGTTGGCAGTGGACCTCAAGAACGTGGAGATAGAGATAGGTTCGTTCAATACTTCTACTTCTCTCGGCGCTGTGCAACTTGGTGTGATGGATAATACGTGGGATGTTTCTACATTCAAGGAGATAGCCTTCTTCCAGACAGTTACCAAGCCCAGTAGCGGCGGTACATACATCCCGACCCAATTAGAGGTATTCAGCAAGATGATGAACCTCTATCAGGGTACAGGCAAGGTGCTGGCAATCAAGAATGCTACTACGTATAGTATCAATATCAAGTACGTCAAACTGACCGAGCTGCCCGACTGCGTTAAACCGCAGCAGGTAGAGACTACGCTTGTTACGGATGACGCAGTTACCGTCAACTGGATTGCCGGTCTGGAAGAGGCGTGGGAAATCAAGGTCAATGACTCCATCATTGAGAATGTCACTACACAGCCGTATCGTGTCACCGGTCTGGAGCAAGGTACGGTTTATACCGTAGCCGTTCGTGCACTCTGCGATGCAGAGCATACGAGCGAATGGTCGATACCGGTTAAGTTCCAGACGGAATGTGGTGTGAACCCGCTGCCGATGAACGAAGACTTCAGCGCACTGCCCAACCCGCTGGGAAGCAATAACTTGGCTCGTGCTACGTTGACCTGCTGGGACAACCTCGTTTCCACAAATAAGATTGAGGAGGTGTTCAAAGGCACTGAAAAACCGTTCCCTGCACCGGGCAATATCTATGCCGGTCAGACATGGGTACAGAACTGGCTCTCTGCGCTGGGCGACTATGCACAGCTCCATTCGTATCACGGTGTTTACAATCCCACTTACCGCTACAAGTGGTTCATCTCTCCGCAATACGCAATCGAGGGTAATGCAACCTTGAGTTTCGATGTACGCCGCTGCGGTAACAAGGGACAGAAAGTGGAATTCGATGCCGGACGCTTCTTTGTTGCCATCAGTACCGATAACGGTGCTACATGGAAGAAAGAGGACGCAACGCAAATCACGGAGATCGATACGGTATATTCCACCAAGTCTATATCTCTTGACCAGTATGCCGGCAAGGCGATCCGTGTAGCGTTCTATGACGAGAACAACGTCGGTAGCTATGATCCTGCTAACTTCCTTCTCATCGACAACGTTCGCATGAACTGCACCGAAGAGTATCCGGTAGCGGATAACGCATGCCAAGGCTATGATTATGAAGGTTACGGCTTCTCCATCAAGGCTGAGGAACTGCCTGTCGCAGGTCAGGATAGTACTTACTATCGTTTCGCAGCTTCTGAGCTTGGCGGTTGCGACAGTACGATCGCGCTGACGATTACTACGCGTGTAGCGGCTGAACCGACGACTCTCTATGAGACGATCTGCGAGGGTGATTATTACGAGTTCGGTGGTCAGAAACTGACTAAACCGAATCCGGAAGGTATTCCGTACCAACTCCTCGGTGAGACCGTTTACGGTTGCGATAGTCTGGTATATCTCTACCTGTCTGTTCAACAGAACGATACGGCTACTTTCAACGTAACAGCTGAGAATTCCGAGTTGCCGAAGGAGGTAGATGCGTTCTACACCATTCCGGCTGATGCTCCGATCGGCTTGCCGTTCGATACGCTTATCAAGTTGGATGGTTGTGCATACAACCGCTACTTTGTAACCGTTAACCGCTGCACCGATTCTGTGGGTTATGCGGATCAGGTTTGTGCAGGCGCAAGATACGAAGGCTACGGTTTCGTTATCGAGGTCGCAGAACAGCCTGCAGCAGGCGAAAGCAAGCTCTTCAGTCATATTGACAGAACTGCTCTTGGCTGCGATAGTATGACGACGCTGACATTGACCGTTATGTCGGTTAAGCAGACGATCTTGACTGATAATATCTGCGAGAGCGAAACGACCTATGAGGGTTATAACTTCGTTATCGACAAAGCCGAGTGGCCAGCAGCAGGAGAGAGCAAAGACTTCTTCGATTATCGTACCAGCGTAGAGGGTTGCGACAGTATCGTGAAGCTCACGCTGGCAGTTACCAAGGCAGATACGACAACTATTCCGGTAGTTATCAATGCGGATAAACTGCCGTACATTGTAGATGCTATCTACACCGTACCGGCTGAGTCTCAGGTTGGTTCGTTCGTTGAGATCCTGCCGAACGGCGAAGACTGCGGTTACAACCGTTATGAAGTAACGATCAACGATGTTGGTACAGGTCTTATCAACCTCTCCGATGAAGTAGATCATATTGAGGTATTTGACGCACTCGGTCGTCGCGTTCGTACGCTCCGTCAAGGTGACGAGCAGTACAACTTACCGGCTGGCGTTTATATGCTTCATACCGTTATGAAGAGTGGTAAAGCGGAGAACCGCAAAGTGACTCTGAAGTAATGATTATACGGATAGCCCGATTGGTTTCGGGCTATCTGACCAAGTAAAGTTTAAAGTTGAGAGTTTAAAGTTTAGAGATTAGTGAAAAGATTTCTGATCATAGGAATCGCCTTGTGGGCAGCTGTCCATCTGAGCGCAGGTATCCGCACCGCTGCGGATGCCCTCCGCATTGCTGAGGACTTTATGGAGACTAGTGTTCCTAGGGCTTCTAAGATTCCTAGGGTGCCTGGTCAATCACCAATCACCAATCACCAATCACAAATCGTCGCTGAAAGCGACTTATACCTCGCCGTCAATACGGCGCCGGGTTATGTGCTGGTGGGCGCAGATGAGCGTTTGCCGGAGGTGCTCGGTTACAGCGACCAAGGTGCTTTTGATCCCGAGAACATGGCACCTGCCCTCCGCTTCTGGCTCCAATGCTATGAGGAGGAATTGGCGGAAAGTTCCGATCAAACAACATCAAACAATATCAAACGCGCAGCATCGAACTATCAAGCGGCTATCGAGCCGCTCTGCTCCTCCCGTTGGAACCAGGGTGACCCGTATAACACCTACGCGCCGTATTATAATGACCAAAGTGGTAGGTGCGTCACGGGGTGTGTGGCTACGGCCATGGCGCAGATCATGTATTTCCATAAGCATCCTGCGCAGGGAACGGGTTCGCATTCTTATCTATGGGTTTGTACCGATCCGGTCGGCAAATCCGCTACCCTGTCTGCTAATTTCGGTCAGACGACCTATCGTTGGGACCGCATGCTGGATACCTATAAATCCGGTTATACGAACGAACAGATGGAGGCCGTCGCTACGCTGATGTATCATTGCGGCGTGTCGATCAATATGGGATATGGTCGTTCGTCGGGTGCGTATACCGACAAAGTGCCGGTAGCGCTGAAGGATTATTTCAGTTATGACGGCAATTATCAGCGTATCCAGAAAGTTATGTACCCTGCAGATAGTCTCAATGCGATCGTGCATGCCGAATTGGCGGCGAATAGGCCGGTATTGGTCAGCGGACATAATGACGAAGGCGGTCACGCGTTCGTGTGCGACGGAAATGATAACAAGGGTTATTTCCATATCAACTGGGGTTGGGGTGGTTCTAACGACGGTTATTTCCTGCTCACGGCCCTTAACCCCCGCGGTGCGCAAGGAATAGGTGGTACGACCCAGGGTTATAACAAAGGTACGACCTTCTTCATCGGTCTCCAACCTGCCAAGTCCGGTACGCCGAAAGCGATTCCGCAGATGGCGGGCGAGTCCATGTCGGTCAGCAAAGAGTCCTTCAGTCGTTCTTCTTCTTTCTCCGCTTCTGTGGATCGATTGGAGAACTTCGGCATGACCGATTTCAGCGGTTCGTACGGCGTAGCGCTGTATGACGAGGATGAGACGAGGTTGGTATCGATCCTCAAGCAGCAGGATAATTATTCGCTCAAGGCCGGCTATCATCGTACAACGCTCGCTACGCTGGAGAGTCTTAAGATCCCGTCGTCCGTGCCGGCAGGTACGTACCATGTCTGCTTCGTCTATAAAGACGCTAACTACGGTTGGATGAGACTCCTCATGACCGCAGACGATTATTACCGTACGCTCATCCTGACCAACACTACGGCTACTTTCATGGCCAATGATGCCGAACCGGTGATGGCGTTGACCGCACCAATCGCGTTCCCCGAAGGTACGGATCTGAATAAAGTACCTAAGTCCGGTTGTCCGCTCTCGTTCTCGGTGAAGAACACCGGCGGCACATTCCGCGGCGACATATCTGCGCGTATCTACAAAGGAGCGTTCGCCAAAGGGCAGTATGAGATCTTGGATTCGACCGTCATTCGGTATAATCAGACCCTCAACTCGGCGCTGCAGCAGACGTTTGACAAGAATCTGTTGCTCGAGACGCAATATAAGATGAAGCTCTGCTGGCGCGCGAATGCGAATGACTCCTGGCATGACTTCACCCCGGCGGAGTATGCCGTGTTGTCCTTTATGTTGGACGACCCGGATTATCATCTGTCGCTGCCCGATTCGATACGGTTTGATGATAACGACAGTGTCCCGCGCTCGCACGCGAACCTATATTATAAGATTAAGAATACCGGCGCACCGTTTGACGGCGAACTGCAAGTATCGTTCTATCAAACCTACTATTCGCGCGGGAAGAGTTCGATCCAGACCGTGCATATCGGTACGAACGAGACGCTGGAGGGTGCTTTCTCCGGTCCGCTGGAGCAAGTAGCGGGTACCTACGATGTGATCCTGCGTTATCGCGAACCCGACGGTGAATGGTTTGATTTCACCGATATCAACGGCTATAACAAAGGTGCGATCGTGGCTACTGTGTATGATGATACGGCGACGGGATTGGAACCGCTAACCGCTAACCCCTCACCGCTAACCGGTAAATTCATCCAAGGCGGGCAATTATTGATCCTCCGCGAGGGTCGGGTATATAATGCGCAGGGAATAAGAGTGAAATAAATATTGATGATGAGATATAGATTAAGTGTAGTTTTGTTGCTTTGCGCGGCGATGATGAGCGCAAATGTGAAGAGAGAGAGTCGTCATTTCCTGACGACCGAGGCGGGGATTGGTTATTCGTCATTCCTCAATAAGTCCGATTACGGCAAGTCTTCCGGTATGGTAGGCGGTAAACTGCAGGTGGGTTATGAATGGCGCTATCGGCAGTTACTCGTGCATACAGGTGTGGAGTTCTCGTTGATCAGCGATCAGATAAAGGCGAATCTGCAGCCCGGTGAGACCGATTACATGGCTTCTCCGGTCGATCAAGGCATGACGATGCATTATGATTTCCCGTCCTATACGATCAAGCCGCTGATGGGGCAAGTCAATATCCCGGTTCAGGTCGGTGGTATATTTAAGGACCGCTATTATTTCTTAGCGGGTGCCCGTATCGGTTTGCCGGTCATTCATACGGCTTCCACATCGGCGCAGGTACATACCTATCTGACGGATGAGGCACTGATTGGTGAACTGAATAATGTGCGCGTCCATGATGCCTATACCTCCACGGAAAGCGCTTCGCATTCCTGGTCGGCGAGCATGATCAATGCCCAACTCTCCGCTGAGTTCGGTCTGCTCCTCAATTCCTTCTGGGAGAAACCCGCGCCGAAAGGGAGAAATCAAAGATCACAAATCAGAAATCAAAAATCCAAGAAGAAACCCATCCTCTATCGCGTAGCTGTGTTTGCCGATTATGGCATCACCTCCTGCGTCAAAGGAGCAGAGCCGATGCCTTTGGCTACCGTAGAATCCACGCCTGATAACGCGCGTCAGATCACGATCAATGATTATTTTGCGGCAGCGAACAGTAAGGCGAACTCCTTGCTCGTGGGTGCGAAATTCGCTATTCTCTTCCAACTCAACGAACAGAAACCGGCGAAACCGCTGCCGTCCTATTTCGATATCTATATCGCGGATGCAGTTACATCGCAACCTATTCCCGCGAGCCTGGATATATACGATCATGCGAAGAAAAAATCCTACACCAAGAATGCAGCCAAGGGACATGTTAAGTACCGCGCGAAACGTGGCGATTATACGATCACGGCGTCTAACGAGCAGTATTATTCCGAGAAACAGACTGTTTCGATGGAGTATGAAGGCGAGACAGATACCTTGCGTTTTGCGCTTCAACCGCTGCCGAAGCCTGTGGTCATCGATACGCCGATCATCGATATCCCGATCAAAGTGGGTACGAAAGTGGTACTGCATAATCTCTTCTTTGCTACCAATAAGACCCAGATTCTGCCGGAATCGGAAGGTGCGCTTAATGACCTTGCTGCCTTCATGACTCAGCATGACGCGCTCGTGATCCGTATCACGGGTCATACCGATGCCGTTGGTTCTGATGAGGCAAACCAGATCCTGTCGGAGGGTCGTGCGAATGCCGTACGTGACGAACTCATCAAGCGTGGTATAGCCGCTGAGCGTATCGAAGCCGAAGGTAAGGGTGAGTCCGAACCGATCGCGGATAATGCCACCGAAGAGGGTCGCGCGAAGAACCGCCGCGTAGAGTTCACCATCATCTCCACCGGAGACGAAGATATCGAGCAGGTGAAGGAATAATTCCGATGTGGAAAAATTATCAGCACGGGTGTCAATTTTTTGCACTCGTGCTTTTTTTTATGCTCTTTTTGTGCCATTTCTTTTGATAAAACATTCAATTTTTCTTGAAAATGGCAAATAAATTTGCATATATGCAATTTTATTCGTAACTTTGCGCCCAAGTTTTTGTGCGCACAAGCCCATGCGCGTACGCTTGTATATAATAAGAGATAAAAATATTATGAAAAGATACCTGTCCATATGTTGTATTATGGTGCTTGCTTTATCTGCAAGCACATGTACAGCGTAGACAGGTGTTTTTTGGCTTTAGCCTGTTGCCTCAGGCTAAAAGAGAGGCAAAAAAGATCTTTGACATAGTGTACACAGAGTAAAATTAAGTAAATTTTGCACTTTTGTGTGAAATTATTTGCGTATGTCAGAATTTTGTAGTACTTTTGCAGTCGCAAAAGTTTAAACAACAAAATTATGGCACAGGAAACGTTAAATAGTCTGATTGCTGTTATGAAGACACTCTCGTTCCAGGAACAAGAGCAGGTAATCATTGAGCTTCAGGACAACATCATTCGTTATGCACCCAAATATGAGCCAACTGACGAACAGAAGGCACGTCTTCGCGAGGCATATCGCCAAGCGCAAGCAGGTGAAGTCTATTCGCAGGAAGAGGCACATAGAATGATGGATGAGTTTGTATCGGCTGAATACGCAGTTGCTGTATGACGATTGAATGGACCGAACAAGGCAAGCGTGGATGGCGTGAGGTAGCTGCTTATGTAAAACGTGAATTTGGGCAGCAAGGTCTTCTTCTCTTCAAACAACGTACGAAGGATAACGAGAAGTTTATAGCTAATTATCCGGAGGGCTGCGAGGTGGTGTGGACTGATCCTGAGACGGGAATCGCCTATCGGTGGTGTGTCGTTTATAAGAGAAGCAAGATGCTATATTTTGTTAAAGACGATAAAATCTTCATTGCCGACTTTTGGGATGTAAGAAGTAATCATTAATCACAATACTATTATTTACTCTGTGTACCTGATCAGAAATGGTCAGGTACTTTTGTATGTACACAAATGTCATGATCATTTTGCTGACGCCAACAAAATGATCAAAAGTGCAGAAAGTGCAAAGCAAAAAATAAGATAAAAATACAACAAAAACAAAAATATATTTGCATAATTACAAATTTATTTGTAACTTTGCAGCCGATTATAATTAATATGCGATATGCAAACAGCTGAACAAACACAAATGACAATGCCTCCGTTTGGAGTAAGAAGGGGAAATGCGATGCCTCGTTTGTCAAAAGAGGAGATCTCGGCGCGTTTTATAAGTGCCGAAGCGTCGCGCCAAAGCGTTTTGGGAATGGTTCAGCGTTTTTATAACTAAATCACCAAGGCATCACGGATGCAGAACGAGGGAATATCGTATCCCACATCACCCTATATATACTATGTATATATCCCGTGATTTTGAAAAGAGAATAATAAGACCAAATAATATGAGTCAAGAGATACAGACATATAATCCGGCGAGCGAATCGGTAGTAATATACCGTAGCGCGGATAATGCTGTGCAATTAGATGTTCAAATATCCGGAGATACAGTTTGGTTAACACAACAACAAATAGCAACACTTTTTCAAAAAGCCAAATCTACGATTAGCTATCATATCACGAATATCTTTAAAGAAGGCGAGTTGGATGAGAAAGTGGTTGTTCGAAAAATTCGAATTACCACTCCCCATGGAGCGATGAATGACAAAACGCAGAGCGACGAACTGAATCTATATAATCTGGATGTTATCATTTCAGTTGGTTACAGAGTTCACTCTGTTCAAGGCACACGTTTCCGCCAATGGGCCAATAGAATATTGAAAGATTATTTATTGCGCGGATATGCCATGAATCCTCATCTGCGATACATGGAACAGCGAATAGATAATAAATTACAGGAGCATACGGAGCAGATTCATGAACTTCAAGATAAAGTAGATTTCTTTATTCGCACTGCCTTACCACCTCGAGAGGGAATATTTGTAGACGGGCAGATATATGACGCCTTTGAATTAATAGAGCGGCTTATCAAATCGGCACAAAAATCGATATTGCTAATCGATAATTATATAGACGAGTCCGTGCTGACAATGATGAGCGATAAGCAGAAGGGAGTAAGCGTAGATATATACACGAAGGAGAAGAGTAAGGCATTACAATTGGCAGAGAAGAACTTTAACACACAATACGGCGGTTTGACAATACGCACGACACAGACTTTTCACGACCGCTTTTTGATAATAGACGATAAAACAATATATATAATTGGTGCCTCGCTGAAAGATGCAGGCAAGCGGCTCTTCGCTTTCACACAAATGAATGCTGAACAGATAAAGACAATCAAAGCAGCATTATAATAAAAAACGATAACAACAAAGTATAAAAGTATTATGAAAAGTGAGTTCTCTTTTTGTCGTGCCTGGCACGATTGTTTTACGATAGTTATATCGTCAAACCGCTATATCTGCGGCTCGGAGTAAGCACTTTGAGTTTTTTTACGCGCGCCTGTATATTCTTGTAAAAGGAGAAACTTACAAAACAAAGGACCAAGTAAAAATATAAAAGCCACCCAACGGGGATGTCCGTAATGGTCGCGAGATGGTCGCGAGAGTGGAAGGGAAATAGAAGATAGAAAGTTTCTAAACCCGTTGATGACTTGTAAATGACTCGTAAATGGACCGTAGTTGGTTCGAGAACGGCTCGATGGAGTCCGGGGAAAAAAAATAAAGAGAGATTAGTCTCGCCGAAGACTGAAAAGACGGCAAGTGAACATTGACATAGTGGATTTACCGCAAAAATGAGCAACCAAATAGAAAAAGTTGCTCAAAAACTTGCATATGTCCAAAATTTGTTGTACCTTTGCAGCGTCAAAGGTAGTGAATGACAAAAAGAAAGGAATGTTATGTTAGGTTTTAGTGCATCAAATGGAGTAGAGATTAAAGGACGATACGCACGCAAGATGCGCGCGGAGGCTTTGCGTCGCGAATCGGGTAACTTGAACAAACATGACAAACAAGTTATTCAATTCTTACAAGAACAACCGAAAGTAACCCTTGTTCGCGAGTATTAATGCAACTGCCTTTTCAAGTTCGTCCTCTTACGAAATTCTCGGATTTTGTAACGTTTGAATGTCGTGTGCCATCTGTTAATGCGTTTATTCATAACGGATTAACAGATGCTTTGGTTGAAAATCAATGCGAGACCTATGGGGTATATGATGGTAATACGTTAGTTGCTTTCTTCGCCTTAAAAGAGGATAATAGTTTTGTTGATTATCAAGGAGCGAAATCGGCATTAGAGATAGCGTTCCTGGCCGTTGACAAGAAGTACGAGTTGCAGGGAATAGGTCGATCGATTATTCAAGAGATATCAAGGATTGCATTATCTAAGGATAGTAATTATTATCGATATCTGACAGTTGAGGCATTGGTTATCACGCAACCGAAGAAAGAGGCATATGAGGCTGTTAGTTTCTATAGAAAGTGTCACTTCACTCAAGCCGAACTATTTGATCCGGCGAAAGATACATTGAGTATGTATCTGCAATTGAGATAATGGTTTCAATATTTACAAAAAAGCGGTAATCCACTAAACGGTTTACCGCTTTTTTGTGCATGGCGGTAAACGAACGTCAAGACCATGTTGCTGACGCTAACAAAATGGTTAAAAGTGCAGAAAGTGCAAAGCAAAAATAAGATAAAAAGAGAACAACAGTAGAATTCTAGAAATCTAGACATCTAGAGCTCTAGACAAAAACAACTCATCATGGAGACGAATAATGGATTTTTGCCGAACGCGGTCAATTATAGGAATCTCATCTTCTACAAGAAGGGAATCATCCTATACGATATGACCTACTGGTATCAAGACCATTATCTCGTACGCGGCGATCGTACCAAAGATCAGATGGAGCAAGCGGCTCGCAGCGGTAAGCAAAATGTGGTGGAAGGCACAGCGGATGGAATGACGAGCATTGAGATGGAGATAAAGTTGTTGAATACCGCGAGGGGGAGTCTCTTAGAGCTGATGGAGGACTATGAAGACCAACTGCGGTCGAGGAGATTAGAACTATGGGAGAAAGGTCATCCGCGATATGAAAAGATGGTACAATACTGCTATCATCATCATGATTTGAAGAGCTATCAGCCTTACTATGAGAAGTGGAGCATCGAGGAATTTTGTAATGTGGCACTAACGCTGATACACCAAGCAGATAAAGGGATATTAACGTATTTGGAAAAGGTAGAACAGACTTTTCTGGAACAAGGCGGGATCAAAGAACGCATGTTCGCTGCAAGGAAAGAGAAGAGGGGATATTGACGACGAATCTATAGATCTAGAAATCTAGATATTCTAAAAAAAAGTGCCAAAGTGCAGAAAGTGCAAAGCAAATAATAAGATAAAAAGGACCAAGTAAAAAAAACAGAACCCGTGTTAATAAGGTATTAACCAAGTATTAACCAGGTATTAATAAGGACTTAATAAGGTTGGGAGACCGATCAGAAAGAGAAGAAAAAATTTAAATACAAGATATAGTAAAAAATGAAAACGCTAACATCTTTTCAATTTGCTCACGCGATGGTGAAGCAATACAAAAGTGAAGAATCATATACAATAGAGGCTTCGCGTTTGTTTCATTTGTCCGAAGCATTATCAGAAGAACATGTAATTTGCCATTTGGGTGGTGGTGCTTTTTTAGACCTAAAAAATGCATACCCCAGTGAAGTGGAAGTGCATTCTACAAAGGTCATACTTAAGCAATTACCTAAACTTGAAGAAAGGTTAAGTAGAAGACTTCGCTTTGTGCAAGATGATGAATTGGAAAAGAGAGTTTTGGAAAAGTGGGCTAAATTATGAAACGAATTTTAGATAGTGTTCATGGTTATATTTCTATCCCGAAATTTTACATGAATGAAATTGTTGACACTCCTCAATTTCAGCGATTAAGAAGGATAGAACAAACGTCATGTCGGGCATTATTTCCTAGTGCAAGACACGATCGTTTTATCCATTCTTTGGGAGTTTTTCATGTGGGAAGTTTAATTGTGGATTGGTTATGGGAAAAAGGCTTGCAAAATGAGATTAGTAATGGTGATAAATTGCTTGATGAAAGAAAATTATCAGTTCTCATTACATATCGTCTTGCTTGTTTATTACACGATGTCGGCCATACTCCGTTTTCTCACACATTTGAAGATTACTTTATTAATGGAACTAATCAACTGCCACAAAAATTATCATCATATATCCCTGAAGATAAAGATTTTTTATCTGACTTTATAAGCCAGTTTACGAAAAAGGATGGCAAATTACGATATGCTGCACATGAATTAATTAGCGCAATAGTAGCTTTGCATTATTTCAGGGATACTGTGATTTTGTCGGACAAAAACAGCTATAAAGGTTTTGCAGCGAAAGGGAATCCTTCTTTGTTGGTTCGCATGATAGTTGGTTGTAAGTATCTCAAAGAAGGTTATAGTTATGAAGACTCCTTTATAGAACTGATGCATGGAGATGTTATAGATGCTGATGGTGTGGATTATGTTTGTCGCGACGTATGGGCTTCTGGATATTCAACAGCCAAAGTTGATTTAAAAAGACTTATTCGTTCCATTGTGTTATACAACTCTGGGAATGATAATTATCAACTATGCTATGACGCAAAGATAATCAATGAAATAAAGTCCGTCCTTCAAATTAAAGCTTTCCAGAACGACATTATTTTCAATCATCATATTATTGCTTTGGAACAACATGTTTTACAAGAAGCGTTGATGGATGCAGCGATTTATCATACTCAAACAAAGATTAATAAAAATGACAATTTAGAAGATGTTCGCTCAGATGCTTTAAAGAAACTGTGTAATATTGATATGTACATTGGTAAGAATGGATATAGGCTTAAAAGTGGGACCATTATCAATCAGCCTATGGACGATGACTTTATCTCTATTATGAAGAGTACAGATCCTAAAGAGGAACAATTTATATCTCAATGGTTTCAACGAAAATTTAAATGGTGTCCTTTATGGAAAACGAGAGAGGCATTCTATGCCGACATACCTGAGAAGTTACGTGCAGATATTACTGAAAATGTCGAATCTACATGGATATTTTCATATTTAGCAAAAAAATGTATTGAGCGAATTTTTGGAATATCCGCAAAAGATATACTTATTCTTAGTACTCTCGATAAAGATAAATTATTAGAAATAAATAAGATTAATGTAATTGTCGAAAATAAGGTATTTCCCTATTCTTCAATTTTTCCTGAAGTAGAAAGTAGAACTTTGCCATATTTTAAATACATATTTATTCCTACTTCGTATAAAGATAGAATACAAGATATAAGAAAATGTTTAATACAAAACTGGGACAAGGCACTAAGTTAATAATTACTGAATAACAACATATAAAAAATTTATCATCATGGAAAAGTTAAAAGTAACAAAAGATTATATGGAGTTTCTGGATCATTATGACTGGAATAGTGCAGCATTGCTGTATATGTGTGATACATTATTTAAAGGAGAAGACACTCTTCCCTTCAAAATACTACCAGCGAATAATAGCGATGAAAACGTCATTCTAGTTTATGAGCCGGAAAATTATGGATTAATCGTAACTCCTGATGTTAAGAAAGCTATATATGCATGGATAATGCAAAAGACAAACAATGAGCCATATGACACCTACTTCCCCTGGAAGATGGCAGTTGACAAAGACGACTAATATTAACTAATTTAAATATAAAAGTATTATGAAAAAACATTTATTATTCAGTCGTGTTAATCACGACGGTCGAACGACGGTCGAACGACGGTCGAACGACGGTCAAAGCAAAGGACGGTACTCCGTCGGCTTAGCCAAACTTCTATTTACCATCACACTCCTCCTCACCCTCGGTGTAGGACAAATGTGGGCATTGTCAGATGGAGAGACTTGGTATGAAGGTAACACCCCTTACCTTTATTTCAACAACATCAATTCTAATTATAATGGGGTGTCCTTAGTTCAGGGACGTCAGTATACATATGGGAGCGGTGGAATTGGTTCTCAAGGTTATGCTATGACGGCTATCTCTAACACAAAATTATACTATATACATCAAGGCTTATATGATCATTATACGACTCAGTGTTTTGTGGATCGTAATGGCGGTTCAGGATGGACGGATTGGTCATCTACTGCGGTTGCATCTCGTGTTACCACATATGCTCACAATTACACCAACTCGTACAATTTGACATATACATCAGACAAAGTATATGTCTTTACTGCTGCTAGTTCATCCAAAAATGCTTCATTGACTAAATCAGTTGATGCTGCATCGGGTTATTCTTCCTTGAACAAAACAATCACGGTTAAAGCGAAAGTGTCTACGGATGGTGGAAGTTCCTATAGTACAGCCACTTCACCGGGAAGTCTTTCTGCAAGCTCGAATAAGTTTACAGCATATAATTCATGTGCATCAGCACAATCACTTAGTTCAGGAACTATCACCTGTGGTTATACAGCGACTACGACTTTAACCGCAGCCGATGCAACTGGATATACCTTCCGGGGATGGTATGATTCATCCGGTACGCGGCAGACAACGTCCAAAACATTGACGATTTATCCGACAGCAAACGCGACTTATTATGCTTATTATGAAGAAAATCGCTATTCCTTGACCTTCTCACATAATGGTCATGGTACGATTTCTGTCGGTGGTTCAGAAGTGTCTTCGGGTAGTTCGGCATATGTAAACTATGTTTCTACAAAAGCATTGGTGGCAAGCGCAAATACCGGTTATGATTTTACGGGTTGGACAAAAAGCGGAACGAATACGGATAAAGTGACGATTGCGGACATGACCGCTTCCGGTACTTCGACTACCATTAAAGCTACTGCTACCGGAACAACCGTTACAGCAGGCTTTACTGCCAAGACAACCTCAATCACGATAGATTTGAACGGAGGTTCTGCCGGAGATGAGTTGGTTACTGCAACTTATGATGCAGAATTACCAGATTTCACATTAGCAACCAAAACCGGTGGGTATAACTTGACTGGTTATTGGGATGACGATGAAGGAGGTAACAAGATTATCAATGCTGATGGTACATTAGTTCGGAATACTTCGTATTCTTCAGATGAAACTACTTCTGTGTGGAAATCTACTAGTAGCAGCTTGAAATTGTACGCTCAATGGAACAACTTCCTTAGTGTGACTTATGACGGAAATGAAAATACCGGCGGTGATGCTCCTACGGACGCTACCGAATATGCTTCTGGAGATGTGGTTACGGTGGCTTCGGCTCCGATCGGAATGGTAAAAACAGGCTACTCATTTGCAGGTTGGAATACCGCTCCCGGTGGAGGTGGAACTTCGTACGCAGCTGGAGCAACATTCAATATATCTGCCAACACAACACTTTATGCTCAGTGGACAGAGAACAAGACAGCCGTAACGATTTCCGCAAGTCCGGCAGGAACGGGTACATTTACGGTTGGCGGTGTAAGCGGAACGAGCGCAAGTGTCGGTGTAACGACGACTGCAACTGTTGTGGCTACTCCTGCTACGGATTTCCAGTTTACGTCATGGGCTACTACCAATTGTAGCGTTTCGCCGACGAACAATAGATCAACGACCTTGACGGGTAATGGTTCTTCTGCTACCGGTACGTTGACGGCTACCTTTACCGAGAATGTGGCTTCCGGTTGGTATCTGGTAGGTAATGATTTTGGAGATTCATGGAGTACATCATGTACAACTTATCCGCTTACTAAAAAATACCGCGGTATGGAAGGTGTTTTCTACCGTCGGGCAACAGTAAGCAAGGATAAATATCATTGTATCCATAATGGAACAAATTTGTACAAGCCATCTTCCAATACACACTTCGGCGGATCTGGTTGGGGAAATAAGATTACATTAAACAGTATAAGTGCTAACGCAAATGTTCAGTTTTCAGCAGCAGGCACGTATTATATTGTTGTTGATACTCGTGGTACATGGCCTATTATTTGGTACGAGACAAGCGAACCTACTCGTTTCAATTATCATTCGGTAAATGTAACGGGTGTAGAAAACGCGAAGGGTACATGTAAGGTAACATTAGGTTCAACGAGCGGTTTTGAGACCTCACGTTTTGCTAATGGAGAGACGTTCTATGTTACTATTACCGGTGTAAGCGGTTATATACCGACTATTACTATTGGCGGTACACCGACTACTTGGTGGAAAGAGCAAGCCACATATACTGCATCGGGCACAATGAGTACCAGCGATATAGCGGTTACTATCTCCTATACTCCGACTCGTGCCGTGAGATTCGCAAAAACTACTGGTTGTAAGACATTAACTGCTACAGGTCCGGAGTCAACATCTGTTAGCGACAATACGAAAATCAAAGATGGTACAGAAATTACATTCCATCAAGATAATTCTACCGGATATACATTTAGTAAATGGTATAGCAATAACACCGGTACCAGCGGAACAGAGTACTCTACTGATGATGACGATTTTGAGTTGACGGTTTCCTCAACGCGTTATACGATTTATCCAATTTATACGGAGAATATGACAACCGTTAACTTGGTGGCAAGTCCGACGGGTAAGGGAACATTCACCAGCGGCGAAGCAGTAAGTTCTGTTTCGGCTGGTGTGGCTACTAAACCCACTGTAACCGCAGTTCCCGGAACTGGATATCATTTAGCTGGTACTATTTGGAGCGAGAGTAGCGATTATATCTCACTTTCTGCTACTAATACCGCTGCTACAACTATTACGGCTACTGGAGAAACAGGCAAGACAGTAGATTTGACTGCTACCTTTACACCGAATACCTATCGCGTACAATTCCATCGTAACGGTGCTTCGGAAGCGACTGTTTATCAGAACTTCACGTACGATGTAGCGCAAAACCTGACGACAAACACCTATACACGTACGGGTTACACGTTCGGCGGATGGGCAACATCGAAAAAGCGTGCTGATGCAGGTACTGTGGATTACGCCGACGAAGCAAACGTAAGCAACCTTACTTCGGTTAATAGCGCAACATTCGATCTCTATGCTTCATGGAACGCAAAGAGTTATACCGTAACGCTGAATCTTGACGAGGCGAACAAGGGTACGATTGCAGGCGCAGATGGATCTGCTTCCGTCACCTTTGATGCAGCACCATCCACTATCGCTAACCGTCCGACGGCCGCTAATGGTTATTCCTTAGACGGTTACTATACCGACCATGACGGCGAAGGTCTGAAAGTCATCAACGGTGACGGTACATGGATTGCTTCTGTTACCGGTTATACAGATGGAGACCAGAAATGGAAACATGATGGCGATGTAACTTTGTATGCGTACTACAAGAAAGCAGAGATTACCAATCTGGTAGCAGAGCCGGGTGTTATTGCTCCGGGCGAGACGATAACGATCACTCCGACGATTGAACCGACACCGACAGGAACGACGAAAGTATGTTATGAGTTGCAATATAGCAACGGAACTCCGCTTCCATCACAGCCGACATTTACTCCCGGCGTAGGAAACGCTGTTTCATTCCCTGTACCGAGCGCGAGTGCAACCTATATCATCCAAGCGACTTTAGCAAAAGGCTCTTCTTGTCCTGCTGATCCGGGGGATGTATTAAGCACCCGTACCGCTACCTTCCAAGTAGCAGGTGAGCACACTGTAACGGTACGTTATCAAGACAGCGACGGCAGAACACTGCAGGCTTCCGCTTCAATAGAAGCTCGTCCGTTGGATTGGACGACTGTCGGCGCCATTACACCTCCGACGATTACGGGTTATACCTTTGCTCGTTGGGATGCCGGTGATGGTGTGACTATTAAGAATGGTGACTCCGATCCTGTGACGACCACCACTACTTCGTCCATTCAGATCAAAGCCGTTTACGACGGAACCCTGACAGCGGTGTACAACAAGAAAAATATGATTTACTTCAACAACACATTAGGTTGGAGTGATGTATATGTTTATTTCTATAGTTCTGATAAATATTGGGTAGAAGATCATATTGCAGGACAAGGATGTGGTACCGGTTCTGATCAGAGCTATGAAGTTGGCGGTAGTGCTGCATATTATAGAGGATACCATGGTCATATGACGCAGATTGAAGGAACCAATATTTGGTACTATGACTATGAAGCTGAACATGGTGCGAAAAATAGTGGAGAAATTAAGGGCTATGATGATGTCGTCTTCGTTGAGACTGAACAAAACGACTATAAATTCTTCTATAATAATAAAGCTGCGCGTCGAGGTGACTTTAATCACTCTCTGCCCATGTTCGTTCCTATTAATAGCGTAACCGAGACAAAGAATGGAACTAAATATTACAATAGCGGTTATTGGATGAACTATCCGGAGAATACGGGTTATTCACTGCTTATTTACAACCAAAAGGCAAAAGATGGAGCGGTTAAGTTATATGAATACCCGTTTGAGTTTACGGAAGACTTTACCATGCCGATGGAACTGGTTGTAGATTTGGAAGCTGGACAAACGTATGGCTTTGAGATCAAGCGCACCGATGGCACGTATTATAGTAATACAGGAACGATGACTGCCAACACGACTAATTGGTCAATGTCAAAAGATCAATCTTCCTACTGTGGATTGCAAACAACAGCTGCCGGCAATTATACATTCCGCCTATATTATAGTAGCAGTAGTTACCGAATGGATGTCACTTATCCTGTAGCTGTCAATGACTATCGTATTGTGTATACAGACTTAGCTACTTGGTCGAAGGATGCTCACACGGCAAGTTGGAATCACCCGTCCAGAGTGATTACGAAGAACAGTAGTGCTACAGAGACAAAGAAAGATACCGTTTCGTTCTTCTGGACATATGGTTCGTCTCCTGCGATTGCTTATCAGACCTGCTCGGCAGTTGCAGCCGGTAGCGCTTCATGGAGCGCTGGGACGAGCATCAGTGTAAGCAGTTATTCTAGTGTTCTGACAAAAAAGGGCATCTATAACTTTATCTTCGAGCAACCGGCAGGTGGTGCATCTATCTCGCTTGTCGGTGTTGAACCGTACACGGGTAACTTCTACATTCGCACCGACTGTGCAGGTAGCACCAAATGGTCGAACTTCCAATCTATAGATCACCAGATGACCTATTCGGACTATGCAGAAGCCAATTCCGGTTATACGCACTACTATACACATTGGGTAACTACCGGACAAAACGTGAAATTCTGTATAGCCAACGATTATAGCCCCTGTATTACGGATACCTTGGTAGAGGATAAAGGAACGGTAATTGCAGATATTACTACAGAAGGCAATGCCAATGCAGGAAGATTGAATAGTGGTAATGCCAGCATCCGTTTTATGTGGGATCAGGCAATAAACAAGATTAGCCGTGCATACATTAGCGGTTCTTCTACTATCTCCGACCGATTCTTGGTATTGGAAGGCGATGCAAAGATGTTTGATGCATCTGGAAATCCGCTGAGTATTTCCGGACTGAATGCCAATGAGATCAACCTGGTGGATGACCAGAACTTCGTTTACGAGCGCGAAATCAAAGTGCAGACAGGCGCAAAAGCTAAATTGACCGCGAAATACAATAGCAATATTCAGTATTTCAAGGGAGGTTCGGGTACTACTTCCGAAGACTCTGTTGAGTTGTTAGGCGGTGCAGCAAGTGCAACGAAGCATACCATGCGTATTGTCTATGACTTCAAGACCAACCGCCTGATGACAGCGTTCGTTCCCACCGATACGATCAAAAATGCCATGGCTATCAATGCCGACCTTATGATTGTACGTGAACACCAAGAAGCAGGACAACAATTGATCTTCAACGGAGGTTCACTTTCTAAAGTTCATACTGTTTATGGCGTAATGCGTTTCAACCGTTGGACATTGAATAACAAGGAGAAAACGGGCAGTCATGATCCTGTAGGTGATCCTAAATCCTCTTACGAGCGTGGCTTGTACTGGATCTCGTTCCCGTTCGATGTGAATTTGAGTGATGTCTTCGGTTTTGGTACATACGGTACGCACTGGATTATTATGGAATATGATGGTGCAGAGCGCGCACAGAAGGGTTACTGGGCAGACAGCAAGGGATTCTGGAAATATGTTACCAACCGTAACGGTAAAGTGTTGGAGGCAGGTAAAGGATACGTACTTGCACTGGATTTGGATTTGATGAAATCCGATAATACATCATTCTGGACCCACAATATTGAGCAAGTTGAACTCTTCTTCCCGTCAGCATCGTATGTCAGCAACATCACAGCTACGGATGTTAAAACAACTGCCGATCGTCACTTGTACGATGCTGCGGCTCATCCGGGTCATACAGATGACCGTACGTACAAAGATAGTCACTGGAATATGATCGGTGTACCGAGTTATGCAAACTACGGAGAGACATTGACAAGCGACGGAGAAGAGGCTGTGATTACATGGAGCACTCCGACAACTGCTGACCTGCCGTACTTGTATGAGTGGAATGCGGTGGATAATACGTATACCGTTCAAACCGGTTCAACGTATCCGTTCAAGTCCATGCATGCGTATATGGTACAGTATCATGGAGATATGTATTGGCATCTGGCAAGCGCAACACCTCCGTCATCACCTGCTCCGCTTCGTTATGAAGGAGCTTTGAACCCGGTTGAGTTCCGTCTTGAGTTGCAGCAGAACGAAAAGATGGTTGACCAGACCTTCGTGAAGATGAGCAACGAAGAGAACGTAAGCGCAGGCTTCGCATTCGATGAAGATCTGAGCAAAGAGTTCAATGCGAATAAGGCAAATATCTACACCATCGTTGAGAGCAATATGCCTATTGCAGGTAACGTACAACCGATGAGCGAACAGACGACGGTTGTGCCGGTAGGTGTGAAGATTGCTACCAACGGTGAGTACACCTTCGCAATGCCTGATGGTACAGAAGGTATCGGTATCACGCTTGTTGATAACGAGACGGGTATCCGTACTTCGCTGAGCGCACTCGATTATACGGTTAACCTGAACGCAGGTACATATAACGAGCGCTTCGTTCTCGAGATCTCGCCGATCCATCATATGCCGACGGGTATTGAAGAGGTTAGCGGTGAACGGTTAGAGGTTAGCGGAGCTCGCAAGCTCATGATTGATGGTATCTTGTACATCGTGAAGGATGGTAAGATGTTCGATGCTCGCGGAGCGAGAGTGAAATAATGGTTAGTGGCAAGTATAAAAATATTATGAAAAATATTATGAGAAAGTTAGTGATGATAATCATGGCGGTAGCGCTGATAGCGCTGCCGACCATGGCGCAAGATTGGCAGTCCACATCGGCAATGCAAGGCTCCGGAAGTAACTATGCGCCGCAGGTAACGGCCGTAGGGGCAACATCTGCAACAAGTGAAGCTACGACTACTGAGAGTTATTCTCCGGCAAGTGGTCCACATCGAGCGCGTAAGGATTTCGTGGATCCCAGTAACCCTGGTAATCAATCCACAGAGTTCCCGATGGGCGACGCTGTGCTGCCCTTGTTGTTCATGTCGCTGGCATTTGCGGGAGTGATTTACTTCCGCAAACGCCACGCGCGTGCGTAATATATATAAGGAGATATGAAACGGATCGGTTTCTTTGTGGTCACGCTGCTGATGACCCTACAGCTCTTTGCCGGTACATGGTCGTTCAGCGGCGGATACATGTATTTTGACAACAGTCAGACGCAATGGAACGATGGATCGGTGATGCTTATCATCGGTAAATCGACCTATTCGTCGGTCTATTCGATGACCGAAGATCCGGATATAGCCGACCGATGGCTGTGTCCGCTTCCTACCTCGGGATGGAGTGACGCCGAATACATGGCCGTCATTACGGATACCAAGAAATGGAACTCAGGAAATTTCGGTCTGGATAATCTGGTGAACGCCAAGCATTACAGCCGTCCATATACGGCCGGTTTGACTTCCACTTCCGGACAGGGATTCTTGTTCACTCCGCAGTCCAAAGAGGACAGTTGTACGCTGAAATTGACCTACTTAGGCACCGGCTACGACGGCATCACCTTTACTACGACGGAGAAGAATAACTGCTATAAGCTCGATGAGGCGAAGCAGCAGATCACCTTTATCTATTCCACCTCCGCCAAGCGCTTCAATACGCCGTATTCGGATATCGCGAAAGTGTATGTATATGGGTCCATCTCCGCATGGAATAGTACCGACGAAGCGTACCTGCTGACCGGTTATTCGGGCGACGGATGTTTCTATCGTACCATGCCTTTCAGTGCCGTGGAGCGGGTCGGTAATTCCGGTCAGCCGGAGTTCCTCTTCCATGTCTTCAAAAAAGATGGCAGCGATTATACCGTTCGTTCGCATTCGTCATGGGAAGGCGGTATCGACTCTCGGTTGGTTTTTATCAATAATGGCGAGAACATGGTGGTAGCCATGCCGGGCGATGACCTGAATGAGATCGCTGAGCGTTGCGCATACGCGAAGTATGTGAAGCCGCTCTCTGAATGGAATCTGAAGGACAGCATGGAGCAGGCGCGTATCTCCAATTTCCGTCGTGTGCCGGGCACGAAGCATCTCTACCGCTCGTATCATCCGTATGACCCTTCGCGGGAACGGTATGACACCGAGGTGAAGCGTCTCTATTATGTGCAGCAATTTGCGGAGAAGTTCGGCATCCAATGCGACATCGCGCTAAGCGGTAATGCGAGCTCCCATGCAGGACAGACTTATTCCTGCGGCGGGAAGGATTATACCATCTCTATCCCGGCGTATTACCAAGCTATCATCGCCAATGATAATGTGCTCTATGTAGGTACGCGCAACGGCCACACGCCGGATTTCAACCATGCCCTCTATCGCTCCAATGAAGAGCGTTTTGCTCAATGGATTCAGGAGGTAGTGGAGTTTATCATCGATGATGCGCATCCTGGACCGTTTGAGATCCACTGCGCTATCGGAGCCGACCGTACCGGCGCCTTCAGCGAGACGCTCGGAGCTCTATGCGATGCGGCGTGGGAAGATCTGCAATATGACTATTACCGCACCTCCGAGATGCGTATTCAGGAGTATCGTCACCCCAATACGATCCGTTATTGCATCCGGCATATGTGCGGCGTTGATCCGGCAACCGACCCGACTTTCAACGAGGCGGTGAAGCAGCATTTTATCCAAGGCGGATGGTTAACCGCTGAACAGATCAAGGCGCTGAAGGCAAAACTGAATAAGGAGGATGGTACAACGGCGCTGGATGATCAGATCAGCAAGGAGGCATCTTCTCATAAGGTTCTCAGGGACGGTCAATTGCTTATTGAGCGTAATGGCCAGACCTATACCCTCACCGGTCAGCAACGCTAATAGAAATGAATAATCAAAAATGGTCTGCGAGAGGCAGACCATTTTTTGTATAGAAGCGTGATTTGTTTAGAACCGGTAGGAGGCGCCGATGAGGGCGGAGATGCCGTGGGAATGGAAACCGTAATAGATCTCGTTCTTGCGATGAATAAAATTCTCCAGTTGCAAGAAGAGCGTCAGGTTCGGTTTCGGCTCAGGTTTTAAGACACCGGTATCTCGGTATCCCGGTATACCGGAAGACTTTTTCTTCCCGACAAACATCTCATACTGCACGCCGAGATCGAGATCGATATGCGGCTTGAGGGTATGGGCGGCATAGGTATCCGTCGCGGCGTCATATGCCAGCGCGAGACGACTGCCTTCAAAATGGTTCTGCGAATAGAGCGACCAATGCTTATCGATGCGTCCGTCGATACGGAAACCGATGCGCCAACTTGGCCGGTCATATACCGTCGTATCCCCGCTCCAGATGAAATAATCGGCATCGAGGTTGATACGCACGATATCGCGATAGTGGTAGTTAATCTCCCCGCCTATCTTTCCGCGATTATAATTGGTATAGAAGAAATCAAACTCTCCCTCCCGGTACAGCCATACTTCCTCGTCCCGCATGAGGGCAAAACCGCCGTGCAGCTCCACGAACAGGTCCCGATGCGGCCGGATACGCAAACCTAACTCACCATCCACGGGTACATAGGTCGCAGGATGATGCTCGGTGATGCCGTCCGTGATCTTGCGATAACGGTTATTCTCCATGAACTCCTGCAGGTTACCCATCCCGAGGTGACCCGTGACATCCGCATAGAGCGTGAGCCAAGGCTTCGCTATCTGCGCCTCCAGATATACATGCGGCGAAGGAGCAAAAGAGATATTCTCCGTACCCGACAGTGCATTCCGTCCGCAGCCGATATTCATATCGATATTCACGCCCGCATGCAGGAGCACGCGTTTGCCGATATACGCATAGTACGGCTCGATGCGGAAGGCATGACGGCTGTTATAGAGACTCGGATCGATGGTCTCGGCCAGCGTACCGCTCAACTGCATGAAGTTATTCTGCACATAGAGCTGCGTACCGATATGATGCGCATCGGCATGCCAATCGAACGAAGCCTTCGTACGGATCTGATGCTCGCTGACTGCATTCGCTTTGGCGAAGATCTGATAACCCGTCTGCACTTGGTACTGCACCTCCTGCTTCGCATTCGCTTTGACGCCCAGATACACCTCCGCTGTCCAGAGGTTCGTGTTATGCCTCGGCCGCGCAGGGTCGTACAGGTCGCCATAACGATGGTAGTATATATTGCCGCCGTTGACGCCGAAATAGAGATCGCACGCGGAGTAGTTATGCGTGAAAGTGAGACCCAGTTTGGTCTTGCTCAGCATCATCTCGCGGCACCATTCGCCGTTATGATGGGCGTACACATCGAGCACAGATTTCTTCCCGTCATCCAGATGGTACCCGAAATCGAAGCGTGTGAGCGGATGACCCACCGCCCCGCGGATATAACCGTTATAGGGCTTATTTGCCTCAAAACGCGTAGGTTGCGAGAGCATGGGGTTGATCGCCGCCTCGGGTGTCACCTGCGCCGTATAAGCGGAGTACTCCACCGGAGCGGGTTCGATCGTCGTCTCCACCACGGCAGGTTTGGTCGCTACCTTTCCCGCCGCCTGAATGACCGGTTGGAAATCGCGCTCCACGGTCACCGAGCGGTTGAGGGCGCTGTCGCTTTGGGCGTTAGCGGGAACTAGGAACCCTAGGAGCCCTAGGAAAACTAGGAATCTATTATTCTTCTTCATCGTTGGCCTCCTCTCTTTCTACGGGTTTTTCCATCTCATCCAGTTTAGCCAGGCGCTCTGCGATCAACGAACGGATATCGTCCGTGCGGGTGTAGTTCTGCTGCAGCACGAGCAGGTACTGCCGTGCCTGGAACAGTTCTCCGCGGTCTCGGTTGATATCGCTGAGCAACACTAATGCGCGTGCCAGCCAGTACTGCTGCTGCGTATTCATCTGCGTAAACGCCATGACCTGCGCCTCCGCGTCATCCAGTTGCTGCAGTTCATAATAACTCTGCGCCAACAGGTATTTTGCTTCGGCTCCTTGGGCAGTACGCACTTCCGTCGCCAGGATCTTGAGATCCGGTTGAGCCGCTTTCCATTGACGAAGGGCTACATTCGCTTTGGCGCGGCAGTAGAGCGCTTCGTTCTTGGTGTCCTCACTGAGCGGTTGGTCATTCAGAATCTGGTTCGCGATATCGATTGCCGCCTGATGACGACCCAGCGCCTGCGAGCAACGCAAGATTCCCAAACGAGCCACTGTGATCTGCTCCCGACTCGATGCCAAGGCATGCATACGATAGAAAGCTTCCAGCGCGCAGTTATAATCCGCCTTGTCGTAGCAAATCTCTGCTACGCGCGTAGCCGCCTCTTCCTGATACGGATTAGCGTTCATCTCCGCGAGCACGATATAATGATTCAGCGCCTCGTTATGTTGTCCGAGCCGGTAATAGGAGTCGGCCAGGTAATAACGCGCCGTGGTGCAGTATCGACCACCCGTGCAGTACTGGGTGATATAATTGCTGAGGCTGACGGTCGCTTTGCGGTAATCCGACTGCATATACTGCATCTCAGCCGAGGCATAGAGCAGCGAATCCTCCTGCGTCGAAACGGTCATATTGATCTTCGCAAGATTCTTGGTGTACGCCACATATTCGTCCACGCGACCTGCCTCCACATACAGCGCTTGCAGCGCATCGAGGGCGGTGTACGCTTCTTCCGTAGCCGGATATTTCTCAATCGTCTTGCGGTATGCGGCAATCGCCTCCTCGTTCATCTTGAGGTTACGGTACAGCATCGCCCGTTCGAGGGACACCTTGCGTGCCAAGAGCGAATGCGGATAATTGCTCAGCAGTCGGTCGTACGTAGCGATCGCTTCCCGTTCGTTATCCATCTGCAGTTGTGCACGAGCTATCTCGTAGGTGCCATCATCTGCATAGTCGGACTTCGGATAGCGCTTCACCAGTTCGTTCAGCACGCTGATCTTATCCGCGTATTTATGCTGCAGACCGAGCGCCAAACCTCGTTGGTACAGCGCATAGTCCGTACCTGCCGCCTGCAGGTTACATACCTGCGTATAATACGCGATCGCCTGCGGGAACGACCGGTTATTGAAATAGCAGTCACCGATTCGGTTGAGTGCATCGGCATAAGTGGGTTCGGTCGCAAGCGCGGCATCGATATAGGTCGTGAACGCCTCACGAGCACGGTCATATTTGCCTTGCGCAAACGCACAGTAGCCTTCCAAGTACCGGGCGATCACATAGTTCTCCGATTTCTTCGCATCGCTGCGACTGAAGAAACTCTTCAGGTCCGCTTCGCAAGCTGCATACGCCCGCAGACGGTAGTTCGCCTCTGCACGCAAATAATAGGCCTCCGAGGTATAACGGTCGGACTCTGCCGTATGGGTAATCACTTCCGTGGTCCATTTCACCGCCGGTTGCATCTTTCCTTGCAGGAAATGATCGGCGCCCAACTGATAGCGCAGGTACTGCTTGGTCTCCTTCATCTTCGCCGTCGGGCTATCAATCGAATCCAGTACCTCAATCGCCGCCGCGTAGTTCTTACTCTGCATCAGCGCGTCAGAAAGCAAGCGATAGATACGCTCCTCGTACTTCGAGTCCGGGAACCGACGCAGGAAATCGCGGAAAGCGGTGACCGACTCACCCAGCGCACTCGAACTCTGATAAGTACAGAGCGCGTAGTTATACGCTGCCTCTTCGGTGATCGCCGGCGAGAGACCATAAGTGGTAGCAGCCTGGAAAGAGAGTTTGGCTTGCTCGGGTTGGTTGAGTTGCACATACGCATTACCCATCGTCAGGCATGCCGCTTCGGAGATCGTGTCTTTCTGCTGCTTCACCTGCTTGAGCGACTGTACGGATGCTGTGTACTCACCCAACTCATACTCCGCGGCACCTAACATATACATGTCCGTCCGCAGCAATTCCTCTTTCTGTGCCGTTGCTGTCGCACGGTACGCACGCAAATGCTCCGCTGCGGCTGCATAGTTATGCTGATGGAAGTATATCTCACCAAGTATTCGGTGCAGTTCTCCGTTATTGGGACCCTCCGTATCATCGCGAAGAAGAGCCTCGGCACGCGCGCCTACCTCTTCGTAATTGCCCTGCGCATAGTATATCTGCACGATATAATACGGCACGGTCTGCGCATAGGCGGGTTCGTTCTCCAACTGCAGCAAGACAGGCAGGGCCTTGTCGTACTGCTCCATCTTATACATGCAGTACGCGTAGTAATACGACCCGCGCGTGGTGTACCGGCTGTCGCTTTTTGCCAGCAGCGCGAAATAGACCGACGCCCGCTGGTACTCCTGCATCATCAGATAGGCGTACCCGCGATAGAACGAATAGTCGGTCTGATGGGGACGCGTAAGCGCCTTCGCCTCTACTTGCTCCAGGATCTTCAAGCTCTGCTTGTAATGTCCTTTCTCCACCTGCAGCACACCCTGCATGAAGTTCACCTCATCGGCGAAGGTCGTATAGGGATATGCCACCAGGTATTCCTTCAGGTCCTTGGCCAGCATCTTATCCCGTCCGTCAAAACGAGCCTCCAGCGCCAAGTAGCGCTGCTCCATCTCGCTCGTCTGGGCGAAGAGGGGTGTAACTAGGAGCCCTAGGAAACCTAGGAGTCCTAGGAAGACTAGTTTGGTTTTTATTCTCATCTAGCTAATTTGATTTCATTCCACATCTCGAGCAGCATCTCTTGGCTGTCGCCTGCATCATGCATGAGGGCGCAGCGGTTGATCGTGCTCTTGTCGGCATAGTAAACCGGATTGAGATGCAGCGCATGCGGATCGAGCCATTCGCCTTCCACAAGGATCGGGGCCTCGCCGAAGAAATACGAAGCATCTACGGTCTCGGGCCATTCCTCATCGTCATTCATCTCATCCAGGACCTCGGCTGCTGCCAACGGACCACCGCAGCAGGATACATATCCGATCTCGTCCATGTTAGCCAACGCATTATCCGCCTTACACATATAATCGATGAAATAGGTAGCGGCTTTGATATTCTTTGCATACTTCGGGATCACCCAACCGTCGAACCATACATTCGAACCCTCTTTGGGAACGATATAATCGAGCATCACGCCCATCTCGGCAGCCTCTTCGATCGCGAACTGTGCATCACCGGACCAGCTGAGGTTCAACCATGCTTTACCTTTGGTCATCTCTTCTTTACCGAAATCGACCTCCCAACCGCAGATCTGTTTCTTGGCGCGGAGCAGGATGTCCTTCACCGCTGCTACGCGGGCGGGGGTGATGTTACGCACCAACTCGTCGCGGTTTACCGTACCGGCTTCGATCTGATCGGCATAGGCGTAGAGTACGAGTACCGAATAGACATCGCGGAACGCATCTTTCATCAGGATACGGTTCTCGAACTTCGGATCCAGGATAGCTGCCCAACTGGTGAGGTCCTCGCGGTTAACAAACTGCGGGTTGTAGATAAAACCGGTCGTTCCCCACATATAACCGACTGTGTAGTCGCTCACCTTCACATCATAGCGCGGCGCCATCTGCTGGAACTTATCCGTCACGAACGGCGAGATATTATCGAAATAATAAATACTGTCTGCGATCAACTCTTTCTGAATCGGCAGGATAAGGTCTTTCTTGAGCATTCGCTCGATGATATACTCCGACGGACAGAACACATCATAGTCCTCGTGGCCCACTTCGATCTTGGTCAACGCGGTCTCATTGATGTCGAATGTCTCATAGACGAGTTCCACTTTCTCGCCCGTCTGGTCAAAATACCACTGCTCAAAATTGGCTTTTACTTCTTCGTCGATGTAGTCTGCCCAGTTGAGCACTTTGAGTTGATGCGCGCGGTCCGTACCGCCGCAGGAAGTCAGTACGATGGCTGCGATAGCCATTACCCAAATAGAGATCTTTTTCATTTTTCTTCTTGTTTAGAATTATGTATGTTGATATAAATTAATACAGCTAACATCACCAGCAGGATGATCGTGAAGAGCGGACGCAGTTCGGGCGTCAGACCACCTTTGCGGGCATCCGAATAGATGAAGGTACTCAGGGTCTCGAGTCCACCGCTACCCTTCGTGAAGAAGGTCACGCCGAAGTCATCCACCGAGAGGGTGAGCGCCAATATGAATCCGCTCAGCATACCCGGCCAGAGTTCGGGAATCATCACCATGCGCAGTGCTTGTGCCGGTGTTGCTCCGAGATCGAGTGCTGCTTCGTAGGTGTTGGGATTCATCCTACTCAACCGCGGCAGCACACTCAGCACCACATACGGTGTACAGAACACCACATGTGCGATGCAGACTGTTGCTAATCCCTGACTCATACCCAGCGCCACGAACAACAGGAACAGCGATATACCCGTGATGATATCGGGGTTGATCATCGGCACGGAGTTCAGGAAACTCATCATCTTACGGCTCCGCGCACGCATGTTATAGATACCGATCGCCGCCAGCGTACCGAGTATAGTCGAACCCACAGCCGCGATTAACGCGATCACTACCGTGTACCAGATGGCGCTGTTGAGTCCTGCGTCCGCTTGACCCGTAAAGAGGTTGGCGTACAGATCCATCGAGAAACCCGTCCAGTTACCCAGCACTTTGCTTTTCGTGAACGAGAAGACAGCGATCAGCGCGATTGGTGCGTACAGCACTAACAACAACAGCCATAAGTACGCCTGCGAAACATAATGTCTTCTCAACCCCATCCGTTTGCGGCGCAGCGTCTCTTGTTCTACGCTACTCAGGTTCTTCTCTTTGCGGCGCTCCCACAGTATATAACCGACATAGAGGAGCGCACCCAGCAGGATCAAACCGGCCAGTACGAACCATATCCAACCATGACTCTTGTGTGCATCTACCTGCGCGTGGACATAAGCCTCAAATGTATTATATGCGTTCGTGACCATCACCCGCTGCGCGCGGTTCTTAATTGGTTTATTATTTCGCCAAATGGTCCAGGAGACGTTCGATTCGTCTGTATAACTGTAGATCGAATCGAAGGATTGGAGATTGGATATTGGAGATTGGACGTTGGAGAAGATGAAATCCAGAGAGTCTAACAGTCCGGAGGACGGTCTTATAGGCGAAGCCGGTCTAATAGCATCGCGGTCTAACAGCGTCAGCGGTCTCAAAGAGATATTGATCTTCTCCCCGGCGTACGATTCCGGAAACTCCGCCAAGAGCTTGTTCTCCGCCGTTGTACCCACCTTCAGTTCATAGGTCAGATTCGACTGCGCCATCAGAGGACTACCTAGGACCCCTAGGATTCCCAGGAAGAAGAAAATCTTAAATCTTAAATCTAAAATCTTAAATCTAAAATTCATACCAGCCCTCCTTTCTCTTCGCCTTCGCTGTCATGGTCGCCGAAGAACGATGTCAGACCGATGATGATCAGCAGTACTAACGACAGCACCGCTCCGTAGTTGAGCAGGTCGGTGGTGGTGATATAATCCTGAATGAGACTACCGAACAACTTGATATTATTATGCGTCAGCAGTTCGGCGATCGCGAAAGTCGAAACCGTCGGCATGAACACCATCACACATCCGCTATACACACCCGGCATACTGAGCGGTACGATCACTTTCCAAAAACTCTGCCAACGGCTGGCACCCAAGTCTTGTGCTGCTTCGACGAGCGAGTTATCCATCTTCTGCAGCGTGTTGTAGATCGGGTAGATCATGAAGGGCAGGTAGTCGTAACACAGACCGAACAGCAGTGCCCCTTCGCCCAAGGGCAAACCGCACATGTTAAACAGCTCCACCGTGGCTACCGTACGCAGCAGGAAATTGATCCACATCGGCAGGATGAACAGCATCGCCATCACTTTCGGTGTCTTGAAATCCTCCTGCGCCATGATATACGCCGCCGGATAACCGATCAGCAGACAGATCGCCGTGTTAAACACCGCGATCATCAGCGAGTACAAGAATGTCTGAATCGCTTCGCTATGCGTAAAGAACTTCGCGAAGTTATGCAGCGTGAAGTGGCCCTGTATATCCGTGAACGCATAGACGCCAACCAGTATCAGCGGCAGCACCACGAACATCGCCATGAACGCCACATACGGCCACGCCCATGTCCGTCGCGAAGAAAATATCTGAATTACTTTGTTCATTCTTCAATCATCAATCATCAATCATCAATTGCTGAAAGCAAGATATCGTCTTTCGGAATCACGATTCCTACGCGGTCACCATCATCCCATACATCATTCGTATTGACGAAGAAGTCATAGCCTGTATCCGTCCGAATCGTGAGGTGGAAATGATTGCCCTTGAACAGGATGAAATGCACCTCACCGCTCAGCGTACCCTCTTCTTCATAGTCCTGCAGGTCGATCGAACGGAAGGGTACGCGTACCTGCACCTTGTCGCCTGCTGCGAAGCGCGCTACCTGCTCTTCGTTCACTTCCCATTCGGCACCCAAGAACCGCACCTTGCCGTTCTTCAGCACCTCGCCGTCCAGGTAGTTATACAGGTAATGCTCTTTCTTCATGATCTGGATATCCTCGGGTTTGACGAGCATACCGATCTCCGTGCCCGGCAGGTACTCATGGTAGTCCTGAATGAGGAACTCATAGTTATCCGGCGTGAGTACACGCATCTCGTAATGCACGCCTTTGAAGATACAACTCTGCACCTCGCCGTACCATTTCGTGAAGCGTCCCTTCGGTACGCGGTCCTCCGGATCCACATCTGACTGGTTCACCATTTCATCATTGAGCGACGAAGTCGCGCTCATTCCATCATTTTCATCATTGAGCGACGAAGTCGCGCTCATTCCATCATTCTTTTTGGGCACCGCCCAAATATAGATATCTTCGGGACGGATAACGACATCGACGGGGTTGTTCTCTCCGAAACCCGTGTCGATACAGTCGAACACCTGTCCGCAGAATTGCACTTTCTTATCTTTGATCATCGTGCCGCTTAGGATATTACTCTCCCCGATGAAGTCCGCCACAAAGCAGTTCTGCGGCTCGTTGTAGATATCCGTCGGTGTACCGATCTGCTGGATCTTGCCTTCGCTCATGACTACCACACGATCGCTCAGGGTCAATGCCTCTTCCTGGTCGTGCGTGACATAGATAAAGGTGATGCCGAGCTGCTCGTGCAACTCTTTCAACTCGATCTGCATGTCATGCCGCATCTTCAGATCCAATGCCGAAAGGGGTTCGTCCAGCAGCAGTACCTCGGGTTTGTTCACAATAGCCCGCGCGATAGCTACTCGTTGCTGCTGACCACCCGAGAGCGTATCTACCTTACGCTCCTCGTAACCCGTCAGGTTAGCCATCTTCAGCGCCTGACGCACTTTCTTCTTGATCACCGCCGGGTCCTCTTTCTTCAACTTCAGACCGAAGGCGACATTGTTGAATACATTCAAATGGGGAAACAGCGCGTATTTCTGGAATACGGTGTTCACGGGACGCTTATAGGGCGGAGTCTTTGTGACATCTTCGCCCTTTAATAATATCTCGCCTGAACTGGCGACTTGAAAACCGGCTATACAACGAAGCAATGTTGTTTTGCCGCAGCCCGAAGGGCCTAAGATCGTGACGAACTCGCCTTTTTTGACTTGAAGGCTTACATCATCCAATGCATACTTACCATCCTCGAACTGCTTCGAAACATGGTTGACCTCAATAATAAAATCCGATTTTGCCATTTCTTCTCATACAAGCGTGCGCATACTCGCGCAAAATACGCCGCAAAAGTACTGCTTTTTTTTGACATATGCAAATAATTACATATTTTTTCATAAAAAATTGCTTTTTCTTGCATATTTGCGAAAAAAGTAGTAATTTTGCACCCGAAATTGCGTGAAAAAGATGAAACCAATCTTGGAAATAAAGAATCTGCATGCCTCCATCGGTGGCAAAGAGATATTGAAGGGCGTGAACCTCGTCATCAACGAAGGCGAAGTGCATGCCATCATGGGTCCGAACGGTGCCGGTAAATCGACGCTGAGTGCTGTGCTTACCGGTAACCCTGCCTACGAAGTGACCGCCGGTGAGGTATATCTCAAAGGTGAGAACCTGCTGGAGATGGCGCCCGAAGTACGTGCCCGTGCGGGTGTATTCCTTAGTTTTCAGTACCCCGTTGAGATCCCGGGCGTGAGTATGACGACCTTCATGCGTACGGCCCTGAACGAGAAGCGAGCCTACGAAGGAAAGGAACCCCTTTCGGCGAAAGATTTTCTCAAACTGATGAAAGAGAAAAAAGCTTTGCTGGAGTTGCCGGACAAACTCAACAATCGCTCGGTGAACGAAGGTTTCTCCGGAGGAGAAAAGAAGAAGAACGAGATCTTCCAGATGGCAATGCTCGAACCCTGTCTCTCGATCTTGGACGAGACCGATTCGGGTCTGGATATCGATGCCTTGCGTATCGTGGCAGAGGGTGTGAACCGTCTCAAAACGCCTCACAACGCGTCCATCGTCATCACCCATTACCAGCGTCTGCTGGACTATATCGTACCGGATTTTGTACATGTGTTAGCGGATGGTCAGATTGTCAAGACCGGCGATAAGACGCTGGCACTCGAACTCGAAGAAAAAGGGTATGAAGGTTTCTAAGGGCGACATATTCGAGCGGGTTTTTATCAACGAAGAAGTGAACCTTCAGATTGATCAGGAAGCGGGTTCGCATGTGAAGATACATGTGATCAATGCCTCGTTCTGCATCACGGTGAACCAGTTGGGAGAAGGATGCTCTACGGAGATCTATGCGCTGGAGTACTTGCACGGCGAAGAAAACGTTACGGCCGAGACGCATGTGACGCATGCAGTAGGCGGTGGTTCTTCGAACCAACTGATCAAGTTCGTGCTGGATGATAATGCCCGCGGACGGTTTATCGGTGACCTGAAGATTGCTCCCGATGCCCAGCAAACCGAGGCGCATCAGACCAATCGTAACCTGCTGCTGAGTGAGACCGCCGAGATGCGTACCCAACCGCAATTGGAGATATACGCCGATGATGTACAGGCTACGCATGGTGCCTCGACCGGTCAACTCGACGAGTCGGCGCTTTTCTACATGCAGCAACGCGGCATCGGACAACAAAAAGCGCGTCAACTGCTCGTTAACGCGTTTATGAAAGAGGTCCTCGATACCATCTCCGATGAGACCATCAAAGCGAACTTACTGAACGCGATTGATGGCGTAGTCGAGTAGGCCTAAGAGACTTGTTTTTTCTGCACTGTCACGGAAGACGCCCAGCGCTTCTGTGGCTTGTTTTTTATAGTTCAGCATCCGCTGCACGGCGTACTCGTCACCCTTGAACCGCAACACAAACGCCTTGATCTCCTGCAGCATTTTCTCGGTCTCGATACGCTCGCTATGCGCGGCTAATAACTCGCCCAATTCCCGGATATGCTCCGCCTCATCTTGCGGTGCCCGACGCAAGGCTTCGATGAGCGGCAAGGTCACTTTGCCGTCCCGCAAGTCACTCATCGTCGGCTTACCTATCTCTTCGAGGTCGCTATAGTCAAAGATATCATCTTTGATCTGGAAACAAAGACCTAACAAGCGTCCATATTCGCGCAGCGCTGCCCGTTGTCGTTGCGTGCATCCCGCACTCTCGGCACCCGCTTCAGCGCAGGCTTGAAAGAGTTGTGCCGTCTTCTGCTCGATCACCCGGAAATACTGTTCCTCATCGATCCACATACTCTGCCCCACATGCAACTGCACCATCTCGCCGCTGCTGAGGCTCTTGCCTAAGTTAGAGACGATCTCGAGGATGCGGATATTACGCACTTCGGCTACCAGACCGATCACATTGGCGAGCATATAATCGCCGATCAGAACCGCCACTTTATTGGTCCATTTGGTATGCACGGCTGCCATTCCGCGACGCGTATCCGAACTGTCGACTACGTCGTCATGCACCAGACTCGCCGTGTGCAGCAACTCCAATGCTACCGCCGAACGATGGGTTTTGTCCGTCACGGGATTGCATATCTGCGCCGCCAACAAAGTGAGCAGCGGACGCAGTTGTTTCCCGCGCCGCGAACCGATATAGCGAAGCACTTCCTGCTGCAACTTGTTATCCGCCCGCAGGGAAGACTCCATGATCCGCTCATAGTGCTTCCATTCCGCCTCTATCGGCCTCCGTATGTCGTCTAAACTGGCCATTTTTCCCAAAAACGCCACAAAGGTACTGCTTTTTTTGCACATACGCAAATAAAAACCCACTAAAATTTGCACATATGCAAAATTTGTTGTACCTTTGCAGGCGATTTTAAAATGGAGAATTATGCGTAAATGGTTTTTAATAGCGTTGCTGGGCCTGGTAACGAGCCTGCCGATGATGGCGGAAGATGTAGTGTATCTGACGAGCGAAGAGTTCCGCGCGCGGGTGTTTGACTACCGGACCGAGCGGGAATGGAAATACAAAGGCGACAAACCTTGTGTGATCGATTTCTATACCACCTGGTGCGGTCCGTGCAAGCGCTTGGCGCCGATCATGGAAGAGTTGAGTCAGCAATATTGCGGTAAGGTGATCTTCTACAAAATGGACATCGAGCGCGAACGCGAGATAGCGTATGTATTCGGGATCAGCAGTATTCCGCAAGTGCTCTATGTACCGGTAGAGGGTTCGTTCTCGCTGGAGCAGGGTTTGCGTCCGAAGGAGATGATGGTCAGTATGATTGACGAGTTGGTGCGCAAAGCGGAAGCGATGCAGCAAGTGGCGCCTGAGGAAGAGCAGCCGAAAGCGGAAGAGAAGAAATCGCTCTGGCAACGATGGATGGATAAGCTCAAATACCGCACGAAGAAATAATGCAAGTCGAATTCATCCTGTTGATATTATCGCTGCTGTTCTTCGTCAGTATTTTTGCAGACAAGATAGGGTATAAATACGGCGTACCGGCTTTGCTATTGTTTCTGGCAGTCGGTATGTTTTTCGGTTCTCCGGCTATTGCCGAACTGATGGGTACGAGCCGTATCGAGATCAAGACCGATACGGCGCAGGCGCTCAGTACGGTAGCGATGTGTATCATCCTTTTCACCGGCGGTCTGGAGACCAAACTGAGCGATATCAAGTCCGTCCTCTTACCCGGCGTGACACTTGCTACCTTGGGCGTACTACTCACCTGCGCCATCACGGGCGTGATGATTTATCTCCTTTTCGGTTGGCTCAATGCGGTAGCATCGGTCTCTATCTGGCTGGCATTGCTGATGGCCGCTACGATGTCC